>Ga0316204_10000104_pt1 | contig 351763 bp, 278 predicted proteins | sample 6monrhotite_MG_2_FD_205661 | JGI IMG/M metagenome (GOLD analysis project Ga0316204, IMG submission 205661) | Microbial mat bacterial communities from mineral coupon in-situ incubated in ocean water Damariscotta River, Maine, United States -... | ecosystem: Environmental > Aquatic > Marine >... | reverse complement strand
GTCGAAGTGCTCGGCGATGCGATCGTGCTCGATTTATCAAGCGATCATCGGTTTGATGATGATTGGGTGTACGGGCTTAGCGAGCACAACGCCGAGTCTATTGCCAACGCTCGGCGGATCAGCAATCCGGGTTGCTATGCAACAGCCGTGCAGCTTGCGCTCGGGCCGATCATTGGGCTCGTCGAGGGCACGCCTCACAGCTTTGGGGTGTCGGGATATTCCGGCGCGGGGACGACACCATCGGCTCGGAATGATCCCAAAATACTGGGCGATGGAATCACTCCATATGCTTTGATCGGGCATACGCATGAACGAGAGATATCGCGTCATCTCGGGCATGCGGTGCGGTTCTCGCCTCATGTCGCGCCGTTTTTTCGCGGCATCACCGTGACGGTCCAGTCGCGGGTGCGTGAGCCGATGGAACTTGGCGCATTGATTGAAATGTACGCGTGTGCATACGAGGGATCGGACTTGATTGAGGTGCTCGGCGAGCGGGTGCCTCGGGTTCAGGAGATCGCCGGGCGATGCGGAGCACAGATCGGCGGGCTGACGATCGGAAACGATGGGCATGACATCGCCGGGGTGTGCACGATTGATAACTTGCTCAAAGGGGCCGCCTCGCAGGCGATCCAGAACCTGAATCTCGTGTTTGGATTTGACGCAGAGCTCGGGCTTGTTGATGTGGAGGTGATGGCATGAGTTCGCTGCTCTGGAACAAATCGGGTGTCTTGACCGATGACTCAGTGATGCGTTTTCTCGCGGGCGAGGATGTAGTGCTCGATCGCGTGCTCTTTGTGTTTGATATCCGGGCGACCCGGGCGCATGTCTCGGGGCTCGGGCACGCGGGGCTGATGGTCGTTAGTGATGTCGAGCAGATTCACAAAGCCCTCGCTGAGCTCGAAACGCAATGGAACGACGGGCGGTTTGTGCTCGATGAACGGTACGAAGATGGGCACTCAGCGATCGAGTCGTTCTTAACCGATCAACTCGGTGATCTTGGCGGTCGGGTGCACCTTGGGCGCAGCCGAAACGATCAGGTGATTGTCGCCACTCGGCTCTACATGATCGATGCCCTCGACACGCTCAAGGGGTTGTTGATCGACTGTGCCCTGGCCGCTTTGGAGCGAGCCCGCCAGCACGAGATGGACCCGATGCCGGGGTACACCCATCTTCAGCGGGCGGTGCCTTCGAGCGTCGGGCTCTGGATGGGGTCTTTCGCGGAGTCGTTTGGGGAATCGGCAGAACTCGTCGGGATGACCCGGCGATGGATTGATTCGTGCCCACTGGGGACGGCTGCGGGGTATGGGGTGAATCTGCCTTTGGCGCGTGAAGAGGTCTCTGAGATGCTCGGGTTCGCTCGCGTTGCGATCAACCCGATGGCTGCCCAGGCAAGCCGGGGGAAGTATGAGCATCAGGTGGTTTCGGCGATGTGGCAGGCGATGCAAGATGTTCGGCGTTTGGCATGGGACCTGAGCCTGATGAGCACGCAGGAGTGCGGGTTTGTCGAGATGCCAACAGAAACGATGACGGGCTCATCGATTATGCCTAACAAGAAGAATCCTGATCTCGCAGAACTCATGCGCGCGTCGTGCGCGACGGTGGGGGCGTGTATGAGCGAACTCCAACAGTTGATGAGCCTGCCCAGCGGGTATCACCGTGATCTGCAACTGACCAAGCCCGCGCTGATTCGGGCATCTCGCGTGACGCTCGATACGCTCGCGTTGGTGCCCGGGATGATCCGGGGAACGAAGTTCAATCTCGATGCGATGCGCCGAGCGATCGATCCGAGTATGATGGCGACGGACCGGGCGGTGGATTTATCTGCCGAGGGCATGCCATTTCGCGAGGCGTATCGAATAGTGGGGGATTCGCTTGATTCGCTCGGTGAGACTGATCCATCAGCGAGCCTCGAAGCACGGGTTTCACCGGGCGGGTGCGCCAACCTTGGGCTCGATGAGATGGGCGAGCGAATCGAGCATTTATGATTCCCAGGGAATAATCAGACATCGGCGGTATTCATTCCATGAATGGTGATTCTGGATAGCACATGAATCGTTGAAACTTGCTACCATCACATCCGTCGGGATTGGATGGGAAACGCAAGGAATGAACGAGCACTGAAGGGGTATTGGATGTCTGAGGAATTAAAAACTGAGCGACAGCGGGTTAAGGTGGGCACTTGGAGCGAACTTGGAGACCGTCAGCCGAGTTATGCGTTGGTCGCGGGGGTTGATCTGGTCGTCACCAGATTCGACGATCAGGTCTCGGTGCTCTACGGGCGGTGTCTGCATCGCGGAGCGTTGATGTCCGATGGGTCGGTCTCAGGCGAGAACCTGATCTGCGGGCTTCACGGGTGGGACTATCGGCTTGATACCGGAGTCAGCGAATACAGCAATGCTGAGGTACTCAAGAAGTTCGCTGCGTGGGTTGATGAGCAGGCGGATGCCGTTTTTGTGGATGAGGCAGAGGTGGAAGCGTGGTGCAAGGACCATCCCCAGCCATATAAGCGTGATGAATACCTCGGGCTCTATCAGGATATTCATGGAACGCCCGAAGAAGAAAATAACGGGTATATCCAACAGCTTGCGCGTGATGGATTGTCGAAAACCGGACAGCACGGGGCAGCATCGGCGATGGGTGTTCCGATCCCTGAACTGCCTAGATGGGACGACATCCAACTTGTGACCGCCCAGATGCACAAGCTGCCTTTGATGGATGATGCGCCGGTGGGGACGAGTGTTGTGATTGGGCCAAACGCGAAGAAGCCTTTGCAACTCGATATCCCGATCTTCGTGAGTGATATGAGCTTTGGGGCGCTCTCAGAAGAAGCAAAGATTGCGTTGGCCAAAAGGGCACAACTGAGCGGGACAGGAATCTGCTCGGGCGAGGGTGGGATGCTGCCCGAAGAGCAAGAAGCCAATACCCGATATTTCTATGAGCTTGCTTCAGCTCGGTTTGGGTTCTCGATGGACAAGGTGCAGAAATGCCAGGCGTTCCATTTCAAAGGCGGGCAAGGCGCCAAGACCGGCACCGGCGGGCATCTGCCCGGGAACAAGGTCATTGGGAAAATCGCAGCCGTCCGCGGGTTGCCCGAGGGGGTCTCGGCGATCAGCCCGCCGAGGTTTGCTGAGTTGGGAAGTATTGAAGATTTCAAGGCGATGGGCGATGAGGTTCGCGCTGCGACGGGCGGGATTCCGATCGGGTTTAAACTCTCGGCTCAGCATATCGAAAAAGATATTGATTTCGCCCTCGCGGCGGGCGCGGACTATGTAATCCTCGACGGGCGCGGCGGCGGGACCGGTGCAGCACCCAATATCTTCAAGAATAATATCTCGGTCCCGACCATCCCGGCACTCGCCCGGGCACGCAGACACCTCGATCAGATCGAACGCGGAGATATCACCCTCGTGATTACCGGCGGGCTTCGCACGGAGTCCGATTTTGTCAAAGCATTGGCACTCGGGGCCGACGCGATCGCGATCGCCAACAGCGCGATCCAGGCGATCGGATGCTTGGGGATGCGGGCGTGTGGATCCAACAACTGCCCGGTTGGAATCGCGACCCAGAAGAAGGGGTTGCGATCCAGATTGATGATCGATGAGTCTGCTCAACGCCTATCGAACTATTTGCAGGCAACCACCGAGATGATGTGTGTTCTCGCGCGGGCATGCGGGCATTCGAGTCTGGCTGAGTTTGAACTTGATGATCTCACCACATTCAAGCACGATATGGCGATGCTCAGCGGCGTGCACTATGGCGGGGTGGGTGCCTTGGGCTGATTCAATGGGCGAGTTCAAGATGTGCTCGGATATTCGGGGGGCGGATATTTTCAGCATGTGTATAAATCAGATACAGGTACTCAAGCGGGGCAGGAAATGGACGCGCAAAGGTGGAATTGGGAGCCGATGAGCGGGGGGCGTTCTATGATTCACATCAACTCGGGCAGGATTGCTCAAGGCATTTTTCAACGGAGATGCATTGATGAAGAATCGAACAAAATCCAGAACCTTCTCTCTTCCCATGTGCCTTGTGCTTGCGACGGGTGCCTTGAGCACAGTCGTAGTCCTCAGCGGCTGCGAGGATGACGAGATTCATGCCTACCGCGTACCTCGCCAAGCGCCGAACCAAGCGACCAATCAAGCATCAGCACCGACTCGATCCTCAGACGCTCCGGCGGGCGGGCAAGCGGGCGAGGGCGGGGCCAATGGCGTCTCCTGGACCATGCCGACGGCTTGGCATGAGACGGAAACCACCAGCTCGATGCGGATCGCAACTTTCCACGCAGTCGATGAGATCGAGGTGACGGTCGCCGCCTTCCCCGGCGATGTCGGCGGGATGGTCGCCAATGTGAACCGCTGGCGTGGGCAGGTCGGGCTCGATCCCACCGATGACGCCGGGGTCAATGCACACACTGAACCAGTCGAAGACTCGGATGTCATCATTATCGATATCATGGGCACGAATGATCGGCTTGTGGGCTCGGTGATTGATGTCGGCGATGGGCAGACCTGGTTTGTCAAAGTCATCGGCGATTCGAAAAAGCTCGACCAGATTAAGCCTGACTTGATCGAGTTTTCGGTATCGTTCCATGTTCATCAAAAACATAGTCACACAGAGAATGAGCCCGCAGCTGCGGCTGGTGGTGATGTCGAAGCAATGGTCGAATCGGGTGAACTCAATGGGTGGGCCCCGCCGAGTGGGTGGATGACTGATCCCGATGCCTCGTCGATTCTGATGGCCGCCTTTTTCTCGGATACAGGCGCACGGATCACCCTGACCGCTCTGGCCGGTGACGGCGGCGGGGGGCTTGGCAATATCAACCGTTGGCGAGGGCAACTCGGGCTCGAAGAGCTCGCGACCATGGACGATCAGCCAACCAAAGACCTTGGTGATGGGGCGATGATCGTGGATTTGATCTCCGCTGATGAGGCGAATCGGATTATGGCCGGGATTGTCCCGATGGGCAGGCAGTCTTTATATTTCAAGCTGACCGGATCGGTCGATGAAGTGAATGTAGAGATCGAGGCGTTCGAAGCCTTTGTCCGCCAAGTTGGTTTGGAAGGAAGGTGACGGATGGTCAAGAAACTGCTCAAGCCGTTGGCATCGCTTAAACTCTCGGTGGTGATCTTTGCGCTCTCGATGTTCCTGATTCTCGCCGGGACACTCGCGCAGGTCCACGACGGCATCTGGACCGTGGTCGATGACTACTTCCGGTCGCTCTCGGTGACGATCCCGCTGCAGCTCTTTGTGCCTCAGGATATCGCCAAAATTCCCGGTGCGATCTGGTTCCCCGGGGGGTTGACGCTCGGGGTGGCGATGCTTGTGAATCTCATCGCGGCCCATACGGTGCGATTCAAGTTCCGCAAGAAACGCATCGGGATCATCCTGACGCACCTGGGTGTGATCCTGCTGCTCGTCGGCGAGTTCGTCACCGGATTTGCTGCTCAAGAGGGGAACATGACCATCCGCGAAGGTGAGACGGTCAATTTTGTCGAAGATATCCGCACCTCAGAAATCGCGATCGTCGATCAGTCGATGCCAAGCGAGGACTTGGTGGTGGTGATCCCTCAGCGGCAGCTTGCCAAAAAGAACGCCAAGATTTCGCACGGGCTCTTGCCATTCACGATTGCGATTGATGAATGGATGCCCAACTCGCAGATCCTTGGCCCGATGCAGGACCAGCATGATCGCAAGGGACGAGCCGATAGCGGGATGGCCCGCGAACTCGCAGCCTTCCCTGTTCCTCGCGCCAACGGCGTCGATGGCGCAACAGTCGATGCACCGTCGGCCTATGTGACCCTGTCCAAGGGCGATCGTCAACTGGGCACTTATCTCCTCTCGCTGTTTGTGAATCAGCCTCAGGCGGTTGAGGTTGATGGGAAGATGTATTGGATCTCAATGCGGTTCAAACGGACCTACAAGCCATATTCGTTGTATCTCGAAGATTTCAAGCACGACCTCTTCACCGGGACACAGATGGCACGAAACTATTCGAGCCAGGTTCGCCTGATCGACAGGAACCGGAATGTGGATCGGGAAGTGTTGATCTATATGAACCACCCGCTCCGCCATGCCGGCGAAACATTCTATCAGGCATCATTCCTGCAAGATGACGCGGGGACCGTGCTTCAGGTTGTGAAGAATCCCGGCTGGTTGATCCCATATGTTTCGTCGGGGTTGATTACGCTCGGGATGTTGATCCACTTTGGTATTCGGCTCGTGCCCGCTCTACGGAGGCGATCGTGATGAAAGTTGTCCAGCAGTTTCTCCCTTGGGTTGTGTTTGTCTTTGCCCTGTTCTATGCAGGGCAGAAGGTTGTCAGCCCGGATCAAATCGAGAGTCAGTATAACCTGAGCGCGTTCCGTGAGATCCCGGTCTCAGCGGGCGGTCGGACCAAGCCCCTCGATACGGTCGCTCGCAACAGCCTGATGAACATGAGCGGGCGACAGAGCCTCAAGACCGAAGATGGTCAGATCTCGGCGATCGAATGGTACATCGAACTGATCACCGATCCAGACAAATCAGTCTCGCGTCGGGTCTTCCGGATTGACCATCCCGATGTGCTCGCTATGCTCGGGTTGCAAGACGAGGACCGGACCCGGTTCTCGTTCTCCGAGATCATTGAGCACGGCGACGAGATCAACAAACAAGCCGGCGATGCGTTTGCCGTTAAGGCGAAAGCCCGCGATCCATTCCAGCGTGCGGTGCTGGTGCTCAACCAAAGGCTGATGCTCTATTCTCGGCTTTCACAGATGAAAGAACCCTACCTAGTTCCGCCTCTACGAATCGGTGAAGACTGGCGAGAGTTTGTCACCGTGCTCACCGAAAATCCAGGTGATCCCGACGCGCTCGCGCTGCTTCGCATGCTGCAGAACTATCGCAATCAGGATGCCGAAAAGTTCAATAAGAGCATGCTCGAGTTCAACCAACTCATCGAGAGCCAGATTCCATCTGAAGCACGCAAGGCACGCTATGAGGTGATCTACAACCAGGCCCAGCCATTCATCACCGCGACGGTGCTCTATGTAATGGCTTTCTTGCTCGGATGCTTTGGAATGCTCACGAGCCAGTCGTCCAAATCCGGATTATCCAAGGCACTCTTCGCCAATATGACGAGTTTGATCCTCGTTGCGTTTATCGTCCAGACCATCGGCATTCTCAGCCGAATCTATCTCCAAGGACGCCCGCCGGTGACGAACTTGTATTCGTCGGCCGTGTTCATCGGGTGGTTCACCGCCATCCTAGGGCTCATCATTGATCGACAGATGAAACTCGGGCTCGGCGGGATCATGGCTTCGGCGATCGGGTTCGGGACACTGATTATTGCGCATAATCTGGGAAGCTCCGGCGACACCATGGAGATGATGCAGGCGGTGCTCGATACCAACTTCTGGCTCGCAACCCATGTCGTCGTGGTGACGATCGGATACTCGGCGACCTTCTTCGCCGGGTTCCTCGCGACGGCGTATGTGCTCCTCGGGGTGTTTACCAAGACGCTCGATCATGAACGCGGGAAATCGCTCTCCAAAATGATCTATGGCGTGATCTGCTTCGCGACGCTGATGAGTTTCGTGGGCACCGTCCTAGGCGGTATCTGGGCGGACCAATCATGGGGACGGTTCTGGGGATGGGACCCCAAAGAAAACGGGGCAGCCCTTATTGTGCTGATGAACCTGCTGATTCTCCACGCCCGGTGGGGCGGGATGGTCCGAGACCGGGGCGTTGCGGTTCTTGCAATCAGCGGCAACATCGTCACGGCGTGGTCATGGTTTGGGACCAATATGCTCGGCGTCGGGCTTCATTCCTACGGCTTCACCAACTCGGCGGTCTTCTGGATTATGGTTTTCATGCTGAGCCAGATCGGGCTGATGATTATCGGGCTGATTCCGATGCAGGTCTGGCGGAGCAAGTTTGCAAGGGCGGCGAAGACTCCCGGTGGCAAGCCCTCGGCATCACCCGCAGGATAACCGATTTGCTCATTCTCGTCCTCTCTGCTGGCTTGGGGTTGTTTCACACATAACCGAACCAGTATTGGGTATTGCACCCCGGGAGGGCTCTTATCGGTCGGTCTGCATGGCCAAAATGGATGGAAGTCGATCTCAGTCTTTTGAGCCCGTGTCAACGGGACGATATGTCAATACCACGCGGCGGATACCCGTGAGGCACGATCTATTGCGGGCATTGTTGAGAGATTGAATCTGGAATGAAGAGGACAAGCACACAATGCGAATCTGTTTCGGTGGGGCGGGGGCTCCAGATCAGGTTTGTGATGTGGATTTTGTTCGTAGCATTGGTGCCGATGATCTTAACGGCCGTGCTCGAGTATGTGATCGTAAACCGGTTCGATGGCCATCCGATCCAAAGACTGAGTGCGCTCGGTGGACTCATGCTCATCATTGGCTCTGCGGCGTTTGTGATCGCTCAGGTCATCGCTCGCCGACTCTGCCGACCAATCAAGAATATGGCCAAGATCGCAAGCCGGGTGGCTCAGGGAGATTATCACCAGTTCTGTGAGGTTGATTCAAAGGATGAACTCGGCAGCCTTTCCCAATCAATCAATGCCATGATCTCGTCCATGGGGACCACCATCTCAGAACTTGAGAACCGGAAAAAGGCACTCAATGAGCACGCGATTGTCAGCATCACCGATATCGGAGGCAAGATCATCTACGCCAACGAGTTCTTCTGCGAACTCAGCGGGTACACCCAAGAGGAGCTGATCGGGCAGACTCATCGGCTGGTCAAGAGTGATGAACACTCGCCCGCGTTCTACAAAGAACTCTGGAAGACCGTATCGAGCGGAGAACCTTGGTCGGGCGAGATCAAGAACCGGAGCAAGGACGGGGGCTTCTACTGGGTTTCGGCGACCATCGTCCCATTCAAGGATAGCGATGGGAAAATTACAAAGTATGTCGCGATCAGAACCGATATCACCGCGCTCAAAGAGATCCACGCTCAACTCGAAGAAGGCAACATCTCGCTCTCGTTCGCCCTTGAATCCGAACAAGAAACCGCGGACAAACTCGAAGAGGCATTGGCCGACTATAAAGTGCTCGCGACGACCGACAGGCTCACCGGATTGCCCAACCGAGGCGTCTTCGTGGAGCGGCTCTATGAAATGATGAGTGCGGCCAAGAATGGGGATGTGAAGTTCGCGGTCCTGTTCTTTGATTTCGATCGGTTCAAGGTCATCAACGACAGCCTCGGGCATGAGGTGGGGGATGAGTTGCTCTGCGATATCGCGAAAATCTTCAACCATGAACTCCGAAGCGTCGATCTGGCTGCCCGATTCGGAGGCGATGAGTTCGTGGTGATCCTTGGTGGGCTCAAAGAATGGGACGACGCGATAGTGACGGGGCAGCGCCTGCTCGAACTCTTCGCCGAGCCTCACGAACTCAGCGGGCATCAAGTGGTGTCAACCGCGAGTATCGGAATCGTCACGAATGAACGAACATATGCCGATCCAGGGGAGATGATCCGCGATGCGGATGTCGCCATGTTCAAGGCCAAAAACGACGGCAAGAACACGATGGTTGTTTTCAATCAGGCGATGCATGAAGAGGCGATGGATCGGCTGGTGATCGAATCCGGTATCCGTGAAGCACTCGAAAAAAATCAGTTCCGTCTGATGTATCAGCCGATCGTGGTGCTCGAAACCGGCGTGCTCAAAGGGTTCGAGGCCTTGATCCGGTGGGATCATCCAGAACGCGGGCTCGTTGGCCCCGATGCTTTCATCCCGATTGCTGAGGATACAGGGCTTATCAATGAGATCGGGCAATGGATTTTGCATGAGGCGGGATCGCAGATCAGAGAATGGAATCACACATTTGGAGCACATAAAAAACTATCCATGAATGTGAATGTATCCAAACGCCAGCTGCTCGCTCCAGACTTCATGGAGAAACTCATCGCGTGTCAGGATCAGTATGATCTCAATCATTGCGAGTTCCAGATCGAAATCACCGAGAGCGTCATCGTTGATTCACGGAGCAATGTGATCCCCCTTCTCAATGCGATCCGCGAGCAGGGTATACCGATTGTGATGGATGACTTTGGGACTGGTGTGTCATCGCTGAGCACGCTCCATTCATACCCGATTGATGTGCTCAAGATCGACCAGTCGTTCATCCGGGTGCTCGATGGGGATCGATCATTGCTCGCGGTCGTGACGGCGATCGCAGCGTTGGCGGATAACCTCGGAATCCGTACGGTGGCTGAGGGGGTTGAATCCGTGGATATCATCGGTGCCCTTCAATCCGTCGGGTGTACTTGGGGGCAGGGGTACCACTTCGCCAAGCCATTGACTGTTGATGAAGCCTCGGCCTTTATTGAGGATAACTTTGGCATTGTCAGGGCTGCTTGAGGATTCCCGTCAGGTAAGAACTTGAGGGGGAAATGTCCGAGAACAATAAACAGGACAAAGATATCGCCAAACAGTTGCCCTTGGCATCAGTGTGCGATACATTCAGAGTACGGAACCCATCATCGAAACGCTGTTTGTGAGTACTTCGGCATGGGGCGTGACTCTGGAGCCTTCGATGTCGGGTCAATCACAGTTGAGCAATGCGAGGAAACCTCGCCAGTATGGATACTGGCGGGCGGCATCGTTGGCTGGGGTGTACCTGCTCTTCGGGCTTCACATCGCCCATTGGAAGATCACCGGGCGAACGCTGGCGCCGCTTGAACTCAACGAGGTGATGTACACGCTTGAACTCGGGATACTCACCGCGGGTTTTTTGTTCATGATTCTGGCGATGGTGTCGGTGTTGATTGTCGGGCGGTTTTTCTGCTCATGGGGGTGTCATATTCTCGCCCTCGAAGACCTGAGCGCCTGGCTACTCGAAAAAATCGGCATCCGTCCCAAACCAGTTCGGCTGCGATCGTTGTTGCTGGTTCCTCCGGGTGCGATGGTGTATATGTTTGTCTGGCCTCAGATTTCAAGGCTCATTGATGGGCGCGAGATGCCCGCCCTGCATATCACCACCGACCAAGCGGGGTGGGCCTCGTTCATCACCCAAGACTTCTGGCGGAACCTGCCAGGCCCGGGTGTGATCGTGTTCACCTTCTTCATCGTCGGGTTTCTGATTATCTATGTGCTCGGCTCTCGTTCATTCTGCAAGTATGTGTGCCCATACGGGGCGTTGTTTTCGTTGGCCGACCGGGTTGCGCCCGGGAAGATCATATCGCTGGGCGATTGTTCTGGGTGCGGGATCTGCACCGCCAAGTGCTCTTCGGATATCCGGGTGCATGAAGAGTTGACCGTGTTCGGCAAGGTGGTCAGCCCGTCGTGTTTGAAGGACATGGACTGTGTTTCGAGTTGTCCTGAGGGGAACATCGCCTTTGGGTTTACGACGCCTTCGTTTTTCAAGTCGTGGAAATCCCACGAGAAGATCAAGCAGCCTCGCTACGATTTTACGCTGCTCGAAGAGGGGCTGCTTGTCTTGTTGTTCCTCGGTTTTTTCTTCTCGATCCGCGGGTTGTACGGCATCTTCCCGTTCATGCTCAGCATGGCATTGGCTGCGATCTTTTCATTTGGAGCGATCAAAGCGATCCGGTTGGTGTATGCCGATCATGTTCGGCTCAATCAGTTCCAACTCATGATCAATCAACGCATTCGCCGTGCGGGATGGGTGTTCGCAGCGATCGTGGTGGTGGTCGGTGCAATGGGTATGCACAGCGGGTACATTCGGTATCACGAGTTTGTCGGGTGGCGGGCGGTGCGGGCGCTGGAGCAGCATCCGAGCGAAATGGATGAGCCGAGCGATGCGTCGGCGATGGTCGAACTGGCATATGCCCATCTGATGACGACGAAGAAGTGGGGGGTGTATACCCCGTCGGCATTGGATGAAAAAATCGGCGAACTGCGTGTGGCGCGTGCCCAAGTGCAGGCCCAGGGCGGGGATGGTGCCGGAGCGATCGCAGAACTTGAATCGGTCATCCAGGACTATCCAGATCTGGCGATCGGGCATTATAATCTCGGCGGGCTCTACGCGATGGTAGGGCGGGATGCTGATGCAATTGAGCAGTTTGAGGCAGCGTTGAAGCTCGATCCGAGCGACCCAGAAACATGGAATACGCTCGGATATTTATTGCTCAAAGCCGGGCGAATGGATCACGCAGAATACTGTTTTCACGCTGCAATCGAGCGCAAGGCTGATTATGCTCATCCGTATTTCCATCTCGCGCGATTGATGGCGATGCAGGGGCGGTATTCACAAGCGGAGATCTATATCAAGCAGGCTGCGGAACTCGACCCAGAGAGCTACGGGCAGTTTCTCACCCCAAGCCCGTGAGATGGGGTCGATGGGGTTCTTTCACACTGCATTTGACGATTCGGCGTGCTAAGATACGACTTCATGAAATGCGAACCGTTACCAATCATCATCCAAGGCGGCATGGGGGCAGCCGTATCAAGCTGGTCGCTGGCCCGAGCAGTTTCTGCTGCCGGGCAACTTGGCGTAGTTTCTGGGACGGCTCTTGATGTCATTCTGGCCCGTCGGCTTCAGGTCGGCGATCCGGGTGGACATATGCGTCGGGCGCTCTCGCATTTCCCGATTCCTGGGGTCGCCCAGCGGATCATTGATCGGTATTTCATCGAAAACGGCAAAGCCGAAGATGCCCCGTTCAAAGCCAAGCCAGTCCCATCCCAGAAGCCGTCCAAGCACCTCGAAGAACTGCTCGTCGCGTCGAACTTTGTCGAGGTCTACCTCGCCAAAGAAGGGCATGACGGGTTGGTCGGGATCAACTTTCTTGAGAAGATTCAGATTCCGAACCTGCCTTCGATCTATGGCGCCATGCTCGCGGGCGCGTCGTATATCTTGATGGGCGCAGGCATCCCCAAAGCCATCCCCGGCATCCTCGATCGGCTCGCACGCAAAGAACCCGTCGAGATGCGCCTCGATGTCCAAGGCGCAGAGCCCGGCGAAGAGTTTACAGCACGGTTTGATCCCAATGAGTTCTGCGATGGGCAGGCGCCTGAGCTCGAACGCCCCGATTTCCTCGCGATTGTGTCCTCCGCGACGCTCGCGAGCATGCTCGCCCGCAAAGCCAGCGGCAAGGTCGATGGATTCATCATCGAAGGCCCGACCGCGGGCGGGCATAATGCACCGCCTCGGGGGAAGATGCAGCTGAGCGTTGAGGGCGAACCAATCTACGGCAAGCGCGATCACGCAGACCTCGAAGCGATTCACAAACTCGGGCTCCCCTTCTGGCTCGCCGGGTCATACGCCGAGCCTGAGCGGATCACCGAGGCGCTCAAATCCGGAGCTGCGGGTGTGCAGGTCGGAACGGCCTTTGCGTTCTGTGAAGAGTCTGGGCTCGAACCCAAGATCAGAGACGATGCGGTGCAGATGAGTAAAGCCGGCAAGGCCAAGGTCTTTACTGACCCGGTCGCGTCGCCGACGGGTTTTCCATTCAAGGTGCTCGAGATGGAAGGCACCTACTCCGATCAGGAAAGCTACGAAAAACGAGCGCGGATCTGTGATCTGGGATATCTCCGCCATGCGTATAAAAAAGAGAACGGCAAGGTCGGGTGGCGATGCCCGTCCGAGCCTGTCGAGGATTACCTGAAAAAGGGTGGTCTGCTTGAGGATACCGTCGGACGCAAATGCGTCTGCAACGGATTGATGTCCAATATCGGGCTCGGGCAGATTCAGCGTGACGGACTCTTAGAGAAGGCATTGATTACCTCGGGTGATGATGTCGCGACGGTCGCTCGGTTCCTCAAACCGGGTGCGAGTTCTTATTCCGCGGTGGAAGTCATCGAGTATCTGCTCGATGGAGTCGATACCTCGTGCCAAAAGACGCCTGAGGCACTCAGCACGCAGTCTGACGGCTAAACACTTGCCTACAAACGATTAATCGTGCCGCCGAGGCGGGGGTTCGACCCGGCAGTGGATTTGCTGCGCTCTGGGGGCTATACTTGCGACCAGCTCTGAGGCCTATCGGGATCGCAGAGCCATATACTCACGCCGGTGACTCCACAAAAACGCCAACTGCGTTGCGTGACATTCCGGTTTCCGCAGGCCCCCGATGCCTGAATCACTTTGGAACCGGATTCCACAAGTTAAGAAAAGTACAATTTATGAAGTTTACAGAACTGAGGCTCGCCGAGCCCATCGTTCGCGCGGTCGCCGACAAGGGATACGAAACCCCATCCCCCATCCAGGCTCAGGCCATCCCTGTCGCCCTCGAAGGCAAGGACATCTTGGGATGTGCCCAGACCGGCACCGGCAAAACCTGTGCCTTTGCGCTGCCCATCCTCCATCGGCTCAGTGAGTCAAGCACCGGCAAGCAGCGGGGCGGTTCCCGTGGGCGTTCGCCTCGTGCGCTCGTGCTCTGCCCGACGCGTGAGCTGGCGATGCAGATCTTCGACAGCTTCGTTTCCTACGGCAAGCACCTCAAGGGGCTCCGCCATACGGTCGTGTTCGGAGGCGTGCCTCAGGGCAAGCAGGTTCGTTCATTGCGCGAGGGCATTGATGTGCTCATCGCCACCCCCGGGCGTCTGCTCGATCTGATCAACCAGGGACACATCGACCTCTCGAACATCGAAGTGCTCGTCCTCGACGAAGCCGACCGGATGCTCGACATGGGGTTCATCAATGACATCCGCAAGGTCGTCGGGATGACCCGCAAAGATCGCCAGACGCTGTTCTTCTCGGCGACGGTCTCACGCGAGATTCGTCGGCTTTCGGACTCGATCTTGACCAACCCAGTGAGCATCGAAACCGCGGTTGAATCGACGACGGTCGATGCAATCGAGCAGTGTATTTACATGGTCGATCGAGAAAACAAGCCTGAACTGCTCGAGCGGGTGCTCAATGATCCGTTGGTGAGTCGATCGCTGGTGTTCTCGAAAACCAAGTACGGGTGTGATAAACTCGTCAAGATGCTGCGCCGGGCGAATATCGAAGCCGAGGCGATCCATGGCGACAAGTCACAGAATGCACGCACCCGCGCGATGCGCCGGTTCAAATCTGGATCAACCAAAATCCTCATCGCGACCGATATCGCTTCGCGCGGGATTGATGTGGACAACATCACCCATGTGGTGAACTACGACATGCCGCTCGACCCGGAGACTTATGTCCACCGGATCGGACGCACGGCAAGAGCGGGTGCGCAGGGGATTGCGATCTCGTTCTGTGGGTTCGATGAGATCGGGCTCTACCGCCAGGTCGAGCGTCGATCACAGATCCAGATTCCGGTTGCTCAGGACAACGAAGATTTGACCTTCGACGCGCCGCCGCCTTCGAGATCGGTACGCAAGTCCCGTTCGGGCGGCGGGTATCAGGGCAATCGCAACAAGCCTCGCAACGGCGGACGCAAGTCCTACGCCGAACGCAATGGCTCGGGCGGGAGCCGAAATGGTGGCGGGGGGTACGGCGGTTCGTACAGCGAGCGATCCGAGGAATCCGGATCAAGAACACGGGCCAAGCCACGCTCGGGCGGGAAATACCGCAAGTCCAATGATGGCGGGCGGGGCGACGGGGTTGGGAGTGGATCATCACAGGCCGACCAGACACGGACCCATCCCGGTTCAAATGGGAAAGGTTCGGGGTACGCCGGTGCGGGTGTTGTCACCAAGAAGAAAAAGACCAAGATCAAGGTCAAAGTGAAATCGTCCGGCAAGGGAGCCAAAGCCGGGGCAAGCCACGGCCCAAAGACACCCAAGCCTAAAAAGGGCAACGGCTATCCACGCAACAAACCCGGCGCCGGAGTACGCAAGACGACTGCGGAGTAGTTCGGAACGCTCTGTTTAGTCTTTAGCTGCTGGTGATGTATTCACGCATCGCTTCGACTTCGATGCTCAGGTCTGCATTGGATGCCGCGTTGAGATCGCCGATCGAGATCATCCCGATGAGTTCGTCTTTGTGAATGACCGGCAGGTGACGGATGCGCCGTTGGGTCATCATCTGGCGGACATCGCAGAGCGAGCACGAGGGTTGGCAGTGGACGATCTCGCGTGTCATGACATCGCCAACGAGCGTGCCCATCGGGCATCGCTGGGTGACGACCACGCGCGTGAGGATATCGCGTTCGGTGAAGATGCCGACGATTTCTCCGAGCGTATCGACCACGACAAGCGAGCCCACATGATTCTCGTTCATCAGTAGGGCCGCATCAAGCACGGTCGCGCTCTGTGCGATGGTGTGGACGCGTTCGATCCGGTGTGTGCCGTGATCGCCTTCGTTCCAGTGTTTTTTGTTTTCGATGAGTTGTGATACGGTGTGCATGATCGATTCCTTTCGATACGATCAACTCGCCGTTGGTTCACTTGTATTGCGATCGGTGCGTTCAACGGCAGCGGATCAGATACATCCATTATCCACATTTTGAGCAGCTATGGAAGGATAAAACCGATGTATTCGCATCCGGCAGGTGCTTTCGCCCCTTCAAATGGCCAAAAACCCCCTTGTTTTGGAAGGTTTTCTGTGTGTTTGATTATGAAATCGGTGCAAACTTGGCGGTGAAATGGCGCAGGGCTGCTGGTTCTTCGGTGATTTGATACCCGGGAAGAGCCGAGGCATTGCTTTTGAGTTCGATGATGATCTCGATGACATAGTCAATGTGGGACTGGGTGTAGGTCCGTCTTGGGATGGCCAATCGGACGAGTTCCATGTGGGCATGCTCGCCCATCATGACTGATCCGATCTCGCATGAGCGGATCCCTCCCGCTTCGTAGAGCCCAACCGCGAGGGCTTGCCCGGGGAAGTGGGCTTTGGGGATGTGCGGGCAAAACTCCGCAGCGTCGATGTAGATCGCGTGCCCGCCGGCGGGGCGGACGATCGAGATGCCAGCCTCCAAAAGTTTCTCGCCCAGGTACTGCGTCGAGCGGATGCGGTATCGGAGGTAGTCTTCTTCGAGCACTTCCTGGAACCCGACAGCCATCGCTTCGAGATCGCGCCCGGCGAGCCCGCCATAGGTCATGAACCCCTCGGTGAGGATCAGCAGATTGCTGGCGGCTTCAAAGAGTTGACGATCGCGAAAGAGCAGCACGCCTCCGATGTTGACGAGCCCGTCTTTCTTGGCGCTGATGGTGGCGCCATCGCAGAAATCGAACATATCGCGGACGATGGATTCAACCGATCGGTCGGCTTGTCCTGCTTCACGCTGCTTGATAAACCACGCATTCTCGGCGAATCGGCAGGCGTCGAGGATGAAGGGCTTGTTGTATTGATCGCACAGGGCGCGGACGGCTCTGAGGTTTTCGAGCGAGACGGGCTGCCCGCCGATGCTGTTGCAGGTGATGGTGATCATCACAAACGGGACATCATCACCCCGCGATGCGAGGAGTTGGTCGAGTGCTTCGAGGTCCATGTTGCCCTTGAACGGGGCATCTTGGGCGGGGTTCTGCCCGGACTGGGTGAGCAGGTCGATGGTCTGGCACCCGCTGTGCTCGATGTTGGCGCGGGTGGTGTCGAAGTGGGCGTTGTTGGGGACGATTTTCCCTTTGCCCGCATCGCCGTGCCCGATCATGACCTCGACGAGCAATCGTTCGCTTGCGCGACCTTGGTGGGTGGGCAGGATGTTGGAAAGCCCGGTGATCTCCTCGATGACATCGCGGAACCGGAACCAACTCGGCGCGCCGGCATAGGACTCATCGCCCCGCATGATCCCCGCCCATTGTTCCGAACTCATCGCCCCGGTGCCCGAGTCGGTCAGCAGGTCGATCATCACATCCTGCGATGGGATCGCAAAGAGATTGTAATGGGCGGCCTTGAGGCACTGAATCCGCTCGTCGCGGGTGGTCATACGGATGGGTTCGACGGACTTGATCCGGAATGGTTCGATGATGGTTTTCATGGGTGCTCGTGGAATGATGGGGTGGATGGATTACTCTGATGCGAGGATTGAATCGTCTGCAATGGGCTCGAATCGACATTGGAAGAATCTGAGGTATTCGGGTTCATAGGTGATTTTTAAGCCCTGGACTCGTTCTGGGTGCTTGAAGAGGTGGACGACGGATTCGGCTGTCACATCCATGTGGGCCTGGGTGTAGACCCTTCGGGGGATGGTCAGGCGGACGAGTTCGAGATTGGGATACCGGTTCTCGCCGGTCTCGGGGTCGCGCCCGGCGGAGACGGCGCCGCGCTCCATCGAGCGGACGCCTGAATCGACATACAAGGCGGCAGCGAGCGCTTGGGCGGGGAACTGATCGCGTGGGATATGAGGGAGGAACCGGGCGGCGTCGATGAAGATGCCGTGACCGCCGATAGGACGGATGATGGGGATGCCGGCATCAATGAGTTGCTCGCCGAGGTATTCGACCTGCCCGATGCGCGCACGGATGTGGTCATACTGGACGGATTCACCGATCCCCACCGCGAGCGCTTCCATATCGCGCCCGGCCATGCCGCCATAGGTGTGGAGCCCTTCGTAGACGACGACGAGGTTGCGTGCTTTTTCAGCGAGCGCATCGTCGTTGAGGGCGAGGAACCCGCCAATGTTGACGAGCGAGTCTTTCTTTGCGCTCATGGTGCATCCGTCGGTATGGGAGCAGATATCAAGGAGGATCTCGGCGATGGTTTTGTCGGCGTAGCCTGCTTCTTTGGTTTTGATGAAGTAGGCGTTCTCGACGGCGCGGGTGGCGTCGAGGAAAACGGGGATGTCGTTGGCGTGGCAGAGTTTACTGACGGCTTGGATGTTCGCCATCGAACACGGCTGCCCGCCGGCCATGTTGACATTGGTTTCGAGCGATAGGTAGGGGATGCGATCCGCACCGACCTTGTCGATCAGTGCTTGCATTTTGTCGAGATCAACATTGCCTTTGAATGGGTAGTCGCTGGTGGGGTCGTGTGCTTGGTCGCAGATGACATCGACGAAGGTGCCGCCACAGAGTTCCTGATGGAGCCGGGTGGTGGTGAAGTACATGTTGCCGGGGACGAAGTCGCCTTTTTTGATGGCGATTTGGCTCAGCAGGTTCTCGGCTCCGCGCCCTTGATGGGTGGGGATGAGGTGCTTGTACCCGTAGTGATTTTGGACAGCTTCTTCGAGCCTGTAGTAGTTTTTCGACCCCGCGTAGGCCTCGTCGCCGAGCATCATGGCGGCCCATTGATGATCGGACATCGCGGTTGTCCCTGAATCGGTGAGGAGGTCGATGTAGACATCTTCGCTTTTGAGCAGGAAGGTGTTGTGCCCGGCGTCGCGGATCGCATCGGCGCGTTCCTCGGGGGTGGTCATGCGGAGATGTTCAACCATCTTGATTTTGTACGGTTCAGCCCAAGATCGAACGCGCATTGTGTGTACTCCTTCTGAGTATATGGTGTGAGGATTTTATTGCGGACATGACTATACGCAATAAAAGGATGGGTACGATCAGAATCGTAAAATGATGACGGGAATAGGGGTGACTTGGTAGAATACCGATCAACTCTGCGCGTGAATGTCCCTATTGTGAAGGATGGAATCCATGCGACGGGATGTATTGATCAACGCCAAATGGCGAACTCATGGCCGAATCACCGGCGTCCAGCGGTATGCCTGTGATCTGAGCGAGGCCTTGCGGGAACTGGGGGTGGAGTTTGATGAAGCTTGTCCTGATTCTGAGAAGCTCTGGAGGACGATGCTCTGGGAGCAGCGGACATTGCCGACGCTTGCGCGGGGGTATCGCACGCTGATATGCCCCGCCAATGTTGCGCCGTGGCGGGTGCAGAGCAGTGTTCGATTGATTCTGACAGTGCACTGCTTACGGTTCTATTTTCATCCCGAGAACTATGCGAGATCGTTTGTGCGGTGGTATCGGTTCATGATGCCCAAGGCGATCTCGCGGGCGGATACGATCCTGGCGGTTTCGCAGACCACAGCCGAGGAGATCGAGGGTGTGTATCCACAGGCGAAGGGGAAGATTTCGGTGGTGTATCCTGGTGTGAGTTCGGCTTTTACCAATGAAGGGGTCGCGGGCGACGAGGCGATCGGGCACGGGGCGTATTGGGTGTTTGTGGGCAACGCCGGAGTGACCAAAAACTTGCAGACCTTGCTCGAAGTATTCGATCGGTTTGACCATCCTGAGCGGCTTGTGCTTTTGGGTGTGGATGCGTCGGGGCTTGCTTCGATTGGAACCCGGTATGATTCGGATCATGTGATTGCCTTGGGGCATCTCAATGATACGAATCGCGTCGCGGCGATCTATCGGGGGGCGATGGGCTTGCTTGCGCCGAGTCGATACGAGAGCTTTGATCTGCCTACGGCTGAAGCGATGGCGTGCGGATGTCCGGTGATAGCCTCGGATACTGGGGTGCATCGGGAGATTCTTCGAGATGCTGCGATGTTTGTTGATGCTGATGATGTGGATGGGTGGAATAGAGCGATGGATCGAGTGCGCTCGGAACTGGGGTGCGCGGCTCGGATGCGAGACGCTGGATTCGATCGCGTCGGCGAGTTTTCTTGGTCGAAGGCTGCGCGTCGTGTGCATGAGTTAATCGAGGTTCAGCGGGAAGAGTTGATTGCACGATGACTTGGGATGGGAAACTCTCTGTTGTCGTTTGTACGCGTGATCGGGCGATGGATCTGGTGGCGTGCCTGCGGAGCATCGGGGAGCAATCTCGTCAGCCCGATGAAGTGATCGTGGTGATTGGCTCGGCGGGTTCGATTGACCGAGAAGCGTGCGAGCGGGTACTCAAATGCGCGTTGATCGTTGCTGAATCCTTCGAGCCCAACATATCGAAATCGCGCAATGTCGGGCTGGGCATTGCAAAGGGCGAATTTGTGGTGTTCATTGATGATGATGCGGTTGCTCGGGGCGGATGGGTCGAGGGGTATGTCAAGGCGATTGAGCAGCATCCCGAGGCGTGGGCGTTTGGTGGGGATGTCTTTGATTCGCGCACCTCGCCGATGGAGGCAGAGTTTCGCTTCGGCGGGATCAGCGTGTATGGGAAACAAATAGAGGTCAACCGTTCTGATGACGGCTCGCTCCCGAGCGGATTTGTGCGGAATGTAAAAGGGTGCAACTTCGTGGTGCATCGCGGGCGTGTGATGGGGATTGGTGGGTTTGATCCGTTCTTCGCCTTTGCGTTTGATGAGTCGGATCTGATGGTTTCGATTCATGAAGCCGGTGGGGATATTGTCCATGTGCGTGAAGCTATTGTGGATCATGCGCATACGCCGGGGCATTTTCGGAGCGCATCGAGGTTTGATCGTGATTGGCGTGTTGAGTTTGCCAGCCATACGATGTTTATGCTCAAGCATGCGCATGGGATGAGGCGGGTGATTAGTTGGGCGGTGATCCTGCGCCGGTGCTGCAAGTTCTTGGTCTGGATGCTGTGGGGTGTTGTGTCGAATCAGACCGGATTTCGCAGGGGCGTTCGGAGTCTCGGTGGTGCTGTTGGGGGCGTGCGCTTGGCAAGCCGATCGGCGATGCTTAGACGGTGACCAGTTTGCGTTGAGTTGGTTCATCCGAGCGTGTGGTGTTGCGGTATCGCTCGATTGTTTTTTTGGGCGAGAGCTCTTCGAGTGATCGCCCGTGTTCTACCTGGATGACACGGGTGCATGTTTTTTCGATGAGGTTCATCGAGTGCGAGACGATGACGACGGTGAGGTCGGAGTCAATTTTTTCTTTGATGAGTTTGGTGGCTTTGGCGCGGAAGTGTTCGTCGCCAGCAGCGAGGGCCTCGTCGATCAAGAGGATGTCGGTCTCGACGCAGTAGGCGATCGCAAAGCCGAGCCGTGCACGCATGCCAGTGGAGTAGGCTCTGACGGGTTGGTTGATGAACTCGCCGATGTCGGCGAGTTCGATGATGCTGTCAATTTGGGCGATGATGTGTTCTTTGGGTATCCCGAGTTGGAGTCCGTTGAGGATGATGTTTTGTCGCCCGGTGAGTCTGGGTTCGAAGCCTGCGCCGAAAGAGAGGAGCGTGGTCTTGGTGCGCGGGTCGCGATTGATGGTGCCTCGGTCGGGGTTGATGATTCCTGAGATGAGCCTGAGCAGGCTGCTCTTTCCTGCGCCGTTTCGCCCGATGATGCCCAGAGTATCGCCCTTGCGTAGATCGAAGGAGATATCTTCGATCGCCCAGTAGGTGCTCCGCTTCCATGGGAGCCCGGCTTGCTGGCGATATCCCAGGGCGATGCGGTCGAGTTGGACAATGGGCTTGGTGGTCATGGATGAAACGATCAGCCGATTTTGGGGTAAATCTTGTTGAAACGATGGATGAAGTAGAACGAGATGCTCAGGATGATCGCTGCCTCGCCAGCGGGGACGATGAGATCGCCCCATTGGGGCATCTGGTTATACATCAGCACGGCACGGGTTTCGCGGATGAGGATGGCGAGGGGATTGAAATGGAAGATTCGCTGAAGCCGATCGGGCATGATTGCGATGTCGTAGATGATGCCGGTGACAAAGAACATGAGGTGGAGAATGGTTGTGAGGATGTGCTGGAAGTCGGGGATGAACGGTGAGACCATCGCGGCGAAGCATCCAAAGGCGAGGATAACAACAAGTTCGAGTGCGAAGAGGATAGGGAGCGTGAGCCAGGCTTTGCCCGGGTGGAAGCCGTAGATCTGGAGGACAGCGAAGAGGATGGTGAGTGTGACGAGGAACTTGACGGTGTTGACGAGGACGATGGAGCAGGGAAAGACTGTTTTATGAAGGTTGACTTGCTGCATGAGTTGCTTGGTGCTGATGAGCGAGCCTGAGCAGCGGAGAACGGAGACGGAGAACCATTGCCAGAGCACAATGCCGGTGAAGAGGAAGACGGCGAAGTTTTGGGTGCGATTGGCCATCACGAAGTTGAAGGCGATGTAGTAGACTCCGAACATGAGCAGCGGCTGGAAAATCCACCAGAGATAGCCCGCGTAGGTGCGTGAGGCCTCAGCGCGGAGTTCGGCCATGGCGCGGTAGAGGATCACATTGGCGGTGTGTCGGAGATTAAATGTGCTGTGTGCGCTCGATTCCATTCGGCGATTACATCCGTTTTTTGATGAACTTCTTTGTCTCTCGGTAGACCGGGCGGAGGGCCGTGCGGACGATTGGGGTTTTGCGTGCGATGGATTTGGTGACGCGGAGTGCGCCGCGGAAGCGTTGCTCACGGATCACCTGGACGCATCGGCCTGGGTCGTTGATCTGCTGAAGGTAGCAGTCACAGGCGAAGAGGAGTTCGTTTATTTGACCCTTGAGATCGGCGTTTTCCTTGGTGAGGTTTTCAGCCCATGTGCGTGTGTTGTGGGCTTCTTGTTCAGCACTTTCCTTTGAAACATGGGCAAGTTTCACTTCGCGGATTGAGTTGTCGAGTTCGGCCCGGATTTTGGTTTCTGTTTCTGCTTCTTTTCGGAGATAGCAATCGCAGGTGAAGAGCAGCTCGTTGACTTTGGCTTCGAGATCCAGTTTTTCTTGTTCGAGATCGGATTTCTCTTGAAGAAGTCGATTCGCCCAATCGGTAGATTGTTTGAGTTTGGAGTGGAGGTCGGTGTTATCGGATTGAATCAAATCAGGATTGAGTTGCTGCCCTTCTTGATATCGAAGTTGAGATTCACAAGTTTGCAAAAGGCTATCAAGGTCATCTGATCGGTCAGAGTTTTGTGAGGATTTGTATGATTCGATTGCTTTTTTGAATCGGTCCTGGAGTTGTGGATAGATATTCTTGTAATAACCTTCTGGGCTATAAAGGACATCGGGATACCGGAGGGTGATGGTCTCGGCGGATCGAGTGGCATTGATAATCATTGTCTCGCCAAAAGAACTCGGGGATATGCCGAAGGATTGTGCGATTTCGATCGTACTCTGCTCGTGGTCCTGTTCAGAGTAGGCATAGATCGTACGGAATGTATTCTCCGAGAACCCCGCTGCCTGTACGATGGATTTGAAAATGATGGGCGTGTACTCAAAGCAATGGCGTGGTTCGTGCGCAAGATCGGGTTGGTAGAACCAATAAGTCCAAGGCGGCATGCCGACGAGGAACTCCTTGAAGGATTTGTAGGAGATCGCATTGGGCACGGACATCACCAGCGTGCCATCAGATTTGATTCGATGATGTATCCGTTCCATCACACCCATCGGGTCTTCGTTGATGTGTTCGAGCACCTCAAAGAACAAGACCGTGTCGAATGATTCGTCGATTGCCCAATCGTGAGTGGTGATGTCGATGTTATGAGATTGAAACTCAAAGGATTCGTCGGCGAGTTTGATGGTTCGAGTGATAACTTCGTCGGTGACATCCGGGTGCCATTCGATACCGATGACGCGGTGATATCCGAGGTATTTGTGAGCCCAGAGCGCCATGTAGCCATAGGAACCGACATCGAGGCATGATTGATTGTCACCCTCGGCGATGGGGATCATCGAGAGCGAGTTGGCCAGGCGTTTGCGATGTCCGTTGATGTAGGTGTATTCGGTTTCGTTGCCTTGGGCACCGAGGTAGTCGATGGTCTCATCGACAATAGCGAAGCATTCATCAAGCGAAAGGTACGACCGTGAATCGCAGGGCTCATCGGGAACCGAATCGAGCCGTTTGAGCACATCTTTGAGGAGCCATTGTTGATTCATCGGATGAGTTCCCCTGCGATCAACGCCCGGGTCGCGTCTGGGATGTCAAACTGTGGGAATCGGGATCTTGTCTCCTCATAGACAGCGTGGGCTTTTTCTTGCTCACCCATCGCCCAATAGTACACGCCGAGCACTTGGAGAAGCACCCATCTGTTCTCGTCGTAGTGCATGGATTCAACTTGTTTCCGCAGCAGCATCGAGTTGCGGGGGACATTGTTGTACCACATGGTGTCGGATCCGAATCGCTCGGCGATGATCTCTGAAGTGATGGGTTTGGAGAGACGATAGGAGACGCTTCCGCCCCATTTAATCTCGAGATCAGGTGTGAAATGATCGTCCAGGAGCAGCATGGAGAGATGGATATGGGGATGGTACTGGTGGATGAAGTCCTGATGGATAACGAGTGCGTTGTCGAGGAGTCTGGGGAAGAACTCACGAACCACAAAGTCGGTCACCGGCAGCGCTTTGCAAAGATCAATGCCAAGGATTTCAATCGGCAACTCATCGCTGTATCCTGTGCCGATGACATCGCCGGGACGAACATCGAGCATGTTCGCATGGGTTTTCATGTTCTCTCTGAAGACGGGGAGGAAGCTTCTTTGTGCGGCAAAATCGTGCTTGGGGTAGTTTTTCTTGAGGTGTTCGAGGATGTAATCATCATCGATCTCGAAGAGGTCATAAACGCGGATGAGCCCGTTGAGTGCGTCTTGGTGAATATGCGTTTCTGGGTTTGCGAGCAAGCCTTGGACAAGGCTCATGGTCGTGCCGCCAACGAAACAACCCGCATCGACAATCGAGCCTTTGAACTGATAGTTGAGCCCGGCATCGAAGTAGAGCGCCTTGTCGCCTTCGGTGAGCATGGATGGGAACTTGCGGAGTTGTTTGGGAGCGTGTGCTTTGTATCGCTCGATGAGTTCGTTGGCTTTAGTGTTGTTGCGAGCGCAGGCGGCGTTGACTGTGTGGACCTTGGCTTCGAGCAGAGCATCGGGCTTTGTGCTTGGTCGAGGGCGATCGATGCCGGAGACTGGGACGGGGCCGTGGTCTGGGAGCCCGGTGCCGATGCGGTGGCGGTAGTATTTGACCATGTTTGCGGGCGAGATTTGTCCAGTGAGTTTGTGATAGAGATCGTAGTCGTACTTCTGAAAATCGAGTATGCCTCGGAGGCTATCGAGCATGTAGAAGAAGAGTTCCTCGTTGAGATCGCCTTGGGCATCCTTGAGGATGTTTTCGAGGACCTCGAAGGCTTGGGTTTCTGCGCCGGCCTTGATGCCGTTCTGGCGGAGCTTCATGATGAGGTGCTCAGCTGTTTTGACCGCGGTATCGCCGAGATGTTTTTCAAGCCCGAACTTGAAGATGTTCGCGCGGATGTTCGTCCAGATAAGCCCTTGGCGTTGGATCTTCGCTGAGTCCCATCCGGTGTTGGAGATGCTGTCGCTCCGATCGCGGTAGGTGACGACGATGTCTGAGATGTAGAGCACCCGCTGAGCGAAGTGGTACATGAAGGGCGTGTGCGGGAGGTCCTCGTGCTCGGCGGGTGGATAGGTGAGCCCGGAGTCGAGGTACATGATCCGGTCGATGAGTGTGCCCCAAGCACGCATGGGGACATACTGCCCGCCGGGGATGAATGATGCGCCGAGGTAGGCCTTTTTACCATCGACGATGGAGTCTGGTTGTCCGCCTTGGGATTGATCGAAATCGCGATCAAAGTTGAGTCGTTGCCCATCGGACATGATCCGGTCGCAGCTGCCGATGACCACATGGCACCCGGTGGATTGCGCCTCGCGAACGAGTGTGGAGATGGACTTGGGGGAACTGAAATAATCATCGGAATCGAGGAAGAGCAGGTAGGTCCCCGTCGCGTGTTCGACGCCGGTGTTGCGCGCCGGGCCGAGCCCTTGGTTGTGTTCGTGGGTGATGATTTGGATGCGTTCGTCTTTGGCGGCATATTTCTCGACGACCTTGCGTGAGCCATCGGGTGATTGGTCATCGACGAAGATGATTTCGAGATTCGGATAATCTTGTTTGAGCACGCTCTCGATGCAGTCGCCGATGAACGCTTCGACATTGTAGAACGGGATGACGAGTGATACCTCGGGCTCTGCTTGTTCGAGTGTATGCTTTTTGGCAGCACCTTTGTGCGTCATCCAGACGCGGAGCCCGAGTGTACGCAGGTCTTCTTCCGAGTATTTTTCGCGGGCAATGTGGAAATATTTATTGGGTTTTCGATGGCTTGTGATTCGGTCGATCTCGACATCGAAGGTGCTCTTCATGACATCGAGCACCTCGCTGGCCGAGAAGAAGTTCGAGCATGACCCGACCATGGTGCCATCGAGGTTGTGGACATATTTGACGATCCCGGCTGCGTGATCTTTGGGGACGCCATCGTTGATGAGTAGTTCTGTGAGTTCATCGGGCGACATGGCGAGGTGCGCCCAATCGGGGATGGGGTTGTTCTGTGTAAAACTGTATTGCATCGGCTTGGCTTTCTTGCCACCGCCGGTTGCGAATATTTGCTCGAAGTCCTCAGTTTCGGGTGAATACCACACATGATGCCCGAGCGTCCCCGCCCAGAGCGGGCATCCCTGGAAGTAAATCACGCCATCAGGCTTGAGGAACTTCCTAAGTGAGATACAGAGTTTCTCAAAGTCCGGCACATGCTCGATGATGGCGATGCCGTAGATGATGTCGAAGCTGTTTTCATCAAGCTCTGCATCCGATGCATCGCACACCATAAACTCGACACCCTCTGGCATGGGCTCGTCGCTTTTCCAGTTGCCGATATTGGTTGCAACGACTGATTCTGCGCCGTTGGCCATGAACAGACGAGCGGAGGCGAGGTGGAAATCGCTTCCGATTTCAAGGACTCGCTTGCCCCGGATATCGACGCGCTGAATACATCGTTCGAACTCTTCAAGGTGATAATCCGCAGCCGTCTCACGCACATACTCGGGGATGCGTGTTTTTTTGGTGTTCCTTTTGGTCGGCTTGGGCTCGGGGAGCAGGGCGATGGATTCATCGACGGGTTCGGGCTCTTCCTCAACGATGATCGGCGGGCCGAGCAATGCGTTCATCCGGGTGCGTTGGAATTCGGTGTATGTGTCGTAGATCGAAACGCATTCTTCGCGGAGGGCATCAATCTCAGAAGGCTGCCCGATGAGTTCTTTCGTCAAATCCGCGAGGGCCTGGAAATCCTTTGCCTGGTGGAAGGGATTCTCAGAGCCGATGCCGATTGAGCCGCCGGCCGTGGTGAGGATGGGCATCGAATGGGCGAGGGCTTCGAGGGTTTTGATTTTGATCCCCGTGCCGCCCCGTTCGGGGTTGATGATGATGTCGCATTGCGCAAAGAAATCCCCCGGCTCATCAACCCGCCCGACCATCGTTGGACTGACCCGTTCGAGAAGCGATGCAGGGACGAAATCCTTGAGGGTATTGCAGATGCCGCCAGCGATGAGGATCTGGGTCTTTGATTTGAGTTCTTCATCTGCATCCCAGCATTTGAGGTACTCGCCGAGGTTCTGCTCGTTGACCCAGTTGCTCGATCCGAAGTATCCGACCTTGAGTTTTTCGGTTGGTTCTGCGGGTTCGATGCTCTGTTTCTCGAAGATTGGGCCGATGACTTGCACCTTCTGAGGATCGCACTTAGATCTAAATCCGTCGGCTTCGTGTTCTTGCATCGCCACGACGACATCAGAACGATCGCAGGCGAGTTTTTCGCCTCGCTCATCGATGCTGATCCACCCGGACTCTGGATACCCCTGCTTGAGCATTCGCCGATTGCGATCGACAAAGCTGTCATGGGTGAGCAGGACTTTGTTGGTATAGGCATTGAGTCGATCGAAGATCGCGCTCATAAACGGGTAGTTGGTGATGGCCAGGTCATATTCGTACTGGCTTGCGAGTTTGGCAACCGTGTCCATCGCTTCGATCCCGCACCAATCATCAACATGGACATTGAGCCCGTTGTAGTTCGCGCCGGTGAGTTTGGAAGTGACCGGGATCTCACGGTAGAGATCGAACTGGCGGAGAGCATCTCGACGCATGTCCGCGCTCACTGCACCGGCGTCGTACATGTAGTAGACCAGGTGCGTGATGTACCCGGCTTGCTTCATGTGATCGAGCCAGAGCCTCATCAGTGTCGAGTTGCCCTCTTGCTTGAATGGATGGAATGAAGTAAAGAACATCGCGTACTTGCGATTGTCGGCCCCTTGTCCATCGAGCCGATTCCGGAGATAGTCAGGGGTGATGATCTGAGCCGGTGTGTTGCGAGATATCCAAGCGTCGCATTCGGATTTTTTGATCGGGAACTGATCACATCGGTCGTAGTAGGGATAAAACTCGACTCGATCGGTGAGCCCATGCTTGTCGATGGCGTTCCAGACGCTATAAATTTCATCGGGGCATCGCTTGCCGGCGAGGAGTAGCTTGGTGTGATCGTCGGTTCGGGCGAGTTTGATGAAGGCGTTGACGAGTTGCTCGATCGGGTATTGATCTGTTTCGATTGGGATGTCAGCGCCGATGATTCGATGAGGCATGCCGCTTGATGCCTGTGATATTCGCTGATTCATATAATGGTTCCCTGCGTGCAAGCGAATTGCCCCCGCCGTGGTGCGAGCGTTGAGCCCACACAGGTGCTGAGTTGATTATTCGCCTGCGCGGGTTGAGTGTCAATCAAAGCCCTGAGACGGAGGGGCTGATGGACTGAAAACCACCGAAATTGAGTGCCCAGTGAAAACTAAGCGAACACTAGCTCATGGCCAGTTTATGGCGAGAGACCCATGACTCGACATCATCAGGAAAGAGCGAATGCAGAAAATCATACTGAGGCTGAAGGTCGGTGAAGAGTTTGGATCGCAGTTCAATCGGGAGCGTTATTTTTTCGCCCGGGAAAACATTCTTTGCCAAGTCGGTTTTTGTGCCCGCTTGTTCGGCGCCGATAAAATCGAGGATTTCAGAGAGCACAGACTGCGGCTCTTCTCCGATACGATCGTACGCCATCGCACGGAATCGTCCCTCGCCGACCATGGATTTCCATCGGCGGATCAAACTTGCATAGTCCGTATATCGCATATAAGCATTGAGGGGGGTATGGCCTGAGAGAATCTGGTCGAGATCAATTTTAAGCCCACCATTTTTGGCATGCATGCGCATATGTGACCATCGCGATCAACAGGGTCTCGTACAAGGACAAGAACGCGCATCTGGGGGTTGATGTGCATGACATGGCGAATGCCCCGCATGGGCTTGTTCATGTAAGACGGGCAGATTTCGCCACAGATGTCGGAGTCGGAAGCGAACTCGTAGATGCCGCGATACCAATCATCATTGATCTCCTTTGTATCGAGATGATCGAGCTGCACGAGGATATGCTTGGCATACGCGTTTTAGATGAGCGTTGATTGGTGGAACGCTTTGATATCTGCGATTCTGCGTGCTCTGTGCATGGGGCCGAATATTGCAGCGTCTTTGGTATGGAGCTGGGAAAAATAATGGAGTTCCTTGAACGGTGGCAGAAAAACCCCGGGCACACATCGGAGCGCGTGGTAGAGCCATGTTGTGGCCGCCTTCTGAGCGCCAATACAGATAAAATCAGGATAACTGGTCATGTGTACTCCAAAACCGAACCCGGGATTCTATCACCATAGATTGATCGGTTCGCGGGTTGATTCCAGAAAAAACCGGAGGGGCGGGGGTGATGCTGGGCGATGGATTTTTATGGATCGAGTTGATGGGAAGACTTGTTGTGATCTGATTCGAGATACATCTGCACGCCCGGGTCCTTGAGGACTTCGTCGAAGGATTCGAGGGTGTCCTCGATCCGCTTGATGATCGCTGCGTAGTAGAGCTCGGTGTGGAAGAAATATTTCGCGACATCGGCATCAATCACGGACACCTTTTCGTCGCCCATGGTGGGGGTGTGGAGGGTTTTGCCGATGGAGAAGTTGGTGAGGGAGAGGGCGTTTTCGCCGCCGTTGAGCAGGATGATTTTTTTGAGCATCAACGCTCGGCGGAGCCGGGTGATGTCCTTGGGGCTCTGGATCAGGATGGTGTACCGCTCGATCCCACCGGCGGTTGGCTGGTTCATGTCCCAGAGCAGGTGCTGCCAGGTGTCACGATCCGGACAATCAACAAGTGCAATCTCGGGGATCGGCTCGCTGGCGAGGTCCTGCTGTGCAATCGAGTTGCGTGAGTAGGTATAGGTGAGGGCGATGGCTTTGCCTGTGTTTCGCTCGAAGAAGCTCTCGGGGGTGATTCCATCGCCGAGCGTTGTCAGGGCGTAGTCGAGGAATCGAACATTGTACCCTTCATAGTCCTTTGCTTCGAAGTAGATGATCCGTGATGGGTTGACGCGCTCGTCAACCTTGGTGCGTTTGATGAGTTCGTAGATCATCCGTTGGATGAGAATCTCTTCGCCGGGGATCGTGTTGTTGGCGAACTCATCGAAGGGCGATTGGGTCGCGAAGGTGAAGTTGTTCTTGATGAGTTCCTTAGCCATCTCGCGGTAGATCATCAGACGCTTGTTCTGAGCGATGAACCGGAGATCAAAGACATCCTCAGCGTGGATACGGAACGCATCGCGGAAGAGTTCGTTGCCCGTATTGTCAAACACATCATCATCCTTGGGCAATGTTCTCGTGATGACCTGATCCTCGGGGAGGACATAAGGCGTGAGCACGATGATGACCTCTCGCTTTTGGGTCGAGGTGCTCTCGGATCGGAAGAGCGGCCCGATCAGCGGCAGATCACCCAAGAATGGGACCTTGTCCTTGTTGACCGAGCGATCTCGGCTTACGAGCCCGCCGATGATGAACGGGGTGGTGTTGTCGATCCGTGCATAGGTCTGCACGCGCCGCGTCGAGATGGTGGGGGCCGAGGCGAGCAAATCGCCAGCGATCGAACGGATCTCAAGATCGCGCCCGGGGACCTGCGCCGAGACGACGGTGTCGATGAGCATGCTGACCTCTTCGCCGTCCTCGGTGATGCGCGGGCGGATGTTGAGCAGGATGCCGGTGGGGATGTACTTGAAGTTGAACGCGACCTTGTTCGAGTTGTTGAGCACGCCTTCCTGACTGGTTGCGATGGGGATATCCTCGCCAACACGGATGGTGGCCTGGCGGCTGTTCATGGTCAGGACACTCGGGCGAGAGAGAATCTCAGCCTTGCCATCACGGACCAGCGCACGCACCGCCGAACTCCAGTCCCGAACGACATCGCGCGAGTCGAGATTCGAGAAGACGATGGTGTCGGTGATGCCGGTGGGGTCCAATGAGCCCAGCAGAAGATCAATCGAGCCTTCTTTGAAGGACCATTCGATCCCGAGTTCGTTGAGCCCGGATTCGCTGATCTCGAGGACCATGCCTTCGATGAATACCTGGCGTGCGGGGCGGTCGATGTATTCGTCGAGCAGCGAACGGACCAGGCTGAACTGTTCGGGGTGGGCGGGGTGGAAGACGACCATCAACTGCGAGGTCGGGCCGACATTGACTTCCGGGTTAAGCTTCGAAGCCTTGGTCGGGGTGGTGGTCTGTCCGAATGCGCCCGCGCCTCCGGCATCGCTGCTCAGCAGCCCGATCTGATCGGCGGTGGGCGAGGGCATGACGGTGACTATCGGGAGTTGATTGAACTCAAGCTTCGCGGGCAAGCCATCGATGGCCGGGACGGTGTTGATCCCGAGCCCCTTGAGTGCGCTAATTGCGCCCGCGGTGTTGACATAGCTGAGCTGGATGATCCGACGATCGACATCGGTCTGTGAGAGCCCCGCTCGCATCTGCTTCACCTGAGCAAGTGACGCATCAACCTGGGCTTGGATGCCTTCGATCGCCGGATTGATCGCAGCCTTCCCATCGCCCCCAACAACCACACCCTGAACCCAGAGCTGAGGCAACTGGGAGGTGTAGTTCACAAAGCCAATCTGGAGGTAGTTTGTTGCGCCCTGCTCATCGGTCCGCACAAGCGTCGGCCCGGCGGAGACACCGGTTGGGCGAGAACCCATCGCGGATGTCTGGTCCGTTGTCGCTGAGCGATACCCCTGCTCGGTCTGGAACCGCAGGCTCAGCGAGGCGATGAGATCAGTGATCTCGGACAGGCTGAGCCGATCAAGCGAGATCAGCTTGCCCGCGTTCTGTGGGATCACAATCTGGGCAGGCGATGGGGATTGCGGTGTGGGCTGCACATTCACAGCCCCATTGGGCTCGGTGTGAGGCTGGGCAAATGTATTGAGTTGCGTCTCGCGGATTCGGCCCTGAATCTTCGCGAGCATCCCCGGCGAAATCGCGGGGGCATCAAGCGCGTCGAGCGCGCGGGCAATCTGGTCAAGCCCGGAGGTGGATGCAAGATTAGGATCGTCAGCCAGGATCACCCCGCCGGTGGTCTTGGGCGATTCGAGGGAGATCGCCTTGGTTTGTTCTTGTGTCTGTGCACACCCAGCAACCCAGAGCGAGCCGAGCAGAATCAGAGACGACACCCCAAGCATGATCGGGGTCTGGTGGAGTGGTGTGCCCCGGCGTGGGGATGGCTTGGGGAGGGTGGTGCCCATCAATCATCTTCCTTGATCCAAGCCGCGCGGGTGTCGGGGGACGAACCTTTGGGCTTGCTGTGCGTGTCTTTGCGTGCCCGAGCGGGCTTTTCCTCGCTCAACGGCTCAAAGAATGACTCCATCGAGCGGGATTCTGTACTGATATCGTCCGAACTCGGCGATTCGCATGATTCATCATCCCCGCCAACCGCAACGGGGACATCGGGGAGTTCTGAGCTGATGAAAGACGCAGCCGAGCTGCCATATTCCTTGGTAAGGTACTCCCCGGGCGGCCCATCGAAGGTCAACTGCCCGTCACGGATACAGATGACCCGATCGACCATATCGAGCAGGTAGGCCTCATGCGTGACCATGATGATGGTCTGATCGAGCATGTTGTTCGCGATGGTTTCCATGATCTCATGCGATGATTCACGATCAATCGACGCGGTGGCCTCGTCGAAGATCAGGATCGGCGCATCTTTGATCAACGCCCTGGCCAGCGTGATCCGTTGTTTTTCCCCGCGTGAGAGTTCGACCCCAAAGTCTGAAAGGCGGGTGTCGAACCCCTTGGGCAATCGGGCGATGACCTCGTCGGCGCCGGTGAGTCGGCACGCGCGCTCAACATCCTCGCGTTTGGCATCGGATCGAGCATACCGCAGGTTTTCGTCGATGGTGGCGTTGAACAAGAAGACCTCTTGGAACGCGATCCCGATCGCTGCGCGGATGGTTGAGAGGGGAAGCGTCGCCGCGTCGGTGCCTCCGATATGGATCTCGCCGGCGGTGGGAACGATGAAGCGTGGGAGCAGGTTGATCGTGGTGCTCTTGCCCGAGCCGCTGGGCCCGGTGATGGCGATGCGCTCGCCCGCTTTGACCGAGAAGTTGATGTTGTGGACGACCTGCTTGGAGTCGTCATACCCAAAGCTGACATTCTTGAACTCGATATCCCCAACCAAAGGCGTGTCGATCTCCGAGTGCACCGTGCTCGCGAGCACGCCCTCGTCATGAATCGGCTCATCGAGCATGTCATAGACGCGCGAGACGCTCGCGGTGGCTTTGGAGAGGTGCCCGACGCCGCTGATGATTTCGAGGACTGATGGATAGAGCATCATGACATACCCGAAGAACATCATGAACTCGCCGCTGCGCATGTTGCCCTTGATAACCTCGAATGCGCCGTAGGCGAGGAGCAGGATGGTCCCAAGCCCAACGAGCAGATCCGCAGTGACCTTCTGGACGAAGTGATAGCGTTGCGATTTGATCTGGCTCTTTCGGCTCTCGTCGATCGCTTGGTGGAAGGTCGCGCTCTCTCTCGCTTCCGCGGAGAAGCCCTTGACGACCTCGATCCCGAGGAACTTTTCGACGACACTCCCATAGGCGAGCGAAAGATTCTCCTGAGCTTCCGAATGGCTCATTTTGATCGGCGTGCGGAAGAACCGATAGGTGATAAACTGCAAGGGCAAGATGATGATCGAAGCGAGCGCAAGGCGGATGTTCATCAGCGAAATAACCACGATCAAGATCTGAAACTTGAGCAGGTTCATCAGCAGGACCGGGAACTTGTCCTGAATGAAGGCCTGAATCTTGTAGGTATCGTCCATCACCCGCGCCCCGACCCGCCCGGGCTGGTGCGATCGGTAGAACCGCATGCTGAGTTGCTGGAGATGATCGAAGAGCCGTTTGCGCAGTGAGAAGCAGACATCCTCGCTCATTCGCAATGAAAGCATTCGGCTCGAATAAAACATCGTGTTGCGGATGATGTAGCTCAGGAAAAGCCCGCCCAAGATCGCGGCGAGCAATCGCCATTGCCCGCCGAAGGATTCCGAGAGCGGAGATTCAACAAAGACATCATCAATCAGAAGTTTGATCGCAAAGGGTGGGGTGAGGTCGATGAGCGTAAGCATGACCAGAAGCGACATGACTGAGCCGAGCCGCTTGGAGTGGGGGCGCAAGAGACCAAAGATCGAGCCAGAACTCGGCTGGTCATTGGATTGTGCGTTTTCAGAAGAACCCATAAGACTCCGCGGGAAGGAAACTCCGAGCATGGTTCGGTGGATGTCTATTTTACTGTATTTATCGGCTCAATGCGAGGGAGAACTTGCCGGTGTATGGGGATTTGATGTGCAGGCAAGGGGTATATGAGAAAAACACCCCCGAGATATCTCGGGGGTGTTGATTGTGATTGAGATTCTGAGTCGAAGACTCGATCCGATTAGATCGGCCGGACAACCGGATCGTTGCCGCCACCGATGTTCGATCCGCCCGGATGTGGACGCCCGCCTACGAATGGGTTGCCCAAGTTGTTGCAAGAGCCGGGAGTCCAGAGTCCGCGGAAAATGAACAGGTCTGAAAAATCGACATCACCATCAAAGTCAAGGTCAGCGAGCGGGTTGGCTTCTATAAACCAGTTGATGTATATCTGGAGATCGACGATATCGACAACGCCATTACCATCAAGGTCGGCCGGGCACTGGGTCTGCGTGGGGGCACACCCCTCGAAGATTGGCAATCCATTTTCGGTACCAAAGATCTTGAGCCGATAGCTCACAAGAGTTTTCTCCGTGTGGTCACCGTTTCCAGGCAACCCAAATGCGCCGAGATAGGTCACCTGCTCGACCCCAAAGTCCTCAGCGTCTGGCGGTGCTGGCTGAGGAGCTGTCGCCAATTCGCCTTCAGGACTATCCTCATCCGGGCGGTAGTCCTGAAGGATCAGATTCCATTGTCCGCCTGAGAGTTCGCCCCAGTGCTTGTAGGTGGAGAAAGTGTAGTCGTTGTATGCCGTGCCGTTGAGAGCGTTGGAATCTCCTCGGGGCAAGGCAAGCGGAGAGATAACTCCGGATGGCCCTTGGAGTGCGACAAGCAGATCGCCTGCGCCGTCGCCGGTGATCGTCACTGTTATCTCGACGGCTTCGATGCTGAGATTCTGTCGAACACAGTTAAGCCCGAAGAAGTTTCGAATGCCCGGTTGAAGCACATTGGTCTCTAGGTTTGGGCTGACAATCGCGGTCTGAACGAAGGTTGCATCGTCGATTTCACCGTCTTCGATGGTCACGACCCCTGAGTCTAGAACAATCAACTGACCAACGCCGGGCCAAGTGAGTGCTGCTTCGACCGCCGCGTCGGCGTCAATAATGCCAAAGCCATACTCATCACTATGGCGAACGCCGGCTTCGTTTGTTGTCCAGAAAGTTGGGGTCGGCGGGTTGCCGTCGTCCGTGTCGGTTGCTCCCAACCCGAGAATAACCGAAGGCCAGTAGCTGTTGGTTGGATCGAAGTTCACAACAGTGGATGTCTGCTGAATGATGTGCTGCATGTCACGGAGCGTGAGCCCCGGATTCGCATCGAGCATGAGGGCAAAGATACCCGCAGCTACAGGAGCCGCTGCACTTGTCCCGTTAAACATACATTGTTCGAGATCATCGTCGACGAACGAGGTGCTGAACACCGCGTTGCAGTCTACACCAAACCCGGAATCAGAATCTACACCGTCATCCTGTTCGAGCGTGACCAAGCCTTCCCCAAATGTTCCGATACCCCAAGAGCCTCCCGGGTCTGGCGAGAACTCTTGTGCCTTGGTGGTCTGCTGTGAATACGCCCCGGCCAAGATCGAACACCCCGTGGTTGAATAGCCTGACCGATTGTTATCCATCCCGATCGAGGCGATCGCGAAGGTGCGAGAGTTGGAGATCATTTCGCTATATTCAACCCGCTCGCCCATCCCACCGTTCCAGCGCCATGGGCTCCCTGATAAGGTGCCATCAAGGCGGAATGCATCGGGCACGCCATCGAAGTCACCATCAGAGTTGGCCAGGCTGTCAATATCAAGGTACCCATACTGAGGCACACTCCAAGTCGGATTGTTGTCCATATCCAAGCCATCAGGAATCCCAAACCCAGGGAGACTGATCGCGTTGCCCAAGGCTAAGCGGGCAAAGCCTTGGAACTGACTTCCGTTACCAGCAGCGAAAACAAAGATTCGTCCCTTGCGCTGGCGTCCGAGCCGAACTCCCTGATCAAGTCCAACGAGTGTGAATCGGGCGACATCCGCATGCCCGATTTGTGGTATATCAATTTCGTAGTCGTCTGTACCGAGCGCAACAAGGTATTTACCCGTGGATGAACCGGGATAGCTATCAAGCACAGGCCCCCATGAGTTGTTCACAATGTCAATGTTGCGGAGCTCATGCCCAAAGGCCTCGCCGGTCAATCCGCCGCTGCCGTTGCGGAGTGATGCAAGCTTTGCGCCATAAGCAACGCCCGAGCCCGCAAGCCCATTATCAGCAACACCTGCAACAAGCCCCGCGACACTCACGCCATGGGAATACGAAACCGCGAAGGGGAATGTTGGAATCGATAAAGATTCATCCAAGTTGTCCGCGAGGTCTGGATGAATATTGAGCGTGCCAACATTGTCTACATGGTAAAAACTATTCTCGAAAGCTTCGAGAATGCCCACAACCACACCAGAGCCAGTAATTCCGCGGTCATAGACAAGATCAATTTGATGGTCATTGCCAACGAATGGGCCTGTAGTATTGCGTACATGCCATTGGTCAACAGCTGATGGGTCGGTTGTAATTGCTTTGTTCTCGACCGGTGCTTGATAATCGACTTCCGCCCAGTTCACACCCGGCATCGCGGTCAGTTCATTGGCGAGGTTGATCGCATCCTCAACCGAGTTGGCTTCGACCACATAAATTCCGGGCTCGCCGAGGAACCGCTTGAACGCATGTGAACCCGGACGATTCGAGCCCAAAGCAGTCGCCACCGAATCAATCGCATTCTTCAGTACCGTTTCATTCTCGACACCGACCAGAATTCGGGAGAAGAGCGTTCGTTCGAGATTCTTCTCTGGACGATTGGGATAGACCTCGCGAACCGCCTTTGATTCACGCCACGATGGATTTTTGACGATGTATTCGGTCGACACATCTTTCCCAAGTTTCACCATCAGGCGTTTGCCCGAAATGGCACTTTGATCCGAGGGTCGGCTCTCTCCAGTATTCACCGAGCCGGTGCTTGATGCTGCCTTCGTCGCGTTCTGTGCAGAAGCGACCGGGGCGCCGAGTCCTACAATCAAACCGGAGAGTGAAAACAACGCAAGCGTGCTCGCGCGTTGTCGGCTTGGTTGGGAACTGGTCAGGGTACGAAATCCAAAGCTCATAGCGGTCTCCAGGTGTGGATAAATGTCAGGTTTGGCAGGCTACCAGTATAGAGCAAACGGTTGGAATTTGCTCGCAGATTCTCAAATCAGTGGTATATCCACCACAAGCATGGTTCGTGGAATGCTGTGGATGGTGGTGGGCCTTCTGTCAATAAATACGCAAGCCGAGTTTGCCCGGTTGCGAAAAACTGTAAGGGTTTACAAACACCCGAACTTGATTATTCCATCGGCGATGTCATCGATCGGGGATCAAGAAGGGCATTCAAAGCCTCTGACTCGACTAAATTCTGCTCCAAAGCAAGCTGACGAACCGTCTTGCCCTCGGCAAACGCCTGATATGCGAGCTTGGCCGATGCGTCATAACCAATGACCGGGACAAGACTTGTACACATCGCCAGACTCCCCTCGATCAACTCGGCGCACCGCTCACGATCGGGTTCGAGCCCCTGGAGCAGCTTCTCATTGAATACCGAGCATGATCCTGACAGAATCTTGATCGAGTCGAGCACATTGGCCCCCATCATCGGCATCGCCACATTCAAATCGAGCAAAGAACCGACTCCGCCGAGCCCGCCCGCCGTCACAGCCGCGTCGTTGCCGATCACCTGGCACGCGCCCATCACGACCGCTTCACAGATCACCGGGTTCACTTTTCCGGGCATAATGCTCGAGCCTGGCTGAACCGCGGGGAGTTTCAACTCGCCAATTCCGCATCTGGGTCCAGAACCAAGCCAGCGGATGTCGTTGGCGATCTTGGACAAACTCACCGCGATGGTCTTGAGCAAGCTTGAAACCTCAACTATCCCGTCCTTGGCGTGCTGGGCTTCGAAGTGGTTGCTCGCCTCGCGAAAGGCGATCCCGGTGGCATCAGTCAAATGTGCACAGACCAGTGCGGAGAACTTGGGATGGGTATTGATCCCCGTACCTACAGCTGTCCCCCCGATGGGAAGCTCGCCGAGCGTATGGAGCGCACGATGAAGCCGTTCTTCTGCATGGCGAAGCTGCGAAGCGTACCCGCTGAACTCCTGCCCGAGCCGAATCGGGGTCGCGTCTTGGAGATGCGTCCGCCCGATCTTGACCACCTCATCCCACAGCTTGGCCTTGGCATCGAGTTCGTTGCCCAGCGATGTCACTGCGGGGAGGAGCGTTTCCTTGATCTCCACCGCCGCAGCGATGTGCATGGCAGTGGGGAAGGTGTCGTTCGAGGATTGCCCCATATTCACATCATCATTTGGATGAATCGCCTTTTCGCCCTTGAGATATTCAGGATCCTTGCTTGATCCAACCGCAGCGCCGTTGGCGATGCAGACAAGATTCGAGACGACCTCGTTGGTGTTCATATTCGTCGAGGTGCCCGACCCGGTCTGGAAGATGTCGATGGGGAAATGCCGAGCGATCCCGCCTCGATCTTTCATCCCGCCCAAGATCGTTTCGCAGGCTTGAACAATCGCGTCGGCTTTGGGTTTGGAAAGTTTGCCCAGTTCGAGATTCGCCTTGGCAGTCGCCGCTTTGAGTGTCGCAAAGGCGAAAATCATGGTTTCAGGCACCGGAACGCCCGAAATCGGGAAGTTGAGCACCGCCCGCTGGGTCGAGGCGCCATAAAGCACATCGGCGGGCACGGGCATCTCGCCCATGGAATCCTTCTCGATGCGTGTTTCGGTCTGCGTTGAGTCGATAGCTGGGGACACTTGATTCTCCTTGGCGGGCACTCGGGTATTCCGATTTGCCAGCGGAATAGATTATAGTGCCGATGAGATCACTCTGTTTGAGCAACCGGACACAATTCCACCCGTACAGTCCGGTACATCCATTCTCAAGGGGGCATCATCATGTCATTTCCATCCATCGCGAGTCTTGCAAACAAATGCACCCACTGCATGCTCGTTGCCTGCATTCTTTTCTCCGCGTCGGCCAATGCGCAGAGTTCCTCGCATCCCGATGCCAAATCACCCCTGCCTGAGAACCCATACCTCAAACACCAAGATCCCTGGCGGTGGGATATTCGATCGCAGGTCTTCTTCCGGGCCGGGGTGTACTACTTCAATCAGACACAACCATTCGATAGCCGAAACGAGCAGATCAACTCTGTCTGGTGGCCGATGCTTGATCTGGAAGTCATCTACCCCGTCGTTCGCGAGGGCAGTTTCTATTGGTCGCCCAACACCGAGGTCGAAGCAACCATCCGAGCGGGCGATTTTCAGCGGGAAACCACCCAGGAACGGGTGTTTACCGAACAAACCAAAGCCGAGTACACACTCTGGCGATCGGATGTCCGCGAAGCCGTCCATCAGATCCAGATCATCCACACTTCTCATGTCGTGGTCGCTGACACCGTATTCGATCATGTCAAAGCCCAGAATCTCGCCTGGCCAGACAAATGGAATGAAGAAGCAACCGCCTTTCTCTCTCCAGTCGTCGATTCGGTCGGGTATGAACTGGCGATCGACGCGGAAGACACGGTCAAAACGCTCCTCGATTTCTGGGTTGACGACGGCGATCCCCACGAACTCTCCGAGCTCAATCTGGTGAAATACCTCACCGGAAAAGTCATCGAACATGTCCAGATACGCAAGCCGCCCGCGGAGTATTCGACCCGTTCGGGCAACCGCATCGCGGGGACTCGTTTTCTTGGCGGGGCCTCTTTGTCTGGCTTTGTTGTCCGATCCGCCGACGAAGTTGCGCTCAATGGCAATGGCACCAAGCACGATCTGGCGACGCTGCTGACATCGATCCTCCGCTCGGCGGGTGTCCCTGCGAGAACGCTGCTGTGTATCAAAACAACCGAAGATGATCAACTCGAAAAAGCGACTGCGATGGTCGAGTTTGCGATGTATGACCCCGAACTCGACCTGACCTTCTGGGTCCCGATCGATGTCGATCGGCTCCGGCTCAACGGCAAGCGAGCATCACAATATAAACAATGGTGGAACTACTTCGGCACCCACGACGAACTGAGCGATTATGTCCCCGTCGCCTACTACTTCCATCCCCCCGCGAGCTATCAGGCCTTTGACCTGCCCGCGCTCTATGGCATCCGCTCATCGAGCCCGCTTCCAGAATATGTCATCCAGACCATCATCATCGACCCGATGGTGACGCCCGTTCGCCCGATCAAACCAAATCTAGATGCGCCGGTTCAGCCGTAGCCTGTAGCCTGTTTGATGATCTTGTAGAGGCGATCTCGTCGAAGCGAGGACTCGTCAAAGGGTGGAGTGTTCAGACTTTGGCAGCCTTTGAGTGGCAAGATTCTTGGATCGGCGCAACGACCTTCAAGATATTGCTCAGCACGCCTCCGAGTGTCCCGATCGCGTCGATCTCATGGACGATCGTTTGGTCGTACTGATTGAGCACCGGGCGGGTTTCTCGTTCATAGATCGCAAGCCGATTGCGGATCACATCTTCCTTGGCATCATCCACGCGGTTCTGTTCGAGCGCCCGGTTGTGCAGCCGGGCGATCATGTCGTCCTGATTCTTCGCGGAGAGATGAAGAATCCCGAGCACATCAATGTACTTTTCCATCAGCGAAGTCTGCGCGACGGTGCGGGGGATGCCGTCGAGGATCAGCAGATCGGAATAGGGCTTGTACATCCCGAGGATCGCCTGGGCATGGACATAGGTGTGCCAGAGTTCGAGGGTGACTTCGTCGGGGACGAGTTCGCCTTTAGATGAATACTCGTAGAAGATCTGTCCGAGTTCGGATTCTTTATCGAGCGTGCGGAACATGTCGCCGGTGGACATGTGGAAATAGCCGGGGATTGCTCCGAGCAATGAGCCCTGGGTTCCCTTGCCTGCGCCGGGTGCGCCGAAGATCAAAACAGTTTTGAGCCGATCTGCCATCGCAGATTCTCCTGAGTGCGTTGCGTCCCATCGAACTGATCGACCCGGTGTATCACACCGTCCGGTAAGCCGATCGTGCCGATCGACGGGCCCGATGATAGGTCGGCAAACTCGATTGCACGCTTCAACCTATGCACTTTCAACCAAGAAAGAAAAACGGGCGTGGCACGAATGCCACGCCCGAAAACTACGAAATTGCTTGCCCAATCTGAACGATCAACTGATTCGTCCGAATCGGGGTTAGGCACCTGCCTCAATGACCTCTTCCTGAAGATTCCGAGGCATCGCACGATACTCCTTAAACTCCATCGAGTTGGCAGCACGACCCTGTGAGAGCCCGCGAAGCACGGTCGTGTATCCGAACATCTCGCTCAGAGGCACATCGGCGGTGATCTCCTTGATGATCCCCTTGTCTTCGGTATCCAAGATCATCCCGCGACGCGATGACAGGTCACCCGTCACATTGCCTAGATACTCGGTCGGGGTCACGATGACCACCTTCATGATTGGCTCAAGAAGGATACTCCCTGCCCGCGAAACCGCTTCACGCAACGCCAAACGCCCAGCCTGCTCGAAGGCGATCTGCGAGGAGTCAACATCATGATACTTGCCATCGGTGAGGGTCACCTTGATGTTGATCAGCGGGAACGGAGCCGACACGCCGCTCTTGGCGGTGTTGCGGACACCGGTCTCGACCGATGGGATGAACTCCTTGGGAATCGAGCCGCCGACGATGCCGTTGACGAACGCGACATTGTTCGTGAAATCGACTCCATCTTCCTCGGCCTGCGCCGCGGTGTAGGGCTCAATGTTGACGGTACAATCGCCGAACTGACCACGACCACCGGACTGCTTCTTGAAGAGCCCGCGACAGCCATCCGCCGCTCCGTTGATCGCTTCGCGGTATGAAACGCGTGGACGCCCGACCTCAACACCGATCTTCATATCACGCACAAGCTTGTTCTTGATGATCTCAAGGTGAAGCTCGCCCATGCCCGCGATGATCGTCTGCCCGGTTTCTTCGTTGAACTCCGAGCGGAAAGATGGATCCTCGCGACGGATGACAACCAGTGCTTCGGAAAGCTTCCGCTTGTCGTCAGCGGTCTTGGGCTCGATCGACATCGAGATGACGGGATCGGGAAACTCCATGCGTTCGAGAATGATTGGGTCATCGCCCGAGCACAGGGTGTCACCTGTGATCGAGTTCTTGATGCCGACCACCGCGACGATGTTGCCCGCGCCGACTTCGTCGAGGGCCAAGCGATCCTTTGCGTGCATCTCGAAGATGCGTGACGCGATCTCGCGCTTGTTGTTCGATGGATTGAGGATGCGGGTGCCCTTGATGAGTTTGCCCGAGTAGACGCGGACATAGGTGAGATCGCCGTGTGTGTCCGAGACGACCTTGAAGACCAGCCCAGAGAATGGAGCGTTTTCGTCGTGCGGACGAGTGAGCTCGATGGTCTTGTCCTTGGGGTCGGTCCCGACCATGTCGGGCACTTCTTGCGGATTCGGGAGATATTCGATGGTCGCGTCGATAAGCGCCTGGACACCGATATTTTTGAGGGCCGAGCCACAGAACACCGGGTTGCATTCAAGGGCGATGGTGCCCTTGCGCACAGCTTTTTTGATCTGCTCGACGGTGATGCTGTCCTCGTCTTCGAGGTATTGCTCCATCAGATCATCATCAAGGGCCGCAGCGTTCTCGATAAGATCAGCACGCCATTTCTCGGCGTTTTCGAGCAGGTCCTCAGGGATTTCTTTTTCGGTGACGATCGCGCCCTGCGAGGCTTCATCAAAGTGGTACGCCTTCATCTTGAGCAGGTCGATGATCCCGACGAGCTCGTTGCCCGAGCCCCAGGGGAGCTGCATCGCGATCGCGTTGGCACCAAGACGCTTCTTGATGGTCTCGAAGGAGTACTCGAAGTCCGCGCCGAGCTTGTCCATCTTGTTCACCAGGCACATGCGGGGCACTTCGTACCGGTCGGCCTGACGCCAGACAGTTTCGGACTGGGCTTCGACGCCTTCCTTGCCATCGAAGACCGCGACCGCGCCGTCGAGCACGCGAAGCGAGCGTTCGACTTCAATCGTGAAGTCAACATGACCCGGGGTGTCGATCAGATTGATCTTGTATTCTTTGCCTTCGTATGTCCATGGGCAGGTGGTCGCTGCCGACTGGATGGTGATCCCGCGCTCTTGTTCTTCTTGGAGGAAGTCCATCGTTGCGGTGCCTTCGTGGACTTCACCGAGCTTGTAGTTCTTGCCGGTGTAGTACAAGATGCGTTCGGTGACGGTGGTTTTGCCCGCGTCGATGTGGGCACAAATTCCGATGTTACGGATATATGAAAGGTCGGTGGCCATCAGCTAATTCCTCTTGCTGGTGTTCTGTACGAGGGTTTCGTACTCGGTCAAATCTGGTGTGATTGATCCATCGTTGGGGGAACGATCCCCGCTTGGTATGACCAATCGTTTCTTTTCTATACTGTTTCGTCGTTCGGCAGAGCTCGCCGAGTGCAGTCAAATGAAAGTGCAATCCCTTAGAGATGCCCCGCCGGTTCTGGATCGGATGGTTCTTCCATTGCTTGCACTTCTCATCGTCACTGTTCCGTCAATCGGGCAGCACGCTCAATACCTTATCTACAAAGGACTTGTCAAATCATGAGAATCCGAAAGCCATCTTCGTCGGCGATCGGGCACGATTTCTATGAATCCTAGCCCGGCAATAGACCGAATCAAGCCCAATCGCTCGCCTAGGCGTATTCTCGGACCTTGATATCGACAATCGAATCAAGAATCAAATCAAGGCGAACGGCGAACCAGACTTCGGGCACGCGCCAGATCTTCCTCGCTGACCCCGCGCAACGGATCGAGCCGACTCTGCTCATTGAGTTGGATCACCCACTTGGCCATACTGATCGCCCCGCCCTGAGCCCCCTGCTCGATCGCCAAATCCATCAGCTTGAGCGCCAGGTGCGGATCGCGAGGCGAGCGCACAAAGGCTTCCGACCACGCGGACTGGGCCCGATCAAGCCAATCCATCCGGGCTGGGTCATCGGGGAACTGCATCGCCCGCCCAAACCACACGCTCCCAAGCCAGCGATATCCACTCGCTCCCGGCGATGCCTTAGCACCAACCTCGATGAGCCCGATTGCCCGATCCCACTCTTTGACCGCTTCTTCATGCTCCCCGGCCGACTCAAGCACGGACGCCCGCCAGAGTATCTGCTGCGAAGCTGCGATCCGGGTGGGCATATGCGTCGGACGGGCTTTGGCTGCCCGGATCAGATGCTCGATCGCCAGCGTCCGCCCATCGAACTCGAGCCGATGAAGTTCAGGCGATTGCTGCCCGCCGAGCGCTTCCCGTTGGATCGACACCTCGATCGCCGGGGCCGCTGCAAGATTCAATTCCCGCTCCCACGCCATGATGCTCGGCAAGCGCATCCCAAAGACCGCCGATGCACCGATGAGCCCCAACGCCACCACTAAAAGCGTCGGCTTGGGTTTCGATCCCCCCGCATTGCCCGAAGTGGTACACGCCCCCCCGACCATCAACGCCCAGAGCATCCCCGAGACGAACCATGTCGCGCTCACTTCGATCATCGCATGGATCGCCAAGACCGACGCTCCAGCGAACATCGCCCATCGCAATGATGCGCCAAGATCATCCCGCCGAACAATGACATAAGCGAGCCCCGCCCACGCCAGACTCGCCAAAGCCTGAGTCACCAACAAGTTCACATCCATCGCACCCGATCCAAACCGGATCGACACCACTGATGCGATCGCGATGATGAGCATCGTGATCTGGATCAACTGACGACGATCAGCCCCCAGCGTTTCATCATTCGATTCAATGCCGGGACGAATCCGGGCGATGATGGAGATCAACAGCCCGATCAGCGCGATGCCTCCGACCCCCAGCAGGGCGAGCAGATCGAACGGCAAACTATGGGCACTGGCGACATCCTCGGGGCTCAGCGCGGGTTTGAGATATGTGTAGTGTTCCTGAAAACTGCCCGGGCCGACGCCAAAGATCGGATCGCCAAAGAACATCCGCATCGCCCCGACCATGTACTGCGATCGGAAGAGTAGGCTCAGTTCGCCGATCCGCTCGCCGACGAATCCGCGGGCGATGACCCCGAGGATGACCAAGCTGCACATCGCGAGGATCGCCTTGCCGTCGAGTTTGATGCGTGTGATATACATCGCTGCGATCGTCACCCCGAGCCCGAGTCCAAAGGCCCCGATCCCGCCCTTGGCGCCGGTCATAACGAGCCCGGCGAGGGCGATGAGCCCGCCGAGGAGTGCGATGATCGAGAGTGGGTCAGTTTTTCGAGTTCGCCAGCCGAAGATCAGCAATCCCGCCGAGCCCGCGCCGACAAAGCTCGCAAACACATTGGTCAACCCGAACCACGCGATGGGCTCGGGCTGAAAGAGTCGGCGTTCATAGGCAAGGGCTTCAAACGATCCCGGCGTCCACCCTCGCGCTGCGAGGAATGAGTCGCGGGTGATCTCATAGTTCGCGATGGTCTCGGGATGGATGACAAACATCTCGTAGCTGCCCATCACCACCAGCAACAATGCAAACCCGAGCGTGATCGCTCCGATGAGCCGCTGGGCATGACCAAGTTTGTGCGCACAAGACGCGACATACAGCACCGCGACGATCGCGAGCAGGTTCGAGCCTTCGAGAACGGATTCGAAAGTATGGAACCCGTGATGAGCGATGATCGCCACCCCGACGAGAAGCAGGATCGCGCTGAGTGTGCCGACGCATTCTTTGCGGAGAAACAACCCGATCAGCATCAGCGAACTGCTGAGCACTACACCTAAATTGAGCAAGAACGCCTTCGTCGGCGTCAGTCCAATCACCGGCGGCGAGAACACAAACGGATCACTCACCCACCACGGAAACGCATCATGCTCGACCATCGCGCGGAACATGACCAGCGTCACCATCGCGATCAACCCAAACCACGCCAACCCCGTCCCAACCTTGCTCGGCGATTCATCCATCGGTGCCCTTACTCGGCGAACGGTACTCGAACAATGCAATCGCACCGATCAACGCCGCAATCTGAATCCCCAGCACGGCCGCCTGCCAGGGCTGGGCCCGGGAGATCAACAACCCAGATATCCCGGTTGCCAGTGTCAGGGCATAGATCACCAGAATCGTCGATCGTGATCCGAGCCCACGATCGCGGATGCGGTGGGAAAAATGCTGGAGATCGCCCACAAACGGGCTTTTGCCCTGCGATACGCGGATGAGCGTCACCGAAACGAAGTCATATAAAGGTATGGCCAGGATCACCACGGGCATCAGGACCGCATACCACGCCCCAGCCGAGGCGGATTCGTCGATGGGCATATAGGTCGTACGCACGGTGAGGAAGGCGAGGAGTAGCCCGAGGATCAGCGACCCGCCATCACCCATAAAGACCTTGGCAGGCGGGAAGTTGAAGAAGAGGAATCCGAGGGTTGATCCAACCAACAGCGCCAGAATCGCCCCGACGAACCATTGCCCGTTGAGCAAAGCAGCCACCAGAAGCAATGCTCCAGCGATGGTGGCGATGCCGGCGGATAAGCCGTCCATGTTGTCGATGAAGTTCATCGCATTGATAATGACCCCGAACCACAAGATGGTGATGAGGATGCTCAGCCACGGGCCTCCGACATGGGAATCGAGCAGGGTCATCAGGCGGGTGTCGAAAAAGATCGCAAAGATCGCACCGGGGATGAGCATGACAACGAGCTTGATCCACGGGCCCATCGGCTTGCGATCGTCGATGAGCCCGAGCACATGGAGCCCGAGGATGCTGGCGATGAGTGTCCAGCCCATCGGCAGCTGCGATCGCAACCCGGGGACATGATCCTTGATCGGGTCGAGGACCGTCGGCATGGCATCGGGATCGAGGATCGAGAAGAGCCCCATCGCGCCGATCATCGGCAGCAGGACGCCCAGTGCGATTCCGATGCCTCCGGTGTTGGGGATGGATCGCGTGTCGGCTTTGATCTGCCCTTCGATCGGTGCGCTATCGAGGGCACCGAGCCGATGGGAGAGGCGCACGATGATCCAAGTCGCGGGGAGTGCGATCATTAGGGCGAGGGGGATCAGGATGAGGATCAGGCGTTCCACGGGTGAGAGTCTAGGTCGTATCTGACGACTCGTTTTCTCACACAAAGGCACCATCTTTTCTCCTCCCCCGGGCCTCCGGGGGAGGTGGCTGCGCAGCAGACGGAGGGGGTCTTCGAGATTGCGTGAATCGAACAAACTATAGAAAATGAAGCAAGACCCCCTCCGCCTCACTTCGTTCGGCACCTCCCCCGGAAGCCCGGGGGAGGAGAGTTTGAGGGAAAAGGTGAGCCGTCGGATGCGGGTTCGTTCCTAGATGGATCGGATCGGGAAATCGGTAGCTGTAAACATCCGAGGCGGGGGTTTTTTGAAGACCTTTGTCCGCACTTTGAGCATCCCCGCCGAGATGAGATACACGATGATGCACATGACATTGCCGCCCAGGATCATCCAAACGGTGCGGAGTGGATAAGGGCCGAGTTTGTCGACGAGTGATGGGGCGTTGTGGGTGCCTGCGCCGAGGTAGGTGTAGTTGGTGCCTAAAACGGCGTTGATTCCGACCGCGAATATGCCATAGGCGGTGCCCCAGAACATGCCGAAGTAGAGGGACTTGCGGTTGGGGCGATACCCGAGCACTGCGATGTCATAGACCGCGGCTCCGATGATCTGCGTGTGGTTGATCCAGTAGATCCAGAACGCCCAAGACCCTGCACCTTCGCGGATCATCGGGGTGAAGTAGGCCTGCGAACTCAGGGCGATGCCCCAGAACAAGAGCAGCGAACGCATCTTGGGGTTGAGTGTATAGAGTGCCCACGGCGCGATCCAGACCGTCCATCGGCACAGATGCAACGGGAGCGAATCCTGAATATCCCAGTGCTGGGGGGTGAGCCGACGGATGAAGAAGAAAGCCTGCGAGACGATGATGATCCACGCGAGGAGTCGGCGGAAGGTTTGTTCGCGATTGGTGCCATTGAGCAGATCGCGCTTGAGCAGGGACTTGCCAATGATGCACAAGCTGGCGAAGAGGACGATAGTGATCGCGAGGATGAGGTAGTGGAACGAGGTGAAGGATCGGAACTCGGCGATCCAGTCGTAATCATTCGGGTTGGTCGAAATCGTCGGCTGAATCATGGAACAAGCTCATGGCGCAGTTGCCCGCACGCGGCAGCGATATCACGCCCTCGGCTGGCGCGGATATGACAGTTCACGCCCTGCTCACGCAAGATGCGTTGGAAATGGTGGACATCGTCGCCGGTGGGTCGCTGGTAGGGGAGCCCTTGGACCTCGTTGTACCGGATGAGATTGACATTGGCGCGGAGTTTCTTGACGACGGCTGCGAGTTCGATGGCGTGCTCGGGGAGATCGTTGACGCCGCCGAGGAGGATGTATTCGAGGGTGATCTCGCGCCCGGTTTTTTTGAACCAACTCGAGCAGGCCTCGACCAACTGGTCGATCGTGGTGAACTGGGCCCAGGGGATGAGTTTCTTGCGGAGCGTGTCGTTGGGCGCGTGGATCGAGAGGGCGAGGGTGACGGGGAGGTCGAGTTCGTCCGCGAGTTTCTCGATCGCTTTGTGCATGCCTACGGTCGAGATGGTGATCTTGCGAGCGCTGATGCCCATGCCCCACGGGGCTGCGAGGGATTGAACCGCATGGACGACCGCTGAGAGATTGGCCAATGGCTCGCCCATGCCCATGAACACGACATTGGAGATACGATCGACGCCTTCGAGTTGGTTGAGCCTCCAGACCTGTTCGACGATGCGGCCGGCGGAAAGGTTGCCATCGAGCCCGCCGATGCCGGTGGCGCAGAAGGTGCATCCGACGGGGCAACCGATCTGGGACGAGACGCAGGCGGTGCGTCGGTCGGTGTCGGTCGCGGGGATCATGACACATTCGGTCTGTCGGGCTGCATTGGAATAGGGCATGCCTTGCCCAACAATGGGCAACCGATTCGACTGGTCGAGCGTTGCTTGGCTTGGCGCGACTTTATTGGTGTCGATATCGTCGGGCCATTCAATGAGGAGCTTCTGGGTGCCATCGGTCGCGAGTTGATGCGCCACGGTGGGGCCTGAGAGGAAGGTCATGTCCTCAGCGAGGATTTTGCGATCCAAGTTTGAGAGATTGGACATCTGCTCGGGATCGACGATGCCTTTTTCGTAGACCCATTCCATGATCTGTTTGGCGCGGAACTTAGGCATCTTGTGGTCGATGCACCACGCTTGCAAGGTCGCAGGAGTGAAGGAGAAGAAATGGTTGGTGGGGTGGTTCATTCTGGAAATAGCCTCGTCAGTCAGTGATAGAGATACGAATCAATATTTTGTTTGCAATGTCTTGTGGCACAAGGTTGAAACCCGCTCCACCCAGTTCTCGACGCCAAGGTTCATTGAGCATGATCCAATCGCTATCAAAGGGGATGGAATCAACTTCAATCAGTGATCCCCATTGATATTCGAAGTCGGAGTCTTGCGTAATTAGAAAAACTTGTAGTGAGCCTGGAAACTTTGCAGATGACCACTTGAGGTGCCCGGTACCATCGCGCCCGGTATTCACTCGGTCATGGTTTGTGCTGAGCACATCCATAAAATATGCTCCATTACTCATTGTAACGGTGGCTGCCTGTGAATTGCCGAGTTGGTCTTGTACTTCAATCTTCACTCGGTAGGGACTGCATCCTTGCACAAAGGAACAAAGAAAAAAGATGCTGAATATCAACAATACCTTACATGTTGCCATTTGGTTTCTCCCGAGCGATGACCGTCAAAGGCACAGCAATTGATCCGTACTTGTCTGGAGTGACGATGGGGGCTTGGACAAGGACTCGGCGGTCTTTGTGATCGACGCCTTGGGATTCCATGAGCTTTTTGAGTGACAAGGGCAGCCCGAACTCGATGGATTCTTCATACACATCAGCAATGTGCAGCGTCGCGCCGTGATGCTCGACGAAATGCTTGCAGATGTCCGAGACCAAATCCTCGGGGGCCGATGCGCCCGCGGTGAGCAGGATACGCTCGGTGCCTGTGGGATACCACGATGGATCGAGCCCGGAGACATCGTCGATGAGGTAGCCGGGGGTGCCGATGTTTTTGGAGATTTCGGTGAGGCGCACGGAGTTCGACGAGTTTTTCGACCCGACGACGATGACGAGATCGCATTGCTCGGAGATCAGCCGAACCGCTGCCTGGCGGTTGGTGGTGGCGTAGCAGATATCTTCGGTGGGTGGTTCTTTGATGTTGGGGAAGGCTGATTTGAGCGCAGCGATGATGGTGTTGGCATCATCGACCGAGAGGGTGGTCTGGGTGAGGTAGACGAGCTTGTCGGGATCGTCGATGGCTAGGTTGGGGATGTCGGCAGCGGATTCGACGACTTGGGTTTGATTGGGGGCGTGCCCGAAGGTGCCGACGATTTCTTGGTGGTCTTTGTGCCCGATGAGCAGGATTTGATACCCTTGATTGGCGTATCGGATGGCGCGGGAGTGGACCTTGGTGACGAGCGGGCAGGTCGCGTCGATGGCCCGGAGGTTGCGTGCTTTGGCCTGATCGCGGATGGCGGGGGAGATGCCATGGGCGGAGAAGACGACGATGCTGCCAGATGGGACTTCATCGAGGCTGTCAACGAACACCACGCCTTGATCGGCAAAGCGGTCCACGATGTGGCGATTGTGGACAATCTCGTGATAAACGAACAAAGGCTGATCGGGGAGGATGTCGAGGATCTGATCCACCACATCAATCGCCATGCGTACACCCGCACAGAACCCTCTTGGATTGGCCAAAATGATCTGCATTGAAACTTGGGCTCCGGGACGGGGTATAAACAGGATTCAGGCAATCGTAGACCTGTTGGGATCGAGATACGGCGATTCAAGCCCGCGGCGTGTTGCTCGCCTAAACTCCACACTGGGCCGAGATGAAAACCGCCCGATTGAGGAACCAGTAGATGATCCATTGCTTCAGTTTTCGATCAATGCTCGTGGGAGCCATCATTCTTGCCGTGGTCGGGCTTTCGACCCCGACAACCGGGGCAGAGCCCGAAGCACCTGCTCAGGTGGATTCACTCGAAGAAATCATCGCCAATGCCGAGAAAACGATGCGCCGGTTCGGGATCGCTTCAGCACCGGCCAAGCCCGAGCACACCTTTCGGCTGACCGCCTACAACATCGAAAACCTCTTTGATGCTGTGGATGACCCGACGCTGACGGGGCGGAACGAAGATATCGACGATACCAAGCCCGAGCATCAGATGCTCGCGGTGGCGCGGGCGATTCGTGCGTTGGATTCGGATGTGATCTGCATGCAGGAGATCGAATCGCTTGATGCGTTGATGTGGTTCAAGGATGCGTATTTGTCGGATATGGGGTACGACTATGTGGTTTCGCTTGATGCGGGGAACTCACGGGGGATTGAGAACGCGGTTTTGTCGCGTTTTCCGCTGACTGAGCCTCAGCTTTGGATCGGGAAGGAACTCGGGGGGGTTCATCCGGAGAAGTACGGGAAGAACAAGAACTTTTATGCGGGCGAACCGATCGCGTTTCGGCGGTCGCCTTTGAAGGTGGATGTGCAAATCCCCCAAATGGGTGATCGTGAAGCGTGGACTTTGACGCTCTTTGTGGTGCATCACAAATCGGGTCGGTACAGCCAGTACTGGCGTGAGGCGGAGGCGCGGATGATTGTCAAGCTCGCCCATGAGGTCGAATCGGCCCATCCGGGGCGTGCGGTGGTGATTCTGGGTGATTTCAACGCTCAGGTGAGCGACGGAAGCGTGAAAACTTACCTGAATGACGGGTTTTACGATATCTTCGCAAAGCGGGATCAGCAGGGCAAAGAGATCATGACGCACGAATCAAATCGGCGAATTGACCTGATACTTGCCAACGAGGCCGCGATCGGGTACCTTGATGAGGATACCGCGTTCGTCCTTGGGACGGCTGCCCGCCCTGCGGGGGTTGATTGGCGTTCTTTGGATACCTTTGAAGGCTATGCTGCTGACCATTATCCGGTGAGTGTGGATGTCGAGCGATAAAATGGGTGATGGGTAGGATTTGACAGTAAACAGAAGAAATGACTCTTCTTTTTAGGGATACGACTCAATGGAAAATGTGAAACCTTGGCAGATTGTTCTGATTGTGGTTGCGTTCGCGGCATTGGGGTTTTCACTCTTTAAGTTTGGGTTTGGGTTTGGCAGTTCGATTCCACAGACCGATGGCTATATGACTGTGGATATCATGACTGGGCAGTTGTACGATATTCGCAAGGGTAAGGCCAAGGGGGTGCCGTTGCCGGCGAAAAATCCTGATACGGGCGTGAGGACTTTGTATCCAGCGAATCATGTTGATGGTTTGATTTGGGAGATTCCGCAAGGATACGATAGCTTTCTTACAGAAAATGTGAGAAAAGGATCGAAACTTGGCGGAAATGGATTTACAATAGAGGTCGTTTCTGAGGATTCGATACGGATCGTTTTGAAATAGTCGAGATGTATCGTGATGAATACTGACAAGGAGAAGCAAATGAAGACAAGAAAAGCTTTTACATTGATCGAACTTCTTGTGGTTATTGCGATCATTGCATTGTTGATTGGTATTTTGTTGCCAGCGCTCGGTGCTGCGCGCGAAAGTGCCCAAACAATGGTTTGTTCATCAACACTCCGAAGCATGGGTACAGCAAATGGGATCTACGCTTATGACTACCGCGAGCACTACTCAAGCCCGGTGAATGTTGGAGCGAAATACCTTGGGCGCGTAGTAGTGCCCGGTGAGGGTGTTCGCTCGGGTGCTGAGGCACTTGAGTTTTCGACCACAGATCTCACTCCAACGCAAACACAAGACTGGATTACGCCATTGGTTGGCGATTCTTTGAAGTTTTCCGATCGTCGTTCTGCACGCGTGTCTCAGATCCATAATGTCTTTGGCTGTGCATCGACAAAGTTTTTCGTAGATGCGCCGTACCAAGATGGTGGTGGTAGTGGGGTGCCAGGTGACTTTGAGGAGTTTGCAGAGGAGGTCATTGCAGGGGTGAAGCAAGGCAGCTATTTGATGCCTTCGGGATTTGCTCACTATAGTGCGGATTCTGGCAACGCGGTGACAAGACTTGTCCAACGAGTTTCAGCGGACGGCGGAATCAATATTGGAGCAGATGTCGGATCGATGCTATCTCACCCGAATGCTCCCCGTCAACCCGCGGGGTTCAGGCATAAACTTACTCGAGTTGGGACAGTCGTATCGAATAAAGTAATGGCTGCGGATGGTACTCGCTTTTGGTCTGATCCAGGAACTGGTCAAGTAGGTGGTTTGACTTATAATCCTACAGTTGCTCCCGGAAGATATGGGAATTTTACTGGATCAACACCCACCTTCCGAGGTTCCACTGCATATGGACGCCAATCGCCAAACTCGCCTTCGCAAACCAACCTTGAACTTTCAATGCGGCACGGGGGCGGTGCGGTCAACGCGGTATACTTTGATGGTTCTGTACGGTCTATTCTTGCCAAAGATATGTGGACTGATCCGAACCCTTGGCACCCAACTGGTACGGTGTGGACCAATGGGCAGAATACTATTGAGTCCATTGCGTTCATGGAAGCTCAGCGAGGCAATCGACCCGTTGCCAAGATTAACTGATATGTAGTATCAGATCAATACTCCCGCCTCGCACTCTTCGTGCGGGGCGTTTTTCTGCGCTATCCTTTTACACATCTATTCCCAAAGGAGCAGCGTATGCGTGTCAATGAGGCGATCGGTTGGTTGGAAGAGCATGAGTCTGAGTCGATTGGTCGGCTGATGGAGTGGCTCGCGATGCCCTCGGTGGGGACGGATCCGGCGCATGATGCCGATACGGCTCGGGCGGGGCAGTGGGCGGCGGATCATTTGGCTGATTCAGGATTCGAGGTTGAGCTGTGCAAGACGGGGACGCCGGATGCTCCTGGGCATCCGATTGTGATGGCGAGCAGTGCGGGGGGCGATGAGTATGCCGGGCCGCATGTGTTGTTTTATGGTCATTATGATGTTCAGCCTGCGGATCCGATTGAGCTGTGGGATTCGGACCCGTTCACGCCTGTGATTCAGCCGGCTGACGGGGAGATCGGCGAGCGGATCGTGGCGCGGGGGGCATGTGATGACAAGGGGCAGGTGATGATGTTCCTCGAAGCGATGCGCGCGTGGTATGAAACAACGGGCGTTGCGGGCGGGGGCGTGAAGTTCACGGTGATGCTCGAAGGCGAGGAGGAATCGGGCTCGGTCAATCTCGAGCGGTTTGTGCGTGAGAACGCGGATCGGCTTGGGAAGAGCGATGTGTGTTTGATTTCGGATACGGGGATGCTCGGGCGGGGCAAGCCTGCGATTACCTATGGCGTGCGCGGGTTGGCGTATACCGAGGTGACGCTGAGCGGGCCGGATCAGGATTTGCACTCTGGGCTCTGGGGCGGGAAGGTGCCCAACCCGATCAATGAACTCGTCAAGGTCTTGTCGCAGCTCTGGGATAACGATCGGCGGGTGACGATCCCGGGGTTTTATGACGGGGTGCGCGAGTTGACCCAAGGCGAGCGTGATGCGTGGAAGGCATTGGGGACCGATGCGGTTGAATCGCTGCGTGGGATCGGGCTTGGGTCCGAGGCGGATGTCGGCGAGAAGGGCTTTGCCGCGATCGAACGCGAATGGGCCCGCCCTACCGCGGACATCAACGGGATCATCGGCGGGTACACCGGGCCGGGCGCCAAGACGGTGATTCCATCGCAGGCGAGCGCGAAGGTGTCGTTTCGGCTGGTCGATGACCAGGATTCAGCGAAGATCACGCGGGCGTTCTTTGATTGGCTCACCGAGCGGACGCCTGCGGGGTGTTCGTGGTCGTTTGAGGATCATGGTGGGGGTGCGCCGGCGACTTGTGCGACGGAATCTGAGCCTCTGCGTGCAGCGGCGCGGGCGATTGAGATCGCGTGCGGGACATCGGCGGCGATGATCAAATCCGGCGGTTCGATCCCGGTGGCGGGGCTGCTCAAGGAGACGCTCGGGCTCGAGACGATTTTTATGGGATTCGGGCTCGATGACGATCGGGTTCATTCACCCAACGAGAAGTTCGAGCTTGATTGCTACCGGATGGGTGCCCGTTCGCATGTGGCGTTGATTGAAGAGTTGCACGCGATTGGGCGGGCGAGCGCTCGTTAGGCTGCGACAGATTCTTCGAGCGGCTCAGGCAATGATTGCGCCTGTGGCGTGGGCTCTGGGACTTCCTCGGCGACTTCAATGATTTCATCTTCGTCGTCGATGATTTCGACTTCGCCTTCTTCTGAGATTTGGCCGGAGACCTTCGCCTGGTACATTGCCTGCTGGTAGTTGAGTTCCTTGACGCGGTTGCGGAGGTCGTGGAGCTGGGTTTCATGCCCGATGGCGTTGGCGAAGACGCTGAGCATGGCGAATGCCGTGACGGCACCCGCGCCCAGAAGTACGAGGATCATGCTTGAGGTGAGGGGTTCCATTGTGAGCCTGATCGGCATGTTTTCTGAGAATCTTTGGGCATATGCATCAGAAGTGCGTATTGGTTGTAGAATAGGTGGCAGATTATGCCCGGCTGTCGGTTATTGATTTGATGGGTGCCCAACTCGGAGGCGTGGAACATTGTGCTGAGCTCATATCGAATATTCATCACGCCGGGATATCTGTGTTTGATTCTGGGTCTGCTTTTCTTTGTGCCTCTGGGCTTTGGGCAGGGCGATCCCCTTGCCCAGGGCGAGGTCCAGCTCTCGGTGGCAAGCTTCGGGGTTGGCGGGTTGGCCCGTGAGGGGGAGTGGGCCGGGATTCAGGTGCAGGTCTTGGATATGGGCTCATCGGGGCGCGATCTGGTGCTTCGGCTCGCGTTTCGCGATGAGGATGGGGATGAGACGCAATACGATCGGGTGATTACCGCGAACCCGGGGATGCTTCAGAGTTTCTGGTTGTATTGCTGGATTCCGTATCGTGGGGCGAATCTGGATTATGAGCTCAAGGCGTACGAGGCGATTGACTCGGGGAATACGGATGTGGGGGAGTTTGGGTTCAAGGTCGGCAAGATGGTGGGTCGGCTTCCGATTTATAACCCGCAGATCCAGTCGCCTACGGTTGGGATGGCGGGGATTGTGGGGAACAACAATCTCGGGGTGGATCAGTATGGATATATGGTTTCGGGTCGGCTTTCGATGCCGTTTGGGCATGAGTTGATCCGTGGGGTCAAGGGGCTCGGGGTTGATGATCTGCCGGACCGTTGGCAGGGGCTTGTTGGTTTGGATATGTTGGTGTGGTCGAACGCGGGGACGAGTTCGACAGCACCGGGTCGGCTTTCGCCTGAGAAGGCAAGGGCGATCAAGACCTGGGTTGAGCGGGGCGGGCATCTGGTGGTGGTGCTGGCGAGCACGGGGGACCCGTGGTACGGCGGGATGCACCCGTTGAGCACGATTCTGCCGGTGATTCAGGTGCCTCGACGGATGGAGGGGGTTGATCTTGAGGCGTACCGATCACTTTTGACCGAATCGAAAAAAGCGAAGCTCCCTGAGAATGTAGTGGTGACGACCTTCGAGCCTGTTGTTGGTCAGGCGGCGGAGTTGGCGATCCCGATTCTCAATGGGCCCGATGGTCAGAGCGTGGTGATCCGTCGGCTGGTGGGATCGGGGATGGTGACGGTGGTGGGGTTGCCTTTGGATCATGGGCAGTTGAGGCGGGTGGGTCTGCCCGATGCGGAATCGTTCTGGCATCGCGTGCTGGGGATGCGGGGCGATATTTTGCGTCCGGACCAGATGAGTGATATGCAGAAGTCCGATGCGGGGAGCCGAGACTTGCGGATCTTTGACGAGGGGATCGGCGGGGCGATCGCCAAGACCGGACGCGCTGTGCAGGGGGTGCTCTTTGGGATTGTGGTGTTTGTGCTTTATTGGATTGTTGCCGGGCCCGGTGGGTTCGGGCTCTTGAAGATGCGCAAGAAGAAGCAGCACGCCTGGGTGGCGTTCGTGGCGACGACGGGGATTTTTACAGCGTTGGCCTGGGTCGGGGCGACGGCGATGCGTCCCAAATCAGTGAATATCTCTCATTTGAGTCTGCTCGAAGAGGTGCATGGGCAAGAGACCCAGCGGGCGCGGACATGGATGAGTGTGATGCTGCCGAGCTATGGGAGTGCGGTGGTGTCGCTTCGGGATCTCGATGAGGATGGTGGGGCTTTCTCGATTGCGGAATCGACGAACTTGTTGTCGCCTTGGACATCGCCTGATGCGGGCGGGTTGCTCGCTGCGGGGTTCCCGGATAACTCGGGGTACCGGGTGGAGTCGAAGAATCCCAGCGCGATCCGTGTGCCGACGCGGGCGACGGTGAAGTCGTTTATGGGTGAGTGGTCGGGGGAGAAGCGGTGGTCGATGCCTCGCCCTGTCGGGCAGCCCGGGGCGCTCGAAGAGCCTGAGCTTACGCTTTCGGGGATGGTTGTCGCTGGCGAAATTGTCCATGATCTTCCCGGGGCGCTGACCGATGTGCGTATCTTTGTGCTTGGTGGTCAGGTGCCGATACTTCAGGAGGGGAACTCGATCGGGAATCGGATGATCGCGCGGGCTGGGGTGTTTGCGCCGGACTTTGGGTCGCAGGGGTGGATGGCGGGGCAGGTGATTGATATGGAGGAGATCACGAAGCTTCAATCGAAGACGAAGAATACTCGGCTTGGTGAATATTTCACCACGGCGATGAAGTATGGGGTGGATCAATCGGGGTTGAGTCGTTCGCGTGGAACGCTTACGGATAGGTTGATTGCGGGTATGTTTATTTCGCAGATTCAGCCTCCGCGTTTTGATGGAGCAGCGAATGACCCGATCGGATCGCGGCTTGCGCTTCGCCGGGCGTTGCACGGGTGGGACTTGGGGCGGTGGTTCACTGAGCCGACGCTGATAATTGTGGGCGTGGTTGATATCGCAGGCGATGACGCGAATCCCGACGGGATGCCGACACCGGTCTGGATCAACGGGCGAGAGGTGCCCGCGTCTGGGAAGACGATCGTCACTTGGGTGTATCCCTTTGCGCCCGAGCCTCCGATATTTCTCGGGGTTTCAGCGCGTGATGAGCAAGAAGAATCAACAGCGGAATCATCGGATGATGATTAGTTCAGCATGGATATGAAAGTTGGTATGGCATGGCGATGATTGAAACAATTAACCTCACCAAGCGCTACGGCGATCTGGTCGCACTCAATGCGCTCAACCTCAAGATCAACGAGGGCGATTGCTTTGGGTTCATTGGCCCAAACGGTGCGGGCAAGACCACGACGATCAAGGTGCTTGCGACGCTGTTGAAGCCTTCGTCTGGGCAGGCGCAGGTTGCGGGGATGACGATCGGGTATCAGAACCGGCAGATCCGCCCGATGATTGGGTATGTGCCCGATTTTATGGGTGCATATCAGGACATGGTGGTGCATGAGTATCTCGAGTTCTTCGCTGCGGCGTACAACATCAACGGGCAGCAGCGCAAGAAGGTAGTCAACGATGTGCTCGAACTCACCGATCTGACCTACAAGCAGACGGCGGAGGTCAACTCATTGAGCCGAGGGATGCAGCAGCGGCTGAGCATCGCGCGGGTGTTGCTGCATGATCCCAAGGTGCTGTTGATGGACGAGCCGGCGTCGGGCTTGGACCCACGCGCAAGAATCGAGATTCGTGAACTGCTCAAAGAGCTCAAGAAGATGGGCAAGACGATCCTGATTTCGAGCCATATTTTGCATGAACTGGCCGAGCTGTGCAATACGGTGGGGATCATCGAGAAGGGCGAGCTGCTCTTTAGCGGCTCGGTTGATGAGATTCTCAAACGGGCCAAGGTCGGGCATGTGGTGCACATCGGGGTAGCCGAGCGGATTGAGGCGGCGACGAAGGTGCTCGAGACGATGCCGGGCGTTGAGAAGGTCGGGATCGTCCAAGGCGACGGCACCGCACTCGGCGGCGGGGCCGGGCAGATCATCCACGCCCACTACAACGACCGCAACGGCGGCAACTTCACCGATATCCCCAATGTGCTCATCAACAACGGGTTCCGCGTGACGCATTTTCAGGAGGAGCCGGTGAACTTGGAGACGGCGTTTATGCGGCTGACGAAGGGGTTGGTGCAGTAGGGGTTTGGGTGCCCCGACTCGCCGTCCCCGGCGCAGTCGGGTAGGTAGCACAAGGGGTTCACAAAGACCCGACTGCGCCCAAGAGGGCGAGTCGGGGCACCCGGCTTAAGCTGCGCGTAAGCAGGGCACCCGGCCGTAAGCAGGGCGCCCGGCATACAATGGATAATGATTCAATCAACCCCTGCTCCATTCCTTTTTGGCTTATCGCTTACTGAAACGATAACGATAGCTATAGCCCTTGCTGCTCTATGGATTTCTTGGCGTACACATGTCCACACTAAATCTAAGGACAATGTAAAATTCAGCGCAGTTGTTCGATTTGATTCATGGAGAAAACCCATCAAGTACAATGTTGGCGAGGGAAGCGTTACCCATGCTGATACGAAGTGCTTTCATATCATATTGTATAACCAAGGCCCTGAGTTCAGAATCCACTACTGCCACATCCATAGCCGGCCGCTATGCCGTTGGCCTAAACAGTTCTTCTACAAAATTCATGGAGTAAATGAGGGGGAAGAGATTGTTGAGAAGAGCAATGGGTATGCCATTCGTGGAGAGCTTGAGGCTACTGATAAATTTGAGAGACTTGCCAAACTCGAAGTCCACACCCGTAGCAACGAATCATTCTTCGTGAAGATGGAGGGATGGAAAAAAGCAAAGGCTGAATTTGAAGGATGGAAAAAAGAGGAAGCTAAATCAAAAGCAGAACTAGAAGCAAATGTTGAAGCGAAGCTCGAGGCTTTAGATTGAATACTTCGCCGAGCCGGGTGCGATGCTGGTGTCGTCTTTGGCACCTGCATGTCTTGTGATGTTCGATCCTGCACATGCTGCGCATGAGCAGGGCACCCGCGCCAGAGGTTCACAAAGACCCGACTGCGCCCAAGAGGGCGAGTCGGGGCACCCAAACTTCTAAGATTTTTGATTACTTCTGTGGGCGGGATGACCAGTGGAGGTGGGCGATTTTGAGTTGGTGGTTTTCTTTGACCAGCAGGTAGCTCACAGCCACGCGGTAGTTGAGGGTTTCGTCGTTGAGTTCGATGGTGAAGGTGCCGGTTTGTTCGACGAGGATGGAGTCCCCAAAGGATTTTTCGGATTCTTGGGCGATGTCGAACTTGAAGGCTTTGACGGCTTTCATCTCGGGGGCGAGGTGGTGCTCGCTGTAGTATTCCCAGGAGCCTTCGTTGGATGCGTTTTCGAGGATGGAACTCTTGCCGTCGGCGATGAAGAGGGCGGTGAGGGCGTCGAGGTCGGCGGCTTCCATGCCTGCGAGGTAGGCGTGGGCGACGGCGAGCCCGGGGGTGGTTTGGGCGGCTTTGGCTTTGGCAGCTGCGGGTTTGGAGTCGTGCCCGTGGTCTGGGCCTGCGGTGAATGCGAGCATGGCCGCTGCGGCTGCGAGTGCGAGGGTGATGAGTGCGATTGTTTTCTTGGGTGACCAGTTTGACATGGGGAATCTCCGTTGGGGTTGATGTTTGGGGATCTTAGGCCTGATAGTGAATGAGATTGCGGGTGAAAATTGGGGGTTCGATGCATCCCGATGGGGCAGTAACTGGTAGGATGAGGCATACGAACAACTCGTGGGCCGGGCTTATCGTCTCGGCACGCTTTATGGAGAATCGACTGATGAAGATGCTATCAACTGTGCTTGTGTTGGCTGGAATTGCTGCGACTGGGTTGGCTGGGCAGCCGGAGACTGAGGTTCGGCCGGTGACAGAGGCGATTCATGGGGAATCGGTGACGGACAACTATCGGTGGATCGAGGGGGATAACTCGGACCCGGCGAACATGGGGCTGATGACCGAAGAGGTCGCGGCGTGGACCGATTCGCAGAATGAATATACGCGATCGGTGCTTGATGGGCTGCCGGGGCGCAAGGCGTTGGAGGAACGATTGCGGGCGTTGATGGAGGTGCCGAGGATTGGGTCGCCGAGTGTGTATGGGAATCGGTATTTTTTCTCGAAGCGCGAAGGGACGCAGCCTCAGAGTGTGCGGTATGTGCGCGAGGGGCTTGATGGGGATGATCGGGTATTGCTCGATCCGCAGCAGATTGATCCAACGGGGCTGACGACGGTTTCGTGGATCGCGCCCAATAAGGACGGGTCGGTGATGGCCTTTGGGATGTACGCATCGGGCGATGAGAACTCGACGCTGTATCTGATGGATGTTGATACGGGCGAGTGGCTGGCGGATGTGATTCCGGGGAAGGTGAATTTTTCGGAGTGGCTGCCCGATGGGTCGGGGTTCTTTTATTCGGGGCTTGAGGATACGGACGATGCGTATTCGGGGATCATGAAGCTGCACAAGATCGGGACGCATTATCGTGAGGATGTGGTGTTGTTTCGGCAAAAGGATATTGAGTTCTTTTATGGTGATCTCAATAAGTCGGCGGAGGAACTCGAAGCGTTGAAGACGACCTGGGGGCCCTTCGGGATGCCTTCGAAGGATGGGCGATGGATGGCTGTTGGGTATTGGACTGGGACAGCCGGGGTTGACCTGTGGGTTGCTGATTTGGATTTGTGGTTCCGGACGGGTGAACTTGCGTTGAAGCCGATGGTTATTGGGAAGATGGGGCGCATGGGCGGGGCGCATTTCGATGGGGATCGGTTGTTCTTGCAGCACTCGTTCGACGCGCCCAATGGGACGGTTTCGGTGATTGATCTGACGAATCCTGGGTTCGAGGATTGGAAAACAGTGGTCGCGACGGCGGACGATCTGGTGATTGATGGCGTGTCGTTTGCGCGTGGGATCATCGCGGTGAACTATCTGGAGAACGCGAAGACCCGGATCGCGAAGTTTGATTTCGATGGCGATTCGCTCGGCGATCTGGACCTGCCGGGGATCGGGTCGGCGGGGTTGACGGTTTCGGATGACCGGACCGATGGGTTCTTGAGCTTTACGAGCTACAACATGCCGAGCAGTATTTATCATGTTGATCTGGCGAGCGGGAAACGGGAACTCTGGGAACGCCCTGAGATTCCGGTTGATCCATCGCAGATCGAGGTGACGCAGGTGTGGTATGACTCGAAGGACGGCACGCCGATCTCGATGTTCTTGGTGCATAAGAAGGGGATCGAACTCAATGGGAAGAACCCGACGATTTTGTATGGGTATGGCGGGTTTGATATCTCGATGACGCCTTATTTCTCTTCGACGATGTTCCCGTGGTATGAGAATGGCGGGGTGTATGCCGTCGCGAACTTGCGCGGCGGGGGCGAGTATGGCAACGCGTGGCACGAAGCGGGGATGCTCGATCAGAAGCAGAATGTGTTTGATGACTTTATCGCTGCGGGCGAGTGGTTGATTGATAATGGATATACCAACCCGGATCAGCTCGGGATCGCGGGTGGGTCGAATGGCGGGCTGTTGACCGGGGCGGTGGTTGTGCAGCGTCCTGATCTGTTCAGCGCGGTGATCTCGGCGGTGCCGTTGTTGGATATGGTGCGGTATCAGAACTTCCTGATGGCGCGGTATTGGGTGCCTGAGTATGGGTCGGCCGAGGACGCGAGCCAGTATGAGTTTATCAAGAAGTATTCGCCGTACCAGAATGTCAAGCCGGGCGTGAAGTACCCGGCGACGCTGATCACCGCGGGCGAGAATGACACGCGGGTGCATCCGCTGCATGCCCGCAAGATGGCAGCGATCATGCAGGCTTCTACTGGATCAGATCAGGCGGCCGAACCGATCATGTTGTGGGTCGATCGGGACGCGGGTCATGGCGGGGGCAAGCCTTTGCATCTGCGGATCCGGGATATCGCGGATCAGCGGATCTTTATGATGTGGCAGCTGGGCATGCTCGATACAGAGTAGATCGGAATTCAACCCAAGTTGAGCGGGCATCCATCGGGTGCCCGCTTTTCGATTGATGGGTGAGCTATTCTTCTCAGATGGATCGAGCGGATGTCGTAGTTGTGGGAGCGGGGGCGGCGGGGTTGATGAGCGCGATCTGGGCGGCGCGATCATCGGGTGATCTGCGGATTGTGATCGTCGATGGGGCCAAGTCGATCGGGGCGAAGATTCTCGTCGCAGGCGGCGGGCGGTGCAATGTGACGCATGAGAAGGTGGTGCCTAAGGACTATGCGGGCGGGTCACGCAACACGATCAAGAAGGTGCTCAAGGCGTGGTCGGCTGCGGACACGATCGTGTTCTTTGAAGAACTCGGGGTTGAACTCAAGTGCGAGGACACGGGCAAGATGTTCCCGGTGACGGACTCATCAAAGACGGTGCTCAATGCGCTGCTCAATGAGTGCGCCCGGCTCGGGGTCGAGATTGTGCATCCCTGGCGGGTGATGTCGATTGAGAAGTGTGATGATGGGTTCGAGGTGCGCTCGCAGGATGATTCGATCCGTACAGCTCGGGTGGTGATTGCCACGGGGGGGATGGCGTTGCCCAAGTCGGGCTCGGACGGGGCGGGGTATCGGCTGGTCAAGTCGTTTGGGCACACGGTGACGGAGCGGATCGAGCCGGCGTTGGTGCCGATGGTGACGGCCAGCGGGTCGAAGTGGATTACGGAACTCTCGGGGATCGCGGCGAGAGTGTCGATCGAGGTGCAGACGGGCACCGGCAAGCGGCTCGTACGATTTACCAATGACCTGTTGTGCACGCACTTTGGGTTGTCTGGGCCGGGGGCTTTGGATGTGAGTCGATGGTACTTTGATGCGAAACTTGATGATCCCAAGGCGAAGTTGATTGTGAACTGGGTGGGGGAGGGATCGTTTGATGCGTGGGATGCGAAGCTGCAAGAGATCGGGAAGCAGTCAGTCGGGGGATATCTGCGATCGGTGATCCCGGATCGGTTGGGGCGGATGCTGTGTGCGCGGTGTGGGATCGAGCCGACGGGTGCGGGGCATTTGATGACGCGGGATCAACGGCGGGCGCTGGCGCATATGCTCGTCGAGTGCGAGATCGATATCGCGGGGAATCGCGGGTTTACCTTCGCCGAGGTGACGGCTGGGGGGGTGCCGATGGATGAGGTGGATGTTTCGACGATGCGGAGCCGGGTGTGCGAGGGGGTTTGGATCGTGGGCGAGATCCTCGATGTCGATGGGCGGATCGGCGGGTTTAACTTTCAGTGGGCGTGGAGCACGGGGGTGATCGCGGGGCGGTCGATTGGGGGAGGGTAGTGTGAGCATGAAGAAGCGGGCTGGAAGCCCGTTCTACTGGGCGATGGCGGCGAGGGCTTTGATGGCATCGAGGAAGAAGTCGATCTGAGATTCGGTGGTGCCTGAGCCTGGGGAGACGCGGATGCCCCCGGCGGTGCAGGTGCCGATGGCTTCGTGGAGGAGGGGGGCGCAGTGGATGCCGCCTCGGACGGCGATGTTGTGCTGTTCGTCGAGTTTGACCATGACCTCACGCGAGTTGTGCCCATCGAGGTTGAAGAGGATGACCGGGGTTCTGCCTTCGATGGTGGGGAGCCCGAAAATGGTGGCACCGGGGATGGCTTGGAGCCCTTCGAGGATTCGCTGGGTCATGGCCATCTCGTGTTCGTGGACAGCGGGGATTAGAGCATCAATCGCGGCGTTGAGCCCGGCGAACCCGACGGCGTTCGATGTCCCCGCTTCGAGTGCATCGGGGAGGTTGGTCGGCATTTCGAGCCCGGATGCCATCGAGCCGGTGCCGCCTCGGCGTTGGCAGAAGACGCGGGGCTGATGATCGCAGGTGCACTCTTCGGGATAGGCACGCGGCGAAACATAGAGTGCGCCCGTGCCGGTGGGGCCTCGGAGTCCTTTGTGACCCGCCAGTGCCAACAAGTCAATATCCCACGCCTGGACATCAATAGGGAAGTGCCCGGCGGTCTGGGCAGCATCGACGAGGACAAGGATTTGTTCGGAGCGGGCGCGGATGGCTTTGATAGTGTGCTTGATGTCTTGGATGGTGCCCAGGACATTCGAGGCGTGGGAGAGGGTGAGCAGGATGGTGTTGTCGGTGCAGGCGTTGATGAGGGCTTGGGGATCGACGAACCCTTGGGCATCGCAGGGGACGATGGTCATGTCGATGAGATCACTCGATGCGTAGCAGTGGAGGGTGCGGAGGACGGCGTTGTGTTCGATCGCGGTGGTGACGACATGGAATCGTCGGGTTTGCGAGCAGCGTGATTGCATCGCGCTGCGGAGCACGCCGTGGATTGAGAGGTTGAGCGCATCGGTGCACCCGTGGGTGAGGATGATTCGGCTTGTGGATGGCGCGTTGACGAGTTGGGCGAGTTTGGCGCGGGACTCTTCGAGAACTTGGGAGGCCAATCTTGAGAGGGTGTGCCCGCCTCGACCCGGGTTGCCGGCTTTGTGGGTTAAAAAATCGACCATCGCCTCTCCGACGGCGTCGGGTTTGGGCCAGCTGGTCGCGGCGTTATCTAGATAGATGATCTCGTTTCCCATGCGCAGAGAGTATATCCTGTGGTAGTGACTGTTCACACCCGATATCGACCCGAATCACGAGGAGATTGACCCATGCTCATGAGAATGATTTACGACGATTCGCTTGCACAGGCTGCGTATCTTATCGGCTGTCAAAGGACCGGCGAGGCGATCATTATCGACCCCGAGCGGGACATCGACCGGTATATCGAACTGGCCAAGAAGGAAGGGGTGAAGATCGTCGCCGCGAGCGAGACGCATATGCACGCCGACTTCCTCTCGGGGGTGCGTGAGTTCTGCGAGCAGGCCGGGGCCAAGGCGTATTTATCTGATGAGGGCGGGCAGGATTGGGATTATGTCTGGTGCAAGGGGACGGACTCGAAGGGTCAGCCTTACAACTATCAACTCGTCAAGGATGGCGATGTCATCATGATCGGGAATATCCAGATCAAGGTGCTCCATACGCCGGGGCATACCGCCGAGCATATCTGCTTCGAGATCACGGACAAAGGCGGCGAGGCCGATGCACCGATGGGGATTGTGACGGGTGACTTTGTGTTTGTGGGCGATGTGGGGCGTCCGGATCTGCTCGAATCGGCAGCGGGGATGGAGGGGGTGATGGAGCCGAGTGCCCGTCGGCTTGGGGATTCTTTGCGTAAGTTTCATGACCAGCCTGATTATCTTCAGATTTGGCCCGGGCATGGTGCGGGCAGCGCGTGCGGCAAGGCGCTCGGGGCGGTGCCTTCGACCACGATGGGGTATGAAAAGCGGTTCAATGTGCCCTTCAAGCAGGCGGAGGATGCGGATGGGTTTGTGAAGACGATTTTGTCGGGTCAGCCCGAGCCGCCGTACTACTTTGCGCGGATGAAGCATGACAATCGTCAGGGCCCGCCTGTGCTCGGGGCGTTGCCAGCACCGGCGAGTTGTGCGCCCGATGCGATCCCATCGGGGGCAGCGATTGTCGATACGCGCCCGTGGGGTGACTATCGCAGCGGTCATCTGGCGGGGTCGTATAGCATCGTGCTCGATAAGTTTTTCTCAACGGTGGCCGGGGCGTTTATCGAGCCCGAGCAGGAGATTGTGCTGATTGCCGATGCTCATGAGGTGGAGGAAGCGGTGCGGATGCTGGTGCGGATCGGGCTTGATCAGGTGGTCGGGTGGGTCGATCCTGAATCGGTCAGCCAGGCGGATGGGCTCAAGACCACGAATCAGGTCGATGTCGCGGCGGTGCACGGGAAGAGCGATGCGGTGATTCTTGATGTGCGCAATGCTTCGGAATACGAGCAGGGGCATATCCCCGGGGCGACGAATGTGGCATATTTGCAGCTCTCAAAGCGGCTCGGGGAGGTGCCCGAGGGATCGCCGATCTTTGTGCATTGCAAATTCGGGTTCCGCTCAGCGCGGGCGGTGTCGTATCTCAACGAGCATGGGTTCGACGCGACAAACATCGCCGGCGGGTTCATGGCGTGGGAGGCTGCGGGGTATCCGGTCGAGAAGTAGAGGGAGAAGTAGGCGTCGGTGAATCGGCGGTGGGTGAGTCGATGACGATGATCTCGCCGATGGTTGGTTCGAGGATCGAAGCGGTGTGCTCGGTGGCGATTTCGTAGAGCCTGCGCATGGGCTCGTCGATGGGCTCGTCGGAGAGTTCGAAGGTCGAATGGTGGATCGGGAGCATAAACCGTGCGCCGATGGCTTGGAACATGCGCCAGGCTTGTTCGGGGGTGGCGTGCATGTGATCCCAGGGGTCGTAGGCGCCGATGCCGAAGACCGCGAGGTCGATCGCTTCGAGGTGGTCGTAGGCTTTGGTCTCGGCGGTATCGCCCGCGAAGAGGACGCGCTGGGTGTTGGATGATGTCTTTGATTCGACCAGATAGGAGTTCACGCCCCGTCGGCGATCAAAGAGCGAGCGGGCGCCCCAGTGCTTGGGTTCGATGGCGGAGATGGACAAGCCTGCGAGTTCGATGGTTGATCCCGGGCTCAGTTCGATGACGCGATTGAACCCGGTGGGGATGAGTTTGGCGCATCGGTGGGGGACGATGACGGTGGTGGTGTCGGAACGCATCGCTTCGAGGGTGGGTTTGTCGAGGTGATCGAAGTGGGCGTGGGTGATGAGCAGGAGGTTGGTGTCGATCAGGGATTCGGGGGAGATGGGCGGGGGGCACAGGCGGGGGATGCCTATGGTTTTGTTTTTGAGTTTCATCCCGATGCGATTGGAGAGGACCGGATCGACAGCGATGGTGATCTCGTCGAGTTGGGCAACGAGCGAGGCGTGCCCGAGCCAGAGGATGGCGAGGTTGTGATGGGCCAGGTCATGGAGGATTTCGGGGAGGTGGATGGGATCGCACTGGGGGCAGGTGTCTTTGAGGGATTGGTAGATGGCTTTGGGGTATCGGCGGAACCCGGATTTGACCGCTTTGACGGTTCGGCGGAGCTTGGGTGTTGAGTTGGGCGTGGGTGAAATGGGCATTGCTGAGTCGTATTCTACGCAGCGGCGTGGTGGCGAGTTCGGTATGATGGGTTTATGGGGGGATGGTCGATAGTCAAGGAATACAGCGATGCCTGAGACATTGAATGCGATCTCGACGACCCCGACGCTCGTCACTCTCTTGGTGGTGGCGGCTCATTGGTCAATTATGATCGGGCTTGGGGTTCGGATTATCCTCCGTCGGCGACCGACCGGCGTTTCGTTGGCGTGGCTTTTGATTGTGGTGACGGTGCCGTTTGTTGGGGCGGTGCTGTATTTGTTTGTCGGCGAGTTGTGGCTCCCGCGTCGTCGGATCGGGCGGTATGGGGCGTTCAAGCGGGCGATCTCGGACCAGATCGAGCATCTTGATGAGGCGTGGGATATCAAGGGGGACCAACTGACGCCGATTGCGAGATCGCTCAACGCGCAGGCGAACAACCCGCTCAAAATCTCGGCGATCGGTGGGAATTCGATCGAGTTGTATGACACGAGTTCGCGGTGCATGTGCGCGATCGTCGAGGAGATTGACCGGGCAAAGGTTTCGGTGTCGATGCTGTTTTATATCTGGGAATCGGGCGGGGATGTGGATGATGTCGAGCGGGCATTGATCCGGGCAGCGGGGCGTGGGGTGGTGTGCCGGGTGATGGTCGATAGTGCGGGGAGCAAGCGGTTTTTACGGGGGAGGACGGTTCAAGCGTTGCAATCGGCGGGGGTGGAGGTTTCGGACACGATGCCGGCGGGGATCCTGCGGGCGTTGTTCGCGCGGATTGATATCCGCAACCATCGCAAGATCATCACGATCGATCACAACATCGCGTATACAGGGTCGATGAACATGGTTGATCCGAAACTGTTCAAACGCAGCAAAAAGGTTGGGCGGTGGGTGGATGTGATGGCAAGGGTGCAGGGCCCGGCGGCGAGGGTATTGGATATGACGGTTCGGCTCGACTGGGCGGTGGAGTCGGTGGATGATCCCGGTGCGATCGGGGCGATGGATATGGATATCCCGATTGAGCATGCGGGGGATGTTCCATTGCAGGTGGTGCCCTCGGGGCCGGATCAGGGACCTGAGATTATCCATGATATGTTGCTGACGCTGATTTATACAGCACAGAAACGATTGGTAATTACGACGCCTTACTTTGTGCCCAGCGAGGCGATGCTTACTGCGCTCAAGGCAGCGTCGAGGCGTGGGGTGCGGGTGACGCTGGTGGTTCCTGAAAAGATTGATTCAATTCTGGTTCGGCATGCTTCGAAATCGTACTTTGAGGACTTGCTCGACGCGGGGGTTGAGATTCGGTTGTACTCGGGAGGATTGCTTCATGCCAAAACGGTGACGGCAGACGACGAGGTGGCGATGCTTGGGACGGTGAATATGGATAAGCGGAGTTTCTGGATCAACTTCGAGGTGAGTCTGTTTGCATATGACATCGGGATTGTGGATGATCTGCGTGGGTTGCAGGAGGGGTATATTGAGCAATCGAGCGGGATTGATTCTCAGGAATGGCGATCGAGAGCGATGGTTTCGCGTGTTGTGCAGAACTCGGTTCAACTGCTCGCGCCAATTCTCTAAGATGTTTGTCACAAAGAAGTTGGGCTTGCTCGGGTCGGCATGGCGAACAATGGCTTCTTGAGAATCTCTAATATTCGGATACACGCTCGATGATTGCCGATATGATCTGTGATGGCTCGGTTCGATTCAGTTTCAAATAAGGTGCTCACGCTTGATGCGTTGATCGAACTCCGCACGGGGTTGCATGATGATGGACTAAAACTGGTTCAGTGTCATGGGTGCTTTGATATTGTTCATCCCGGGCATATCCGCCATCTTCAGTTCGCCGCGGCTCAGGGGGATCGGTTGATCGTGTCGATCACGGCGGATGCGTTTGTGAACAAGGGGCCCGATCGTCCGATGTTTTCGCATGATCTGCGGGCTGAGAACTTGACTGCGCTCGAGTTTGTGGATTGGGTGTATGTCCATCACGAACCGACGGCTGTCGAGTTGCTCTCGAAGATCAAGCCTGATATTTATATCAAGGGTGCGGAGTATGCTCAGAAGCAGGACCCTCGGTTTGCCGACGAGCGAGAGGTTGTTGAAGCGAACAACGGACGGGTGGTGTTTTCGAGCGGGGATGTCGTGTATTCATCCACAGCAATTGTTGATTCGATCCAGCGGACATCGCGGACGAGCCCGGGGATCGCAGGATTTGCTCAGGTTGCACAGGATTTCGATCTCTCGACGGGGCGGATTGCCAAGACCCTCAATGCTGCATCTGGCAAGCGGGTGGTGGTGGTTGGCGAGACGATTCTCGATTCGTACACGCATTGCCACTGGCCTGAGATTGCTGACGAGCATCCAATGCTCTCGTTGCGACCTGTATCTACGGAGCACTTCGATGGCGGTGCGGCGATCATCGCCCAGCACCTCGCCGGGCTTGGGGTCAAGCCGATCCTGTGTACGCCGATTCCGGTTGGATTCGATGCAACGGAGTTGGTCGGGCGTCTTGAACAGCGAGGGATCGAGGTCGTTCCAGTTGAGTTCGATGGGGTGATGCCCGCCAAGCAACGGTTTATTGTTGGGCGCGACAAGGTGATGAAACTCGATCGCACCGGTCAGATGAATCTCGATGCTGCCCAGCGTGCATCCCTCATAGGTCAGGTGCTTGAGGTTGAGCGCGTTGATGCGGTGGTGCTGGCAGACTTTGGGCTCGGGATGTTCGAGCATGGCGCAGGGAATGAACTCATCGCGGGGATGCGTGATCGTGTTGAACTGATTGTGGGCGATGTTTCGGGGACGAGGTCGGGCCTGTGTTCGATGCACGATGTCGATGTGCTCTGTCCGAGCGAGGCGGAACTTCGCCATGCGATGAACGATCAGGATTCGCCGATCCTCGAACTCGCAGAGCGGTTGATCGAGAAGGCGGGGACGCGCTCGGTGGTGGTGACGCTTGGGCATGATGGATTGATGGTTGTGGGGTCGGACGGGGTGGTGACGAGATTGCCGGCCCTCTCGCAGGATCCGATTGATGTGCTCGGGTGCGGCGATGCGCTCCTGGCATCGCTGAGTGTTTCGATGCTCGGCGGGGGCGGGATTGTTGAATCGGCCTATACGGGCTCGATCGCGGCGGCGGTTGCGGGGTCGGTGATGGGGAATCTGCCTGTGGGAACGATCGAACTCATCGCCAAATCGCAGAGCCTGAGTGCTCAATATCTCCATTCGCTGACTTCATCGCCCCAAGTTCCTCTCGGTGAGGACACACATGGCAGGCTCATCTGATACACTTGCTGCGATGCTTCTCAGCTTTGTGATGCCAACCCGGAACCGATCGCGAGAACTCGCTTTCACACTCGAACAACTTGGGATGCTTGATCTCGATTCGCTCGGCGGCGAATCGGAGGTGGTCATTGTTGACAATGGGTCGGAGTCGCCGATTGATCTGCCTGAACGGCTGAGCAATGGCATCGCGGTGATTCGCGTTGGGCTTGATGAGAACTTAGGTACCGGAGCAAGGAACATCGGTGCCCAGCATGCGAGCGGACGCTGGATCATCATGCTTGACGATGATTCGAATCTGATGCCCGGTGAGGTGGGGGCGTATCTCGCTGGGCTTGATCCCGATGTCGCAGCGGTCGGGGGAGAGATTTTGCTGCCTTCAGGGCAACACGAGGCGGGCGGATTGCCCGAGGTGATCGTCGGGTGTGGATGCGCGATTCGACGGGATGTTTTTTTAGAAGTCGGAGGCTACGACACGCGGTTTGGGTATTACGCTGAGGAGTATGACCTGTGCGCCAAGTTGATCGCCGATGGGTATCGGATCGGGCAGACACGGGCGATCGGCTTTGAGCATCGCAAGTGTGCAGCCGGGCGGAATATGGATGAGATTTTATATCGGCTTGTCCGCAACAATGGGTGGGTGATTCAACGCTACGCGCCCGAGGCATCGTTGACTGTGTCGATCGAAGAAATGTTGTTGCGCTATGAGCGTATCGCGATCAATGAGAGCGCGGTTGATGGGTATCGGCGGGGTGTCCGTGAACTCGAATCAACGATTCAGGATCAGACTCGTTCGTCTTTGAATCGTGCTCAATGGGATCGGTTCATCGGGCTCGATGCGATGGAGCGATGCCTTGGGGCAGAACTCGCCAATCGCAAGCCGAGTGCTGTTGCGATTGTTGGCGGATCGCACGGCAAAGGGCTCGGGTTGATCCGTGGATTGATCGAGTCGCACGGTATCGAGATTATTGATTCCGAGGCTCAAGCGGATGCCCTTGCGGTGATCGGGACGCTTTCGCCGGGGCCGATGCTTGATGGGCAGATTGAGTTCCCTGATGCGCTGAGCCCCTGGTTGATCGAGGAAATGGCGCAAATCGGGTCGCAAAGCTAAGCATATTCTGATACACTTTCTCTTTGCCCTCAATGAAGATGCGGCAATGGAAGGATGAATGATGGCTGATCTCAGTGTTGTTGTCGATGGACTCAAGTTGCCTAATCCGTTTGTGATCGGGTCTGGGCCTCCGGGTACGAATGCCAATGTGATCGGCAAGGCCTTTGATGAAAACTGGGGCGCGGTGATCTGCAAGACGGTGAGTCTGGACGCCTCGAAAGTGCAGAATGTTGCGCCGCGCTATGCGCGGATGCGGGCGACGGGGACGAAGGAGGTCATCGGGTGGCAGAACATTGAGTTGATTTCGGATCGCTCGTTTGAGGTCTGGGAGGATGAGTTCAAGAAGATCAAGGACAAGTATCCCGATCGGATTCTGATCGCGTCGGTGATGGAAGAATATAAAAAGGATTCATGGGTTGAGATGATCGAGCGATGCCAGGCGTGCGGGGTTGATGCGTTTGAGCTCAACTTCTCGTGCCCGCATGGGATGCCAGAGCGCAAGATGGGGGCGGCGATGGGGCAAGACCCTGAACTACTCGAAGAGGTGTGCGGGTGGGTCAATGGGGCAGCGACGATCCCGGTGTGGGCGAAGATGACGCCGAACATTACGCATATCGAAGACCCGGCCCGGGCCTCGCTCAAAGCCGGGTGCGAGGGGATCGCGGCGATCAATACGATTTTGAGTGTGATGGGTGTGAATCTCGAAACATTGCGCCCTGAGCCTACGGTTGAAGGGTATTCGGTGCCGGGGGGGTATTCGTGCAAAGCGGTGCGACCGATTGCCTTGCGGATGGTGATGGAACTGGCGACGATGATGTACGGCAACACCATGCACGAAGGCGAATACAAAGACCGATCACTCTCCGCCATCGGTGGCGTGGAATCTGGCGAAGACGCTGCCCAGTTTATTCTGCTCGGGGCATCAACCGTTCAGGTGTGTACGGGCGTGATGATTCATGGGTACAAACTCGCGGGAAGGATGTGCGAGGAACTGAGCGCGTTTATGGACAAGCATGGGTTCGAGACGATCGAAGATTTTCGCGGGCACTCGTTGCAATACTTCACGACCCATGCGGATTTGGTGCAGCGACAGAAGGATGCCAAGGCCGAGAAGAAGGCGGCCAAAGAGGGCATGGTCACCAAGGACACCGCGTGGGAAGGTGATAAGTTTGTCGAACAGTCGAACAAACTGGTGTCCAACGATTGATCTCTGTAGAACGGGCTTCCAGCCCGTTTATTATTATTCATTCGAAGAAAAGAAACGGGTTGGAAGCCCGTTCTACCGGAAGAGTTAGAAATGCGTCGGCTTGCGTTTGAGGAGTCGGCCCCTGCCGGCGGTGCCGACGAACTGGCCATCGCGGGCTTGAACTTGGCCTCGGACGGTGACGATGGATGACCGCCCGGTCATCTCCCAGCCTTCGAATGCGTTGTAGTCCACTTTCGACAAACTCGAATCGACGCTTAGCGTGTGCTTGGCAGCGGGGTCGTAGACCACTAAGTCGGCATCGGCGCCGATGCTGATCGAGCCCTTGCGTGGGTAGAGCCCGAAAAGTTGAGCAGCGTTGGTGGAGCAGGCATTGACCATTGTATTAAGATCGATTTTTCCGGTGAGAACGCCGAAGGTGTGGATGAGGTCAATGCGTTCTTGGACGGAGGGGATGCCGTTGGGGATTTTGGTGAAGGCGTCTTTGCCCATGATTTTCTGATCGCCGAAGTTGAACGGCGCATGGTCGGTGCCGATGGTGGAGATGATGCCGGACTTGAGCCCGTTCCAGAGTGTGTCCTGATTCGATTTCTCGCGCAACGGCGGCGACATGACATACTTCGCGCCCTCGAAATCGGGCTTGTGGGTGGAGGTTTCGTCGAGGGTCAGGTGCGGCGCGACGGCTTCGACCCAGATGTTCACGCCTCGGAGTTGGGCATCGACCGCGGCTTGGACGGCCGGCGTGCATGAGGTATGGACGGCATAGATATGCGCTCCAGTGAGTTCGGCGAAGGTGGCGAGGTGATGGACACCCTCGGCTTCGACGCTGACTGGGCGCGAGGGTTCGTGCCACTCTGGACCGGTCTTGCCCTCGGCGATGAGTTTGGATTGCATCGCGTCGATCGCGTCGGCGTTTTCGCAATGGGCGGTGGTGATGACGCCGAGGTCCTTGGCCATCGTAAGCAGATCGAAGAGATCAGCATCGTCGAGGTTCAGTGCGCCTTTGTAGGCGAGGAATATTTTGAATGAGGCGATGCCATGATCGGCGACGATGGATTTGAGTTGGTCTTGGGCGAGATCATCGAAGCGAACGACGGCCATATGAAAGGTGTAATCGACTGCGGAACTTGGTGAGGCGAGATCGTTCCATTCGTTGAAGGCGGCGAGCGGTTCGTCGGTTGGGCCGGGGCAGATCATTTCGATGAGGGTGGTCGTGCCGCCGACGAGGGCGGCTTTGGACGCAGATTCATGATCGTCGATCGCATTTGACCCCATGAACGGCAGGTGGATATGCACATGCGGATCGATGAACCCGGGGAAGACATATTTGCCGGTGGCGTCGATGACTTCGGTGTCGGCTGGTAATGTTGAAGCGTCGATGCTTGGTTCGATGCGGGTGATGGTTTGATCTTCGCAATAGATATCGGCGCAGTAGTCATCGGTGGCGGTGATGATTCGGCCGTTCTTGATAAGCAGTGGCATAATGAAATCCTTACTTGGCAGCTTGGGTGAACGCGATATCGAGCACGCGGATCATGAAATCAACATCGTCGCGGGTGATGCACATCGGAGGCTTGATCCGAAGCACATTTCCATACAACCCGCCCTTACCGATGAGCAATCCAAGGTTCTTGGCGCGTTCAAACACATCGGCGCACATCGCTGATGCTGGTGCTTTGGTGGTTCGGTCTTCGACGAGTTCGACGCCGATCATGAGTCCTTTGCCTCGGACATCGCCGATGGATGGGTGGCGGGTTTGGAGATCACGCAAGCCCTCCATCAGGTAGTTGCCGATTTCGTGCGCACGGTTCTGGATGTTCTCGTTCAAGATGATGTCGAGCGTCGTGTCGCACTGGGCCATCGAGACGGGGTTGCCGCCGAAGGTGTTGAAGTGGAGGCGTTGAGCCATAGTCTGGGCGATGTCGGCGCGCGTGACAACCGCGCCGCAGGGTACGCCGTTGCCCATGCCCTTGGCCATGGTGACGATGTCGGGGGTGACGCCGTGGTTTTCGAAGCCCCAGAACTTGGTGCCGGTGCGTCCGAATCCGGTCTGGACTTCATCCGAGATGCACACCCCGCCGGCATCGCGCACAGACTTGTATACATGCTTCAAATAGCCCTCGGGGAGTTCGACGGTGCCGCCGACGCCTTGGATTGGTTCGGCGATGAAGGCGGCGATCTGGCCGGGGGTGGAGAAGCGGATCACCTCATCGACATCGCTGGCGTACTTGTCGCCGGCATCAGGATCGTCGTATCCGAATGGACCCCGGTACATGTCGGGGCATTTGGCGTGGTGGACTCCGAAGCCTTGAGGCACGGGCGTTTTCCAGGTGTTGAGCGAGGTCAAACCCATCGCGGTGGGGGACATGCCGTGGTAGGCGTTGCGAAGGGCGACGATGTCGTAGTGGCCGGTGAATGCTCGGGCCATGAGCAAGGCGAGGTCGTTTGATTCGGAGCCCGAGTTGGTGAAATAGCACACCGACAAGCCGGAATCTTTGGGGAAGGTGCTGGCGAGTTTTTGGGCATACTTGGCGATGTTGGGATGCAGGTAGATGGTGGTTGTGTGCTGGAAGCGTTCGTTCTGTTCGCGGATCGCTTCGATGACCTTGGGGTGGCAGTGCCCAACCGAGACGGTGACGATGCCGGCGAACCCATCGAGGTATCGCTTGCCGGTCTCGTCGAAGAGGTATTGCATCGAACCCTCGACGATCATGACAGGGTCTTTGTAGTACATCAAAATTGCCGGCGAGAGGAACTCTTGGCGCATGGCTAGCGTGTCGGCTTTGGATGGGCCGGTGTAGGGCGATGGGGTGTGGTCATAGGTCGGCAGGGTTGGGCCGGCTTGGGTGGTCATGATAATGTCCTCGCTGATGATGATCTTGATTGCATGAGCATGTAGTAGAGCACGACGGAGATGAGTACGCCGACGAACCAGGCGTAGGTGTAGATTGAATCGAAGTAAGTTGGGAATATGGATTTGCCTGAAGCGGCATTGATGAACCCGGGGATGTTGGGGAGGACGGCGATCACCAATGCGATCATCGCTCGCCAGTTGATGCCCTTGAAGTCGCCCTCGGCTCTGTAGAGTTCGTCGGTGTCGATGTTGGTTTTGCGGATGAGGAAATAGTCGCAGAGCATGATGCCGACGATCGGGCCGATGAGGGCAGAGTAGCCGATGAGCCAAGTAAAGATATACCCTTGCGTATCACTAATGAGCCGCCAGGGCATGATGAGCACGCCGATGATGCAGGTGATGATCCCGCCGAGCCGGAAGCTGATTTTGGTGGGCGAGATGTTGGAGAAGCCGTTGGCGGGGGAGACGACATTGGCCGCGAGGTTGGTGCTTAGCGTGGCGATGAGTAAGGCGATCATCGAGATGACGACGATCGTAGGCGATCCCATCTTGGCGACGAGATCGACGGGATTCCAGATGGCCTCGCCGAAGAGTATGACCGTGGCTCCGGTGACGATGATGCCGATGAAGCAGAAGAGGGTCATGGTTGGAGGCAAGCCGACGAGTTGGCCGACCGCTTGATCCTTCTGCGATTTGCAGTAGCGGGTGAAGTCGGGGATGTTCAGGCTCAGCGTCGCCCAGAACCCAACCATCGCCGTGAGTTGCGGAAAGAAGATTTTCCAGAAGTTCGAGCCCTCGGCGTAGTTGGTTTGTGAAGTAAACAAATCAGCGGGGCGATTAACCTTGAGCAGGGCCCAGATGAGCAGCGCGACGCCCGAAGCGATCAAGAACGGAGCGGCCCATGTTTCGAGCACCTTGATCGACTCGACGCCCTTGATGACGATGACGACATGGATCGCCCAGAAGGCGAGGAAACTGGCGAACTGAATCGCAGTGATGCCGAGGATGGGGAGGAGATTCGTGTCCTTGGCCGGATCGAACACGCCCAGCACGCCGAGGATGGTGTAGAGGGCTGCTCCGCCGATCCATGTCTGAATACCGAACCAGCCGCAGGCGACGAGTGAGCGGGCGATGGATGGGATGTGGGCGCCGTTGATGCCGAAGCTGGCGCGGACAAGCACCGGGAACGGCACGCCGAGCTTGGTGCCAGCATGGCCATTGAGAATCATTGGGACGAGCACGATCATGTTGCCCGCCATGACGGTGAGCGTTGCCTGCCACCAGTTCATGCCTTGGCTGACCATGCCCGCTGCGAGCATGTAGGTCGGGATACACACCGCCATGCCGATCCAGAGCGCAGCAATATTCCACGAACTCCAGGTGCGGTCTTCGATCGCCACCGGCGCAAGGTCAGCGTTGATGAGCGTGTTGTGCGGGGCGCTGTCCATTAGATATCGGTGAGTGAGCCGTAGGATTCAGGTCGGCGATCGCGGAAGAACTGCCATGTATCACGGACTTCGCGGATCATATCAAGATCGAGATCGGCGACGACGACTTCGTCGTTGTCGCGTGAACCTTCGACCATGATCTGCCCGCGTGGATTGCAGAGATACGACTGGCCATAGAACTTGCCGATGTTCCAAGGGGCCTCGGTGCCGACGCGGTTAATCGCGCCGACGAAGTATTGATTCGCCACGGCATGTGCAGGCTGTTCGAGTTTCCAGAGGTATTCGCTCAGCCCGGCGACGGTCGCTGATGGGTTGAACACGATCTCCGCGCCGTTGAGCCCAAGTGCGCGTGCGCCTTCGGGGAAGTGGCGGTCGTAGCAGATGTAGACACCGATTTTGCCGAAGATGGTGTCGAAGACGGGGTACCCGCCGTTGCCGGGTTTGAAGTAGAACTTCTCCCAGAACCCGGGTTGGCAGTGGGGGATGTGGTGCTTGCGGTACTTGCCGAGGTAGTTGCCCTGCTCGTCGATGACGGCGGCCGTGTTGTAGTACACGCCGGTCATCGGGGTTTCGTAGATCGGCACGACCATGACCATGCGGTGCTTTTTGGCGAGCTGTTGCATCAGTTTGATGGTCGGGCCATCGGGGATGGGCTCGGCGATGTCGTACCACCGGGTATCTTGTTCGGCGCAGAAGTATGGGCCGTAGAAGATTTCTTGGAGGCAACAGACATTGGCCCCTTTCTCGGCAGCCTCTTCGATCAGCGTCACATGCTTGTCGATCATCGCCTTTTTGATCGCAGCGAGATCATCGGAGTCCGGCAGCGCGTTGGCAGCCTGGATCAGTGCGGTTCGTGTAATTCGTGGCATAATAACCTCTCAGAAATATGTGTTCTTAGATCCACCTTCGGACGGTGACGCGTGATTTCGTGAAGAATCGCACGCCGTCTTCGCCGTTGGTGTGCAGATCGCCGAAGAATGATTTTTTCCACCCCGCGAAGGGGAAGGCCGCCATCGGCGCGGGCACGCCGACATTGATCCCGATCATCCCGGCTTGAACGGTCGTCTCGAACCGATGGGCCGCGTTGCCCGAGTCGGTGAACATGACGGACATGTTGCCGTAGTCGGATTTGTTGACTTCATTGACCGCATCATCGAGCGATGCGGCCCGCATGATTGAAAGCACCGGGCCGAAGATTTCCTCTGCGACGATGCTCATGTTTGAGGTAGTGTTGTCGAAGATCGTCGGGCCGACGAAGCATCCGGCTTCGGGCATGTCGCCTGTTCGTCCATCGACGAGCAGGTCCGCGCCTTCTTCGATCCCGGCTTCGATGTATTTGAGCACGCGATCGCGTGCGTCGCCGTCTTGCAGCGGGCCCATGTGGGTGTTCTTGTCGCATCCGCGCCCAACATTCATGCCCTTGGTTTTCTCGACCAATCCGGGGATGAGCCAATCCGCCGCATCACCCACCGCGACGACGACCGAGCCGGCGAGGCATCGTTGACCGGTATTACCAAACGCCGAGCCGAACACGCCGTCGATGGCGGCTTCGCGGTTGGCATCGGGCATGATGATCGAGAAGTTCTTCGCGCCGCACATGCACTGGACGCGTTTATCATGGGCGCATCCAGTTTCGTAGATGTACTTGCCCGCCTTGGTTGATCCAACGAATGACACGGCTTTCACATCATCGTGCTTGATGAGATGATTGACGACAGCCGGGCCGCCGTGGACGAGGTTCAATACGCCCTCAGGGAACCCGGCTTCCTGGGCGAGTTCGATGGCGCGGACGGTGGACATCGGATCGCGTTCGGAGGGCTTGAGCACAAAGGTATTGCCGCACGCCACAGCCATCGGCCACATCCACAGCGGCACCATCATCGGGAAGTTGAAGGGCGTGATCCCCGCGCACACACCGATCGGCAGGCGATCGACCGAAGAATCAATCCCGACGCCGCCCTCGTCGTGGGTGCGACAGAACGACGACGACACCGCGATCTGAGGCAACGACCTGCCCATCATCAAAATCGGTGCGCCGCACGCATGCTCGATGCAATCGATCCCTCGCCGAACGGATCCAATCGCTTCGGCGGTGGTCTTGCCGTGCTCTTGGACGATGATCTCGGCGAGTTCATCGACATGGGCTTCGAGAAGCGATTTGTATTTGAACAAAGGCTGAATGCGATCGCCGACGGGAGTTGCTGCCCACGCAGGGAACGCCGCCGCCGCGGCTTGAACTGCTTGCTCGGCGGCGTCCACATCGTCAAGGGGGACGGATGAGATCGGCTCGCCCGTGCCCGGGTTGATATTGATGCGCTGGGAGGCGTTCGAGCCGGTCAGTTTCTTGCCAGCGACGATATGAGGCAGGACGGGGGCGTGGTCACTCATGTTCTTCATGTCCTTGTCAACAGGGGACTTGTCGGCGTCCGCCTGAGCATACAGTTGAGCGCAGCGAGAAAGCTGCAATCGTGATTATTGCAGAAATGGGGATGATTTGCAAGTGGCGGGGCAAATTGATGGAATCTTCCCTCAGCGGGGTGTTCTTGTGCAACAATTGGGCGGGCTGAGGGTATGTTCATGGTCGATGGTTCCATCGACGGGTCTTTTCTCACGGACATTCTCAAAGGATGAGTATGGCGATGTATTTTCAAAAAAGCGTGATCGCGACAGCGATCTTGACGACTTCCATCATTGCTGGTCATGCGATGGGTATCGATGGCGATATCGGCGATATCAGCGGCTACATGAGCAACCAGAATCTTGATGATGCCATGCGTTCCATTGCTGATTCGAATGATCGCGCCTGGGTGCAAACCCTCGGCATGAGTCTCGATGGTCAGCCCATTGAACTCATCACCCTCGCCGGATCAAAGGACGCTGCCAATCAACGCCCTGCGCTGCTCATCACCGCCGGGCTCGACGGGCGATACCTCGTCGGCTCCGAGATGGCGATCAGGATCGCATCGCGAATCCTTGACGAGCATTCAGAGATGCTCGATTCAATGACGATCTACATCATCCCGCGTGTGAACCCCGACGGGGCAGCGAGGAACCTTGAATCGCTCACGATGGGGTATGGGGGGAATGCCCGTTTGACCGATGACGATCGGGATCGGGCGATGGGCGAAGACGGGCCCGATGATCTCAACGGCGACGGGCTCATCACCATGATGCGTCGGCTCAACCCGCCGATCGAAGACCAGCCGACACACCTCGCCGACCCTGATGACCCCCGACTCAACATCAAGCCCGACGCCAAAGAAGGACACCGGGCGAGTTTCACGCTCTACACCGAGGGGATCGACAACGACGGCGACGGGCAGATCAATGAAGATGGATTCGGCATGGTCGATCTCAATCAGAACTTCATGCACGATTGGCCCGAGTATGCTACGCACGCAGGGCGGTATCCGCTCTCCGAACCTGAATCCAAAGCCCTCGCCGAGTTTGTGATCGGGCATGACAACATCGTCATGGCGCTGACACTCGGGCGGCATGATAATCTGGTCAATGCACCAGAATCCAAAAAGAAGAACATTACCAAACGCGCCCCCAAGGGCATCGACGCGAAGGATGTTGATCTGTATAAACATGCTGCCGAACTCTTCAAAGAAGCAGCCGGGCAAGAGTCAGCACCCAAGGCTGATATCGCGGGCAGTTTCCACGCCTGGCTCTATGCCCAGCGTGGGATTCCGAGCTTCGCAACCACCGTCTGGTCGCGCCCAAAGATTGAAAAAGATGAATCGAAAGAAGAAACCCAAGAAAAGGCATCGCCAGAATCTACGAAGCTAGAGACCGAATCGGCTGCCGACGACTCAGGGCTCACACCCTCGGGCGTTGGTGATATCTCCCAAGAAACCATCGACGAGCTGATGGAGGCATACATCGCAGCCACCGGCGAAGAGGTCGATGAATCGATGATCGCGATGGTGACGCCCGAGATGATCGAAGGATTCGCAGTTCAGGCCGGGGTCAAGGTTCGGCGCATTGCTCAACCAGAGCAAGAGCCAGTCCAAGAGAAAAAAAGTGAGAAAAAAGACAAGAAGAAAAAGAAAAGCGATGACGCCAAGTGGCTCGAATATTTCGAGCACGCCGGGATCAACGGGTTCGTCGATTGGACCCCCTTCGACCATCCAACCCTGGGCCCCGTCGAGATCGGCGGATTCGTCCCGCTCGCCAAGATCAATCCGCCAGCAGACCAACTCGATGAACTAGCCGAGAAACAGGCTGCCTTTGTCATCGAACTGATGGCATCGCGTCCAGAGGTGTCAGTCGCCGGCCCAGAGATCAAAGAACTCGCCAAAGGGCTCTACGAAGTTCGCATTGCGATGGTCAACGATGGCGAAATGCCGACCTCGACGGTGTACTCACAAACGAGCCACACGATCCGCCCGATGGTGATCCGGATGTCGGCTCAGGTGGATCACATCCTCACCGGGCAGCGTGTTGCAAGAGTCTGGGGCATCAACGCCAACGGCGGGCGATCCGAGCACCATTGGATCATCCGATCCGACGACATCGAACACGAAACCATCGAAATCATCGATCCACGCTTCGGCAACCAAACCATTCATCTTGGAAACTGATTATGAACACCACAAAGAAATCATTCCGATCCATGTGCATCGCCGGCGTGCTCGCCGCGACCGGGCTCTACGCCCCGCTCGCCAGCGCCCAGCAGCAAGTTCCCTCGCGTGTCGATGTCTCGTGGAACCGGTTCTATGATTACGACGAGATGACGCAGGTCATCCACGATCTTGTCGATGCGTATCCTGAACTGCTCACCCTCGAATCCCTCGGCCAGAGCGAGCAGGGGCGCGAGATGTGGCTCATCACGCTCAACAACCCTAAGGCCGGCGAAGCATCGAGCAAGCCCGCGATGTACATCGACGGCAATGTCCACGGCAACGAGATCCAAGCTGCCGAGACTGTGCTGTATTCGATCTGGTACCTTACCAAGAGTTATGGCGAGGTTGAGCCTCTGACTGAACTGGTCGATCGCGTTTCGTTCTACTTCCTGCCTTCGCAGAACCCAGACGGACGGGCCGAGTGGTTTGGGAATCCCAATACGCCTCACTCAGCGCGCACCGGGCAACGACCGACCGACAACGATTTCGACGGGCTCCTCGACGAGGACGGCCCCGAAGACCTCGACGGCGACGGCTCGATCACCCAGATGTGGCGATTCGACCCCAACGGGCGATACCGTCGCAACGAGATCGACCCACGCATCATCGAACGCGCCCCCGAAGGCGTACAGGGTAATCTCTCCCGGCTTGGCTCCGAAGGCATCGACAACGATGGCGATGGACGCGTCAATGAAGACGGCCCGGGCGGCTATGACATGAACCGCAACTGGGCGAGTGATTGGCAGCCCAACTACATCCAGTACGGCGCGGGCGAGTATCCATTCGATCGCAAAGAAACCAACGCCATCGCCCAGTTCATCCTCGCCCATCCCAACATCGCCGCTGGGCAGAGTTATCACAACGCAGGCGGCATGCTCCTGCGTGGCCCAGGTGCAGATTACCTCGGCGGGCTCTACCCAAGATCAGACCGGGCAGTCTACGACAAACTCGGAAAAGCAGGCGAGGATCTGCTGCCATACTACAACTACATGGTGATCCACGCCGATCTCTACACCGTCCACGGCGGGTTCGTCAACTGGCTCGCCGAGGGACTCGGCATCGTCAGCTTCACCAATGAACTCTGGACAAATCGACGCATCATGCCAGATACAAGCCGCGAGTTTGGTGACAAGGAACGGATGCACTGGCAGGATCGCATGCTTTTCGGGCAGACCTTCACCGACTATACAGAATACGACCACCCGACCTACGGCAAAGTCCTCATCGGGGGCGGCACCAAATATTCATCGCGCGTCACGCCGCCGTTCATGCTCGAAGAGGGTGCCCATCGCAACTTCGCCTTCACCATGTTCCATGCGGGCAACATGCCTGAGATTGAGTTCAAATGGGTCAATGTGAAGAAACTCGACTCAATGCTCTGGGAGATCACTGTCGAGATAGAAAACACCCAGATCATCCCGACCCGCCTAGCGCTCGCCGCCAACAAGAACATCGGGATGCCCGACCTGCTCACACTTGAAGGGGGCGATGTAGTGCTCTCGGGAACACTTTCAGATCGTTTCGATCGTACACTTACACCCGTCGAGCACCGCCCCGAGCGAGTATTGGTTAATACTGGCATCCCGGGCAAAGGAATGCGCACTTTCCGTTTCCTCGTCGCGGGCTCGGAGGGCAAAGAGATTACGATCAACTATGCCGCTGAAAAAGCCGCCGATATTGAGTTTGTCTTTTCGCTCCGTGAGGGCGAGATCACCCCTTGACACTCGGCCTATTGCTGGCAGTCTCATCCTCGCTTGGCTACACTCCTAACCGATCCACACCACGCTCAGGGGATGCTTATGCCGACAGGATGGTTTCCATTTTTCAGTCACCTTGATGGCTGGCCACGCACGACAAAGAAACTCCGCAAAGAGTCACGCAAGTTTCTTGAGATGTACCTTGGCCAGCGTGGATGGGCCCAGTCCGTCGCGCAATCAAGCGCCGTTGATCTTGATGGCCCAATCCCATGGTACACCTACCCCGCGATCCGTGATCTCGCCCGAATCATCTCGCCCTCGGCCCGTGTGTTTGAATACGGCAGCGGCAACAGCACGCTGTGGTGGCGTGCGCATGCACAGGAAGTCATCAGTGTAGAGCATGATCCGATCTGGCATGCACACTCGCAAGCAGGCAAAGAAGCCGATGTCCGGCTCCGCCAATCGGACGACCAAACCAATGAGCAACATTTTGACCACATCCGATCGTTGTTGACTGATATCCCATCGCCTCCGGCGAGTCTCGATTCAGAAACCATTGTCCGTCGAGGCCTGGCAAACGAACCGTTCATGTCTTACATCGCCGAGTTGCTCACATGCCCAGATCAATACTTCGATGTCATCGTCGTCGACGGCATGGCCCGATCCGCCTGCGCCCGACTCGCAGCCCAACGCCTCAAACCCGAAGGCTTGATCGTCTTTGATAACTCAGATCGTACAGAATACAACGACGCCTACGAGTTTCTCATCAACGCAGGCTTCGCCCGCATCAACTACTGGGGCCCAGGCCCAATCAACCCCTACGAGTGGTGCACCTCAATCTTCACAAAGTCGCTCGCTCCATTCAGCGAATAAAAATCCTCTTCACCTCGCTCAAAAAAACAGCCCTCGAATGGGCTGGTGGCTGGCATTGAGATTTGGAGAAAAAGCGGGTGAACGGACTCGAACCGTCAACATTCAGCTTGGAAGGCTGACGCTCTACCATTGAGCTACACCCGCATAGGCAAACACAAGACATCGTATCGTCCCCGTTTGACCGATGAGAGTATAGGATTCTTGATGCCGTTGGCAATGTTTCGGGTGGATTGATTTGTGTTCTCAACCATTTTCTCAAACACCCGGCCATATACTCGGGTTCACACAAAAACACTCAAGGAGGAATCATGAAACGGACCATTCCAGCCATCTCATTGCTCATCGCCATCACACTCTTGCCAGGCTGCGGCGGCGGAGAAGGCGATCAATCAAGTGCGGCACCCGCAGCATCAAACGACTCGGCCGCCTTCGCCAAAGCGCGAGGCAAGGCCGTCTACTCCAAAACCTGTATCGCATGTCATGGCGAAGGCGGTGTTGGAGTCGAAAACTTGGGCAAAAACTGGATTACCAGCGAGTTCATCGCCAACTCCACCGATCAAGAACTCATCGACTTCATCAAGGTCGGACGCACAGTTGAAGATCCAATGAGCGCGGGCATTGCACCCATGCCTCCCTATGGCGGCAACCCAATGCTCACCGATGAAGACCTCACCAATGTCGTCGCCTACATGCGAAGCCTGCACGATTGAGATCCTGAATCAATCCATTAGATGAACGCCCGGTCGTTGAATATAGAGTTTATTCAGAGGCCGGTTTTTTACATCGGATCGCCATGAACAACGGAATCTCACGCCTCGAATGATTCTCCGCAGCCGCCCGTGGGCCCGGCTCACTCGTCCGTTGGCTCGCCCATTCTTCGACCGCATCAATCACAAGCCCATTGCGCCCGCATGCATTGATGTAGCTGCTCATCGGGCGGTGATGGGTGATGGTCGTGATCGCGGGCTTACCCTTGGAGACTTCGCCCGGGTTCATCACGATCGGGCTCGATTGTTCGGAGAGGTAGTTATCAACGCGACGGAACTGGATTTGCTGCCCGGTGCGTTGATCCATCGTCCATCCCCATGCGCTCCCGCCGGCGATGCGATACGCCGGGTGGGAGATCACCATGACAAATCGTCCGCCGGGCTTGAGCCGATCGTACACACCTTTGCACACCGCATCGAGGTTCTCGATGTTCATCATCGCCATGATACAGGTCGCTGCATCAACGGGCTCATGCTCAAGATTCGACAAATCTGCCGCATCCCACACGCGATACGAAGTGCGATCTGTCGCCCGCCCATTCGCAGCTTCGATCAGGGCATCGGAGATATCGGTGCCCAAGATATCATCAACATCCGAATGCATCGCGATGTATTCGCTCATCACGCCCTGCCCGCACGCGACATCAAGCACACGCTCGTTGGATTGCAGGTCGAGCATGTTCATCACGCCCGGCAGGATCACCTGCTGATGATGGTCCGAGCCGCGCTGGGAAATCAATGAATCGTACCACCCCGCAACATGATCCCATCCCTTTTTCATCTGTGATGGTGCGGATTCCTCCGCCGCATTGATCGCCGCGTCGGCGGGAGGCGTGACGCCCATCGCCATCCAAAATGATGCAGGCGCGGGGCACTTGTACCGCATGGTTTTGTCTTCTTCCGGGTGCGTGATCCGAAGCCCGTTGGCATGAAGCCCGAGCCGATGCAGATCGTCACGCGTTGCCCCGTGTTTGTGATCCCCGACGATCGGATGCCCGATCTTGGCGAGATGCTCACGGATCTGCTCGGGCAGATCGGGCCGAGCGCGGACTCGGAGCAGGCTCAACCCGTTGCCGCTCTCGACCACGCGGATGTGCGTGCTCGGGGTTGCGCCGATTCCTGAAGAATGCGCCACTGCACCCGAAACCGTCTCGCCGACTCGGCTGGTATCTTCAGAGAACACGCCTTCGACGAGGGCGAGATAACTCGTTTCTGGGTGCGTCTGCGTGCGAGGCGAATCTTCGCTATCGCGCATCGCCACAAAGAGCACGATCCCCGATGCGTGCGCATCGAGTTCGTGCGCCACCCGCATCAACCGTTTGCGGGCGCCGGAAAGCTCTTCGACCATATCGACAAGCGTCGGCGATTCGCCTTTCCGGGTGGCGATGCCCGCCGGCTTGTTGACCAGAAGCACAAAGTTGTCCTTGTCGATAATGTCAGGCTTGGGATAGCGCACTCGTTCTTCGCGCGGGCCGTCCCGGTCGTCGCGTCGATCAGATCCGCCAAATCGGTCATCGAAACGCCCATCAGGTCGCCCACGCGGCGGCCCGCCCTGCCCGCGACCATCAAACCGATCCCGAGGCGGCCCACCCCCACCGGGTCGCCCGCCACCACCAAAGCCGCCACCTTGTCCGCCGAACCCGCCTCCGGGTCGTCCGCCCCGTTGCCCTTGTCCACCATATCCACCGCCACCGCCTTGGCCGCCACCTTGTTGTCCGCCGAATCCGCCTGAGTGACCGCCGCCACCACCGGGTCGCCCGCTGCGTTGTCCGCCGCCGCCGTATCCGCCGCTGCCACCTTGATTTGGTCGATTATCCGCCATGGGAGTAGTTCCTCTTTGATCCATTTATCTGTGCATGCGTTGGATCGCAAACGGGGTGATCTGTTCAATGAGCCAAGATGCGAAGCCATCCTTGGTCATGACCCCCGGGGTTGAGTGCTGACATACGATCCCGCGATCGGAGTTGCCCAGAAGTGTTGCCTCGATCGAGTCAGAGTCCATTGTTTCGAGTGGATTGGCGACGATCAGGTCGATATTTTTTTTCATCATCTTCGCCCGTGCGGACTCAATCAGCCGATCGCTCGGCTCAAGGGCAAACCCAACGAGCAACTGATCCGCCCTGGCACGCTTCGAGCACCCATATAATAGGTCTGGTGTGGACACGAGCGACAAGGTCAGCCCGTCTCCTGCCTCATCGCGTCGAAGCTTGGTTTCAGGGTCAAACTGATCCCGGCAAACCCGATAATCCGCAACCGCTGCCGCCATGACGAGTGTATCCGACTGCCCCAGATGGGTTTGGAGCAATGATTCGAGTTCCAAAGTCGTCTCGAATCGAACAATCTCAACCCCCTGATGCCTGGGCAATACGGCGTTTGGTCCCAGCAGCAATCGAACCGACCACCCAGCATCCGCTGCACACTCCGCAATTGCCACTCCAAGTTTGCCCGATGATCGGTTGCCGATAAAACGCACCGCGTCGATCGGCTCGTAGGTCGGACCGGCGGTAATCAAGAGTCTGGGTGTCGCATCGCTTTGATTCACCAGATACCTCCTTCGATCCAACAATGGATTGGAACACCAACCCGATCCCAATCGTAGAGTCACGGTCGCCCCGATGGGCATGAATTTCAAGAATCCGACCATGAACACATGCGTTTGCAGGCGCATGTTCGCGGTTGGTGCCCCTATAGTGTCTTCTTGATCGGAATCACGCCGTTCTATTTCCAAGAGGATTGAGCACACATATGGCAAGAAGTCGGAAAAAGCTTGGACAAATCCTGGTCGCTCAAGGCGTTATCGACGCCCAACAGGCAGACCAAGGGATCAAACACGCCAAAGAAACCGGGAAACGGATCGGTGAAGCCCTCATCGACCTGGGTATCCTCGATGAGATGCAGGTGCTCAAAGCCCTCGCAGCCCAGTATGGCATGAAATATGTCGATCTCGCCAATGAGAAGATCAAAGCCCTCATCGACGATGATGCACTCGACAAATCCGTGATGAAAAAGCATCTCGTGCTCGCACTGGGCAAATCTGGAGGCAAAATGCGCCTCGCCATCCACGATCCGATGGATCTGGAAATGCTCGACAACATCCGGTTCCGCCTGAACATGGATGTCGAGCCCATGCTCGCGACCAAAACGCAGATCCTCAACCATGTCGAAGGCGGCGGTGCATCATCAGGCGGCGTCCCCGGCGTCTCGAATGCACCATCGCTCACCTCCAACGAATCACTCGTCACCGATTCGATCGACCGCTCGATTGACCGTTCACTCGATCGCTCGATGGACCGCTCGATTGATGTCTCTTCCGAAGACTCGCCGGTTGTCAAACTGGTGAACCGGATTCTTGACGAAGCCGTCCGCAACCGGACCAGTGACATCCACATCGAGCCCATGGCCGATCGGGTCAGGCTCCGGTATCGCATCGACGGCGTGTGCATCGAACGCGACAACCTCCCCAAGCGCATGCAGAACGCCGTGCTCTCGCGGCTCAAACTGATGGCCGGGATGAACATCGCGGAGAAACGGGTGCCTCAGGACGGGCGAATCAAGATTTATGTCGATGAGGTCGGGATCGACTTCCGTGTCTCGGCGTGCCCGGCGTATCACGGCGAATCGGTCGTGCTCCGTATTCTGCGTCCCGATTCGGTGCGGATCGGGCTTGTGAATCTCGGCTTTGAGCCTGAAAATCTCGAAGTATTCAATCGCATCATCCGCAGGCCCAACGGCATCTTCCTCGTCACCGGCCCGACCGGGTCGGGCAAGACCACCACGCTCTATTCCGCGCTCGATGTGCTCAATCGACCGGACAAAAAGATCATCACGGCTGAGGACCCCGTCGAATACAACTTCGATGGGATCAATCAATGCCAGGTCCGCGAAGGGATCGGGTTTGGATTCCCTGAAATCCTACGATCCATGCTCCGCCAGGCACCCAATGTGATTCTGGTCGGTGAAATTCGAGACAAAGAAGTGGGGGAGATCGCGATTCAGGCAGCCCTGACGGGTCACTTGGTGTTCTCGACCTTGCACACCAATGACGCACCCAGCGCGATGACTCGATTGATTGACATGGGCATCAAGCCGTTCCTTGTCGCGAGTTCGATCCAGGCCGTCATGGCCCAGAGGCTCATCCGTGTGCTTCACAAGAGCAAGCAACTCGCCACAGCGGAGGAACTCGATCATAAGTATCTTAACCTGATCGACCTCAAGCCCGAAGACGCCCTTGGGCGGGTCTATAAAGCCGTCTCGTGCGATGAAGCACCCGGCGGGTACAAAGGGCGAAAAGCAATCTTTGAGATGATGATCATGAACGCCGAGATCCGCGAACTCGCATTCCAGCAGGCGCCATCCTCGAAAATCCGCCACGCGGCGATCCGCTCTGGGATGAAGGGGCTCGTCGAAGACGGTCGGCTTAAGGTGCTCAATGGCGTGACCACCCCCGAAGAAATCGCTCGTGTGAGCCAATCAGAATAAGCGACGAACTCAGTGCCTTACCCGCCGGGCTGCTCATTGTGCACGGTGAAGATGATATGACAGGAGAAGTGAACCATGTCCACAGTACAGATTGACCGATTGCTCGATACGATCGTGAAAACCGGCGGGTCAGACATCCACCTGACCACCGGCCGTCAGCCGACCATCCGGCTTCATGGCGGTCTTCGCAACCTGCAAACCAAGGTCCTCGATTCCGAAGACATGGTCTCGTTGATGAAATCCATCACCCCCGAGCGAAACCAGCAGGAACTCCAAGAAGAAGGCGGGACCGACTTCGGGTTCGCCTATGGCGATGCGGCCCGGTTCCGTGTCTCGGTCTTCCGCCAACGCGGCGATATCGCCATTGTGCTTCGTCAGATCCCCAACCGCTTGCTGACCTTCGATCAGATCGGGCTCCCCGATATCTGTAAAGACCTGATTCGGCGTCCCCGTGGGCTGTTCCTGGTCACCGGCCCGACCGGTTCGGGCAAGACCACCTCGTTGGCGACGATGATCGATTATGTGAACCAGTACATGGATCGTCATATCGTGACGATGGAAGATCCGATTGAATACTACCACACGCATAAAAAATCCATCGTGAACCAGCGTGAAGTGGGCAACGATGTCCCCAGCTTCGCTGAGGCCCTCCGCCGAGCCCTGCGACAGGACCCCGATGTGATCCTCGTGGGTGAAATGCGTGACCTCGAGACCATCGAGGCGGCGGTCCGGGCAGCGGAAACGGGTCACTTGGTGTTCGGGACCCTTCATACCACCGGTGCTGCCAAAACTATCGACCGTATGGTCGATGCCTTCCCCGTGACCCAGCAGAACCAGATCCGCGTCCAACTCTCGACCGCCCTGATCGCGGTGCTCTCTCAGGTGCTTCTGGGGCGGATCGACACCAAGGGCATGGCTGCGGCGTATGAGTTCTTGGTCATTACCCCCGCGATCGCGAACCTGATCCGCGATAATAAGAGTTATCGGATCGACTCCGCGATCCAGACAGGCAAGAAGTACGGCATGCAGCTGCTCGATGACCATCTCTGGTCGCTCTACTCACGGGGCATGATTGCGGCTGAGGAGATGATCGACAAGTGTAAAAATCAGAACGATCTCCGTGATAAGGTGCACCAGGCCGGCGGGGTTATCGGGCGTCCAGAGCTTGATGATCCGGACGCCGCAAAAGAGATTAAGGGCTAAATACGGACCAGGTTATAACCGCGATATCAACATGTCGCAACGCTAAATGATCCGGAAATGGGTGTATTTTCAAAACCATTGATGAGTTATCTGCGAACATAGAGTCGTGGGCGGTGCCCATAGACGATCGGCGAAGAGTCGCCCGATTGGAGTGAATCATGGATCCTTCCGAACTTAAAGGCCGAAAACTTGGGCGTGTGCTGACCAAACTGAAGGTGGTGACGCGCGAACAGGTTCACGAAGCGCTCGGCGTCCAGAAAGGACGCACGAACAAGGTTCGTATCGGAGAGATTCTCAAGGAACTGGAATACTGCACCGATCTCGACATCGACCGCGCCCTTGCTGGGCAGGCGGGGATGGAGTATGTCGATCTCTCGGGGATCGAACTTGATGATGAAACGGTCGGGGCGATCCCTGCTGATAATGCCAAGGCATATCAGTGTGTGCCGATCGAGTACAACGCGAAGAGCCGCCAACTTAAAATCGCGATCAAGAGCCCGAATAACTTTCAGGCGGTTGATGACCTGAGGCTGTTGATGGGCGCGAAGGTCGAAGCAGTTGTTGCGTCACCTGATTCGATCGACAAACTCATCGAGAAGCACTACGCCACCAACGAGTCGGTGCTCGATGTGGTCAATGCGTTGGCTTCGGACAAGAACCTTCAGGAACTCGGCGGGCATTCGGATCAATCGATTGATCTCGATGCCGTGATTGATGCTGCGGGGGATAATCAGGTCATCAAGCTGCTCAATCTGGTCTTGCTTCAGGCGATCCGGGATCGGGCGTCGGATATCCACTTTGAGCCATTCGAGAACGAGTTCAAGATGCGGTATCGCATCGACGGCGTGCTCTATGAGATGGTGCCCCCGCCTAAGCATCTGGGGACCGCGATTACTTCGCGTGTAAAGGTCATGGCCAACTTGGACATTGCCGAGCGGAGGCTGCCTCAGGACGGGCGTATTGAGCTGACGGTCGGTGGAAACCCGGTGGATTTGCGTGTGGCGATTTTGCCTACGATCTATGGCGAGTCATGCGTGATGCGTGTGCTTGACCGTGGGAATGTGGAACTCTCGCTCGATCGTGTGGGATTCCGCCCAGATGATCTTGAAAACTTCCGTGGATTGATCCGCAAGCCTAACGGGATTGTGATCGTCACCGGGCCTACGGGTTCTGGTAAGACGACGACGCTTTATGCAGCGTTGTCTGAGTTGAATGATATCGAGACCAAGATTCTGACCGCTGAGGACCCGGTTGAATACGACATTGATGGGCTGTGCCAGGTGCAGGTCAATACGGATGTCGGGCTGACCTTTGCCAAGGCGTTGCGTTCGTTCTTGCGTCAGGATCCGGATGTGATTCTGGTGGGTGAAATTCGTGACCTAGAGACGGCTCAGATCGCGGTGCAGGCATCGCTGACTGGTCACTTGGTGCTCTCGACTTTGCATACCAATGATGCGCCGAGTTCGATCATCCGACTGGTTGACCTTGGGATTGAGCCGTTCTTGCTGACGGCGACGATCGAGGGGATTGTTGCTCAGCGGCTGGTGCGCACGCTCGATCCCAAAACGAAAGAGGCGTATGTGCCAACCGAGCAGGAACTGATGGAACTCGCGTTGAGGCCTGAGGATATTCAGGGGGCACAGTTCTATCGACCCGGACCCAATGCCGGGGTCGGTGGCGGGTACAAGGGGCGGATGGCGCTCTTCGAGATCATGACGCTCGACGATGAGATTCGTGAGTTGATGATGGCCGACGCGAGCACCACGGTGCTACGCGATTCGGCCCGCAAGAAGGGGATGCGTTCACTCCGTGAGAACGGTTTGATGGCGCTGTATGAAGGATTGACGACGATCGACGAGGTCGTCGGCGAAACGATCGAGGACGAATAAATACTTGTCGGTGTCAGATCGCAACTGACCCGCTTGGAATGAGCAAAGAGCATCGAAATCGGTACGAGACCGTGTTTGATTGAACGAGGAGCAGACCACCATGGCAACTTACACATACCAAGCACTCAACGCGTCGGGTAAGACGCAAAAGGGCACGGTCGAAGCCGCGAGTTCTGAAGAGGCGATCCAGCGGATCAAGTCGCAGGGATACTTCCCGACCTCGGTGCAGGCGCAGAAGGCGAAGAAGTCTGCCACCAAGGGTGATAAGGCGGAGAAGGCAGCGAAGCCTGTCAAGAAGAAAAAGGGTGGCGGTTTTTCAGTTGGCAAGGTCAAGCCCAAGCATCTCGCGCTCTTTACACGCCAACTCTCGACGCTTCAGGATGCGGGTTTGCCACTGCTTCGTTCGCTTCAGATTCTTGAGAGTCAGCAGAAGCCTGGATTAATGAAGAATATCTTGCTCGGCGTGACCGAAGAGGTCGAGGGCGGGAGTTCGTTGAGTGAATCAATGGGCAAGTTTCCCAAGGCGTTTAACCATCTGTATGTAAAAATGGTCAACGCGGGTGAAATCGGTGGTGTGCTCGATGTGATCCTCCAGCGGCTTTCCGAGTTCATGGAGAAGAGCGAAAAACTCAAACGCAAGATCAAGGGTGCGATGGTCTATCCGATCGTGGTCATCTTTGTAGCGATCGCGATTCTGGTGGGCATTATGTTGCTCATTATCCCCAAGTTTGAAGAGATCTTCTTGGACTTTGAAATTGAACTTCCTGCGTTGACGCAGGGGCTGATTAATACAAGTCGATGGGTCGCGGGGACGAATGCCGGGGCGGTTGTCCCTGGTTGGGCTATTTTGGTCTTTGGTATCCCGACGCTATGGATTTCGTTTAAACTTATTCGTAAGACGCCTCCCGGTCGGGCCGTTTCGGATACGACCATTTTATGGGTGCCTGTGCTTGGGACGCTGATCCGTAAGACAGTGATCGCTCGTTTTACACGAACTCTGGGTACGCTGATCAGTGCGGGTGTGCCGATTCTTGAAGCCGTGACGATTACCTCGCAGACGGCGGGGAACTATGTCTTCGAGAAAGCGTTGGTCAGCGTGCACGATTCGATCCGTGAGGGCGAGACCTTTGCGACGCCTTTGCGTGAGTCGAAGACCTGTGATGCGATCGTGGTGAACATGATCGATGTGGGTGAAGAGACGGGCGAGATGGACGCGATGCTCCTCAAAATCGCGGATAACTATGACGAAGAGGTCGATGTCGCGGTGGCGTCGCTGGTGTCGTTGCTTGAGCCTCTGATGGTTGTGCTGCTCGGCGGCATGGTCGGGACGATCGTTGTGGCGATGTTCCTGCCGATGATCAAGATGCTCGAATCGCTCGGGTAAGTTCTGGTCATACCGGCAAAGCGAATGGTGATACACAAGTTCGATTCCAGTGGGGGTCGGACAAGAAACGGACAAGGTTGATGATGAAGAATCACACAAAAATCTTTGACGGGGAGCACCGACGCACCGGGCAGATCGGTGGGGGGTTCACGCTCATCGAGTTGTTGGTGGTGATTTCGATCATTGGCCTGCTTATGGCGTTGTTGATTTCTGGGCTTGCCCAGGCGACCAAGTCGGCCAAGCGGTCGGCGAGCCAGCGATCTGCAGCCGCCTTGGTGCAGTCGGTGAAGCAGTTCCAGAATGAGTTTGGGTTCTTGCCTCCTTTGGTTCATGATGGCGCGGGGGTTAGCGCGGGGAGCGATTCGTATCGCCCGGTCCTGCCTGAGGGCGGGTTTGCCTCTGACGGGCCGATCTTTGAGCGTACCGGCGGGGCGTATGTGTTTTACACCGTGACGGTTTGGTCTGAGGGTTTGGATTACAACTTCTTTCGGCGGCGGACGGGCACCGGTGGGGATGCGATCAATCTTTCGCAGGGCGGGCCTTGGGATAATGATGGTGCGTGGGAGGATCGTCGGTACAGCAAGTATTCGCTGGCGTATTACCTGACGGGCGTGCTCGATAAAGATGTCGATGGGGTTCGCGGGCCCGGGTTTGCTCGTCCGATCCTTGATGGTTCGTATCAGGGGGTTGGATATCCCGTCGGGTCGTCGCGGGATCGTTTCGAGCCTTTGATGGATGTCGATCGGCGTGGGGTGAGAATCGAACATGATTATGTTGATCTCAACGAATATCCCGAGCATGACCTTGGTGGATCAGCGATTGATCGTGCCGCAGCGTATGCAACCTACGAGGCTTATCAGCGGGATACGCTGGTCGCGTTGGTTGATTCTTATGGGAATGCTTTTCGGTATTACCGGTGGGAGCCGGGGCGGTTTGTCAATGGGCAGTTGGTGGTTGAGAACACGCTTGATCTGAATCTGCCTCCGGTATTGATTGATCCGATGTTGTATGCCAAGGTGCGCAATGATCCGATCTTGGCCAATGAGACGGATATGACGAGCGGGGATCCCAAACTCCGCGATGCACGGTTTGCGATCGTGAGCGCGGGGGGCGACGGGCTCTTTGGGACGGAGAGCATTGAAACCATCGCGGCGTATCTCAAAGCCGAGGTGCCCAGTGGGACTGAAGACATCGCGAGGATGCGGCTTGAGGTCTGGACTGATAATGCGGCGGAGGTCGGGAACTAATGGTTGACACTTCTTCATATCCTGTTGCAATCATGCCGGTGCATGTTCGCCGAGCGTTTACGATCGTTGAGTTGATGGTCGTGGTGCTGATCGGATTGATTATCCTCTCGATCGCGGTGCCGGCGTTTCAATCGATGGTGTATTCATCGAACCAATCGCTCGCGGTCAATGCGGTTCAGGCGTCGTCGCAGATGGCGCGTGATGTTGCGCTCAGCAGCGGGCGTGACGGTGCGGTGGTGTTTGTGTATGACCCGGTGGTGGGGAAGATGCAGATTATCCCAGCGGTGAAGGTGGGGACGCTGCGCGAGGCGACGACTTCGCCCAATGGGCCAGGCAACGCGATGGGGCTGAGCGATTCGCCCTACTTTGAACGCGATGTGTTCGTGCCCGCGGCTGCGGGTGAGACACTCGAAATCCCCCCGTTCTGGATGGTGCGAGGGTATGCCCCACCCGGGAGTTTGATCGATATCGACACGGCGGGGAATCCTGTCGCGAGTTGGTATACCTCACAAGCGTATGGCGGGATCAACGAAACAGACTTTGTCAAAACACAGGATCAATGGGTCTTCCCGGAGACTGGTTTCTTTCCATCTGATGCTCAGATCGCAGGCGGCGGGCTCGATGGGCAGTTTGATACGGTGAATGTACAGATCGGGACAATGCGTCAATCGTTTATGATCCGGTTCAGCGCACGGACAGGCGCGGTGAGCAAGGATACGAATACGGCGTTGTTCATCAATCCACGCAATAGCCGAGAGCGGCCCTTTGGTGATCGCCCATTGCCCTTTGAGCAAACGCTGCGGGTCGATATGGCGGAGGACCTTGAGGTCTGGGCTCGGCGAGTCATCGAGTCATCGGATCTGACGGGTGATTCGATCGCCTACGGAGCCGACGATGTTCAAAGGCGTGAGCAACTCATCGGGAATGCTTCGAACGATACGATTCTGGTCAAGCCGGTGACACGGATATCGTTGTATGACGAACGCAAACTCTCGTTGGGGGTCGGTGCTCGCGGTCTCAACAAAGCGACGCAATCGTTGTATCTCCCCGCGGATCAGAACAATGCCAACTCGCTGATCGCGTTTGATTTGTCCTTGTTTCCTACCGGGATTTCCGAGGCCGAGCTCGTTGTGCGGATCAATCAATGGATCGACGGGAATACGACCTATACACAGGTTGGTGATTTTAATCTCGACCTTGACGATGAGCCCGAATCGCGGATTTACCTGATCCAGTCGTACACCGGCCAGCTGCAGGAGGTGCTGCGATGAATCATGTTGTTGTTTCTATCAGAGATTCGTTGAGCGATCGGCGGGGATTCTCGTTGATCGAGGTGCTCATCGCTATTCTTGTGCTTGCCATTGGTCTGCTCGGGCTCGGTGCGGTTTTTCCTGCGGTGATCGCGGAGCAGCGGAAATCGTTTGCGGTGATCGAAGGGCAGAATGTGGCGGGGGCTGCTCAGGCGTTGCTTACATCGAACCAAGAGTTCATCAACTTTGAGCTTATCAGCGAAGATTTCAATCGCCCGTTGCGAGGCGGAGTTTCTGGAGCGGGCACCACGCCTCGATATGCCTATGAGTGGGTTGTGCCTCCGTTTGGCGCGTCGTATCCCAACAACTCGTCCTGGACTTCGCCGATCCCATCGGTGGTGAGTTCAAGCGGGCTCGCGGTCGATAATCAAGGCTCAGAAACCGGGCTCTGGAGTTTCAACTCCAATGACTCGAACAGTAATCCGACGATCACTATCACACGAACGAATCCGATGTTGGCGCAGATTCCGGTCTCGGCTCGGCTTTTTCCCCAGCCGTACTCTGGCAAGAAACCAAAGTATGTCTGGGATATTGCGCTCCGGCGTGAGCCTGCGGGCGATCGGCTCCAGGGCGCGATCTTCGTTCGGCGTATTGATGCACGGATTCGGGTTCCCAAGGGCAACTCGTTGAGCGATGTGCTCACCGGCGGGTCATTTCTCAATCCGCTCTCGACCGATCCGATTTTGCCCGTCGCGATCAATCGCTTAAACGGCCAGATCGGTGTCGATGACGGAGTCAACCCGCTCATGGTCTATGCAGCCTTACAAATGCTTGAAGTTGAGGTGTATGAAGAGCATCTCGATTGGCTGGTCTTCCCGGATGGACGCAATCCGATGTTTGATGCTTCGGTTGGCTTTGCCTCGAAGGTCGGGCAGAAGTTGCTCGATAACACCGGCGTGGTGCGCACGGTGGTTGGATTGCCCAAGATTGATTCCAATGATCCGATTTTCTCACAGGTGACCGGGCAGAACCGGGTGGTGGTGGTTGAGCCGCCGTTCACGCTCCAGCAGGCCGGGGGCGATCAGACCGATGATGCCCGATCGACCGCGACCCAGTTCATCAACGACCCGGCGTATGACGATATCCGTGCGAGTTGGGTGCGTCAGGTGGTGTTTACGCCGCGCACGCCGGTGACGATTCGGTTGGTGACATTGGAGGAATCGCCATGAGATTCAATCGGAAGGCTCAACATCACATCGCTCGGGATCGGCACGGCTTTACCCTTGTCGAGATGATCGTCACGATCGGTATCCTGGCGGTGATCACCGCGGGGATCGCGACGATCTTCAACTCGATCGGCGACACGGTCTCTAAGGGGCGCAAGCTCTCGGAACTCAACCAGTTCGCAGCCCGGATCGAACGGATTATGCGAGAAGATTTCAACTCGATGACCCGCGATGGGTTCTTGGTGATTGTCAACAAAAACGCAAACTTCGGGCGCGATGTGAAACTGTATCGTGGTGAACAGACCGACATCGACAGCCAGCTCTACCCCGGATTCTCGAACAACCCCGGGCGGATTCGACGCTCTGATGAGATCATGTTCTTCACCCGAGGCGAATACGAAACCGCCCGGCGGGCGATCGCACCTAATATGATCGCGAGATCTTCGGAAGCGGCGATCTACTATGGACATGGGCAGAAACGCCGACCCGATTTGTTGAATGTTGATGATCCTAATAACTATTTTTTCAATCCTGCTCCATGGGACAACAACTTTGACCAAGTGCTTGATGCTCGGCTTGGGGTGAACACACTGGGGTTGTTGAATCCCAATGAGTTTGCGCGTGACTGGTCATTGCTGCGTCAGGTGACGCTTTTGGTGAACCCGCAGGGGACAGGGCAGGTCGTGCCTCGGGAGTTGTTTGGATTGTTCCGCAACAATCAGATTGATCGCTTTTATCTTGAAGATTCGCCTCGCCAGGTTGCGCTCCAGCCTGCCGGACGGAGCCTGTTTACCTCACTCAGCGGGACCGATCCGCGCGAGGGGCATCGGTGGATTTATGACCAAGCAACGCGTGGTGGGTTGTCGATGATCGTGCCTCCGCATTACCGCACAAGTGGTCTCGTGGATATTGTCACCGAAGACCTCGCGACGATCCGTGGAATGGTGCAGGGGCTGCCGTTCAGCGCATCGCCTGAGATGTATTTTAACTACAGCCCGTCGAATCCCAGCCCGATCCGGACAAACCGGGACGACTTTGAGGATCTGTATTGGGGGAACCCAGCGACGCCTCCGAATCCGATTGATGCGTTGAGCCTGAATCTCGGACGACAATCAAACGCGGGTGCGTGGACAGCGGCGGATCCAACACAGTCACTACGCATACGAAAATGGATGATCGATGCACTCCCAAGCCGATGGGATGTGTCGGGAACGGATCCGTTCTTTGTCTCGGGTGTTCGATATGAAGATATCCCGACGCGGATGCTTTATCAGCAGGATTATTTTACGAATAACTTCCCCTCTAATCCCCAACTCGCTCAGGCGTATGTCGAGGCGAATCAGGAGATGCTCGGCTCGTCGGTCTTTGTGCCTCGGTGCACGGAGTTCGTCGTTGAATGGTCGTACGGGTATATAAACAACGCGATTGTGAATCCGACTGACCCGGATTTCAAGCAGCTGCTCTGGTACGGGCTCGATCGGTTTGTTGATTCTGATAATGATGGGCTGATCAAGTCCGACGGCTCGGATCGGCTCGCGGCCCGGGTGTATAACCAACGCGGCCCGGCCCAGGCGGGGACAGATGTGACCGATATCACGACGCCTCGCCCGAGATTCCGAGGCGTTGATCCGCTTCTGGTTGTCGGGCGCCCCGGGCTTGGGGCATCGAACCCAGATGGGGTTGAGATTGCGACCTTCGGATTCAGCACCATGCCCGCCGAGCCGGGGGCGGTTTGGAAATGGCCTCGGTATGTACGGATCACGATGAGCCTTGGGGATCCGTCGGATCGGGATATCGAAGAGACCTATCAGGTGATCTTTGAGATTCCTGAGCTTGAATGAATAGATCGATATGGGACGCCATAGAGCGATGGGGGCTGCATGCACCGTGCAGCGATGACGAGCGATGAACTTTGACCCAGATGGTGCACATCGCCCGGCGACGGGCGAGGAGATGGACATGAAAAGCGAACAGTCAATCATACATTTACACCCGAGCAAGGCCTGGCGGCAACGATCACGCGACTCGCGTTCGGGCTCGGCACTGCTCATCGTCATCGGCACGCTGGCGTTGATCTCGGTGTTCGCGGCGGTGTATATTTCGATCGGGCGAACTGATCGCAGAGCGGCCAATGCGGTGAGCACACGCAATAGTGTTGCGGATACCAGTGAACGCTTTGGCGAGGCACTGAGCACGATCATCGGCAATGATCGGCTCGACGCCGTGATGCAGTATGATGGTGCCCGGGGCAACTCGCATGGTCGGCGAGAGGTCACCGATGCGCCGAATACGGACTGGTCTCGCCGATCTGAATCCACATTCCGTGATGGGCGCGATTTGTTTACACCTGTTGGCGGGCCATTCTTTGATGGGGGGCTGAATCAGACGACGGACTTTAGCGTCGCGTCGGATCCTTGGTTGGCATCGACGACGCCGGTGTATCTTGGGAATCCCGGGATTTCGAATGTGGATCGCCCGTTCTCGACGGTTGATCCGTTTGATCCCAACTTTCCCAATGCGAAGAACTTCCTTGACAATCGAGACTGGCTTCAGATATCAAACTTTGCGCCCGATGGGCGATTTGTCAACTTGTTCAATCTCAGGCCCAACCCAGCGTTTGGTGATATCTCGGCCTTTGGTCGATTTGATGCCGAGCCTGGAACTCGGGTGACGACCCATGCCGACGGGCGGAATATCCGTCGGATGAGCAGTTATCTCTCGCTCTGGAAGAAGGAGACCCCTGGTCTTCCGACTTCTCGGATTCAGGCCTTTGATCCCGAACTCGAGGGGATCTGGGTACCGGGTCAGAACACGCCGATCTCGGGGGTTATTCCGAGCAGCGAACTCTTCATCACGCCTGCGGCCTGGACGATGTATCAGCGGTTCATGTTCATGCCGATGAATCAGCCGTTCATTACAATCAATCGTCAGGGCGCGGTCTCGACCTGGGCGGACCCTGATTTCCCGGCGTATCAATACGCCGACGCCGATGGCGACGGGATGGCGGATTCGCGGTGGTTTGAGTTGGTTTCTGCGCATGATGCGCTCGATGGGCTTAGTCCTGAGCCTCGGACTGATATCGAGGTGCAGTATGATCGCAAGGACTACCGGTATTTCCTCGCAGCCCGCGCGGTGGATCTGTCGTCGATGGTGAATGTGAATACAGCGACGGATTCTCTGGTGCCTCCGACCACGACCTCGCCTCTTGGCTTGACGCCTGCGGATGTTGATCTGCGTCGGCTTTTGACAATGCAGGATCCGGCGAGTGATTATACAGCCAATGGGAATAATCTGCCGTTGTCTTTGGCGCAACTTCATCGTCCTTACATTGGGCAGGTGGGTGTTGAGCCTCGGTTTGGGCCTTGGATCCCTGCTCAGGCAGGGGGGTACCAGCAGAGGAACCTGAATCGGAATGTCTCAGACTACTGGCTCTACAAGCACGAGTTCGATCGGGCAACCGGGGGCACGGATATTCGCCAGATCGAGAACAGCTCGACCTCGATGCTCGTTGGGCGATATGCCTATGACGCTTTGCGTCAGGGGATTAAACTGGGCAGTTCACTCAGCGATGATTACACCGGGTTTGATTATGCGTTTTCTTCTCCGAATCGGCGCGAGCACATGCTCCAATATGAGCGGGATCCATCCGATGGCGGGACGATCCCCGCGCAGATCACCGCCGACCTGCGTGTCAAGCAGTTTCAGAATGTCGGGCAGCTTGATCCAACCAATCTGGGCAACTCCTGGTCACGCGGAACAGAATTTGGCTCGGGACTCTACGGCATGGATGAGCTCACCGAGTTGCTCACATTCCACGGGCTTAACGACCCCGAGGTGAACTCTCGGCTCGAACAAGTGACGACGGGGCGATATCAGAGTCCTCGATTAGGCACGGCGGATGATATTCTCCAGACCCAGCGGCTTGGGCCTTTGATGAGCAATCGCCCGCTGATTCTTGATCGGTACCAGCACGGATTGGCGATGATTGATATCACCGGCGACCCGAGCACGGCGCCGAGTGCGACCGATCGGGCGCTGCGTGAAATCAACGGCCGGATTTCGTTCAACTCGATGGCTCACATTGCGCTCACGCCTCGCAATAAACTCACCACCATCTCAGGCGGCGTTTCGTTGGTGCCCACGGCATTGGTCGAGAACGCCTCGGTGCGTGAAGCGATGACGATCGAGTCGGCGGCGATCGATCTCAAGACAGCACTGGGCGATGCGGAATCATTGTTCACGATCTACTCGTCGGCTCTTGCGGGCGAACTCAAAACGCCGGACAACTTCTTCGCTGATCCATCCTACTGGCCTTTGGATCCGAATCAGTATCAGCGGAATCTCGCTTCGACGCTGTTCTACGGACATCGAGGCCCAGAACTCGCATTGCGGATCGCGGCCCATACAGCGGTCAACATGAAAGACATGGCCGACGCCGATCGTGACCCAACGGTCGCGACGCTGATCCTTGATAACGCACTGCGCAACCAACTCATTACGAGCTACGCAACAACGCCGAGCAATACAGACCCGATGTATCGCAACTACCCCGGGCGAGCGATGGACATTATCTTTGATCCCGGGGAAGAGTTCCTGAGCAACGGGCGATTCACCGCACAGCAGAACCATCGCCAGGCGGTCAATGTGTTCGGCTTCGAGCCCATGCCATTCCTGACCGAAGTCTCGTCGCTCTATTTTTATACGGATTCGGATAAGGATAATGGCGAGCCGGGGATTGATTTTACAAATGATATCCCTCGCTTGTTGGGTAATCGCGTGGTCCTTCCCCGTGAACGGGTCAAGGTCAAGATCACTGGCGATGTGGCAGCGGGCAACTCGGATTTAAAAATGCAGGTGCTTGCCTTCCAACTCACCAATCCTTGGGATGTTCCGATCACGCTGGGAAACCCTGAATCCACCGGCAAGATGGGGTTCATCGACGCGACCAATGGGAATAATAACAATCTGCGTTTCGACTACTACATCGAGTACGGCGGACGATTCTTCAAACTCGGCGAGTTTATCGAATGGAACCCAAAGGATAATCGCTATGGCGGGGGATCAGGTGGGCAAGGTGGACCGGGTGGGCGAGCACCAGCTCCCAACTCGGCGATCAGGAAATCCCAACCAGCCTATCAATACCGCGGCGTGACCATCGCGGCGCAGTCTTCACGCGTGTTCTATGCCATCGCCGATGGACGATTCGATGGGATTGATGGTTCACAGAATATTGATGGAGATTGGATTACCGAGTTGCGAGAAAGTGGCCTGTCTGTTGATGAGTACACAAGCCCTGCCTTTGATATTGACCTTGATGGACTCCCCGATGGGTTTGATACACAGGGATGGACTGGGCCCGCGGAGGAATGGGTGAACTCCCAGTTTCGTGTTCGAGGCGGGGGCTCTGCGGTGCATATCCGCCAGTTTAATCCCGAAACAGGCCAACTTGTAGAGCAGGATGGATTCCATGATTTGTTCTCATCGCCGACGAGTCCGGTTTATATCCCCTCGCGTCGTGCCCATGATTTCAAGCAAGCCCGACTCTGGCGAAAGATCAAGGGGAATCTTGAAGAAGCCGTCGCGACCACCCTGCCTTCGGGCTCGACCCGCGACAACCTGATACAGAATGACATGCTCGTGGATCGGTTGTCCGCGTCCACTCCTGATTACTTCATCCGTACACTCGCATCGGGTGACACCGAGATTGAGGGCACCTATAGCTACAATGAGGAAACTTACACGCGCGATCGTGTAAACAGTGTTGGTGTTCGAAACGATAACTTCGGGCTTTCAATCATTCGATGGGCGACTGTCCGCAGAGGGGACAACCCTCAAGCCACGGGCACACCCGGCAATGCGCAGCAAGACTCCGTCGGGAAGATCGCCTCGTGGATGATGGGGTCGAGAACCTCGTCTTTGAACACCATCGAATCAAATGATACGCTCGGCGGGGCAGGCGCTGTTCTGACGCTCGCGAACTTCTTTGATGCTAATCTCGCGGATCTCGAAGACCCCCAGTTCTTTGCGAGTATCAAACCAGACTATGAAGTTCATCGCAGTTTTTGGGGACTCTTCTCCGATGGGCTCAACTCCTCGGGCGAAGAGGTCATCCAGACCATCGCTCGGCTGCCTTGGAATAAATATACTGTGGGATCGGGGAGGCAGCAGGTGGGGCTTGACCTGGCGACTCGGTTCCCGCCGATGTATCTCGGTGCCAATAGTTACGGGCAGGTTCTTCATCAGGATGGAAGCCGATTGCTCCCCGAGTTGATGGTCAATGCGCCGACGGTTCGCGTTGCTCCGAGATTGGGCGATCTCCTGCTTGCGTGGGGGATCGGAGCGACCTATACGCCCAATCCAACACGAACAGCCAGCGATATCAGTTATGATGAAATCGACGAGGCCCGCCGATGGATCACCATGCCCGAAGCCATCGCGATCGGGCTTGGGTATCAACCTGTATCGACCTATACCGCAACGAATGCTGATGCAGAGAATGTCTGGTTCAACGGGTTTATCACTGAGCAGGACAGGGTGCTCGAGGATGGGCATCTGGTGATCGACAACTTTGTGTCGTATGTGAATACGAACCCCGCCGTTGTACCTCCTGCCTTTAATCCGCTTATTGATATCCCCCGAGGTACCGGCGCACCGATGGCCCTTGGGGTCATTGACCAAGCTCGGGCCAATGCGCCGATCGCGCAGGTGACGGACTCACGCACCACCAGCGCATCCGACCTGCTTGAGCGGGCATTGACCAAAGCGACCTTTGGTAAGATCAATATCAACACCGCTCCAATCGAGGTGCTGCGATTGCTCCCCGGGCTCACCCCGAGCCGGGCATCGTATATCTCTGCATCGGGCTTAGAGACCGAATGGCTGGGCAGCAACCCGACCTACTTCGATCTCAACTTGCCGAATCTGAGTCTGACCGATCCGTCGAAGAATCCTGATGTCGCTGCGGCGATCATCGCGTATCGCGATCGAACCTATGCCGTACCCAACACGGCGGCAAAATCACGCAACTCGCCCTTTTATGACGAACGCCCGTTCAATCTGGGGTTGACTCGGTTGCAATCGAACCCGTCGTTGCTTGCGCGGAATATGCGTGAGGAAGCGCCATCGAGATTCATCCCGGCAGGCAACACGCCGATCACTCGGAGTACCATGACCGGGATCGACGGGTTGCGATCATCACCGGGGTTCGGCTCGCTCGGCGAGTTGCTCGCCGTGAGAGTTGATCCTGCGATGAAGACGAGCGATGCCGTCCGGTGGGCAAACACCAAGCACCTCTCGATCCAGCAATATGCCAGCGACGAAATCGCTTCGGGGCTTGTCACAGACCCCGGCGGGAACAAGGTGACTTTCCAATCGCAGATATTCGAAGATGTGACGCAAGGCACCACCGCTGGAACGACCAAGGACGACTACGCCGAGAAGCTTTCGATGGCCAACGCGGTCCTCAATACCCTCTCGGTGCGGTCCGACTACTTCGCGGTCTGGTTTGTAGTCCAGGGGTACCAGGAATCCGATGTGGCGAATCTTCGCCCTGAGGACCCGATGGTGCCTTCGATCAGGAAGCGGTTCTTGATGGTTGTGGATCGGACCAATGTCATCAAGCCGGGCGATAAACCCAAGATTCTGGTCTTCAAAGAGATCCCGATCTGATCGGGTGGGTTGCCCTCCGATTGAAATTGCTCAATCGAGAGGCGAGAAATGACGATAAGCGGGCTACAGTAGTAGCCTCAACAGGGTGTAGCTCAGCTTGGTAGAGCGTCTGGTTTGGGACCAGAAGGTCGCAGGTTCAAGTCCTGTCTCCCTGATTGATCTGTTTGGATCGCCATTCGGATCGCAAGATTGAAAAGCCTGTGCAATGCACAGGTTTTTTCATGCGCATTTGCTCATTTTTCGATCTCTTTGTCAGCCGAAATCATGTGCGCCGGTTCACATGTACCAGCGCGATTGGATAAGGTGTGTGCATGGCGACGCCGGGGCGAGATGTTGACGAATCTGAATCCATCAGCGCGATCCGTGCGCCCCATCGCCAAAGGGACAATCCGCTCACGCGATCCCTCGCGGGGATGCTCGGGATGGGGGTGCTGGCGGTGATGTTTGCTGCGTGTCTGGGGTCGCTGCCTTGGACGCTCTCAGCCGGGGTTGATGCAGCGGGTGAATCCCTCGGTGTGGCTCGCTATGACGCGGGATCACCCAGAGCGGGTCGGTTGCCGCCGCTCTGGTGGGTGTATGACGAGCAGGATATCGAGCGATCGACCGCTGCGATTGACCCAACGGTGCTCGGGGAGATCGCCAAAGACAATGGTTTAGAGGTTGATGATCTGCTCGGTGCCCATGAGGGCCCGCTGCTCGAACTGGTCAAACCCCACTGGCCTCGGTTTTGGCTCGGGTCCGACACACTTGGGCGTTCGCTGGGGGTTCGATTGCTCGCGGGGGGCGGGATATCGCTGACGATCGGGTTGGCGGCTGCCCTGATCAGCGTGACGATCGGGACGCTCTATGGCGCGATCGCTGCGTACATGGGCGGCAAGGTCGATTCGGTGATGATGCGGGCGGTGGATGTGTTGTATGGGCTGCCGTATATCTTGCTGGTGGTGCTGCTGGCGGTGGCGAGCAATGCGATGGTCGACGAGTGGGTGACGCATAACAAGGCCAAAGAAAAGTGGATGCAGAATCAGGTCGTCGAGGTTCAGCGTGATCTGGGTGAGGAGATCACCCGGAGCGACGCCCGGGTGATGCTCACGAGCGATCAATCGCTCCGTGATGCGTTGATGCCCAAGGCGCTGGTGATCTACCCCCGGCGGGAGCTCTCAGCCGGGACGCGGACGATGCTCGATGTGCTGACGCTCTTGGTGGCGATCGGGGGCGTGAGCTGGCTGACGATGGCGCGGGTGATCCGTGGGCAGGTGCTGAGCCTCAAGAATCAGCAGTTTGTCGAGGCGGCCCGGGCGATCGGAGGCTCGCCTCGGCGAATATTTGTTCGGCATTTGCTACCGAACCTGATTGGTACAATCGTGGTGTACGCGACGCTGGCGGTGCCTCAGGCTATTTTGCAGGAAAGTTTCCTCAGTTTCCTCGGCATCGGGGTCAAACCACCCTTGCCGAGTTGGGGGAACCTAGCTGCGGAGGGGCTTGGGGAGCTCAATACCTACCGGAGTCATTGGTGGCTGTTGTTTTTCCCGTGCTTGCTGCTCGGGGTAACACTCTTGGCGATGAACTTTGTTGGAGAAGGGTTGCGAGAAGCGTTCGATCCCAAGCGACAACGCTGATAAAGGATGATATTGTATAGACCCGGCGCAAGTTCCTGCGTCGGGCTCAAGGCGAGAGACTCCTTGGTCAAGTCCAAGGTCAGTAAGAGGCAGGTGCTCATGCAGAATAAGTTCGGTCTGAAAGATTTCGTGCTCATGGTGCTGGTGGTGTTGGTGGGTGTGATTACCTACCTCAACATGAAGCAGGTTGATCGGCTTTGGGGCGAGACCCAGGATCTGATTACCAAGGTCGGGACTGTTGAGCAGCAGGTCGCCAAGCTTGATAGAAAGGTGCAGGGCAGCACCGAATCAACTGAGGAAACAGTTGCTCAACTCGGAACGAATATGAGCTCGCAGATGGATTATCAGATTGGATTACTCATCGAACAGATGAACAACTCTGATCGTGTGCTTCAAGCAGACAAGGCAGCGACAAATGCCATGTTCGCCAATCTAGCGGAGAAACTTCAAGCCGACAGGACCGCGACTGACGCGATGTTTGCACAACTCTCAAACAAGGCAAACGAGGACTGGGCCCACCCCGGTGGTGTCGAAATACAGTGGCAGCCAAAGGTCAAGTTTGCTGCTGAACCATTCGATCTGGACGGGTACCGCTCGGGGGGAGAGTTTTCAGAAATTTTCAACGCCCAGCCGAGCAAGCTGACCCCTGTGTTGGCTGAAGATACATACGCTCGGCGGATCGACGACCAGATTTGCGAGAGCCTCGCGAGTCTCAATCCGGAGACACTCAAGTATGAAGGATTGCTCGCAGAAGCATGGCAGTATGATCCCGAGGGATATTGGCTTCGGATCAAGCTCCGAGAAAACATCAACTTCTCCGACGGCGTCGAGATCACCGCAGAGGATGTCCGGTGGACCTTCCACGATTACATCAATAATCCTGAACTCGAAACCGAATCCCTGCGATCGATCTTGACCTCGATCGAGCGGGTCGATGTGATCTCCGAGAAGGTGGTCGAGTTCATCTTTAACAAACCTGATGCGTACAACATGCAAACCGTATTCGGTCTTTATGTCCTCCCCAAGCATTTTTATACTCAATTTACACCATCCCAGATCAACCAGAGCACCGCATTGGTGCTCGGCTCAGGCCCGTTCAAGATCGACAATATGGATACTGATAATCAGTGGGCACCGGGGCAGCCTGTGGTTCTGGTTCGCAATGAGCAGTATTGGGGACCCAAGCCATCGCTTGATTCACTCAGATACACTGCGGTTTCAGAAAGCATCGCTCGGCTTGTCGAGTTCCGAAACTCTAATGCGAGCATGATCCCGCCGAGTGCGCCTCAGTTTGTAAAGGTATCTCGCGAGGAAGGCTGGGACGATTTCGCTTATTCGCTCGACTGGGCGAATATGCGATCTGGGTACCTGTTCATCGGTTGGCAGTGCGGCCCGCGCAATGGAAAACTGACACCGTTTAGTGATAAACGCGTTCGCCAGGCGATGTCACTGATTATTGATTCTCAACGGATCATCGACGATATCTATGACGGGATCGGTACACCTGCCGTAGGACCCAACAACCCGCCTTCACCGGCAGCGAATCCAGAACTTAGTCCTTGGCCTTACGATGTTGACCGAGCCCAAGCGCTTCTTGCGGAGGCAGGGTGGATTGATACGGATAATGATGGGATTCTCGAAAACGCGCGCGGCGACGAGTTTAGTTTCGAGTTCACCCGAGCCTCTGGCGGGCAAACCGCGGAACGACTTGAGAAATATATTGTTGATCAATGTGCCACTGTGGGCATCCGCTGCAATCCTCGGGTTGTTGATTGGTCGCTGTACGATCAAATTCTGAAAAACCGCGATTTTGATGCCATCGCAATGGGGTGGTCGGCGAGTGATCCAGAATCCGATCCAAAGCAGATCTGGCACACTGATTCGATCCAGAATCAGGGGCACAACTTCATCCAGTGGGACGCGGGGCAGGATCAGTACATCGACAAAATCAAGCTCACCCTCGACACCGAAGAACGGATGAAGGTGTTCCATCAGTTTCATGCGTTAATTCATGATGAGCAGCCTTACACCTTTATCCGTGTGGCGCCGTGGCTTCGGTTCATCAACAAAGATTTCAAGAATGTCCACACCTATCCCAAGGGCTTAGAGCAACGCGAGTACTACTACGCGCCGTAAGGCGGTTCAACTCGCACAAGGAGCGCTTGGATTATGGGTATCTATATTCTCAGACGATTGCTGCTGATGATTCCGACACTGCTCGGGATTACCTTTCTGGTGTTCATGTTGATTGCGCTGAGCCCGGGGGGGATCGGCGCTGCGCTCTCGGCTGGTGATGGGCAGATGAACCAGACCAACCGGGCGATCAAGGAGGCATATCTCGAAGACCGGTACGGGCTCGATGCGCCGGCCCCGGTGCAGTATGTTCGCTGGCTCGGACGGATCTCGCCGATCAAGTTCGGCAAACGGGATCAGGTTGATCCGACGGGTGCGTTTATTCAGCCTCCAAAGGAAGTGAAGACCCCGCCGATGTGGCAGTGGTATGCCGACGAACTCCCCCTCGCAGTGACCCCCGAACCTTTCGAATGGGAGTCCGATGCGAGTGCTGAGGAAAAATCCAGCATCTATCGGCGACAGGCGAACACATACGCCAAGGCCCGCGCCAAACTCATTAGTGGGCGTGCATTGCTCGATACTGAACTCGGCAAAGCGATCGGTGATCTGGGGCTCAAAAGAGCGCATGATAAGAAGGGCAAGGTCAAGCACAAAGTCATTGAGCCGATGAGAAGCGAGATCGAGTCGACCGAGTACATCGACGAGATCAATCGGCTCGGCAACGATCTTGTTGGGTACTACCAGGTCGCGCTCAATGAACGCGAGGAACTGATGGCTGTCTTTGATGCCAAGCCCTACCCGCAGGCGGGGTTCGGGATCATTCCGGGGATTAGTATCTCCAAGCCCGACATGGGGCGATCGTTCTCGAAGTCTCGTCCGGTGATGGAGTTGATCTCTGAAGCGATCCCCATCACGATTCTGCTCAATCTCATTGCGATCCCGATTATTTACTTCATTGCGATTCCATCCGGGATGCTCGCAGCAGTGCGCTCGGGCGGGATCTTCGATCGGATCAGCGGGTCGTTCTATATCGCGCTCTGGTCATTCCCGATTCCGCTCGCCGGGGTGCTGATGGTCGGGTATCTGGCGAACCATGATTATCTGCTCGGGGTGTTCCCCGCCAGCGGGCTTCACGCCGCTGAATCGGATAGTTTTACCTATTTACCAAGCACTATCGACGGCATCTGGCAACGGGGATACCTGCTTGATCTGATCTGGCATGTTGCGTTGCCGGTCTCCTGCTTGGTCTACGGCGGGTTCGCGGTGCTCTCGAAACAAACCCGCGCAGCAATGCTCGACAACTTCAACATGGATTATGTCCGCACCGCCAAGGCCAAGGGCGTGGCGTATAAGGACATCGTGTTCAAGCATGTGTTTCGCAATAGTTTGTTGCCGCTGATTACTATGTTTGTGTCGATCTTCCCGGCGATGCTCGCGGGCTCGGTGGTGATCGAGAAGATATTTACGATCCCGGGTATGGGCAATCTGGTGATCGAATCAATCAACCTCAAGGATCGCGAGTTGCTCCTTGCCAACACGATGATGATCGCAGCGGTCAATCTCTTGGCGTTGCTGCTCGCCGATGTCCTGTATTCCATCGCTGATCCGAGGATTTCGTACAAATGAGCAGCGCAACCAAACAACCCGAATCGGTGACCGGCGTGCAACTTGCCCAAGGCATCGGGCATCAGCCCGCCCAAGGGTTCTGGACCGAAGCCTTCGGGCAGGTCATCCGTCGCCCGGCTGCGGTTCTGGGGATGATCTGGGTCGCGATTGTCGCGTTCTTTGCGATCTTCTCGCCTGTGATTGCGTCGGGGCATCCAATTGTGATGTGGGCGATTAACGAGGACGGTTCACGGGGGGCGATGAGTTCGCCGATGCTCAAAATGCTCACGCTGGCCGATGTGGTGCTGATTGTTTGGGGGCTCTGGGCGCCGATATTGATTTTCCTGCCGATCAGAAAACTCAAAGTTGGTGAGAAACTTCGGCTCATCATTGCTGCGGGCGTTCAGCTCGCGATCGGGGTTGTGCTTGTGGGCTCGGTTTCGAGCATTTTCGGCAACCCCAACGCATCCGACTGGATGCGGAACTGGGAGCAGTGGAGCGGGTTCTCATGGGCTGCAGCTGCAACGATCGGTTTGGTCTCAGCGATCCCATTCGTCGCGATCTCGATCGGTGTATATAAAAGCAAATGGCGTGTGGTGTATGTGTGTGCGGTGGTCGTCTTGATGACGGTGCTCGGCGGGTGGAAGTGGTCGCCTCAGCGGGTGATCTTTGAGTATCGTGCTCAAGAGACGCAAGAATCAGCCCACGCGATGTACACGGTGGTCCCGTTTTCGCCGAATCAATCAGACACAGCGCTTTATAATCGTGCGCCGGGGTGGACGCCTTTGATGACGATCTGGGATCGATTGGCCGACAAGGAACGGGTCCTTGCGGGCGATCGGGCAACCCTCAACGACGAGCGGCTTGGCGAGATGGAAGTTTCAGATTCCACCTTCTCGTTGCTCCGTGCTGAATCACTCAAGGTTGATAATCTCCTCTCGTATCCGGTGAAGGATGTTATCGACGGGCTTGAATCTCGGTTTGATGATGGAGAAATCCGGACGCTGCTCGATCTCAAGCGCGCTCTCGTGGCGATCCCCGGGCCGATCAATCGTCTGGGCACCGACACACTCGGGCAGGATGTGCTCTCGCAGATGCTCCACGCGTGCCGACTCTCGATCTCGATCGGGTTTATTTCGACCGGCATCGCGGTGGTGATCGGCGTGACGATCGGGGCTTTGATGGGGTACTTTGGCGGGTGGGTTGACATGCTCCTCTACCGCGTGGTCGAGATTTTCATGGCCATCCCGGTGCTGTTCCTGCTGATCGTCGCGGCGAGTGTGCTGCCAAGGAATATCTATTTTATGATGGCGATCATCGGGTGCTTCACCTGGACGGGCGCTGCGCGCTTTGTGCGGGCAGAGTTTATGAAGCTCCGCGAGACCGATTATGTGCAGGCGGCTAAGGCTGTGGGATTGCCGTTGTGGTCGATTTTGTTCAAGCACATGCTGCCCAACGGCGTCACGCCGGTGCTTGTTGATTCATCGTTTGCGATCGCGGCAGCGATCTTGATCGAGGCGATTCTGTCGTATCTCGGGCTGGGTCCATCGGGGCAAGCGAGCTGGGGCAAGCTGCTCTCGAACGCGTCGGGCGAAACCTCTGACTTTATCTGGTGGCTCGCGATCTTCCCCGGGGCTGCGATTTTCCTGACCACCATGGCATACAACCTGATCGGCGAGGCGCTCCGCGACGCGATCGATCCGAAACTCAAGAAAGCACGCGTCTGATATTTTGTTTAGACTTTGCGTGAGGAGTGAATATGACTGAATCAACCATCGAACAACCCAAGAGCACTGCGAAATCGGTCGTCGCCGAGCAGCCGATCATGCAGGTGAATAACCTCGCGGTCTCGTTCGACAACGGCTCGGGCCCACGCATCCAGGCGGTCGATGGCGTGCGGATGACCGTGTTCCCACGCCAGACCCTCGCGGTTGTGGGCGAATCAGGGTGCGGCAAGTCCGTCACATCGATGAGTTCGATGCAACTGATCCCACGCCCCCCCGGACGCTTCGATCGAGGTGAAATTCTCTATCGAAAAGAGAACGGCGAGGTTGTGAATCTCATCGAACTCAGCGAATCGGAGATGCGCCAGATCCGAGGCAACGAGATCGCCATGATCTTCCAGGAACCCATGACCTCGCTCAACCCGGTCTACACCGTCGGCGATCAGATCATCGAAGCCATCACGCTCCATCAAGATGTGAGTAGCAAGGAAGCGATGGAGATCGCCATCAAGGCGATGGATGATGTCGGCATCCCCGATCCGCAGAGCCGAATCAAGGCCTATCCCCACCAGTTCTCAGGCGGGATGCGCCAGCGCGTGATGATCGCGATGGCGTTGGCGTGCCAGCCTCGGTTGCTCTTAGCCGACGAACCAACGACCGCGCTCGATGTAACCATCCAAGCACAGATACTCGAACTACTCAAGGACCTCAAATCAAAGAGGGATATGGCCGTGATGCTCATCACCCATGACCTTGGTGTGGTTGCTGAGAACGCTGATATTGTGTGCGTGATGTATGCCGGGCGTGTGGTCGAGTTTGCCAATGTGTATGATCTCTACGCCAACCCGATGCACCCGTATACACGAGGTTTGCTCGCGAGCATCCCGACCGTGCACACCAAGCTCGATCGATTGACCACGATTACCGAGATCGTGGATAATCCGGAGGAGTTCAAGAAACTCCCCGGGGCGGATATGGGCATCACGCCGTGGTGGCCTTGGAATGATGCGCCGGCGGATATCTGTTCGCGGGATGAACCCGCGGGCGATTATGTGCTTCGGAAAGTCGCCAAAGATCACTGGGTCGGCGTCTGGCGGACCAAAGCGGTGAAGGATGATGAGTCCACGCCGCCCGAACTGACCTTTCGAATTGCCGACCAACAATCGTCCTGAACCGACTTTGCTCGAACCCATGTGAGGGTGTTATGCGCGTGCTGATCCTTGTCGATGCCCGGTTTGCGATTCATGAACGCGCGCTCGTTGAGCGGGTGCTTGTCGGTTTGGGCAACGAGGGGATCGCGGCCCAGGTGGTGCTGCCGAAGGATCGCCAGCTCGAAGAATCAGGGTTCAATCTGCTCACCGAACCGATCTGGTATGCTGATCGCGGGTTGTCGTTGACCCGTCATATCCGAGCGACGCAGGTTGCCCGCCAGGTGACCAAGAACAGCGACAACCCGACGGGTGAGATCGACATTGTGCATGTCTTCGGCGGCTCGGCGTGGGCGATGGGGCGCGAACTCGCACGGATTCTCGACGCAGGAATGGTCTTCGAGGTCTGGCGTGCGGGGCTGATCGACTCGGCCAAGGCGCTTCATCTCGAAGATGACGACCGGGCACTGTTCCTTGTCCCCGAGCGTCCATTCGAGACCGGGCTGACCAAGGCCGGGCTCGGGCACCGGGTGCAGCTTGCCCAGTGGGGGGCGCAGGTGCCCACCGAACCATCGCCGATTTTTCATGACCAGAAACAACGCTCGATTGTGCTGATGAGTTCTGGGCGTCAGAAAGACCAGTGCATCGCTGCCTTTGAGGGCATCGCCGATGCGCTTGAATCGCATGATGATGTCATGCTCTTTGCAAATCTTGAAGTCGTCGAGCGGGCGGATTTTTGGGCTCGGGTCAACAATCGAAAGATCGAGGATCGGTTTACGATCATTGATCGGTCCGAGGATCGTCGCGACCTTGTTTTACGGTGCGATATGATGGTCTATCCGGACACGCTCCACGAGGAGCGCACCCTGCTCCTCGACGCGATGGGGACTTCGATGGCCATCATCGCGGGCAATGATGAGCATATCCTACCGATCAAGGAATCCCCCGGCATCTCGATTGTCGATCGTCCATCGCGCGGTGCCTGGGCAGAAAAGGTCGGGCAGTGCCTGAGTGATCCGCAGGGCGCTCGCGAGGCGGGAGAGGCGTCGCGTGAATATGTGATGAAGCACCGCCGGGTGGGGATGCACATTGCCTCGATTCTCGATGCATATCAGGCGCTTGTTGACGATCAGGCGACCATTGAGCCTGCATAAAGGTCCGAGAGAATCACGACCCATCGCCTGATCCGGCAACTTGGGCAAGTTCGTCGGCATAATCCGAACCATTCATCCCCCTCGTTGGTCATCAAACTGGTGTTTGAGCGGTTTTCGTGCACACTTTATGCGATGCCGACCGGATTTGGATTCGCTCGGCCACAACAACCAAAGAATGGAGAACCGAGATGTTTACCACAATCATCGGTGCAATGACACTCGCTGCGTTGGGACCAACCTATGCGAACAACTTCTATGTTTCTGATCGCATCACCACACCCGAGATCGTCGAGATCCGGGCGGGGATGATCGACACGAACGCTGTTGATCGCGGGCAGGTTATTTTCTCGAATCAAACCATCGGCAAGGTCGTCGCCGTCTCGAATCCAGACGGGTCGATCTCATGGAAGAACCCAACCTCCGATCGCCAAAGACTCGGCGGCGAAAACGCCCCGCAACTCATCTACATCCAGATGTTCGATGGCGTCTTTGCGATTGATCCATTCGTTCCGGTGCCCACAGCCAATGATTCCACTTCGAGCATGCTCTTCCGGGGCACCACCCTCGAAACCAACCGGGCACAGTTCGGGCGCGAGGAAATCGATCGCACCCGTGAACTCTTCCGCAAACTCGAGCAAGCCCGGATCAACTGGCTGAGCGACAACGGGTACTACAGCCCCCGCGTGTTCACCAATCCCAAAGCCAACGCTCAGGGGACCGAGCAAGCCAAGGGCAAGAAACTCCCTGAGCCATCCGCGGTCTTTGAGCGTCCGGTCGATGTGCCTCGCATCAAATCCCGTGAGCAGGTCAAAGCAAACGGGCACATGCCCAGTGTCGCCGCGATGCTCACGCATGATGACGAGCCGATCCGGATCTCGTTGCCTCACAATATGGCAGCCGATGTGGTTGCTCGGGTAGAGAAGAAGAACAAGGCACAAGAGCAGGATCAGACGGAGGCGACCGAGATCGCGATTGATAAATAGATCGGATGCTCCGAATCAGGAGACGAATGCACAAATCGCCCGTATCGTACACCGATGACCGGACGGCTCCCATTCAATCCTGATCGGATGAAATCCAAGAAGACTGGCCAAGAGGCTGGCCAACAGACTGGTAAGAGAGCCGGCGCGAGGGACGATCAGTCCCTTGTGTCGGTTTTGGGCAGTGCCAAAGCGATCACGGTCTCCCAACTCGCGGTCAAGATCGACCATGCGATCAAGGCCGGGCTCGCGGATCGGTTCGAGGTGATTGGGGAGATCAGTTCGCTCTCGCATCGTACGCATTACTATTTTTCGCTCAAGGACGACAAGGCGGTCATCGGTGCGGTGCTCTTTGCATCAGCAGCCAAGCGGATGCCCTACACCCCGACCCACGGCGACTCGGTCATCGCCAAAGGACGCATCGAGTACTATGCCCCGAGCGGACGCATTAGCCTGATCGTCACCTCGATGACCCCGGTGGGCGCGGGCGATCTCGAAGCCCAGTATAAGCAGCGCTGCGATGAACTCCGTGAGCGGGGATGGTTCGATCCGGCGACGAAGCAGCCGCTGCCGACCTTCCCGCGCCGGATCGCGGTGGTGACGAGCAAGGACGGGGCAGCGGTGGCCGATGTGATCGACACGATGGGCAAGCGATGCCCGAGTATCGAGTTGATCATCGTCGATGTCCGCGTCCAGGGCGAGTCGGCGAAGGGTCAGATCGCCAACGCGATCATCAAGCTCAATGCGCACGCCGGGAGGCTGGGGATTGATGCCATTCTCCTGACCCGAGGCGGCGGCTCGCTCGAAGACCTGTGGGCATTCAACGAGATGGAAGTGGCGCAGGCGATCCATGATTCAAGTGTGCCAATTGTCGCCGCCATCGGGCATGAGACGGATACAACCATCGCCGAGTTGGTTGCGGATGAGCGCTGTGCGACGCCGACGCAGGCAGCGATGCGATTATCGCCTGATCGGCAGGCCCTGCGCGAGCAACTCGGTTCGATGCTCAATCGGCTCGATCGGTCGGTGCGTTCCGAGCTGCGATACGAAAAGCAAAGACTCGACGCCATCACTTCGTCGCGTTCGATGTCCGATCCGCGCCAGGTCATCGCGATCCATCGCGATCGGCTCGATGCGTTTACCGATCGGCTCAGGGGGGCAGCGGGCGCTTCGATCGGTGCCCGCCGATCGAAACTCGATCGCATCGCCCTTACGCTCGCCCGCCATCAACCCGCAGCTGCCCACGCAAGGCGCGAAGAGCGACTCGCCGGGCTCGCCGATCGACTCGGACGGGTGATGGGGCGCAAGATCGCTGCCAAACGCGATGAACTCGGCTCGATTTCGCGTGAACTCTGCGCCATCGGGCCCGCGCAGGTGTTGGCCCGTGGGTTCACCGTGACGGCGACTGAGGACGGGGCGTTGGTGCGATCGGCAAGCGACACCTCGCCGGGGCAGACGATCATCACCGCCTTTGCTGATGGCAAGGTGCGATCGAGCGTGGAAGGCGGATCGGGCCCATCCGACCCTCGGCTTGCAAAGACGCCCATGCCCAAACGGAAAAGCACATCCCGCAACAAACCAAACCCCGACCAGCAAGAACTCTTCTGATGAAAGGCGTATCCTCTGTCGTGGCCAAGAAAACACCCAAATCGAATGAAGCCGACGAGCCTCGGGATGAGCCTCGGTATGAAGCGTTGATCGACCAGCTCGAAACCATCGTCGATCGCATCGAATCGGGCGAAATCGGGCTTGAAGAATCGATCAAGGGGTACGAAGAGGGCATCGGGCTCATCAAGCGGGCGAGGCTGATTCTTGATCGGGCCGAGCAGCGGATTGTGGAGTTGAATGCCGACGAGATTGATGCGGAATCTTGAGCCGATGGTTGTCGAGCGATTTGCCCCGATCGGCCGATGAATAGACGATGCCCCCTTGGTTGATCTATAACTTGCCCAACATCACGATTCTGCTCTTTGTGACGGCGGTCGGTGCGTGCATCGGGTCGCTGACTAATGTGCTCGTCTATCGCATGCCTCTGGGGCTCGATGTGGTCACGCCGACCTCACGGTGCCCCAAATGCAACCACAAACTCACCTGGCGCGAGAATATCCCGATTTTGGGTTGGCTGATCCTGCGTGGGAAGTGTCGATTCTGCAAGGCCAAAATATCACCCGAATATCCGATCGTTGAAACCATCGTCGCCCTGCTCTTTGGCGGGATCTTTGCGCTCTGGTATATGGTGCCTGAAGATGCGATCTTCGGGCTTGGACGGATCGCACCCGAATGGGCCGCCAACGGCCCGGCACTGACCTGGCCTGCGATGGTGGTGCTCTTGGTGCTCGTGGGGAGCATGGTTTCGATGACCATTATTGATGCACGGACCTCGACGATCCCGCTGGTGCTGACCTGGGTGCCTGCGTTGGTCGCGTTGTTCTTGCATACCGGGCATGCGATCTGGTTCCAGACCAAGTATGGCACGCCCGAGATGATGCCCACTGGGCTTGGTGGACTCTGGGAGGTGGAAAATCTGCGATCAAAATGGATCACCGCCCCCGGCGAGGTCTGGACGATTGCGACGGGCGGGCTCGGCGGTTGGCGATTCATCGGGATCGGGCTCGGCGGGGCTGTTGGGCTAATTCTGTCGAATCTGATGCTCAAGTTCGGGTTGCTCACCCGGAGTTTCGATGACTTCGAGCAGTGGTATCAGGATCATCACGAATCGAAAGCCGAAGAAAAGACTGGCGAGGAAGAATCAACTGAAACCCAACCTGAAGCTGGGGAATCAGAATCCATCGAGGATTGGCTGATGTATCCCTACGCCCGGCGAGAAATGGTCCGCGAGCTGGCGTTTTTGTGTCTGCCTGTGCTCCTCGGGCTCGGAAGCGGGTGGTTGATGGTGCAGATGTTTGGGCATTGGGGTACTAATCCAGAGACCGGGATGATCGATCCTCCAACCCTTGCTCCGCTCTGGCTCGTGGTGCTCGGCGGGGTGTTGATGGGGTACCTGATCGCGGGCGCGGTGGTCTGGGCGGTACGGATCGGCGGGACGCTGGCGTTTGGGAAAGAAGCGATGGGATTGGGCGATGTGCACATGATGGCCGCGGTGGGGGCATGCCTGGGATGGATTGATCCGACGATCGCGTTCTTCCTCGCCGCCTTTGTCGGCGTGGCGTATGCGATTGTGGCGCAGATATTTAGAGGCAAACTGAGCCGGGCGATGCCCTATGGGCCGTTCCTCGCGGTGGCGACGATGATGGTGATTCTGGGCAAGCCGATCATGGAGATGGGGCTTGGTATGATCTTCCGGATGCCCGGGCCTTTGAATCTGCCTTAGTATTTTGGTGATGGGAAAACTGAATCTTGTGGGCGTGTTGCCCACGCCGGTGGTGGAACCGGATAGACTGTGAATGGACGACAATAACTTTGAACCGGGAGGTGCATGGATGAACACGCCAAGACTATTTCTGATCGTATTGGGTGCCCTGAGCATGGTGGTGCTGAGCGGATGTAAAACGATTTCCCAGCGTGACTACGACGCTGCGATTGATGAGAATACCCAGCTCCGCGAGCGGATCGCCGGGCTCCAAGAGAATGTCCGCCAGGCCAACGAAGGCAACGGAGCATTCGAGCAGCAGAACGCCGAGCTACGGTCTCAGAACCAGTCGCTCGAATCGAGACTCAACGATGCGCTCGCTAGGCCGAAGACTGGGTTCGAGGGGATCAATGGCATTGATGTCGGGATGCGCTCAGGCGGCGCAATCGTTGTTGGTGTCGCGGGCGATGTGCTTTTCGCGTCGGGCTCGGACCAACTCCGCAAGGATGCCAAGGCGACCCTGAATCAGATCGCCAAGGTGATTCAGTCGAAATATGGCAGCAACCACATCCGGGTCGAGGGATACACCGATTCGGATAAGCTCGTCAAGACCAAGAAGAAGTGGGGCACCAACGAAAACCTGAGCGCAAACCGAGCGTTGGCGGTCGAGCGGTACTTGGTTGGCAAGGGGCTCGACAACGATCAGATTTATTCCGCTGCCTTTGGGCCTTCGAATCCCAAAGGGACAAAGAAGGATTCCCGGCGCGTCGAAATCGTGATCCTCGGCGGATAATGGTTGGATAACACGAAATGGGACGGATTGACTGATAATCGTTGAGACATTTGTCGATCCCAGAGCGTGTTGAGTTTGCATTTTCAAGCCGGGCGGATACAATCTGCCCGCTTTGGGCTATTGGCGCAGTTGGCTAGCGCACCAGTATGACACACTGGGGGTCACAGGTTCGAGCCCTGTATAGCCCATTTTGGAAAATACGGCCTCGCTTTATGCGGGGCCGATATTTTTCGGCCTGTTCGACGATTCGGGAGAAATCCTGATGAGTCGGACGACAACTGAACACGCCACCTTAGCTCAGTTGATAGAGCAGCTGATTTGTAATCTGCAGGTCCTCGGTTTGAGTCCGAGAGGTGGCTTTGAGGCGGTCTTCAGGCTGTCGACATTGGCCGGGCGTGTATCCAAGTGGCCAAAGGACGGGGATTGTAAATCCTCTTGCGTTAGCATTCGGTGGTTCGAATCCACCCGCGCCCATTCGAGAAAGAGCCCAGCGTTGATCGCTGGGCTCTTTTGTGTTTGTGTCATGTTCGTAGGCGAAATGCCCTATTGGACGGGCGCGAGGGTCCGAGAATCTTCCACATGATCGAGGGTGTGATATTGGGTTGATGTCGTGGGTCAATTGGCCGATATTCGGCAGGTAAATGGCAACTCGCCATGGGATACCTGTTTATGACTACACCCAAGACACCAAGCCGGTTTGACATTCGTAAGTTCTTTGCCCGCGGCGAATCGCTCGTCGCGACGACCGGGATGGCGTTCGTCGCGATCCTTGCATTCGCGGTTGGTGGCGTGGTGTGGGTCTCTGCGCGAACAATTGATGATTCGGTCATCTCCCAGACAGAAGAACAAATCCGTGAAACAAGTGTCTTTATCGCATCGCAGGCTGAGCTTCGGCTCAGCGATGGTGATCTCCCCGGGCTCCGGCGATTGATGATCGATGCGGTTGCATCGGGAACGGTTGAAGAGAGCGAAATCAGCATATCAAATCTCGGTGTGATCGCTTCATCGAATGCATCGCAGAACATGATCGCTGAGCTGCCCGAACAATGGGATTCCTCATCGAGTGCGATCGCCAATGTGATACACGATACGAAGACCAACCGTACGACGGTGCGCGAGCCTCTGACTGTGGATGGGCGGAGCGGGATTGAGCTGAGTCTGGTGATCAATCAGTCGATGGAAGCGGTCGGTTCGGATTCGATCCGTGCGTCGTCGGTGGGGATCATGAGCGTTGGGCTGATCCTGATGCTTATTGTCTATCGACGCTTCCGCAACCGCCTGGGTGCATTGGCCGGGATCGGCGAGGCGCTCGTGGCTGCGGGTGAGGGCGAACGGCGAATGGAATGCCTTCTCGTTGGCGAGCAACTTGGCCCAGAGGCCAAGGTCTGGAACACGCTGCTCGAAGAGAGAAAAAACTTAGAGCAGGTGGTGATTGCACGAGAAATCGTGGCTGCATCAAGCGGTGGCGGGACCGAATCAATCGGTTTGCCCGCAGCGTGCAACACGCTCACCCAAGGTGTCATACTCGTTGAGTCAGACCTGAGCCTCGCCTATGCCAACGGGGCGGCTTGCGTCTTCTTGCGTGTTTCACACGAAGAAATCAGCGAATCCACCATCGATTCCATCCCTGAATCAGAACTGATTGTCGAAGCGGCTCTCAATGTGCTCTCCCAGAACGGGCCCGCTCGACGGGTACTCGAACTCGGTGATGTGAATGATGTTGAGACGCACGGCGCGGTATTACGAGTCGTGGTGACACGGGTGGACGAAGAAGAAGTTCCCCGCGCGATGATCTTTATCGAGGATGTCACCCAACAACGACTCGCGGATCAATCGCAGAGTGCATTTATTGCTCAGGCGACCCACGAACTCCGCACGCCATTGACGACCATCCGGTTATACACCGAAGAAGCGGTCGAAGCGGGCGGCGAAGACGAGGCGCTCCGTGAGAAGGCGCTCAATGTCATCAACTCTGAAACCCGCCGGCTCGAACGGATTGTCGGCGACATGCTCTGTGTTGCCGAGATCGAGGCAGGCTCGCTGACCGTCCGCTCGTCAACGATGCGGACCGATGGGCTCTTCTTGGAACTCGAAGAAGACTATAAAATGCAGGCCAAGGACAAAACAATCGAACTCGTCTTCGATATGCCTCCCAAGTTCCCCACGATCCAGGCGGATCGTGATCGGCTCGGGCAGGCGCTCCATAACTTGGTGGGCAACGCGATCAAGTACACCCCGTCGGGTGGGCGCGTGGATGTAAAAATCAACTTCTCAGAGAATGGTTCGCTGGTGGTCGAGGTGATCGATACCGGTATCGGGATTGATGAATCTCAGCAGGAACGGATCTTTGATCGGTTCTGCCGGGCTGACGATCGTCGGATCGCTCAGGTGACCGGGTCCGGGCTTGGGCTCGCCCTCGCTCGACAGATCGCACGATTGCATGGCGGGGATGTGACGGTCGAATCAGAAATTGATCAGGGGAGCACATTTACACTGACGATCCCGGGTTCGGATGAGATGGCCAAAGCCGCGTAAGGGGAGCACGAGGTATGAGGATCGAGACGAGTCGACATGGTGCGGTGACAGTGGTCCAGCCCGGGGGGCCTGTGATTTCTGAAGAGGATGCGACCCAGTTGCGCACCGAGACCTTCAATGTGCTCGGGAGCACACTCGGGCGATTCATTCTCGATGTGTCTCGGATGTCGTTTGTCGATTCATTCGGGCTCGAAACACTTGTTGATATCACCGACGAACTCGGCGCATCGGGACAATCACTCAAACTCTGCGGCACGAGCGACACGCTCCGTGAGATACTCGCAATTACCGGTCTGACACCCAAGTTTCAGCAGTTTGAAGATGTTCAAACCGCGGTGAGGAGTTTCTTATGACTCCCCCCAATAACGATCAGCCGGCGAACATACGCAGGTCTCAACGCCCGCGATTAGTCGGGGAAGTGCTCATCACCGATGGGCATATCACCGAGGATCAACTCTCCAAGGCGCTTGTTGACCAGAAGACCGCCGGGCGGATGCTCGGCGAGGTGCTTGTCGATCAAGGGATGATCTCGGGGGGCACGCTCGTTCAATCCCTAGCCAAGTGCCTGGGTGTGCGAGGGGTTCAGCTTCGTCACGGGTTGATGGATCCGAGTTTGTTAAGTCAGATCGGGGTTGAAGAAGCGGAGCGGCTTAAGGCGATCCCGTTGTTTCGTGTTCACGACACGCTGACGGTTGCAATGTGCGAGCCTCAGAGTTTGCCGACGATTGATCGGCTTCGTCAGTTGACGGGCTATGAGATCCGCCCGGTGCTTGCGCTCGAAGAGAATATCTTCGAGTTTGTGCACAAATATGCCGACGGCGACATGGATGTCGATGCGTTCTTGACAAGCCTGGCCGAGTCCGATGTTGAAGTCGTCGAGCGTGAGCAGGTCGACGAGGGGCCTTCGACCGATCTCGATCATATGGTCGAGGGTTCGCCGATTGTGAATCTGGTCAATGTGGCGTTGTTGACCGCGGTGAAGGACAAAGCCTCGGATATCCACATCGAGCCCAACAAAAACGGGACGCGGGTTCGGTATCGTATTGATGGTTCGTTGCGGGATTTGATGAATCCGCCGCCGGGCATGCACGCGGCGATCGTGTCGAGGCTCAAAATTATCGGGAAGATGGACATCGCCGAGAAGCGGTTGCCTCAGGAGGGGCGCGTACGGATCGTCGCCGAAGGGCGTGAGATTGATCTGCGTGTATCGAGCATTCCGACGCTTCTGGGCGAAAAACTCGTGATCCGAATTCTCGATAAGCAGAATCTCCATGTTCGCATGGAAGACCTCGGGTTTCGCCCCGAAGCCCTCGAAGGATTTCAGCGTACACTCAAGCTCTCTCACGGCATGGTCCTTGTCACCGGGCCTACTGGTTCTGGTAAGACAACCACGCTCTATTCCGCGCTTGATCTGCTGCGGAGCCCTGAACTCAATATTGTCACCGTCGAAGACCCGGTTGAATATCAGTTGGATCTCATCAATCAGATACAGGTCCACGAAGCGATCGGGCTCGACTTTGCCCGGACGCTTCGCTCGATCTTGCGCCAAGATCCCGATGTGATTATGATCGGTGAAATCCGAGACCAGGAAACCGCGGGGGTGTCTGTGCAGGCTGCGCTGACCGGGCACGGGGTGCTCGCGACGCTGCATACAAATGATGCGCCCGGTGCGGTTGCTCGATTGGTTGATATGGGTATCGAGCCGTATCTGCTCAGTTCTGCGCTCAACGGCGTGGTCGCCCAGCGGCTAGCACGAACAATTTGTTCGTCTTGCACCATGAAGTATTACCCGTCCGAGATGGTCTTGGCGGATGCGATGATCCCCGACATGACCGGGCGGGCATTCCGCAAAGGGGCGGGGTGTACGAGTTGCCATGATTCCGGATTCCAAGGGCGGATGGGGGTGTATGAGTTTATGGAAGTGACGCCAGATCTTCGTCGGCTGGTCTATCGCAATGCACCAACGCATCATCTGCGCGGGCTCCTCCATGAACAAGGACAGCTCTCATTGCGTGAAGAAGGGGTTCGATTGGCGATTGACCAGCACACGAGCCTCGAAGAGATTATCCGTGTGACGCAGGTCGATGATAACGAGGGTGCAGAAGATGACAGCGGAGAAATGGAGAAAGCGGCATGAGTTATTCATACACCGCCTACGACAAATCAGGTGTGCTCCGCGAAGGCGAAGTTGAAGGCTCAACTGAAGCCGAGGCTACTGAAACACTCCGGAAAAAGGGGCTCTATGTCTCTACCATCAACTCATCGGGAAAAGGATCAGGCAAGAAAACAACGAAGAAACGGGCCGGATCCAAGAAGATATCATCGAAAACAGTCGCTTCCTTTGCTCGTGAACTCGCGGTACTCGTTTCGACCGGAACGCCTTTGATCGATGCGATGGGGTCGCTTGAAAAACAGACAACAAACGACAACTGGGCCGCGATCATCGGGCGCGTTCGGCTTCGCCTTGAAGAAGGCGACGCGCTCTCCGTCGCGCTCGAGGGCGATCGCCAAACCTTTGATGCGGTATTCCGCTCACTCGTCGCTGCGGGTGAATCATCTGGACATCTCGATAACATGCTCATGCGCGTTGCGGTTTTGACCCGCAAACAGGCACAGATCAAGTCCAATGTGATGGGCGCGTTGATGTATCCAATCTTGCTGATGGGCGTGGGGAGCGTGGTTGTGGGATTGTTGATCGGTGTCGTGCTGCCAAGATTCGCAGGGATGTTTGAGACACTCGATACAGCATTGCCTCCATCGACAGCGGTGCTCATGGCGATCTCAGAGTTCATGCGTTCGTATTGGTGGGGGGTTATCCCTGCTGCTGGGCTCGCGGTCTTTGGGATCATCCATTGGATAAAAAGCCCCGCAGGGCAGCTCGTGATTGGGAACGCCGCCCTTAAGGTTCCAAAGTTGGGCGAAATACTCCGCTCGTTTATGACCGCTCGCATCACCCGCCTGATGGGCGTGCTGCTCGAAGCCAAGGTGCCGATGCTCGATGCGATCCATCTGACCAGAGAATCGCTCGGGCTCGAACGGTATCGCACATTGATGACCAAGGCAGAGGATGCCGTCACGCGGGGCGAGCCGATCAGCACTGCGTTTAGTTCTGGCGGGCTCATGATTCCCTCAGCCTGCGAGGCCATCCGCAACGGCGAGCAGTCTGGGCGATTGGCCGATGTACTCATGCATGTCTCGGACTATCTTGATGAGGATAATGAAACAGTGATCAAATCACTCTCTTCTTTGATCGAGCCGGTCATCATGATCGTGCTTGGGGTGCTCGTTGGATTCGTGGCGATCAGTATGTTCTTGCCGTTGTTCGACCTCACCGCTACTGCTGGAGCCGCCACATGATGAATATGATCGCGACACGAACCCAACTCTCGGCGATTGGTTTCGATATTGATGCCCATGAGTTCCGTGCTGTCCAACTGATCCGGTCCGCCAAGGGAATCAGCGTACTCGCATGGGCAATTTTTCCGCGTCAGTTCGAGTTCGCTCAAGAGGATCGGCCCGGGCTGCCAGGTGTTGATGAACTCGAGTGGGCGAAGGGGATTCTCGGGCGACGAGGCTTTGTCGGCGAGACGATTTCTATCGCCATATCCAACGATCAATGCAGCTCGCATGTCATGGAACTCCCCCCAGCGCAGAGCGGCGCACCGATCGAACAACTCGCCAAGATGGAAGTCGCCCGCGCGAAAAAGTGCTCCCCCGAAGAGTTCCAGATCGCCCAGTGGAGCCTGCCCGCAAAGGGGAGAACACAGGAAACGCTCGCGGTTGCCTGCCCGAGATCGGTCATCAATGACACGATCGAACGATATACCCAATCCGGGCTTACACCCGGCGGGATTGACCTACACGAACTCGCAATTTGCAGAGCATCGCCTGCGGTAAGTGTTGAAAATGAGATCAACGCATCGCTTCATATCGGATGGGAGAGTTCGCTCGCGGTCATCACCCTCGGCGAAACGGTAATCTATGTCCGCCATATCGAAAGAGGTGCACGAACAGTCTCGGATGTGGCCAAGGGGCGGTATCACCTTTCAGATCAAGGGGCGGGCGCAATTATCAATGACCACTGGCTGGCCGATGGCGCCAAGGAATATGCAAAGATCAAGAAGGCGGCATGGACCGGCTTCGCGGCCGAACTCGCGACTGAACTCGATGTCACCATCGCGTATGTCTCCCATTCATTCCGCACCGCACCACTCGGAAAAATACGGCTCAGTGGGTATGGATCAATCAATCCGGTGATCGACGAGCAACTCGATAAAGTGCTCGGCATCCCGATTGAATGCTCCGCTCCGCCCGAGCTCGTTGGGGCGATTGGACGCGGGCAAGATGCGTGGTCTCTTGCGTGTCGATTGTCAGTTGCCTTTGGGCTCTCAGCGAGGTTTGACCGATGAGTATCAGCGCAGTCCCGATCGTGAACCTGATTCCAGATAAGCATATCTATCAACGCCGACGGGCTCAATGGATTTCGAGATGGATAGCGGTTATCGCCGTGACCGCGATCATCGTGGGGATTCCGGGTGTCTATATTGGAGGCAGCGCCGTGTTGACCGATTCGGGGATGTCCATTCAGATCGAGCAAGCAAACCTCGAATACGCACGCTATCAACAGGAAATACCTGTGCTGCGTGCTCAACTCAATCAACTCGCTGCCGAGCAGGAGGTCCATGACTTTGTAAAAAATCGGATCGAGTGGCGCGATGTGTTTTCGGTTCTGGTCAACTCATCAAACAATGATGTCCGGTTCCGCAGGATCAGCGCATCGGGCGGCGGCATCGAAGGCGATCAGCCCATACTCATCAGTGTTGATGGAATAGCACCAAACCAGACCGTTGCCCGGGCCTATGTCGTTGATCTCGAAAACTCAGCCATCTTCGATTCCGTCGAGCTTATCGAAACAAGCCGAGAGAAGTTCAATGATGTCGAACTGATCCGTTTCCGGATTTCGCTCACCGTGCTTGGTGATTTTGTCCAGGTGGAGGAGCCCGACAATGAAGGATAACAAGATTCCAGCCGGTGATCTTATCAAGGTACACTTTGTCGGTGGGCTTGTTTGCGCATTGATTATCGGGGGGTCAATCTACTTCGCGGGGAGTTCTATCTCGAAGCGAAGAGGGCTATTTTTCAGTGCACGCCAGGAACTCGCTAGCACAAAGGGGCAACTCAACGAAGCGGTAAGTCAGCGGAGTATGCTTGCAGCCCGGGTCGGAGTGCTCGAGCGTGAATCAAGTTCACAGATCGAACTCGTCTCGGTCAAAAAACTCAACGGAAGAACCGCTGAGATCGTTGCTTTGGCTGAGTCCATGAGTTTGAGCATTGATACCCTCCAGCCGAGCGAGCGGATCACTGATAAGCGAGTCCCGGTTCAGCCTCTCGAGTTCTCGGGCATGGCCGATGCGGGTGATGTCTTTGAGTTTCTCGGACTTTTACGGGATCAGATGCCAGACATCCATATCCAGTCAATTGATATCATGAGCGATTCGATCGAGTCGTCCAAGGTCCATCTTGAGATGGAAATGTATTGGTTTATCGATCCTGCCAGCGCTGATTTATAAAATCTTTCAGATTCGCTTGCAACCCCATGGAGCATTATGGCTACTAGAACCATGGGACTTACAACAGAACGCAAAGTGTTTCTCGGACTTGCCATCGTCGCTGGAATAGCGTTGGTGGTCGATCAGGGAATTCTCGCTCCAAAATCAGCCAGTGCCGATGCGATTCCAACCAATACGGAGTTGCTCCCGATACCCGAGCCATCACAAGCGTCGGAACCCGTCGGGATTCCCGTGGGCAAGCCCGCATCATCAATGCTCATTGATCGGCTCAAAGATCTGCCCTCATCCGATATTGCCGAGTCCTTTGGGGCTTCGTTCTCACTCGGGAAAATGATCAAGCCTTCCCCGAGTGAATCAGACCAGAACGGGCAGGATCAGATCGTGACTCAGGTCAATGATTCTGATTCGTTCCCTGATATTGCCCCGATAGCCACCGATCTGCCCACGCTTTCAGCTGTGATGCCCGCAGCCAACGGCGGCGGGGCGGTGCTTGGGGGCAAACTCCTCCGAGTAGGCCAAACTGGCCCCAGTGGGTATCGGCTCATCCTCGTCCATGCCAGGGCGGTGCTCGTCGAGCGTGATGGAGTGCAGTATGCGATAGAAATGTCCAGTATTTCGGGCAATGATTGAGTTTGCCGATTATGCAGGCAAGTCACTCAAATTTGTCCCATTGAGGTGGTATTGAGAATCAACTGTTGGTGAGATGTGGCCGAATTGGTGGTGTGGACTCAACGGAATGGTCTGTATCACTCAAGGAGAATCAACATGTACGCATCATCAGTACCCACCACACCTAGAAATGCTCGCAAAGCATTCAGCCTGATCGAACTTGTGATCGTTGTCGTGATCATCGGGATCATCGGTGCGATTGCTATCCCACGCATGAGCCGCGGTGCCGCCGGTGCTGCCGATTCAAGCCTCGTCGCAGACCTGGCCGTCATGCGCAGCGCGATTGATCTCTATAAAGCAGAGCATGGCGGAACACTACCGACATTTGCTACCTTTGAGACTCAGTTAACGACCTACACCAACGATGCAGGCACCGCCAACGCATCGAAGTCGTCAACTTACTACCTCGGTACCTACCTCCGAGAAATCCCAAAGCTCAAAGTAGGCTCCAACAAAGGACAAAATGGCTTGGTCGCCTCACAGGGCGGCACGACCGCTGGGTGGGTGTATGTCGCTGCAACCGGTGCGATCAGTGCCAATCTGCCCGACACGGAAGTCGATGTCCGAGGCGTGCAGTACAACGCCTATTAAACTGCTGATATGACGAGACCCGTCCACCACGCGCCCCGTTCTGTCAACGCAGGACGGGGTGTTTCCGGTTCTAGGAGTATGAGCGATGAATGCAGTTTGTTCAAAGAACACCCGAGCCTTCTCGATGATCGAACTGGTCATCGTGCTCGCCATCATCGGGATTGTATCGGTGATTGCACTCCCCAAGTTCGCACACGCTGACTCTGGGCGCAGGCTCTCGGCAGCAAAGAATACGCTCATCGCTGATATCGATTACGCCAAACTCCGCGCCCGTACAACCGGGAAAATTCATGTCATCCAGTTTTATCCAACAATCGATAAATACATCATCGTCGAAGGAACCACCATTTCACGAAACGCGGTGATTCTCTCGAGAGACTTCACGCTCGATCCCTACAAAATCGATCTCTCAAGAGTCAACCTCAGCGGCGACAAAACCTCCGTTATCACTGTCTATGGGCAACTCAGCCCGGGATTCAATGTTGGACTCGCTGATGATGGTGTTGAACTGATGGTCACCTTTGATGGCATCGCGGCTGTTGGTGTGATTGTCACCTCCGCAATTACAGGCCAAGAAGTCAATGATTTAGATGTCCAACAGTGAGGAACATGACATGATTGTGAAACATTCATCACGTAATCGAGGATTCACCCTCATCGAGATCGTCACCAGCCTCTCGATTATGTCTGTGCTGATGATCGGGCTCAGTGGTGCGATTTTGGTCGGGTCATATGCCATCCCTACACCCGCCGACACCGGATACGCAGATAAGGTTGTCATCGATACCATCACCCAGTTCCGCAATGATCTTCGAGAAGCAACCACGATCAGATATCGTTCAGGAGCAAGCGGCGATTCGATTCAACTCACAATCAAGGACACAGGAGCAGCAGGTACACCAACAACAATCACCTATGTCTACAAAACATCATCGAATGATTTCTCGCGCAAGGTTGACGCGCTCCCGGAACAGATCATCCTTACAGATATCAACGCCTTCTCGATTACACTTACCACAGATTCAGGCGATATCCGTGTGCTCCAACTCCTCTTGGGTGTCGAGACAACCATCGAACGATACTTCGAAATGCACGCATTGCTGCCCGATAAGCCAGGATCTCTCTGATGAAAAAACCAATAATCACACGCCGGGGTATTTCCATGGCCGAGACCATCCTCTCGACGATCATCGTCGGGTTTGTGCTCGTTTCAACGCTTCAGATCGTTGGGCCAATGGTTCGATCCACAACCGTCCACGCTGACAAACTCATCGCGACCAATCTCGCCAATGAACTCACCGAAGAGATCGGCACCCTGCTCTGGACCACTCCAGACACCGATTCTCCCAACTCCATCGGGCTCGAACTCACTGAAACACGAACAACATTCGATGATATCGATGACTTCGACAACTGGTCATCAACGCCTCCGATGGTCTCGACCGGGCAACTCAATACAAGGCTCTCGCAATGGACACGATCCGTCAATGTCGATCATGTTTTGCTCGCTGATGCGACGACGGTGTCCGGAACATATACCGGTCTTAAAAGGGTCACCGTCACCGTTTCAAAGAACGGCACAAAGCTTGCGCAGGTGAGTTCATTGCATTCTCAGAGTGCCGACACCCTCGGATTTATTGTTCAGCCATAGGAGGCGGTATGAATAAGCACATCAAATCATCTCGATCAGGCTCGATCTACCTCATCACCCTCATCACCGTCGCGGTCATCGTCTCGATGGTGCTCATCGGGGTCTCGCTCCGCACATCGAGCAACGCGAGTTCAACGCTGATCGTCGAGATGAACGAATCAAGCAACAGCGTCCTCGATGCAACCGAATACGCCTACGAGGTCATCACGATTGACCCGCTCTGGCGCCTGACAGCCCAGGCCGGCTCTATCTTTGCCCCGCTGACGATGGGCGATGTGAGTTATACCAGTTCGGTGGTTGACAAAGACACCGATGCAGCCCCGACATACAACACCTCGACCTATCGCGTCAAAGTCGAAACAACCAACACGACCGCCCAATCCGCAGCATACATTGATGTCCTCTCCTTTGAAATGGACTACGAGGCCTATGTAGTTTCACTCGGCGCGGTCATGTATTGGGCTTTAGATGAGACTACGAGCACAGTCCTCGCGAGCGAACCGGTGAATAACAAGGATGGCACCTATCAGGACCCCCTCGCTGCGGGGCTTGGCTACAACGAAGAAGCAGGACTGATACCTGTCCTCAATAAATCCAATGATCATGTCCTCGTTCCATGGACTGGGAAAATTAAACAAGCCGACGGCTCCATTTCCTTCTGGATGAAGTGCGACGGCGGCGACAAATGGACCAACTATGCCATCATGGGCATGCTCTACCAAGCGGGCGGCGTGCCGGCCTTCAATATTGTCGTCTGGGGGTACGGCGTCAGCGTGTATCTCGAAGAAAACGGAACCTATAACTTTGGAAATACCGTCAGCACTCCCCTCAATCTCATTACCCCCGGACAATGGCACCATGTAGTCACCACATGGGGAAGTAATGGGCTGTGCATATATGTCGATGGATCAAGGCAGGCAAAGAGAAGCTCACTCAACGATGGTGTAGACACCGCAGATGGCGCAGATGGTGGGAAGCAACCCGTACTCATTGGTGGTGGATATCGCATGTCCTTCGGCTCATATCCCCAAGACGGTTTCGTCGGCTCCGTCTCCCATGTCGCCTACTATAACCGCCAACTCACCGATACTGATGTCGCAGCAATCGCCGCCATCAAACCCGATCGGCTCCAGTATTCCCTTGTCGAAGATTCGTGGGTTCGCGTGTACGAATAGGCCCGCAAGATCAAGCCGCGTCACGGATAGGTGATTGGGCCTTATGCTTGGCAACCATTGAATCGTAGATCGAGAAGTCTAATCTGAGAAATGGCTCGACTAGTTCAGGATCGAACTGCGAACCCGCGCACTTGCGAAACTCAGCGAGCACCTTCTCACGAGGCATCCCCGCACGATACGCACGGTTCGAGCTCATCGCATCAAAGGTGTCGGCCAGCGCCATGATCCGGGCCATCCGGGGGATATCCTCGCCGGCGAGTTTGCCCGGATACCCATTCCCATCCCATCGCTCATGATGGTGCAATACACCCGGGAGAACATCCTGAAGATCAGGAATCTCTTTCATAATTTCATACCCGATCTCGGGGTGCATCTTGATCATGTCGAACTCGTCATCGGTCAAACGCCCCGGCTTGCACAGCACCGACTCGGGCACACCGATCTTGCCCACATCGTGCACAAGCCCCGAGATCCGAATCCGCTCGGCTTCTACTTCTGAGTACCCTACCTCCCGGGCAAGCATCGCCGAGAGCATCGCGACACGCTCGGAATGCCCCTGTGTGTATTGATCCTTCGCATCAATCGCTGCCGACATCGCCCGGATCGTCCCCAGAAAAGTCAGGTGCTGACGATGATACAACTCGGCATTCTCCATGCACGCGCCAAGCATCCCCGAGATCGACTCCATCAGCTTCGTCTCATGGCTCGAAACCTGCGGATCATCGCCGTTCTTCCCCCCCGCGATCAACATCCCGAGCACTTCGCCGTTGCGTTCGATCGGGTGTACCAAAATCTGAGGCTCAAGCTCCACCAACTCTCGATCAACAGGATAAATTTCGGTCGTATCCGCGACAGCGAGCGGCTCATTGGTCTCGATGCACTCGAGCAACTCAGCGATCCGTGCATCATCAAGACGCATCGTCCCCGCCTGCTCAATCCGAGTGCCGATGATCTCGCCGATTGCATTATCCTTGCTGATTACACACGCCACCCAGTTGTAATCGAGTGTCGAGGCAATCTCCGTGATCCCATCCACAATAATCCCGCGAGGCTCACTCAGCGAGCCCATCGAGCGTCCAAGGTCTTGCAGAGTCGTCACGACTTCGTATGAATCGCCGAGTTGCTCGGAGAAGAGTTCGATCGTCTCATCGTTGCGTTTGATCGTGCGAAGATCATCGAGCATCCAGGTAATCGAGGACTTGATATGCGATGCCGATTCAGGAGTGAGCATCGCCCGTTCTTTGAGCAAATGCTTGAGCGCAGAAATCTGAAGCTGATTCCCCGCACATCCTTCTTCGATCTGCCCACTCTCAAGAATCGCAGCACCAAACCCGATCGCGACAAAGTACCCGGTCCGTCGTTCGCGGTGTTCTTCAAGAAACGGGAACACCCAAAGCCCGGGGTGGATTTCTTGCTCGACGAGTTCTTCTTGAGCAGACCAAATCATCGCCGTCTCGGTCATCAGTGTTCGGATCGCACGGGAACTCAGCCAGAGCCCGAGCATGCTCGGCGCGACCGGGTCATCGACGGGCATCCCGTTGAGATCAAGCCTCCAGCAGACAAGCCCGAGTTCAAGACAACGCTCGAGCAATGCAGGCGGGATCGGATCGTGTTGTTTGGGGGTTCGCCTGATATTCACGCGCACGCCTCTTTGGGTCCTCGACCTTCTTCGAGCAGATCATTGATATGCCCGAGCAGATCTTTCGCACTAAAGGGCTTCGAGAGCAGCCGACGAACTGAAGGGAGTTTTTCGATCTCGCCCTCAACCGCATACCCACGAGCGGTGAGCAAGATGATCGGGATATGTGCACACTCCGCGTTCTTCGAGAGCGCCTGTGCGAACTCAATCCCCGAGAGGTACGGCATCTGCAGATCTGTCACGATCGCATCTGGTTTGTGTTCGATCGCAGCCTTGAGCGCCATTTCCCCATCTTCCACAACAATCACTTCCATACCAGCTCGCTTGAGCTTATGGGCGATCAGGTGTGTGATATGAGGCTCGTCGTCCGCGAGCAATATCAAAGGCGTGGCCATAAACAACTCCGTTTGGTAATACCGCCCAATTGTGCGATATCCCTCGCAGAGTTCATCGGAAATTTCAAACTCAATCTTGCCGATTTTCGTGAGTTTGGGCACCTTCTGCCTGTTTTACACCCTCGCCGGGGGGCGGCAGCCTGAGATATCGGACCAGATACTTCGTCCCGATCATGAACGGCACCGTATCGAGTAACGCCATCACCAGCTTGAACACATACCCCGTTGCGATAAATAACAAGAGCTGGCGCACCACAGGGGCATCCGCATCAATCGGCAGCGCCTGGGCGTAGTAATGCGTGATCAAAATCACCGCGACCGTATCGACCAACTGACTCACCAGTGTTGACCCGTTATTGCGGAGCCAAAGATGCTTGCCCCGTGTGAGCCGTTTCCAGAAATGGAACACCTGCACATCTACCAGCTGCGCAACCAGATACGCCACCATCGAAGCGGCCACCGCGCCAAAGGCCAGCGTGCGAACCTCAAAGAACACAGGCAGCCTGCCCGCTTCGTCGAGCAGAATCGCCCCCGATGAATCAATCGCTTCAAATCCGGGCAGCGAGCCGCCGATCCAAAGAATGAACATCACCCAGAGATTCAGAAGTAATCCAACCAACACCACCAGATTCGCCCGCCGACGCCCATACAGCTCGGAGATGAAATCCGTACACAAAAAAGTCAGCGGATACGGCAGCACCCCGACCGCCACCGCGAAGATCGTCGTCCCCGGGGTGGCCGAATCGAAATCAATCTCTAAGAGCTTGATAAACCGCGTAATCCCGAGAATATTGAGCATCGCCAGCGTGCCCAAAAACAACCCCGCCAACACCAAAAACAACGATTCCCGCCGACGATGCAGGATCAGTTCGGGCAGCTCGGCAAGCCCCTCATACCGGTGCTGTTGCGATGGGATCGGTTCATCAATGTGGATCATGATCAATACAGCATATCACACCCAATCACCGGAGCGAAATGACCGGAATCGTGATAGAGTACAGGCATGAGTTCACAAGCACCGACCAAATCCGTACACGCCGATCCGGAATCGGCTCCAGAAGTCGCGAGTCCAGACCCCATCGACATCACTTCGATCCTCCCGGGGATCGAAGCCATGCTCGTGAGTTCCGATCGCCCGCTCAAACCCGGAGCCATCGTCGATGCCCTCTCGATTCATCTCGATCGCCCCGTCACCTCCAAGGTCATCGCCCAGGCCATCACCCGGCTCAACGAGCAATACGACGAGCACAGCCGGGCATTTCGGATCGAAGAAATCTCAGGCGGATACCGCCTGATGACCCGCCCAGAGCACGCCCCGATCGTCGCAGCGATGCACCGATCCCGCGCGACCACCCGGCTCTCGAAACCCGCCCTCGAAACCCTCTCGATCATCGCCTATCGCCAGCCCATCACCCGGGCCGAGCTCGAATCCATCCGAGGCGTCGCCTGCGGCGAGGTCGTCCGCACACTCATGGACCGCCGATTGGTCAAAATCACCGGGCGGGCCGAGGAACTCGGGCGACCCATGCTCTACGGCACCACCCGCCTGTTTCTCGATACATTTGGGCTCGCATCGGTCAAAGATCTGCCTAAACCAGAAGAACTTGCCGATCATATGGAACAGTCAACCACATAAATCGCAATATACAGTGTCGATCGCAGTATCGATCACAAAGGCACGCCGATGCGAATACATCAATAACGGAGCTCGCCGTGAACACCACGCAAGGACAGCGTCAACTCAGCGTCAACAAGAACCCATCAGTATACCTCGCCCTGTTCCTCGGGCTCGCCATGCTCGTCGTCCCAGCAATCGGGTGCGGCGGCGCAGCCAAGAGCACCATCCGAGGCAAGGTCATCGCCGGGCTCGTCGGGCAAGCCGTCGCCGTTTCGACGAGCGACGAACGGTTTGAAGAGCCCGGAATCCCCGGCGCGAAGATCACCATCCTCCGCAAACCCGGAGGCAACACCACACGGGCACGAAGCGTATTCACCAGCACCAAGTCCGATGAGTTTGGCAACTTCGAACTCGTCTTCGCCAACGGCGAATACCCCCGAGACGCGGTGCAAGTGCAGGTCAAAGGCGAAGGCTTCTACACATCGCGATCACAAACCTTCCTCCCAAACGAAGGCGACGAAATCCTCTGCGTCGTCATCGCCCGCCCCGGCTATGTCTTCCCTGCCCCCGCCGAGGGCGAGGATGAACGCAAGAAAAAGAAGAAATAGTCGATCTGTATGAGCGCATTGTCCAATCAACCCATCCCACGCACCCAACATCGATTCGGAATCCAATCCGACCCATCGGCGAACGATCAATCTCGCCTGCTCGATTCCGCACACTCCAAGCCGATCAAACGAGAATCAAGGCTTACATTTGGAGGCATGATCTACATCGGGGTCACCATCTTCCTCGCGGTGGGCGCGATTAACTCACAAAATAACCTCCTCTTCTGGCTCTTCGGCGTGGCGATCGCCACGCTCGTTGTCTCGGGTGTGTTCTCGGGAAGCGCACTGATGCAGGTCAGGCTCGAAGCCCAAGCCATCCCGGACGCCTTCGCAGGCGAACGCGTCCGGGTGCACTACATGCTCACCAATCGGTCCCGGTTCTTCCCGCTCTTTGCTGCATTGATCTCAGAAATCCCCGACGAGCACCACCCCAAAGCCATATTTGAGCCCGCAGCCATCTTGCACCTGGGTCCAAGGCAGCACACCCGTGCCCATGGTTCGTTTAAGCCCACGCATCGGGGCAGATTCAGCGCCAACCGCATCAGGCTCTCCACCAGATTCCCCTTCGGACTCCTCCAAAAATCGATTATCTTCGAATGTCATCGCTCGATGCTCATCCTGCCTCATCAACTCGCGATCACTCCCAGGCTTGCCCGCGCAGTGTCAGGCCAAGGCGAGCAGACCCGCAACCGGACGAATCCATCTGGAGCGAGCGCCGAATACTGGGGGCTCCGTGAATACTCCCCGGGCGATCCAAAGCGATCAATCGCATGGAAACAGAGTGCCCGCCACGCCAAGCTTGTCGTCATCGAGCACGCCCAGCCCATCTCGACCAAACTCTGGATCTGGATCACTGTCCCATGCCTCGACGCCGAAGCGGACCCGAGAGGTGCTGAGCGAGCAATCGCGCTGGGCGCATCGCTCATCGCACAGGCAACCGCCCGTCACATCCCCGTCGGGCTCTGGGTGCCCGGCTACGACATCAAAATGACCCCGGGCACCGGGCAAGCGAGCATGATGCGATCGCTGCGTGCATTGGCGATCATGGATAACTCCACCAAGCCGATCTACGACCGTGCTCCCAACGCGTCGCGCTGCGACGACCTGCTCGTGATCTGCCCGAGCAATAACGCTGTTTCTCAAACTCAAGCGGGAAGGACACTCACATCCGATGACTGGAAAAACTGGCTGATCGACTCTGCAACCCTCCCCGATGTGCTCGCCCCATCAGCCGGGAATCACCCATGAAACCAATGGCGAGCAATCCCTCTACGGCTAAACGATCAGGCCCCTCGGCCCATCGCGTCTACACCCGTGCGATGCTCCAGGCAGCGATCGGATCGGTGTTGGTCTTCGGTGCAGCGGATATGAACCTGCCATATATCGCACTCTCGCTGCTTGGGATCGCGTGCGTCTGGTTGTTCTCCATCGCTCCTCGCCGCCCGGCACCGAGGCTGATGATTAACACGACACTTCTGCTCGTCGTGGTGATCGCCGGGATCGAAATGCTCAGGATGGGGGTCGGGGTCAACTCGTTTGCAATCTTCGTCACACTTCTGATGGTCGTCAAGATGCTTGACCTGCGCACGCCCAGAGACGACGGCCAAGTCTTGGTCTTGTGTGTTGCGATCATGATCGCGGGCGTGCTCACCAGCAACACCCTGATCACCGGCTTGTTCATGCTCGTCTCAATTCTCATCATCCTCCGCGCGGTCGTGCTCTACCAGATCCATGCGGTGCTCTCAAAGTCCACACACACAAACGAGATCATCAACACCAAAGCCCGCATCGACATCCGCTCGATGATCCTGGCGACAGGATTCTTGTGCTCGATCATCGGGAGCGCAATCTTTGTCGTCCTCCCAAGAAACATCGGCGTGCAGGCGTTCGGGCAGTGGGGGCAAGGAACCTCTGTCAGCGGGTTCGCCGACACCGTCGAACTCGGGCGGCCGGGGTTTATCTCCCAATCCTCCACCCCCGTGCTCGATCTGACGATCTCTGATCGCAACGGGATGAATGTTGGAAGCGAAAACTCCCGTGCGGTCTATCTCCGCGGCGCGGTGCTCAATGAATATCGCGACGGGCGATGGAGCCCGAGCCCGATCATGCGATCTCCGCTGCAAAGCCGGACAACTCTTATCCCATCAAACACTTCGCTCGAATCACACGCTCAGGTCGACACCACGCAATGGGAGCACCAATATACCATTTCGATCCGTTCGCTCGACAACGGCCCGGCCTACCTCTTCGCCCCGTGGAAAACAGTCGAGTTCAGGGTCGGCGATGAGCCCATCAGGCTCGGGCTCGATTTCGAGCGTGGCATCTTCATCAAAGACGGCATCGGAGGCAATGTTCAATACGCGGTCCGCACACTCAACACACAGTTCGACCCGATCGACTACCAACAACTCACCTCCCGATCACCGATCACCCAGACAGCGATTGAGCCTGAGATTATCCAACTCGCACAAAGCATCCTGACTGATGCGGGCATTGAGCCGATGCCTAAGAATCGCTCGATGAAGGACGACGCTTCAGCGTTGCGTGTCATCGAGCAGCATCTCCGATCACAATATGAATACACCCTCGATGCCCAGCCTGTCCCACAAGGGATGGACGCGACCAAATGGTTCCTCTTCGAGCGAAAAGCAGGGCACTGCGAGTATTACGCATCCGCATTGGCATTGATGGCACGCGCGGTGGGCATCCCCGCCCGGGTGCTCACCGGGTACATCGCATCCGATTTCAACTCCGTCACAGGACAATATGTTGTCCGAGAAAGCAACGCCCACGCGTGGGTCGAGGCTCAGATCGCCCCCGGGCGATGGAGGATATTCGATGGCACCCCGCCCGTCGATTTCCATGAACTCCATGAGCCAGACCCAAGTTTCTGGCGATCGATCACCAAACTCTATGAATCGGTGGAGTTCCTCTGGGTTCGCTCGGTAGTCGGGTTTGATTCGACAACCCGCCAGAACCTCATCGGCTCCACCTCAACGGATATTGGACTCTCGTCACTGGGTGAATCATTGGTCAATCGGTTCGCAGCCGGTCGCCAACGCCTGATCTATCACGGCGCACTCGTCGGGATTGTCGTCTTCTGCGCATCGCTCTTCCTCGGGATCGTGCTACTCAAATACAAACAAGCCTGCGCCATCATTTGGGATCAACTCCGTAATCGACTCGCCTATTTGTACGCCAAGATTTTCCGCCAGCAATCACCGAGCGACGATCCGCACCATGCGAGACTCGAATCCATGATCCACCTCGCCTTGCACCGTCTTGGGATCCCCAAGCCCGCGTGGTTCCCGCTCAAAGCCCACATTCGAGGCAGCCTTGCTTCACACGACTCCATTACTGAACCTGTGCGCCAGGCGATCTTTGAAGCGTCAGATTTGCTCTACCGTGCAAAGTTCTCTCAGGATCCTGAACCGATTGATCCAACCCGGCTCCATGATATCGAGTTCGCCCTGCGAAAGTCCGAGAAGTCGGCTTCGCGTGTGAAGAACAACTGATTCTCAAGCCCAGCCCCGTGGAATCTTAAGGGCTCGCGGTTTCCGCCCGAAGAAAGAAGAGATCGAGCGCTCTTCTTTTGAAAGGATCCGCCGTGCCCGCAAACCGCTCAAGAACAGACCGTTGGCGTCAGAGTCTCCAAAAAATCTACGAACGCGGCGGCGGTCTCGAGTTTGCAATCAATCGGGGCGACGATCAAGACCAGGTCAAAGACCTCGTCTGGCGCGTCCGCGTGCTCGATCTCTCCGATGACGAAATCCTCATCGAACAGCCCGGCGCGATGGGCCAATCATTCAACATCAACGACGGCGTCGAACTCGTCGGCATCATGTCCGTCGGGCAAAATAAATGGATGTTCAACACCAAAGTCCTCGCGACAACCCTCAACCAGACCCGCTCGGGCACCTTCCCCGCACTCCGATTGGCGATGCCCGAAAAAGTCGTCCGGTGCATGCGCCGCAACGCGGATCGTACCTCGATTGCCCATATTCATCTCCCGCTGGCGGAATGCTGGAAACTGCTTGATCCGATGAGCGCAGTCCCCGTTGAGGTCGCCAACCGCGTTCATATCGAGGAACTCATTTCCAAGGGGCAGACCGCCCAGCCGATTGACGACCAGATGGCCTTGCCTTCGGTGGGTCCAAAGTTCGAAGCACGCCTGGCCAACCTCGGCGGCGGCGGCATCGGGCTCGTCGTCCCCAAAGAATCACGCACGGACATCGACTCAGGAAAAACATTCTGGATCAGGCTCGATCTCCGCCCCTCCATCCCCGCCCCGATCGTGCTCACCGCGAAACTGGTGCACTCACACATCGACTCTGAGCAGAATACCTACGCCGGGATGGCCTTTGATTTCGGGATTAATAATCAGCACAAAGATTTCATCATCAAACAGATCGCCCGATACATCAACTCGGTGCAGGAGTTCAAGAAGGCCGCCTGAGTATCTCAGTGTATTGCAACTGTTCACAACCATAAAAAACGCCTCGATCTGGATCGAGGCGTTTTCGTTTGTCCATCTTTGATTCAAGATCAGTTGGTAGCCCCAGACGAGTACATCACCGGGTTCTCAACAACCATGACCAGCACATCGCCGTCTTCGGTATTGAGCCGAATCTCATTGGTGCCGTTGTTCCAGATACCCGACCAGTGCCCCTTTGAGGGCATCGACTGATTCACAATCCCATACCGCGAGTTGAACGAGGCTTTGCCTCTCGGAGCAATCAGTTCGATCGTACCCGCTGAGTCTGGCGCGGTGATCAATGTCACATGTCCGTTGTTGGTCGTCGCGTGGATGGTTTCCATCTGGGCAAGATCCGTACGGATCTCGATCTGTCCGCCCTCACGGATATTGGTCCCCGATTCGACATTGATGACTCCGGTGACGCCGACGATGATGACCTTGCCCCCCGCGTTGCGGATTTCAAGCCCGTCGCACTGCGGGATATACACGGTTAGATCCACAGGCGGGCGGTATCCCTCGACGGTCAGATCCGTAGGCGAAATCGTCAGCGTGCTCAGTTCACCATCGTTTGAATGAACCGCGGTGAAGTATTCGCCGGTCGGATCGAAGTCGTATCCCTTGCGGGCCGAGAGCCAACGCATTCGGCTCTCCTTATCGACCCGAAACGAGATGCTCGCTTCCTCATGGCGGGATCGGGCGTACACCTTGACCTTGCCATTGGGATTGTCGATGATAATCGCGTTGAGCCGACCCACTGTAATCGGGTCACCAACGATCGGCACCTGATGCGCCAGTTCGTTGGCCGTCATCCGAGCCCGCAATCCACCCATCCGGGTGCATCCCGGCAGGACGGCAGAGCCGAGGGCAACAAGGGCGATCAGTGGGAGTAGAGTCCTGGCGTTGGGCATCATGGTGTCATTCCTCGATCTATTTTCTCAGCCTGTCCGATGGTCGATTACACGAACACATCCATCGTATGGCCGGTGAGATTCCGATATTGCCTCAAATCATACGATTTGAGTGCCTTTGAGTTCCCGTATCGTCGCAAAGAGATGCTAAGATAGGGCTTAGTCGTCAGATCGATGGGTCGATCTGATGGAAACATACGCTTTTCCACCCGTCTTCCAAAGCGTGAGCGTTCGAAAAGACGGTGTCTGTCGGGTTTATCGGTTCAGAAGCAGCTTTATTCGCACACTCGGTGTGTATCTTTTTGATTCATCTGCCTGCTGAACCCCATCGAATCCTTGGATTCCTTGATCCATGTGCAGGTTCTGCGCATCCACAGGCACCAATCCGAACTTTGGCTCCACTTTACGATGGGTTTTACAAGGGATCATTCTGCCGACCCAGGCAAGATTTGGTCTTTGGGGGATCCACATTGGATACTCAACTCGTTTTACAACCGCTTGCACATTCAACACTTGCGCAACTCTCGCTGGCCCAAGGGGATGGTGCGAACGGATCGCTCATGCTCCTCATCGTCGGCATCGTTGCGATCGCCATCGGCATCGGGCTCGGGGTTCTCCTCGCGGGGGTCTTGGGAGGCAAGAAAATTGATCGGCTCCGCTCCGAAGCCGAAATGCTCTCGACCCGCGCCAAGGATGACGCTGACAATGCTGCAGAGAAAATTCTGCTCGATGCCGAGCGAAAAGCCCTCAATCGCAAGGAAGCTGTGGACAAAGAGCTCGAAGCTGCCCGTTCCGAGCAGCGCGAGGTCGATCGCCGATTGGCCAAGCGAGAGGATAATCTTGAACGCAAAGAGGACACCCTCACCAGCCGATCCGACCAGATTGAGGCTCGCAAAGCGAAACTAAGCGATCGAGAAAGCGAGATTGACGAACTCGTCGAGAAACAACGCCGAGAACTCGAACGCGTCGCCCAGATCGACCGCGCCCAGGCCAAGGAACTCCTTCTTGAGCGCGTCGCCGAGCAGGCACGCATCGAGATGGGCAAAGTGACGCGAAAGATCGTCGAAGACGCGGAGGACGATGCCAAGGACGAAGCCAAAGAAATCCTCATCAACGCCATCCAGCGCTACGCCAACGAGCACTCCTCCGAATCCACCGTGCGAACCGTAGCTATCCCCTCCGATGACATGAAGGGGCGGATCATCGGGCGCGAAGGACGCAATATCCGGGCGATCGAAGCAGCGACCGGTGCCGACATCATCGTTGACGATACCCCGGGCGTGATCGTCGTGTCATGCTTCGATAAGGTCCGCCAAACCATCGCGGTCCGCTCGCTTGAAGTCCTCGTCACCGATGGGCGAATGCACCCGACCCGGATCGAGGAGGTTGTCGAAAAGGTTAAATCCGAGGTCCAAGAGAAGATCGTCAAAGCCGGCAAAGATGCGGTGGTCGAACTCGGGCTCAAAGGGATTCATCCGAAAATCATTGAAGCCATGGGACGATTGACCTATCGCACAAGTTATGGCCAAAATGTCCTCAACCACTCGATCGAGGTCGCGTATCTCTCGCAGATCATCGCCGACCAACTCGGGCTCGATGGCAAGCTTGCCCGCCGATGCGGATTCCTCCACGATATCGGCAAGGCGATGGATCACGAGATGGAAGGCGGGCATCCCAAAATCGGGATGGACTTCGCAAGGCAGTACGGCGAGAAGGACGAAGCCGTCCTCAATGCCATCGGTGCCCACCATGCCGACATGCCCGCGACCACCTGGTACACCCCGATTATCATGGCTGCCGATGCGGTCAGCGCTGCCCGCCCCGGTGCTCGTCGAGAATCAATGGAACGCTATATCCAGAGACTCAACGATCTCCAAGACATCGCACTCACCCAGCCCGGCGTCACCGAGGCCTATGCAGTGCAAGCGGGGCGCGAGGTGCGCGTGATGATCAACGCCGATCGCGTCACCGACGATGAAGCCTACCTGATCGCCCACGAGATCGCCAAGAAAGTCTCAAACGAGATGACCTTCCCGGGCGAGATCAAGGTGACCGTCCTGCGCGAAACCCGTGCGATCGAGATCGCTCGATAATCTATCGAGTCGATACCAAGACCCAGAAGAGTACGATCGGCAGGAGCCGGGCGTCGACAAAGTCTCGGTGATTGGTGTTCTTGACGCTCAACAGCGTGCTCAGCACAAGGGTTGCGCCGATGCCGAGCATGGCACCGTATTGGATACCAACCAGCGACGCGCCCAGTGCGATCAATCCGAGGGATGCCCACCACGCTGTCCGTTTTCCAAAGAGCACCGAGAGGCTTTGGGTGTGATACGCCCGATCCGCATCGTGATCGTCGATATCGCACAGCGCAGCATCGCCTGAGACGATCAGCCAGAGCCCGAAGATGGCGAGGATATCCAGAAGATTCAACTCGGCGATCAACGCATGCTCGTTGGCGAAGATGATCGCCAGCGAGAGGGCGACATGCCCGCCGGCGATGACGAAGGCTTTGATCCCGGGGAGGTCTTTGAGCCGGGGATCGCTCGGCGATGCGCCTCGCCCGGCGTAGAGATGAACCACCCCGAGGGCAATCAGAGGCACACCCGCCAGTGCCGGATGGATCAACCACCCCGCGAACGATGCGAAGAAGAGTTCAATCATCACCAGCACACGGATGGGCTTGGCCCATCGGGCAAAGAGCATTGTGCGATTCGGGAGTGCCAACGCGTCGGCGGGGTCTTGCCTGCGATCAGAAACCTTCACCCGATCGAGCAGATAACACCCGTGCGCACAAAGTAAGATATACAAAGCAGAGTCCGCATCGGGCAATCCATTTCCAAGCAAAGCCCAAGCGAGCACAAGCACGCCACAGGCATAGAGCGCAGGCCAAATCGCAAGATAGCCCATCTGGCGATACAAACCCGTTCCCCGATCGCGTGCATTCATGGTTGGTTCGTCCAGGTCCAGTTCAAGGCACGATCGGTGACAACAACCCGGGCTTCTTTGAGGAGTCGATGAGCGAGCCTCTCCATCTCGACCCGGGCTTTGCGCAGTTCGAGCTGGGTATGAACCGCGTTGGTCTGTTCGTCGCTCGGGGTCGATGCCGGGGTGCGTGATTCAACCAGCACCAGGGCGTATCCCTCTGGCAGCGAGATCACCGGGGAGAGTTGCCCGGGCTCGGTAAGCCGCACCGCGTCGGCGAGTGTGATGGGATAGGTTGGATCATCTGGGCTCATCTTGGGAAGAAGCCCGCCTCGTGGAGCGGATGGATGGATTGAACTCGCTGCGCAATGCTCAGCGAAGGTCCACCGGAGCGCATCGGGTGTCGAAGCGGAAAGGTCTTGGCGGATGGCGATCGCGGTACTGCGATCGGCGCAGACCAAGAGCCGAATCTGAAACTGCTGACCAAAGGCGATCCGCTCGGCGAGTTGATATTCGGGCTCGGTGGGCTTGGCGTCTTCGCTGGCGAGTCTGCGGAGCATCGCGTTTCGGCGGATGAGCCTGGGGTATCGGTGTGGGCCGAGCCCTTGAGAGACCTTGATTTGACCAAGGAGCAACGAGGCGGGCGCATCAGGGGCGATCGCATCAAATGTGCGCACAAAGAGCGATTCCTCAAAAGCGAGATCGTCGGCTGAGAGTTCGATATCGAGATCGTGCATCCGTGTTTCGAGAAGCCGATCGAGGATCAGGTCAGTGAGTGCCTGGCGTCCTGCCCGTTCGCTTAGGTCATCATCGAGTTGATCGCGGGTGATCGGTGAACGATTGACCAAGGCGATGATTTGCTGATCTGGATCTGATTGTGTCGATACGGATATGTCGGCTCTCGGGCGTGGTGCACACCCGACGAGTGCGCTCGCCACGAGGGCAACAACGATCAGGATGGGGCATTGGGAGCGAAGCATGCGGGTAGATGATCTGAGCATTGAATTGCCCACAGGTCAACCGCGGGGACGAATCTTGCGTAGGGTAGAGTAAGGAGAACAGATGCCTGAAACCGGATTGGGGAATCAGAAGACAGATGCACGGGCTCAGGTCATGGAGCAAGCGCGAGCGATCGCTGGCGAGTTGCCTATGCCCAAACTCCGATCGTTGGTGTGTCCATATTGCGGCACCGTCACCCCCGATTCTGGGCGTTGTAGCGTGTGCGCTGGTCGTTTTGATCCGCTGAGCCGACAGGCGACGCAGAATCAGATGGGGCCTTGGTCGATCCGTGATGATGCCCATCCGCACCGCCCGGGGTGCAGCTACGAGACGATCGCGAGGCTCATTGAGCAACGCAAAATCTCGGGTGATACCATTTTGCGTGGGCCTACGACGCGCCAGTTCTGGACGCTGGCGAAACATTCTCCGGGGATTGCCCATCTGCTCGGCGTGTGCCATAGCTGCCAGACGCCTGTGAAGAGCGATGCGTTTGCATGTCCGAACTGCCATGCCTCGTTTACTGCTGAGCGTGACCGTCAGCATTTGGGGCTCGGGCCGGCGAGGCCTTTACCCGGGCAGGGGTTGCCCGAGGTGCTTGCGTTGCGGGCCGAGCCTGCGAGTCAGGCTGGGCATTCAAATGCGGGCGTGGTTTCGGCGACCATCGGGGCTCAGGAGGGGGGCAATGGAGCGTTGATGGGGGGGGCGGGGTCAGTGGGGGCTCAGCAAGAGGGATTGCAGGGGTTTGATCTGGCATCGGCTCGTCAGCAGGTCGAAGATGCTGCCCGGCTTGCTCGGCGGTGGAAATCGGCGTGGGAAGCCCAGCGACGAAGGGCGTGGGGGGTCATCGGGGCATCGCTGATAGTTACTGTTGTCGCGTTGGGGTATGCGCTTTGGAGTGGGATCGGGAGCCCTGATCGAGGTGGGGCAGCGGGATTGGATCAAAAAACGGTTTCGCCCGATGAATAATGTGGTATATTGAATGGTGAATCTTGTGTGAAGATTCGCTTCGAATCTGATACGGATGCCCTGTTTTCTATGCGATTGAGACACATGCCATATCGATATCCGCGAGCCTGTCGACATGGGAACGGTTTTACACTCATCGAGTTGTTGGTGGTGATTGCGATCATTGCATTGCTGATCGGAATTCTGCTGCCTGCGCTGGGCAGCGCCCGGCGTTCGGCCCGGACGCTGGTGTGCCAGGCGAACATGCGGTCGATGGGGCAGGGTGCGATCAACTACAGCCTCGATTTCCGGGATGTGATCCCGGCGTTCAGTTGGAAGGCGGATGGGTACCAGACGCAGTACGCGGATCTGAGCAACGCTGGGAATGATAAAGATGCTGTGATGTATCAAGCGGTGGGGATTATTCGTGATCGGACGGGGCTATCCAATATCCCACGCGGGTCGTCGTCGTCGCCTTGGTTTGCGAATCTGTGGTATACGCACTTGACTTATCTTGATTATCTGAGCGGCAATTCGGAAGATCCCGCCGCGGCATGCCCAGAGGACAGAGAGCAAGTCGAACGGGCTGAGACTCCAATCGGAGAGTTTACTCTCAACAGCGTGAAGCGCAAGTTTGAGAGTTCCTATGAGACGACGGTGCTGGTGAACTCGGTGGATCGAACCCAAGGGGTGTATCAGCCCATGGAGCAACATAATCGGCATTGGGCGTCTTTTAATCGGAACTCGCGATATGTGGTGACGCGTCGGTTCACGCAGGTGCGGTTTACCTCGGGCAAGGCGTACATGTTTGACACCTACGATCGTCACTTCGCTGATGAGCCCGAGACGCTCTACTTTGAGCCCGATGCAAAGCAGCCGATTTTGATGTTTGATGGGTCGGTGTCGGTGCGGGCGACGCGGGATTCAAATAAGGGGTATCGCCCGTTGGATCCGACGAACCCTGAACCGAGCATGATTCGGAAGCAGATTCGTGGGCCTTATGATTTTTATCCGGGGTACTACCGGTGGACACGAGGCGGGCTTGGCGGGGTTGATTTCGGCGGGACGGAGATTCGGACCGGTCAGCCTTGATGGTTAGTTTTTGAGATTCGGCTGATTCTTTCGTGACTTTCTCAGTGGCTGCGTTGCCCGACTTTGGCAGGCGATGGTGATAGACTTACACAGGTGCCGGGCGGTGCCTTTGGAGGTCGGTATGGGACTCAACGAGAATATCCGAGTATTGGTCGCTGATAAGTTTGATCGCGAGGGCATCGAGGGGCTCGAAGCCCTTGGGTGCAGTGTGCATGTCGATGCCGACCTTGGGCCTGAGACATTGCCGGCAGCGATTGCAGCAACCGATGCCCAGGTGCTCGCGGTGCGATCGACCAAGGTGCCCGCATCGGTGATTGAGTCGGCGGATTCGCTCAAACTGATTATCCGAGGCGGGGCGGGGTATGACAATATCGATTGCGGTGCTGCGGGTGCTGGTGGGATTCCGGTGTGCAACTGCCCGGGGATGAACGCGGTGGCGGTGGCGGAGCTGGCGATCGGGCACATGCTCAATCTGGATCGCAGGATCACCGAGCAGACCAATGAGTTAGTCAATGGGCATTGGAACAAGAAAAAATACTCGAAGGCTTTGGGGCTCAAGGGGCGATCGTTGCTGGTCGTGGGGATGGGCTCGATCGGGACCGAGGTCATCAAGCGGGCGCAGGCATTTGGAATGAAGGTGTCGGCTCAGTCGCGTTCATTGGGCAAAGACACCGCGCGGGCGTTGGACATCAAACTGATTCCGTATACCCGTGAAGCCTTGGTCGAGGCGTTGGGCGAGGTCGATGTGGTGTCGGTGCATGTGGCGGCGACGCTTGACACCAAGGACTTGTGCGGGCCCGGGTTCTTTGGGGCGATGAAAGACGGGGCGTATTTTATCAATACTTCGCGTGGCGAGATCGTCAATGAGGCCGAGCTCATCAAAGCGGTCAAGACCAAGGGCATCCGCGTGGGGCTCGATGTGTATCAGAATCAGCCCGCGAGCAAGGATGTCGATTGGTGTCCTGAGCTGGCGAGTCTGCCCGGGGTGTCGCTGACGCATCATGTCGGGGCATCGACGGATCAGGCGCAGGTTGCGGTGGCGCAGGAGATGGTGCGGATTGTCGAAGCGTACAAAGAAACAGGGACGCCTAAGCATATTGTGAACAAGGATCTGCTCAACGATTCGGTTTCTGATATGGCCAAGGCGTAAGAACGGAAGAACAAGATCAGTCAACTTGAAGGAGTATGGCGATGAGTGAACGGGTATACAACTTTTCAGCCGGGCCTGCGTGTTTGCCCGAGTCGGTTCTCAAGCAGGCACAGAAGGATATCTGGAATATCTTTGATTCCGGGATCGGGGTGTTCGAGCATTCGCACCGCAACAAGTACTTCGATCGTATCACGCATGAGACCGAGGCGGACTGCCGGGCGGTGGGCAATATCCCCGACGATATGGCGATCTTCTGGATGCAGGGCGGGGCGACCTCGCAGTGCTACATGGTGCCGGCCAACTTCTTGCCCGAAGGGCGGACGGCCGACTACTTCCAGACGGGCAAGTGGGCGAATGACTCGATCAACGAAGTGCACCTGTATGGCGATGTGCACATCTGTGGGTCATCGAAAGAGTCGAACTACAACCATATCCCCAAGGGCGATCAGGTGAAATACTCGGACAACCCGGTGTATGTCCAGTTTACATCGAATAACACGATCATGGGGACGGAGTTCAAAGAGAACCCGAAGGCTCCAGGCGATGCGTTCTTGGTGGCGGATATGTCGAGCAATATCTATTCGAGGCCGATGGATTTCTCGCAGTATGGATTGGTCTACTGCGGTGCTCAGAAGAATCTCGGTCCTGCGGGTGTGACGCTTTTGATGGCGAAGAAGAGTTTGATTGATAATCCTGTGCGTGAGTTGCCCAAGATGATGCAGTATGGATTGTGCGCGAAGAAGGAAGGGCGGTATAACACGCCTCCGACCTTTGGGGTGTATCTGATGGGGCAGGTGTTCAAGTGGATTCTCGCTGAGGGCGGGTTGAAGGCGATGGAAGAGCGGAATCGCGAGAAGGCTGCGATTATCTATGATTTTATTGACTCGCAGGACTTCTTCACGCCTCACGCGATCAAAGAGGACCGTTCGGATATGAACATCACTTTCAAGTGCCCGAGCGCGGAACTTGATGCAAAGTTCCTTGAAGAAGCGGATGCCAAGGGGTTAACAACTCTGGCGGGGCACCGGGCGATTGGTGGGATGCGGGCGAGTATTTATAACGCGTTCCCCAAAGCTGGGTGCGAGGCGTTGGTCGCGTTTATGAAGGACTTTGCCCACACGAATGCGGGTGCGACGGCGTAATCCAAAGCGAGTTTGAGTTCAGAACCCGGTTGCTTAGGCGACCGGGTTTTTCAATGGTGCATTGAGCCGGGCGATGCAGGCGTTGAAGACTTCGTTGGCGGTGATGCGGTCCATCATGGCGACGCTTTCGTGATCGCGGAAGTGGAAGGTGTCGTCTTTGTTGGCATGACGGATGACATCGTGGTCATGTTGGTAGGGGCCTACGAGTGAGGGCTCGGTTGGGCCGAGGAGAGCGATGAGCGGGCGATCGAAACCGACAGCCATGTGGATGGCTGCGGAGTCGTTGGCGACGACCAATTGGGCGCGGGAGATGATGGCCAAGAGTTGGGCGATGGTGGTCGAGCCTACGCGATCGGTGATGTGGGGGTGGTTTTCCGCGAGTTCGAGCAACGGGGCGCAGCTCAGGCGTTCGCCGGGGCCGCCTGCGATGATGATGCGGTCGATCTCGGGACGAGCGATGAGTCGCTCTGTGAGTTCGGTGAAGCGTTCGATCGACCAGCACTTGCCGGGCCAGCGAGAGGTCGGGGCGATGACGGCGTATCGCTCGGGGTATTCGATGATGACTTGTGAGAGTTCATCGTCGCCGGCGTAGAGGCGCATGTCGGGTTTGGAGATGTCGGCACCGACGGCTTGGGCGAGTTTGAGCATCCGATCGACGGTGTGGAGCGAGCGCGGGGCATCGACGCGTTTGTTGAGGAAGACCCAGGCATTTTCTTGGGCATCGCGATAGCCGACGCGGAGAGGTGCACGGGTGGCCCATGAGAAGAACCCGGAGCGGGCGAGCCCCTGGGCGTCGATGACGAGATCGTAGTTGGTGGCTTTGAGTTGGCGCAGCCAGCGGAGCAGGGGGAGGAATCGACCTTTTTTACACTGCTTGCCGAAGAGCTTGCGGTTGAAGGGGATGGGGTTGTGGAGTGCGGGGTGATGGGCGATGGCTTCGACGAAACCATCTTGGACCATCCAGTCGATCTGGGCATCTGGGAAGCGTTGCTTGAGGGCAGCGAGCACGCAGACGGATCGGCAGACATCGCCGAGTGCGCTTGGTCGGATCAGCAGGATGCGTTTGGGATTACTCACGGGGGTATTGTTGGCGACCAATGGGCGATTGGCCGGGTCAGTGTGTGTCGGCGGGGTAGATGCTTGAGGTTTTTTGGGTTTCCCATGCGGTCATCGAGACAAGTTCGATGCCCGGGGCGATGTTGGCGATGGCGGGGGAGAGTTGTTCGTAGCAGACGCGGGCGATGTTTTCGATCGAGGGGATGACGCCGCCGATGGCTTGGTTGAACCAGGGGCAGTCGGTGTTGAGGAACTTGTGATCGAGTTGGTCGAGCAGGACCGTATTGACGGCCTGCTGGATATCGAGTTGGTAATCGCGTGATTCAAGCAGGGCGACGGGGATACGGACAGCCGGTTCAAGTTGGTAGTTGTGCCCGTGCCCGGATGGATTGTTGCACTTGCCGAAGTAGGCTTTGTTCTCGGCATCGCTCATGGTCGGGGTGTGGAGGCGATGGGCTGCGGCGAACTCGAAGCGTTCGCGGATGAGGACTGCGCTTGCTGGATTGGTTGGGTTGGTTGGATCGGTGTTTTCGGTCATCTCGATGGTATGGTATGGGGAGAGGTGCCAGCGGATGGCAAAGAGAGTGTGATTGATCGAATCGGAGACTGCTTTCCAGAAGCTGGGCATGAGTGTGCCCGGGTGGGCAGCAGGATCAGATGCAACTTGATCGGCGATGATCGGTATGAGTTGATCGCGGACGATGGTGTCGAGATCATGGATGCTGACGAGGTATCCGGTTTGTGGATCGGGTTGTCCTTTGATGGCGAGGGTGATCTCGTAGTATCGACCGAGCCCGGCGATGGTGGGTTTGGAGGCGAATGAGTTGTCGCCGAGCGATTTGTCGGCGGGATTGATCGAAAACCGGACGGTTCGTTGAAGAATTTGTTGGTGGGGGGCGTTGGTCATTGGGCAGTGCAGTATACTCGGTGGAATACTCGAATAAGTCAAAGTTGAAAGGGATGAAGATGTGGAAGTGTGGATGTGCGAAGCGGTCAGGGATCAGTGCAGCGGCGTTGGTGGCGATTTTTTTACCGACCTGGCTCGGGATCACGAATGCGTCAACTGGAGGGTCGGGTGGTGCTGTTGAGCCGACGGAAAATCAGAAGCATGAGGAGAAGAAGATGGTGTCGAAGGATGTGCTTGGGTATGAGATGGAGATGATTGACGGGACGGTGCAATCGCTCGAAGCGTATCGGGGCAAGGTGATCCTGATGGTGAATGTGGCGAGCAAGTGCGGGTTGACGCCTCAGTATGCCGGGCTTGAGGCGTTGTATCAGAAATACAAGAAGGATGGATTGGTGATTCTTGGGTTCCCCGCCAACGAGTTCAACGGGCAAGAGCCGGGGACAAACGCTGAGATCGCCCAGTTCTGCACCGAGAAGTTCGATGTGACTTTTCCGATGATGGCGAAGATTGTGGTCAAGGGCAAGGGGGTGCATCCGTTGTATAAGCAACTTGCTGCCCAGCCTGAACCGATCGGAGGCGAGCCGGAATGGAACTTTGCCAAGTTCTTGGTGAATCGCCAGGGTGAGGTGGTGGCACGGTTCCCATCAAAGACTGAGCCGAGTGATGAGCAGCTTGTGGCGAAGGTCAAATCGCTGTTGGCGGAGGATTAATCGAATCTGCATATGATGGCGGGCTTTGAGACCGGCTGTAAATCGTTGCTTGACAATGATTACGGTCGGTTTTTCTTTGCCAAGCCGGTCTTCACACAATCTTTGTATTTGCGGGGTCGATTTCGGGATCGAGGGTGCGAGAGTTCTTCTGAACGAACAATTTTTCCACCACCACTTTCAGGAGAATCACCGTGTTGAACAAGATGATGAAGAAGATGTCAGGCAAGCGGGTCGTCTCGACGATCGCAGCCGTTGCGTTGGTGCCGATGTTGGCGATGGGTGTTGCAGAAGATGGCGGCGACGAGTTGCCGATCTACGAGGCGACCAGCGGCGTATCGGGGACGATTACGAGTATCGGGTCCGACACCATGAACAACCTGATGACCCTCTGGGGGGAGGAGTTCAGCAAGTTTTATCCATCGGTGAAAACCTCGGTCGAGGGGAAGGGGTCTTCGACGGCTCCGCCGGCGTTGATCGAGGGGCAGTCGAACTTTGGGCCGATGAGCCGGGCGATGAAGTCGTCGGAGGTTGATAAGTTTGAAGCCGAGTTTGGATACAAACCGATCGCATTGCGGACCGGGATTGATGCGTTGGCGGTGTATGTGCATAAGGACTGCCCGCTTGATGAGATCAGTATCGAGCAGATCACGCAGGTGTTCTCGGTTGCTGGGGGCGAGATGACCTGGGGTGATCTGGGCGTGACGGATCGGGCGTATCGCACACGGAAGATCAATATCTATGGGCGCAACTCCGCATCGGGGACCTATGGGTATTTTAAGAAGATCGGGCTGCAGGGCAATGATTACAAGGCATCGGTCAAGGAGCAGCCCGGATCGTCTGCGGTTGTGCAGGGCGTGACGGGTGACAAGTTTGGGATCGGGTATTCCGGGCTTGGGTATAAGACCGCTGGTGTCAAGGCGTTGAAGGTTTCGCTTGATGGCGATGAGGCGTATGCAGCCAATGCGGAGAACGCGTTATCGGGGGATTATCCGATCGCCCGGTTCTTGTACCTCTATGTCAATGTCGATCCGCATCACGGGATGACCGATCCGCTGCGGGCCGAGTTTGTGAAACTGATTTTCTCGAAGCAGGGGCAGGAAGTTGTTGCGAAGGACGGGTATTTCCCTGTGCCAGCATCGGTTGCGCGTGAGGATCTGGAGAAGCTGAAGATCGAGGTTGATTTTTAGTCAAATCGGTCGGCAAAGGCTGAGGAAGTGTGAACAATGAGAGAGCGGGTGCGAGCCTGCTCCCTCTCTTTCTATTTTCGGTGGTAGAAGAACCCGCATGAGCACACAGGACTCAAAAACACGCAGTGCCGCATCGCGTCGGCTCCATGCGATGGATTCGCTGGCGGAGTTTGTGGTGACCGCTGGCGGGTTTATGGTGCTCGCGGCGGTGCTGGGGATTTGCTTCTATCTGGTGTGGGTGGTGATGCCCTTGTTTGCGCGTGGGCATGTGGGCGATGTGGGCGAGGGGGTGGTTGACGAAGCGGCGAGAGCGGCCCATGTCCTGATGGACCCATACGCCAAGAGTGCGACGGTGCTCGGGACCGACGATCGAGCGGTCTCGGTGGTGGTTGATGGGGGTGAGGCTTCGGGTTCGGAGGCGATTGTTGAGCAAACGAGCGAGCCCACCGCGATGAGCTTTGCGCGCAACGGGGATGTCGTGGCCATCGGGTATGCCAATGGCGAGGTGCAGCTGGGATCGGTTGGGTATACGACGACGCTGGTGGCTTTGGATGATGCCAACGATGATGCTGGTGAGATTGGCGCGATCGAACCCGCGGAGATGGGGTACATCGAGACGCTCGAACCCGGGCGCGGCCGGCGTGTGGTCTTTGAGCGATCGTTTGGTGATCCGATCTCGCTCAAGGCGGGCGAGGGCGCGGTGGTGGCGATTGATTATCGAACAGACCCGACCGGTAAGAAGATCCTGGCTGCTCTGCGTGAAGACGGGACGGTGCTGGTCAACACGGTGCGCACGATCCGCCCGCTCGGTGGTGGCGAGCCGCGGATCAAACTCAAGACCAAATCGTTCGTGCTCGATGACCCGAAGGATCGGCCGGAATGGTTTATGGTGACGGCCGACGGGGCGCATGTGCTTGCCCTCTGGAGTGATGGGCGGTGCGATCGGTATGCGCGGGTGAAGAAGGGGAAGTTCGAGTTGATCGAATCGGTGGATCTGGTCGAGGGGGACCACACGATCACGGCGGCCAATATGCTCTTGGGCGGATTGACGCTGATGCTCGGGCAGGACGATGGGACGCTCTCGTCGTTTCATGTCGCCAAGGATAAAACGAACTCGACGCGTGATGGGTTGATGCTGGTTCGATCGCATCGGATTGAGTCGGTACACCGTGAGGTAGTGGCGATCTCGCCGAGTATTCGTGATCGATCGGTGGCGATTTTGTTTGCGGATGGATTTGTAGAGCTTCGCCATATGACCAGCGAGAAGTTGGTGGTACGGATTGACACGGGGATCGAAAATCCTGTCGCGGTGGCGATCGCGCCCAAGAACAACGGGATTATCGCGATCGGGGCTGACGGGTCGTATTCGTTCCATGATGTCGAGGAGGGGTACGCCGAGTTCAGTATCAAGGCGCTCTTTGGGCGGGTGCACTTTGAGGGGCTGGCCGAGCCGGCGTATGTGTATCAGTCGTCGTCGGGCGATGATGCTTCGGAGATTAAGTTGAGTTTGATGCCTCTGATCTTTGGCACGCTCAAGGCGACGGTGTTTGCGATGCTCTTTGCGATCCCGATCGCGGTGCTGGCGGCGATGTATACGAGCGAGTTTGTGTCCAAGCGGGTGCGGCGGAAGATCAAGCCTACGGTTGAGCTGATGGCCTCGCTGCCTTCGGTGGTTTTGGGGTTTATCGCGGCGATGGTGGTCGCGCCGTATGTTGCAACGCATCTCGATTCGTTTGTGATCGGGATGGTGGTGGTGCCGATCGCGGTGTTGTCGGCGGCTCATGTTTGGCAGCTGATCCCGTTGGCGTATCGGCTTCGCACGCGGACAGGGCATCATTTGATGTTGGTCGGGCTGGCGGCGTTGATTGGGGTGGGGGCGAGTAGTTTGATCGGGCCTGCGGTTGTGCGGTCTTGGTTTGCGCCCGATGCGTTTGATGGGGCGATGATCGCGGGTGCGGTGGAGGATGTTCCTGATGATGAGTTGCCCAAGTGGGCGGGGGATGCGAGTTATAACACTCGGACTGTGCGCAAACTTCGGGCGATGGGGATGGGGGTTGATTTCGGCGTGGTGGTGCGTCCGGTGGATACTGAGGGTCATGTGGAGGCGTTGATAGAGAACGCGAGGGCGCTCGTTGAGATTGGATTAGATGAGGGTGATCTTCGGCGGTGGCTCAACGGGGAATATGGACGGGCTCGGCCGGGATGGATTGTGGTGTTCTTTCCGTTGGCGTGTTTGGGGGTCTGGGTTGGGCAGGCGGTGTTCCTTCGTCGGCGGATTGATCTGCTGATCGCGGAGAAGAAGGGGCTCACCGGGAGCGCGGTGGTGCTTGGCAAGTTTGTGGTCTTGCTTGGGGTGAGCTTTGGATTGGCGTTGGTTGGCGCGATGATTGCGGAGTCGATGGGGTTTGATCCGCGGGATTCGGTGTTTGGATCGTTCAGCCCGCGCAATACGCTGGTGGTGGCGATCATCATGGGGTTCGCGGTGATCCCGATTATTTATACGATCTCGGAAGATGCGTTGCAGGCGGTGCCGATGACTTTGCGGACGGCTTCGTTGGGCGCGGGCGCAACGCCTTGGCAGACGGCGACGCGGATTGTGCTCCCCGTGGCGGCGTCGGGGATTTTCTCGGCGTGCATGATCGGGTTTGGACGCGCGGTCGGCGAGACGATGATCGTGCTGATGGCGACGGGGAACACGCCTGAGATGGATTGGAATATCTTCTCGGGGTTCAGGACGCTGGCGGCCAACATCGCGGTGGAGTTGCCCGAAGCACCCAAAGACGAGACGCATTATCGTGTGTTGTTTTTGTGTGGGTTGGTGTTGTTTGTGATGACCTTTGTGATTAACACCCTCGCCGAGCTTGTCCGGCGTGTGGTGCGGGCGAGGAATGCTGGGTTATGAGTGAGACGCAATCAACTCAAGCAACACATGCCCGCAGGCGAACGCTGCCCAGCGCGATCGGTGAGCCGATGGTTTGGCTGACCGGCGGGGCGTTGGTTGTGTGTTTGACGATGATCGCAGTGTTGATGACGATGGTGGTGGTCAATGGGTCGAAGAGTTTTTGGCCTCGCCCGATCGAGCGGGTGGTGCTTCATGATGGCGAGGTGTTCCTTGGGATCGCGACCGAGCACGAAGCGCAGACGAAGGAGACGGCCAAGCGGACGCTCTATCGCGTGGGGAACCGGGACATCGGGCAAGAGTCGTTCCGGTGGGTGGATGATGAGCAGATTGCCAGTATTGAGACGCCGAGCGATGCGGTGATGCTTGAGCGTGAGGCGTGGGGCGTGTGGTTTGGGGTGCCAGAATCGATTGAGCGCAAAGGCGAAGGCGGCGAGATCACGGTGCTGGCGCGTGGGGGCGATGAAGTCTTTGAAGCGTTCGATGCGTTGAACGCTGACGCTCGGCGGACGATGGCGAAGATCGAGGGGATGAAGAAACGCGAGCTCGGTTCGATCAATGCTGAGATCGATCGGCTTCGACTCGATGTGCGTCAGGGCGAGATCAAACTTGCTCGTGGCGATGAAGGATTGCTCCGGTTTTCGTGGGCGATCTGGATCGGGCTGGGCATTCTGGCAGCGGGATTGATTGGGTTGGTGTATCGGTTCCGGGCGTATGGGACAGAACTCGGGTCGGCGCATGCTCGCCAGGGGAGTGTGATCCGGGCATCGGGGGCGATCGGGATCGTGATGGTGCTCGTGGCGATGTGGATCGCGGGGCCTTGGAAGGGGCAGGGGGGGTCGGCAGCGGAACTCGAAGCGTTGCGCGAGACGGTGGCTCAGCGTGAAGTCGAGTTGTTGAGTGCATACGACGAGGTGATCGGGCGGATTCGTGAGATTGAATCGGCGGACCATGAGCTTCGGCTGGTGGTTGTTGAGCCCACCAGCGGGCACTTTGCGCCGGTGTCGCAGACGCTCTCGGATGAGCCGATGTATATGAGCCAGGTGGTCCGGTTGGTGCGGGCCAATACGCTTTCGACGGGGGAGAAGGCTGGCGTATATTTTTCGCGGTGGTGGGAGTACCTCTCGACGAATCCACGCGAGGCCAACACCGAGGGCGGGGTGTATCCGGTGATTGTGGGCACGGTGATTTTGACGCTGTTGTTGACGATCTTTGTGACGCCGATGGGTGTGATCGCGGCGTTGTATCTGCGGGAGTACGCCAAGCAGGGGATGATGACGAGTGTTATTCGGATCGCGGTCAATAACTTGGCCGGGGTGCCGAGCATTGTGTATGGGGTGTTTGGGCTTGGGTTCTTTTGTTATACGGTGGGGGGGTATGTGGATACGGGGGCAAGCGAATCGGCGCGGATGAGTTCGTCAGCGTGGTGGGGGATGTTTGTGCTCGCGGGGTTGATGCTGATGATTGGGTTTGCAGCCAAGCTCTGGAGCAAGCCCGACCCGGGCAGGGTTGCGTCTGGGTTCAATCTCTGGATGAAGCGGGTGTCGTGGATGGTGTGGGTGGTGGTTTTGGTGCTGGTGGTGATGCTGGTGACCAAGACGCCGTATTTCCATGGATTCTTTGAAGCCCGCGCTCAAGACGGCACGCCGACCTTTGGCGCGCGGGGGATGCTCTGGGCCTCGTTGACCTTGGCGTTGTTGACGCTGCCGGTGGTGATTGTGGCGACTGAAGAGGCGATCGCAGCGGTGCCCGGGTCGATGCGTGAGGGGAGCTATGGGTGCGGGGCTTCGAAGTGGCAGACGATGAGGCGGATTGTTTTGCCCGGGGCGATGCCCGGGATTTTGACAGGTGCGATTTTGGCGATGGCGCGTGGGGCGGGCGAGGTGGCGCCGTTGATGCTGGTGGGGGCGGTGAAGTTGAATCAGGATTTGCCGATTTCGACCCAGGCGCCGTTTATCCATGCGGATCGGAGTTTCATGCACCTGGGGTTCCACATCTTTGATCTCGGGTTCCAGAGCCCGGATTCACAGGCGGCCAGGCCTATGGTTTGGACGACGACGCTTTTGTTTTTAGCGATTGTGTTTGCGCTGAATCTGGCAGCGATTATGATACGATCACGACTCAGAGCAAGAATGGCGGGGCCTACGGTATGACCAGTTCGGTAGAAAACATGGAATCAGAGACATCCAATCAACCCGTCGTTCGGTCGGTCGCTTATCAGTCCAATCATGGGGCTGGGCAGGTCGAGGACTATCAGGTCATCCAAGCGATTCGGCGGGGCGAGACGCCGAACCCGACGGTTCACCCTGAGGTGCTCGAAGCGGAATCGGTGATTGATATCGAGGGGTTCAATCTTTGGTATACGGAGACGCAGGCGATTCATAATGTTTCGATGAAGGTGCCTCGCGGGGCGGTGACGGCGTTGATCGGGCCTTCGGGGTGTGGGAAGTCGACGCTTTTGAGATCGATCAATCGGATGAATGACTTGGTCGAAGGCGTGCGGGTGGAGGGGTCGATCTGTTTGAATGATTCGCCGATCTATGCGCCCTCGGTCGATGTGATCTCGCTGAGGAAGCGCCTGGGGATGGTGTTCCAGAAGCCCAACCCGTTCCCGATGTCGATCTTTGAGAATGTGGTGTATCCGCTTCGGATTGATGGCGAGAAGCGGAAATCGGTGCTCGAAGAGGCGTGTGAGAAGAGTTTGCGGGCAGCGGCGATCTGGGATGAGGTGAAGGATCGGCTGAAGAAGTCGGCGCTTGGATTGTCGGGCGGTCAGCAGCAGCGGATCTGCATCGCCCGGGCGATCGTGGCCGATCCCGAGGTGCTTTTGCTCGATGAGCCCTGCTCGGCGCTCGATCCGGTGGCGACGCTCAAAATCGAGGAACTGATCTCGCAGATTTCTGAGCGATACACGGTGCTGATCGTGACGCACAACATGCAGCAGGCGGCCCGGGTGTCGGATTACACCGCGTTTATGTATCTGGGGCGGATTGTTGAGTATGGGCCGACGGCGAAGCTGTTTCAGACGCCTTCGTTGATCGAAACGGAGCATTATGTGTCGGGTCGGTTTGGGTGAGTTTATATTGAACACCATCTTTGAATTAGACTACTTTGTCTAGTGGACTTTGATTCATGTGCGCAAAGGTGTGGGAAATGGTGGATTGGAATCGCTGCTGGTCGATAAGAGGGACTAGGATTGTTTCTGGGCGGGTTGCCCTGATATTTTCGTCCGATAGTCTACTTAAATACCGGCTGGAGTGCGGGTTTTGAGCGTTGACTGAGGAGTGCCATGAGCTCTGTTCCCCAACCGATCGTGCCATCAATTAATCAATGGAATGCCGAGTACCTCGAAGAACAATATCGAGCCTACACGAGCGATCCATCGTCGATTGACCCCGAACTTTGTGCGTTTTTCCAAGGCTTTGACCTCGCCAATGCCAAAGAGCTTCGGCTCTTCGGCGATGGATCGGCGAAAACACAGGCTCAATCGCCCTCGGCAAGTTCTGCGCCTGCGCCGAGTGCGTCCAGCGGCCCGATCAAGGTGACGCCGACCCGGGGTAGGCCCGCCGGGCAGGCTTCGCACTTTGAGGCGATTGTGGATGACTTCATCGGAGCGTACCGGGATCAGGGACATTTGTGCGCTCATATTGATCCGTTCGGGCGCGAACGAACTCGCCCGGATTCGTTGACGCTTGGGTATCATGGGCTCAGCGATTCGGATCTGGATCGGGTGGTCGATGGAACAAGCATGGGGCTTGGTTCGCAGATCCCGCTCCGCGATGTGATCGCTCGGCTCGAATCAGTCTATTGCTCAACGATTGGCGTCGAGTTCATGCATGTTGCGGACATCGAGCAGCGGGCGTGGTTGATCGAACGGTATGAAACCATCGGCGGCAAGCTTGATCTCAACAAGGCACAGAAGGCCAATATTCTTGAGCATCTGACTCGATCGGAATCGTTCGAGCGGTTCTTGGGTCGGCGGTATCCGGGCGAGAAACGGTTTAGTCTTGAAGGGGCCGAGTCGTTGATTCCGCTTCTGGATCACATGATCGAGGCGTTTTCTGATCTTGGATCGGAAGAGATCGTGATCGGGATGGCGCATCGTGGTCGGCTCAATGTGCTGCACAATACGATTGGCAAGACGCTCGAACAGATTTTTACGGAGTTTGAGGGGAACTGGTCCGAGGGGTTCGCTGATGGGGGCGGAGATGTCAAATACCATCGAGGCTACTCTGGTACTCGACGATTGAACAATGGGCGGATGGTGCATCTTGCGCTGGCGAGCAATCCGAGCCATCTCGAAGCGGTCAACGGCGTGATTGCGGGTCGGTGCCGAGCGAAACAGCGTTTGCGTGGCGATACCGAGCGTGATCGGGTGACGCCGATTCTGCTTCATGGCGATGCGGCGATCGCGGGGCAGGGGATTGTGCAGGAAGTGCTTAACTTCTCGCAGCTCGATGGATACACCACCGGCGGGACGGTGCATGTGGTCGTCAATAACCAGATTGGGTTTACGACGCTGCCTGAGGATTCTCGTTCATCGCGGTATTGTACGGATATCGGCAAGTGTATTGATGCCCCGATCTTCCATGTCAACGGTGAAGACCCTGAGGCGGTCGTGACTGTTGCACAACTCGCAGCGGAGTATCGCCAGAAGTTTAAGCGGGATGTGTTTATTGACCTGACTTGCTATCGCCGGTATGGGCACAACGAGCAGGACGAGACGAGTTTTACCCAGCCGATCATGGCGGATCTGATTAAGAAGAAGCCTTCGGTGCTCAAGGTGTATACTGAGAAGTTGTTGGCGGAGGATTCGATCTCCGAGGCCGATCGCCAGTCGATTATTCATCGCTTGAATGAGGCGCTTGAAAAGGCGCAGCAATCGGCGCAGAACGAGCCCAACGATCCGACGATTGATCCCGGGAGTGCGCGGTGGGATGGGTTATCTCATGCGTATACCTTTGATCCTGTCAACACGGCGGTGACCAAAGGACAGATTGAAGAGGTCGCCTCGGCGATCGGTTCGGTGCCTGAAGATTTTAAGCTCAATCCGAAGCTTAAGAAGCTGCTCAAGGATCGTGGGGACTTGCCCAATGCCGAGATGATTTCGTATGCTGATGCGGAACAGTTGGCGTATGGAACACTACTCGCGGAGGGGCACCCGGTTCGGTTGTCGGGTCAGGATTGTCGCCGCGGGACTTTTTCGCATCGCCATGTGGTGGTGCTGGACTTTGCGAGCGGCGAGCCGTACACGCCTTTGAATACAATCCGTGAAGTCGGGTACGAGGGCACGGCGACGCCTCCGGGGAGCATTGCCGATGACGGTAAGGCTCGCCAGGCTCATTTCTGTGTGCACAACTCACCATTGTCTGAGGTCGGCGTGTTGGCGTTTGAATATGGATATTCGCTGGGCGATCCCGGGATGTTGATCATCTGGGAAGGTCAGTTCGGCGATTTTTATAACGGTGCGCAGGCGATTGTCGATCAGTTTATTGCCTCGGCTGAGGCGAAGTGGGAGCGGTGGAGTGGATTGACCATGCTGCTACCTCATGGGTATGAGGGGGCGGGCCCTGAGCATTCATCGTGCAGAATGGAACGGTTCCTCGAACTCTGCGGCAACGACAACATGCTCGTCGTGTATCCATCGACGGCGGCTCAGACATTCCATATGTTCAGGCGTCAGGTCAAGGCGAGCTATCGCAAGCCTTTGATTGTGATGACGCCCAAGAGCATGCTGCGGATTCCAACGAGCCCATTGAACGAGGTCTATGACTGCGGATTCAAGGAGATGCTCGATGACCCTCGGTTTGAGCAGGACGGATGGGATCGCAGCAAGGTCAAACGGGTGATCTATTGCACGGGCAAGATTTATCATGAGATGGACAAACGCCGGGTCGAACGGGATCAGCGCGATGTCGCGATTCTGCGGGTCGAGCAGTTGTACCCGTTCCATGCGGATCTGATTTCTAAGCTCGACGCGCAGTATCCTGAGGGCGCAGCCCGGATGTGGGTGCAGGAAGAGACTTATAACGCGGGGGCGTATTTGCATATCTGCGATATGTTCCAGACGGAACTTGGTTGGGATCGCCCGGAATACATCGGGCGGGCGCGATCAAGCACACCCGCGACGGGATCGAAGAAGCAGCACACAATTGAGCAGGAACAAATTCTCACCGACGCCATCGGTCCTCAGCCTGTAGACGAGGCATCATCAGCCAAGGTGGCTGAAGCCAAAGCTTAAGCGGCGTGAGTTTCAAGGACGAACACGAACCAGAGTCAAGCGAGATACGGATGAACACTATGAGCACACAGATCGTGATCCCCAATGTCGGCGAATCAGTCACCTCCGGCGTCATCGCTGCGTGGACCGTTGCCGATGGCGCATATGTCGAGCGCGATGAGACTGTCCTTGAACTCGAAACCGATAAGGTGACGATGGAAGTCCCCGCGCCGGCGTCGGGGATTGTTCGCCACAGCGCAGCGGAGGGCGATGAGGTTGATGTCGGTGCTGCGGTGGGTGAGATTGATGAATCCGCGGAGAAACCCGCGGGGGACGCAGCGCCTGCGTCTGCAGCCGCACCAGAAGCCGCACCGGCGGCTGCTCCAACGCCTCCGCCTGCGCCAGCCAAACCGGCACCGGTTTCTGCACCGGCATCGAACGGCGATGTGAAGGCGACGCCTTTGGCGAGGAAACTGGCTGATGACAAAGGGATTGATCTTGGATCAATCGCGGGCACCGGGGCATCGGGGCGTATCCGCGAGCAGGATGTGCTGGCGTATCTTCAAACGCACCAAGACGGCGCGGCGTCATCGGCTCCGGCGATCTCGGGTGGAACGCCACGCGAGGTGAGCGTTGAACGGATGTCGCCGATGCGTCAGGCGATCGCGTCGCGGCTCGTCGAGGCCCAGCAGACGGCTGCGATGCTCACGACCTTCAACGAGGTTGATATGGGCGAGGTGATGGAACTCCGTAAGCTCCACAAAGAAGCCTTCGCTGAAAAGCACGGCATCAACCTCGGGTTCATGTCGTTCTTCGTCAAAGCGACGACGCAGGCACTCCAGAAGTTCCCGCTGATCAACTCGTACATTACCCAAGGCGAGAACGGCAAGCCCGCGATCGAGAAGCATACCTACAACGATGTCGCCATCGCGGTGTCTGGGCCTAAGGGCTTGGTGGTGCCGGTGATTCGCAGCGCGGAGACGCTGAGCTTTGCCGGGATCGAATCGACGATCAAGGACATGGCGTTGCGTGCTCGCGATGGGAAGATTTCGCTCGAAGAAATGCAGGGTGGCACCTTCACCATCACCAACGGCGGCATCTTCGGCTCGTTGATGTCCACCCCGATTTTGAACCCGCCTCAGAGCGCGATTCTGGGGATGCATGGGATCAAGAAGCGTGCTATGGAAGACCCGAAGAACCCCGGCACGATCGCGCTGCGCCCGATGATGTATCTGGCGTTGAGCTACGACCATCGGATTGTCGATGGGGCGGAAGCGGTTCAGTTCTTGGTGAGCATCAAGGATGCGATTGAGGATCCGGCGCGGTTGATGTTGGATCTTTAATGGATGTATCTGATGTCTTAGTTCAAATTCAAGATCAGCTTGTAGGCTGGGTGATTATCTTTGGCGTAATTGCTGGGATAGCTTTGTTGGCGTATGGATTTGGACGCTGCAACTCTTGCCCTGCAGCGAATACATTTGAAAGCGCGAGGTTCAAAGGGCGATTCAGTCTGATGTGGGTGCCATTCTTTATCGTTTCAGTGGTGCTACTGCTCATCGGTTTAATCTTGATTGATTCAGAATCAATCTTCGCGGGCTTTCTCGCTACCGTCTCCACGATTGTATTGCAAGTTATATGGGCATGTGCTGAGGTGGGAATATTGCACAGCCAAGTGATGCGTCATCGTCGAACCTTGGGCATGGCTGGTGTTTATTCTCAAGAACGAAAACGGTGGTGGATGAAATATTTCCAGCCGGGGCGGTGGGTTGTGCTTCGTTTGATGCTGCCGGGCGCATACAAGAGGGCGAGAAGAATTCGGAAATAAGCTGCGAATATCGCAGTGTAATGCTTATACGCAGGTATTGAGCAGCCCTTCGCACGCCTGCATCAACATTTCGTAGACTTTATCGAAGCCGTCGTCGCCGCCGTAGTAGGGGTCTGGGACATCGGGGGCTTTGTTGGTGGTGATGGCGGGGTCGAAGGAGCGCATCAGGTGGACCTTCTCCCTGGGCGTGCCTTGGGCGATGAGCTCGCGGTGATTGGCAGCGTCCATCGGGATGATCCAGTCAAACTCAATCGGATCACGATCGGCGTCGAACTGGCGGGCGCGGAGATTGGTGAGGTCGATGTTGTATTTAGTTGCGACGAGGATCGAGCGGGGATCGGGCGGATTGCCGACATGCCAGGCGCCTGTGCCGCAGGATTCGATGTGGAACTGATCGGTGAGGTTTTGTTGATTGACGAGGTGGGTGAAGATGCCGTCGGCGAGGGGGGATCGGCAGATGTTTCCCAGGCAGACGAAGAGGACGCTGGTCTTGGAATCTGGATCAGGCATGGGTCGGCTCTGGTCGTGATTGTTTATTGGATTGGATCAACTCGTCGAGATGTTCGATGATTGGGCCTGCGACGCCGGGGGCTCTTGAGAGCCCGGCTTGTCCTGAGTGTTTGAGGCGCAGGACGGGGACATCGGCGTTCTCGCACATGCGTTCGATGAGCATGGATGAGCCGCTGCCATCGAAGCAGGGGTGGATCAGGGCATCGAAGATTGGGAGGAGCGCCGTGATGGGATCGGTCGCGACGAGGAGTTGGAACTGTGAGCCCAGGGCGCGGTGGTGGCGATGGGCAGCCGCGAGATGGTTGGATGTGTTGGGAACGATCCCGGTGAGGGTGTAGCCCGAAGCGTTGAGAAGCCCGAGGAGGAAGGCGAGTTCGCGGGCGTCGATGTCGGAGGGGCGATCGGCAAGCACGCCGATGCACATGGCGTTGTCGTCGATGCCGAGCGATGCGCGGGTGATCGGCCGATTCATGTCGGCGAGGTTGTCGAGCGATTGCGGGAGGAGTGTGTCGAGCGTTGAGGTGTTGGCTCGCGAAGTCCAGAAGTCGCAATCAGATTGTTCGAAGCATCGGATGGAGACGCGTTTCGAGACATAGGCTGGTGCGCTGGTTGGTGAGGTCGAGATGAGATCGAGTTCTGCGGGGATGCCCTTGAGGAGGACGGCGAGTTCGTCGTTCCAGCAGATGACGCGTGAGGCGTGTTTGGTGAGTTTTCTGATTCCCCGTCGGCTGAACTCTGGATTGCCCAATGGCGGCGCGATGCGGGTGTGCCAATCAAGCCCGAGCAGGCGGGCCTGGGATTCGCACGAAGAATCACCGATCAGAATGACATGCCCCGGCGGGGTGAGGGCTTGTTTGATGGCGTTGGCACAGAGCATCGCGGGGATGGTTCGCCCTACGGAGCAAAGCCCGATGCGCGTGCTGGGCACGGCAACGAGATGGACGACATCGTGATGGATTACAGATTGATTCACCGTCGGAATAATACCGTCTCAGTGATCTCATGTTTGTAGAACATCTGAGCGAGCCCTAATCCGGTGCGGGTGGCGAGGGTTTGCTCGGATTCTAATCGCTCGCCTGAGGTCGATGGGGCGGCCCCGGTTCGTTGGGGGACCTGGATATTGGCGACCATGCCCATTTCGTCGCTGGGCCAGAGCCGTTCGCCGGTGGCGACATCGATGATTTTGACGCGGAGGGTCGATTGTGGGATGTACGAACCGGTTTCGGGGGACATCGAAAACTCGGTGACGACGGCGTAGATGACGATATCGGCGCCGACAGACTTGCCGAGTTCGGCGATACTTTTTTGTTTTCCGAATCGTTCGTTGCTCGCGGCGGTGAGGATGCCTCTGGGGTCGAGCATATCGACGAGAACGCGCTTAGCGAGGAGTTCGTCGGTCGCTCGCTTGGCGATGGTGTATCGGAGCCTGCGTTGGGTGACTCGGCTTGATGGGTCGTCAACAAATACAACGGTTTTGAGATTCTGATCGAGTGTATAAACGGGCATGATTTTCTCAGGCCCATGGATCGCGTAGGCGATGGGTGTGATGACATTGCATCCCGGCATGATTGTGACGGCACTGGCAGCGAAGGCGAAGATTATGGCGAGCAGGGTGGGTTTGGTGGATGTATATCTGTTCATGTGTGACTCAATACGGGATGATGTTTGATTCTTCGTGGGTGTAGAACAGCCAGGATACTCGGTTGATGAGCCGGTTGGATATCTCGGAGGTGACCGCGGCTTCGGGGATGTCGGTGCGCATGAACCCGGTTGAATCTGGGAACTTGACCCGGATGGCCTTTTCAAAGACCGGATCGTCTGGGTAGCCTGAGTCCGATTCGTAGACGGTGACGATGCTCGATGCCGATCCATCCCAGACATATTGGTTGCCGGGCTCATTGAGTGTGTATTCGGTGAGTTCAACAACGATGAGGCGCTCGACACCGAGCATCTCGGCGACCTCGCCTCGGGGCATGGCGATCCACTGCGGGGTGTTGTAGAGCACGGTCAAGAGATCGTTGCTGGGGATGGCGTATGAAGGATTGGCGTTCTGGATAAGCCGATTGTTGATCCGCTCGGTGAGCCGAGCGGTGATGCCCGGGTTGTTTGCTTCGAGAAGCCGATTGGCGCTCACGACGACGGTGAAGGAGTGTTCGCTGATTCCGGTGTACTCTGCTTCGACCTCGTGTTTGCCTGTCCGCTTTGCGGATTCGGCCATGCCGCCGATGGCGGCGCCGATGATGCACCCCGAGAGTTGCGAGCCGACGAGCAGCACGCACCCGATGAAGATGATTCGATTGACGGTGTTTCGTGTATTCATTGCGGAGTGTTTACCATGTTGCGATTTTATAGAACCATGCGCCGAGGAGCAAGATTCCGAATATGAAAAAGTTTCGTGGGCGAAGGGCGGGTTGGATGATTGAGTTGAACCGTGCGCCCCCGATTGCCTGAACAGATGCGCCCCAAAAAATGGTGGCCGTCATCAAGACGAGCAGCGTGCCCATTGGCTGGGTCTTGGCTGCCTCAAGCCAATGTCCTTCGCCCGCATGCGTGAAGGCGGTGGTCATGCCACAGGTCGGGCAGGGTCTGTCGAGCGTCACCGCCCATACGCAGGGCGAGAGTCCGAGTTGGGTGTGTGTGCCGTGCCCTTCGCTTGCTGGTGAGAGCCACGCCGCGATCGAGAGTACTGCGAGGCACATGATCGCGATGACGCCCGCGCCGATCCGCTCGCCGAGGGTTGCCCGGAGCGGGATTGTTCTTTCAGGGATTCTGAGGCTTTCTTGGTTCATCTTGTATACGGATGTACGCCTCAAATGCTGATCTGATCCCGGTTTATTGATGCTTGGCGAGAGATCGGGGTGCGATCAATCGAACTTAAACACGCCCTTGCGGTACCCATAGATGTAGGCGACGAGGGTGGTGAAGAGGAAGAAGAGGATGCGGAGGAGCCAGGTGAGTGATGAATCGGTCATTGGGTCGAGGCTGGTGAAGGTCTGGGCCCAGGGGTAGAGGAAGATGACTTCGACATCGAAGACGAGGAAGACCATCGCGATGAGGTAGAAGCGGATATTGAAGCGTTTTCGGGCGGTGCCGACATAGTCCATGCCCGATTCGTAGGTGTCGCCCTTGCGTTTGCCGGCTCGGCGTGGGCCGAGCATGAACGAGGCCATCAGGTTCATCGCGCCGAATCCGGCTGCGCCGATGACCATGAGCAGGATCGGGAGGTAGGCACTGATTTCGTTTGATGAGGCGAGTGTCTGCATGGGTATCCAGTCAGTGGTAAAAACGAGTCCGATCGCCCTCCTGGCGGATCGAGCAGTATGATAGCATCCCCAAACCGTGTTCGTGGGGTTGTTTGATCGGTTTGTGTCTGCCAGATTGGCATGAGGAATCCACTCCCTGACACCCCGGGCAGGGGATTTGGTGCTCAATCAACCACGATCGGCATCGCTCGGGGGTGGCAGGGTTGATGGGTTGGCACATGGATTGCCATAGGTTCCTAGGCAGACGGTGCGCTTTCGCACCATCTAATCGAAGACACAATCCGGGCATGATGCCCGTTTGCATGGAGAATCAGATCATGGCATCGAAAGAACTGACATTCGACATCGAAGCACGCAAAGCACTGCTCGCCGGGGTTGAAAAACTCGCTGCAGCCGTCAAAGTGACCCTTGGGCCTCGCGGCCGCAACGCGGTCATCGACAAATCCTGGGGCGGCCCGACCGTCACCAAAGATGGCGTTTCGGTCGCTGAGGAGATCGAACTGCTCGATAAAGCCGAGAACATGGGTGCGATGCTCGTTAAGGAGGCATCCTCGAAGACCTCCGACGACGCCGGCGACGGGACGACCACCGCGACCGTGCTCGCCGAGGCGCTCTTCAAGGAAGGGCTCCGCTACATCGCTGCTGGGGTTGATGCCAACTCGCTCGTCCGGGGCATGAAGATGGGCATCGAGATCGGGACCGAAGCCATCAACGACATGGCGACCCCGATCAAGGGCAAGAAGGACATCCAGAATGTCGCGACCATCTCGGCGAATAACGATCCAGAGACCGGCAAGATCATGGCTGACGCGTTCGAGAAGGTCGGCAAGGATGGGGTCATCACCGTTGAAGAGGGCAAGGGATTCGAGACCGATGTGACGGTCGTCGAGGGGATGCAGTTCGATCGCGGGTTCCTCTCGCCGAACTTTGTCACCGACGCCGAGGGCATGAAGGTCGATTTCGAGAAGGCCCTTGTGCTGGTTCACGAAGATAAGATCGACAACCTCACCAAACTCGTCCCGTTGCTTGAAAAGGTGATGGGTGCGAAGAAGCCATTGGTCATCATCGCTGAGGACATTACCGGCGAAGCACTCTCGACCCTCGTCATCAACAAGCTCCGAGGCACGCTGCAGGTCGCTGCGGTCAAGGCTCCCGGCTACGGTGATCGGCGCAAGGCAATGCTTCAAGACATCGCCGTGCTCACCGGCGGCGAGGCGTTCATGAAGGATCTGGCGACCGATCTCGACAAGATCGAACTCTCCCAACTCGGCATGGCCAAGAAGATCGAGATCACCGCGGATAACACCGTGATTATCGAAGGTGCCGGCTCGACCAAGGATATCCAGGAGCGCATCGCCACCATTCGGCGTGAGATCGAGAACTCGAGTTCGGACTACGATCGTGAGAAACTCCAAGAGCGCCTCGCCAAGTTGTCGGGCGGCGTGGCTCAGGTCAATGTTGGTGCAGCGTCCGAAGCCGAACTCAAAGAGAAGAAGGCACGCGTTGAAGATGCGCTCCATGCGACGCGCGCAGCACTCGCTGAGGGCATCGTCCCCGGCGGCGGCGTGTCGTTCATCCGGGCACAGAACGCGATCGAGGGCAACCGCGAGTGGAAGGCTGTCTTTGGCAAGGCCAAGGAAGTGACGAGCGACGATGTCGGGGCCAACAAGTTCGACTTCGCCGCCGGCGTCAATGTCGTGTACCGCGCGTTGAGCGTGCCACTTCGGACTATCGCCGAGAACGCCGGCGCTAAAGGCTCGGTCGTTGTCGCCAAGGTCGGAGAGGCCGAGGGCTCCAACGGGTACAACGCCCTGACCGACACCTACGAGGACCTACTCAAGGCCGGCGTGATCACCCCCGCCAAGGTCGATCGCTCTGCACTCATCAATGCCGGTTCGGTGGCGACGATGCTGCTGGCGGCGGATTGCATTGTCACCAACAAACCCGAGAAGGCCGAGCCGGCCCCGGCTGGTGCTGACCCGATGGGTGGCATGGGCGGCATGGGTGGTATGGGCGGCGGCATGCCGGGGATGGGCGGCATGGGCGGTATGCCTGGTATGGGCGGGATGGGGTTCTAAATGGCAGTTAATACTGAACTAACTTGCTCAAATCCAAGCCACACTGAAGTTTTGGAGTTTTTTGGCGAAGAAGTTATTTTAGTCGAAAATTTGTACGGTCTCTGGTGTGCTCTAAATACTTCGCATTCAGCAGACGCTGAGTTGGCGTATGAGATGACGCCCGAGTTTGCTGAGTATGCAAGGTTTCTTGCAGCTGAGCAACTCATCGTCGTGATTGCTCGGTTAATCGAGAAGAGAAGCCACGACTCTGTCACTCTTCATTTCGTACTCAAGACTTGCAGATGTAAGAGTGAAGAGATTCAGGTCAAGGTGGATGAAGCCGCCAAGAGGTTCCGTGATTGCACCAAAAATGTGATGGCTCATCGCAACAATCGCGTAGCACATACTGACCAAAAACTGGCATTTACGAAAGACGGTTGGGCTAATTTGCCCACTGGCTCGTTGGATGACATTGAAAATGCAGTTCGAGCGTTGATCGATATTCATATTCAACTAGATGGCGATCATAGTGGGGTATTTGGCTTCGGTTGGCGTAGCGAAGATAGTGAGGGCAAAACGACAAGCTCGCTTGATGGTGGTGCATATGTGTACAAACAGCTTCTCAAACGATTCAGCAAGTATTGGGAATTAACTACGCATGAACACAAGCTGTCGGATGAGCAAATCGTTCGGGCAATTCGCACTGGAAATATACAGCAGGTATTGGATTCGATAGACACCGATCAAGATCATGTAGATCTTTGATTGACACACTTTTCAGAGTTGATAACGACCTCTGGCCCAAAGGGACAAGTCTGCATATGGAGCACAAAAATGGCAGTCAAACCACTTGAAGATCGCGTACTGGTCAAGCCAGTTGAGCCGGAAACCGTCACCGCTTCGGGGCTTTATCTCCCTGAGTCGAGCAAGGAAAAACCAATCCACGGCGTTGTCGTGGCGGTCGGCCCGGGCAAACGGCTCGACAATGGCACACGGGCCGCGATGAGCGTGTCCAAGGGCGACACCGTCGTCTACTCAACCTACGGCGGGACCGAAGTCGAGGTGAAGGGGGTCGAGCATCTGATTCTTCGTGAGTCGGAACTTCTTGGCGTTGTCCAGGGGTGATGAAAAGGCATTAGGGATTGGGGATTAGGCATTGGGAAATACGAAGCCACAGAGTGAGATTCGTTCGCATCGTGATTTGATTGTCTGGCAACGGGCGATGGGTACGGTGACGGAGATCTACCGAATGACGAATGTATTTCCTGCGACAGAGAAGTTTGGATTGACATCCCAACTTCGTCGTGCTGCCGTTTCCATTCCGAGTAATATCGCCGAGGGGTATGGGCGAGGGACGAGTCAGGATTATCTGCGGTTCCTACGGATAGCTCGCGGATCATTGTTTGAAGTAGATACACAGTTGCTGATTGCGACGAATATGGGATTTCTCAGTCACGATCAGTATCAGCAAGTAGAAAACCAGTTGGCCGAAACAGGACGAGTACTGGCCGGCTTGATCAAAAGCATCGAATCGAGGATTGCTAATCCCTAATCCCTATTCCCTGATGCCTCACTCTCAAGGAGTTTCAAATGAGCACGAAACAAATAATGTTCGAGGACAAAGCGCTTCTCGAAATGAAAAAAGGTGTGGACAAGATCGCTGATGCGGTCAAGTGCACGATGGGACCGGCCGGTAAGCATGTCGTCATCGAGAAATCGTATGGCGGCCCGCATGTCACCAAGGACGGCGTCTCGGTCGCGAAGGAAATCGAACTCCCAGAGCAGTTCGAGTCGATGGGCGCGAAGATGTTGTATCAGGTCGCCAAGAAGACCGCCGACAAGGCCGGCGACGGCACGACCTGCGCCACGGTGCTCGCTCAGGCGATCTTCACCGAAGGGCTGAAGGTTGTGGCAGCGGGTGCCAACCCGGTGCATGTCCAGCGCGGGATCAACAAGGCGGCCCAAGTTGCAGCCGGCGCGATCGACGAGATCGCGGTGCCGTGCAAGGGCAAGGGCGACTATAAGAAGGTGGCGACCGTTTCAGCGAACCATAACGCAGAGGTCGGCGAGTTCATCGCTGAAGCCATCTCGAAGGTCGGCGCCGATGGCGTCGTCGAGGTCGAGGACGGCAAGGGTTCGGAAACGACGCTCGATTATGTCGAGGGGATGCAGTTCGACAAGGGGTACTTGTCGCCGTACTTCATGACCGATCCCAAGACCGGCGAGTGCGTCCTCGAAGATGCGTTGATCCTGATCCACGAGAAGAAGATCAGTAATCTTGCGGATTTGCTGCCGTTGCTCAACAAGGTGGCGACTTCGAGCAAGCCGTTGCTTTTGATCGCGGAAGATGTCGAGAACGAAGCGCTCGCGGCGTTGGTCGTCAACCGTTTGCGTGGGATGCTCAATATTGCAGCCGTCAAGGCACCGGGGTTCGGCGATCGTCGCAAGGCGATGCTCGAAGACATCGCGGTCTTGACCAAGGGCACTTATTTCTCCGAGGATTTGGGGCGGAGTTTGGAGAGCATCGAGCTCAAAGAACTCGGCACCGCCAAGCGGATCGTCATCGACAAGAACAACACGACCATCGTCTCCGGCGGCGGCAAGAAGGGCGACATCAAGGCCCGGGCCGACCAGATCATGGCGATGCATGAGAAATCAACGAGCGAGTACGATCGTGAAAAACTGATGGAACGCCACGCCAAACTCACCGGCGGCGTCGCGATCATCAGCGTCGGCGGCATGTCCGAAACTGAAATGAAAGCCACCAAGGACCTCGTCGATGACGCGCTCCACGCGACACGCGCAGCAGCCAAAGAGGGCTACATCCCCGGCGGCGGCGTGGCGATGCTCCGTGCGATTGCTTCGGTCGAAGCAGGCGCCAAGAAGGTCAAGGGCGACGAGAAGTTTGGGTTTGAAATCCTCGCTCGCGCACTGACCGCCCCGGCGTTCCAGATCGCGACCAACGCCGGTTTCGACGGCGATTTGGCAGTCGATACCGTGCTTGAAGAAGAGGGCAACTTCGGACTCAACGCCGCGACGGGTGACTACACCGATCTCGTCAAGGCCGGCATTATTGATCCTGCCTTGGTCGCCAAGAGCGCGATCATCAACGCGGCTTCGGTCTCTGGGCTGATGCTCACGACCGATGTGATGCTGACCGATCTCAAGGAAGACACCGAGCCGGTTGTTGGCGCGGTGAGTTGATCTTGATTCTTTGAACGAAACATGCCCTCGCTGGAAACGGCGGGGGTGCTGATTTATGACTTATATGATGTATGGAGTTATTTATTCATCGAGCGAAGCTCCAACATTGGAGAAGCTGCAATCTGCTATAGCCCAAGCAAAATATCCATGCTCTCTCAGTGGCCTCGTGGTAACAGGTGATTTCATCAAGTTTGAAGGGAGTCTGTTTGGGGAGATGGTTGTGTTGAAGTGCTTGCACTCTACGAGATCAGAGGTTGATATTGAAGGCGTTGATATTGATCATTTGCCAGACAAATTTGATCGATGCTTTGGACGAAGCGAGTATATTCCTGATAATTTGGGCTTGTATTTATATTGGAGTTTTATCATTTCGGCGTTCGATAAAGTTGCTGATGCATTAGAATTTATTGAAGATCATGGTTCTCCAAGTTCGCTCAAATACGAAGAACGGTCAAGGCGAGACTACCACCGGCAACTGCTCCTGCAACTACATTACTACAAGGAATATATAGGCATACTGCCTAATGATGCCTCACTCGCAAGCCTTTCCGACAGTCCTTGGTACAGTTTTTTAGAATGGCCTTTGGGGAATATGCACAGTAATGGCTTTCTCAAAGTCAAGAATGAATGGATTCCTGTGTATGAAGAAGGGCGTTGTGTTATTCGAAAAATGTACGAAATAACAGATCAAGGAATCCAGCAGATTGAGACTATGCTCGGCGGTATGAAGCAAGCAAAATAACCAGGTAAGGTGTATATGACAACAACCCGCGACTATTACGAAGTGCTCAGCGTTGAACGCTCGGCTGACGGCGATGAGATCAAACGCTCATACCGTCGGCTGGCGATGAAGTTTCATCCGGATCGCAACCCGGATGACAAGGAAGCCGAGCAGAAGTTCAAGGAATGTGCCGAGGCGTATGAGGTGCTTTCGGATGATTCCAAACGCAAGATCTATGACCAGTACGGGCATGAGGGTTTGCGTGGGCGCGGGGCGGCTGGGCATGACTTCAACCGGATGAATGTCGATGACATTTTCTCGATGTTCAACGACATTTTTGGTGGCGGCGGCGGCGGTCGACAAGGGCAACGCCGGGCGCAGGCTCGCGGATATGATCTTGAAACCGAGGTCGTGCTTGAACTCAAAGATGTGCTTACAGGCGTGAATAAAGATGTCGAGTTTACGCGGATGGATATCTGCGAAACCTGCACCGGCACCGGGGCCAAACCCGGGACCGAGCCGATTACTTGTGACACTTGCGCCGGGCAGGGCAAGGTGCAACAGGCTGGGCTTGGCGGGATGTTCCGCATGGTGGTCGCGTGTCCGACTTGCCGTGGGCGGGGGAAGATGATTAAGGATAAATGCGACAAATGCCACGGCAAGGGTCGCGTGGGCAAGAAGCGTTCGCTGAGTGTCAAGATTCCTGCGGGGATTCATGACGGGCAGGCTGTGCGTGTTCCTGGTGAAGGTGAGCCGCCGGCTGCGGAGCAATCGCCCAATGGGCAAGGGATGCGGGGCGATCTGCATGTTGTGGTGCGGGTGAAGGCGCACGATTTGTTCGAGCGCGACGGCGATCACCTGTTGATGGAGATGCCGATCTCGTTCACGCAGGCTGCGCTTGGTGCGGAGGTCGAGATGCCGACGCTCGATGGTTCGGCGATGCTCAAGATCAAGAAGGGCACGCAGTACGGCGATCTCTTCCGCATCGACGACGCAGGGCTGCCGAACTTGCGCAACGGGCACATGGGCGATCTGATTGTGGTGACGAAGATCGAGACGCCCAAGAAACTGACGAAGAAGCAGGAGGAACTCCTGCGTGAGTTTGCCAAGACCGAAGACAAGCATGTGAACCCCGAATCGCACGGGTTCTGGAAGAAGATCACCGATATCATCGGTGGGTAAGTGTTTTAGATTGAGATTTTCCAATGAACGATACACACGACCAAGCCGAGCACCAGCAGGATGATACCGTCAGCAATGAGGCTGTAGAAGCGGCTGAGCAAGCCAAAGCCGAGCGTGAAGATCACGCTGGGCGGATGGAATCCATCCGTCAACTCGCTTTGTCTGGCGAGCTCGAAGTGCTCCCTGAACAGGCCGGGATTGTTGAGGCGTTGCTCGACACCATCACACAGCGCGATGAGTTGCAAGATAAGCTGCTCCGTGCGGTCGCCGACCATCAGAACTTCCAACGCCGGGCATCAGGCAACGAGCGCGAAGCACGCACCGGGGCGACCCAAGGCGTCGTTCAATCGTTGATTCCGTTGTTGGATACCTTCGAGATGGCGCTGTTGCAAGACGCCGAGAAGGTGTCCGCCCAGCAGGTGATCGATGGCGTGAAGATGATTCGTGATGAGTTCTTGCGGATGCTCTCGGGCTATGGCGTCACTGCGATTGATCCCAAGGTCGGCGATGAGTTCAATCCGATGGAGCACTCAGCGGTGATGCAGCAAGCGGTCGAGGGGATCGAGCCGGGGCATATTTCGCTCAACATGGGTATTGGCTACAAGCTCGGCGATCGCGTTGTTCGCCCGGCGAAGGTCGCGGTGGTGCCTACGCCCGACGAGGCGAATGAAGATGGTGAGGACTGATTATGCCAACTTATGACTACCATTGCAACAACTGCGATCACGCCTTTGAGCTTTTTCAGTCGATGTCCGCGAGCGTGAAAAAGAAATGCCCAGAGTGCGGCAAGCTCACCCTCGAACGGCTGATTGGCACTGGGGCAGCCGTGATTTTCAAGGGGTCGGGGTTCTACGAGACAGACTACCGCTCGAAGTCGTACTCAAGCGATAAAGAAGCAGATAAGAAGGCGGCGAAGGAATCGACGGAGTCGAAATCGGATAAGAAATCAGAGAAGAAGCCCGAGAAAAAAACGGAATCCAAGCCTACCAAGACCGAGTCCAAGGCCAAGAAAGACTAACCATGCCGATCATCGGACTCGGCGTCGATATCGTCGAAACAGCACGCATCGCCGACCTTCTGGGCAACCACCCCGAGCGTTTCCTCGAACGGTGCTTTACCATCGGCGAGCAAGAAGATTCCAAGAACCCTAAGCGTCAGTTCGAGCACCTCGCTGCCCGGTTCGCTGCCAAGGAAGCTGCGCTCAAGGCGCTGGGCACCGGGTGGGCGCAGGGGATCGGATGGACCGACATCGAAGTTGTCAAAGAACCATCGGGCAAACCTGTATTGAACATCACCGGCAGGGCTAAAGAGATCGCTGACGATCTCGGTATTGCCAAGTGGCATCTATCATTATCCCATATTTCCACCCACGCGGTTGCCTCGGTCATCGCAGAGAGCGAATGATCGACCATGCCATTACCAACCGTCCTGATGACCGATGTTGTGCGCTCCTCGAACCAGGGCGATTCCCACGGCGGCGCGTACCTCATCAACCTTGAAACCAAGTCATTCGAGCAGGTCCTCGACTGGAACCGGGTCGATATCAACTGGGAAGGACGCGGGCAGGGACGCGGATTGCGTGGGATTTGCTTTGTCGGCGATGAAATCTATATCGCCGCATCGGATGAGCTCTTTGTCTTCGATCAACGGTTCAATATTTTGCGTTCCTTCCGGTGCGAGTATCTTCATCACTGCCACGAGATCGCCTACGACGGGGATCAATATATTTACCTCAGCGCAACGAGCTACGACTCGGTGCTCCGGTTCGATGTGCAAGCCCAGCGGTTCGATCAGGGGTGGTGGATGCGCACGGTCGAGCGGGAATACGACGGCAAGATGGTCCGGGCACTCGACGCTGTGGCGTATGATCCAGACGAGCCCGGCGGGGCGCGAGAGGGCGACACGCTGCATATCAACAATGTGTGCGTCGCGGGGAAGGTGCCTTTGTTTTCTGGGCTGGCGATGAATCTATTGGTCGCCATTCAAAACGGGCAGGCCAAGCCATTTGCGCAGGTGCCTCCAACGACGCACAACTGTCAGCCTCTGGGCAAGGGCGTGGTGATGAACTCGACCGGGCAGGACGCCGTCGTGATGGCCGATCGGCAAGGTCGGCTCATCAAGCAGTTCAAACTGCCTCGATATGATGAATCAACCCTGACCCACACCGATATCCCCGATGATTTCGCCCGCCAGGGCTTTGGGCGTGGGCTCTGTATTGATCCGGCGAATCGTGCGCTGATTGCCGGGTCATCCCCCGGAACGGTGAGCGTATTTGATGTACAATCCGAGTCATTGATCGCGACAGTGCAGGTGAGCAATGACCTGAGGAACGCGCCGCATGGGCTTGAGATTTGGCCTTACTGAGCACGCATGGAGATCGGCATGAATCTGGGCATCGCACTCACCAAAGGCTACCTCCGCAACCTGACACGCCCCCTGATGGTGGATGATGCGCGTTCCTATCGCGGGGTTGATCTATTGGTCGCCGGGATGCACATCGCCGATCAGGTCGATGCGAGGACGGGCAATCAACGCGTTGGTATGCTTATCCCGACCTCGGGTATTTTCGCCGCTGCGACCTATGGAATCTGGAGCAGCGGGCGCACCGCGGTCCCGATGAACTACCTCCTCGACGAACCGACACTTAACTATATCATCGAAGATTGCGGGTGCGATCTGATCATCGCTTCGCGCAAACTCATCGAGCACATCGGATTTGTGCCCAAGGTCAAGACGATCGTGTACCTCGAAGACATGAACTTCAAATCGCTGCCCTCGCCGAGACTCCCCAAGTGGACTTCATCTGATGAACTGGCGGTTGTCCTCTATACCTCGGGCACCTCGGGCAAGCCCAAAGGCGTGATGCTCTCGCATGCCAACCTACTGGCCAACGCTTCGCAGCTCCACGAGCACATCGGCGTGAAGCGATCGGATATTTTTCTCGGCGTCCTGCCTCAGTTCCACAGCTTCGGGCTCACCGGGTTGACCCTGATGCCGATGCTCTTTGGGTGCAAAGCCGTGTATACCGCGCGATTTGTACCCAAGAAGATCATGGGGCTCATCAAAGAGCACCGCCCGTCGATCTACCTCGCCATCCCGTCAATGTACAACGCGATGCTCACCGTCAAGGATGCAACGGCTGAGGATTTTGCCTCCTTCCGCATCATGCTCAGCGGCGGCGAACCCCTCCCCGAAACCGTCCGCACCCGCTTCGCTGAGCGATTCAATCAGCCCATTGTCGAGGCCTACGGACTCACCGAGACCGCGCCGGGGACCAATGTGCTCTTGCCTGAGGAGAACCGCCCGGGAACGGTGGGGCGATCGCTGCCTAGGGTCATCGAGCGAATCATCAACCCCGCGACGGGCGAAATCCTCCCCCATTCAACCGATGGCGAGCTACGCATCAAAGGGCCCAATGTCATGCAAGGGTACCTCGGGCTCGAAGCCGAGACCCGCGAGGCTTTCGACGAACACGGGTTCTTCAAGACCGGCGATATGGCCCAGATCGACCAGGACGGATTCCTAAAAATCACCGGGCGCATCAAAGAAATGATGATCGTCGGCGGCGAGAATGTCTTTCCCCGCGAAATCGAAGAAATCCTCAACGCCCACCCCGCTGTCCACGATTCAGGCGTCATCGGCCAAACCGATCCCATGCGAGGCGAGGTGCCCATCGGGTTCGTCGAACTCGAAGAAGATCAGGCTGTCGAGCCTGACGAGATCAAGCAGTGGTGCCGGGACAAACTCCCGGGCTACAAGATGCCCAAGCGGATCGAGATCATCGAGGCCCTCCCAAGAAACGGCACCGGCAAGATCATGCGCCGGGCACTCAAGCCCGAACCCCGTAGCACAGGCGTCTCGCCTGTGTCCTCCCTCTAGGAAGAATCATCAAAAGAAAGACACAGGCGAGACGCCTGTGCTACCAATCCTGAATCATTGCCTAGACTCTTCACCCGTCACAATATCCCAAAATCAACCCCATCGGAGCCTGCTGTGGAACTCTATATCGACACCGCCAACCTCGACGAAATCAAAGAGGCCCACGATCTGGGCATCCTCGATGGCGTCACCACCAACCCATCGCTGATCGCCAAAGAAGGCGTCCCCTACACCGATCGGCTCGCAGAAATCTGCAAGATTGTTTCTGGCCCGGTCTCGATGGAAGTCCTCGCGGTCGAAGCCGACGCGATGATCGCGGAGGGCAAGGTCTGCATGGAAGTTGCCCCCAACATTGTCGTCAAACTCCCTTCCACGATCGACGGCATCAAAGCCTGCAAAGCGCTCGCCGACGAGGGCATCAAGACCAACATGACACTGTGCTTCCAGGCGATGCAGGCGATGCTCGTCGCCAAGGCCGGTGCGTATCTGGTGTCGCCGTTCATTGGTCGGCTCGATGACATCTCCCAAGACGGCACCGAGTTGATCTCACAGATCCGCACCATCTATGACAACTACGGGTTCGAGACCAAAATCCTCGCTGCCTCGATCCGCCACCCCAAGCACATGCTCGAATGTGCATTGATCGGCGCTGATGTGGCGACTGTGCCTTTGAATGTCATCAAGCAACTCGCCAAGCACCCGCTGACGGATTCTGGCATCGAGCGATTCCTCGCCGATTACGCCGGCGCGTTTGGCAAGTGAGTGTTGATTGAATCAGATTCAAACCACACCGATCGGTGTGGTTTTTTCATGCCTACTCAACTTCAAAGATAAACTCGATCTCCACCGGCACATCGAGCGGCAGCGCCGACACTCCGACCGCGGCCCGGGCGTGCTGCCCGACGGATTCGCCAAAGATTTCGACGAGCAGATCCGAGCACCCATTGGCAATCTGAGGCTGCGATCCAAACCCGGGATCAGAAGCGACAAAGACCCCGACACGGACGACCTTGGTGACCTTGCCCAGATCGCCGAGATGATTCTGGAGATTGGCCAAACAGTTGAGCGTGCACTGGCGAGCGCACTCGATCGCCTGTTCGATCGAGACCTGCGAAGGCACCGCCCCGGTGGCCAGGAGTGAACCCGAAGCCATCGGAATCTGCCCGGAGATATACACCAGATTCCCACTCTGGCGGGCTGGGACATAGGAGGCAACGGGCTTGGGGGCGTCCGGGAGCACGATTTGGAGTTTTTCGAGTGACTGGGTGGGGGTGGCGGGGGTGGAACTGGACATATCGAGCCTCTCTGATGATAAAATGGGTTGTTTTGGGTCAGAAAATGGGACTTTTGGAACTGATTCGGGTTGCAGTCCGAATATGGTGATGATATGCTTGCATGCAAGTATGCACCTCCGGGTGCCAACTGGTATTTGTGGATCGGCAAAAGAGATATGCGTCCTTATTGGGTCCCCGTTTGGGAGCAACCCGTTTTCCTTGATTCTGCCGAATCACACATGCCGACAACTCGGCCTTTGTGTCCGCCGGGCAAATGCGCGGACGATGTGTGCATCGAGGCTGTCGATTTTGACAGTTGACGATGCTTGAGGCAACCGCCGATCAGTATGTTGCTGAGTCGGCATTGACCAAGGAGTCAAGGAAAATGAAAAGAACAAGAAAAAATGCGTTTACGCTCATCGAGCTTCTGGTGGTCATCGCGATCATCGCGTTGCTCATCGGTATCCTGCTGCCAGCACTGGGCAAAGCCCGTCAGCGTGCCAACCAGCTCAAGGATTCAACCCAGATCCGTTCATTGATGCAGGGCATGGTGCTCTTTTCTCAAAGCAATAAGGCGAACTACCCTGTTCCAAGCCGAATCGACCGTAGTGACACCACGATCCTGACCCAGAACACTCCAATCGAAAAGAACACCACCGGCAACATCTTCTCAATCCTGATCAATCAAGGGATCGTTGAAGTTGGACTCTGCTTCAGTCCTGTCGAGGTCGGCCGTTACGAAGAGTATGTTGGATACCAGTTTGAGAATCCAGACGGCGCAGTCGGCGGCACCACCGGCGGCGGCGGCAGCACAGTTCCAACCCAGGCACTCTGGGATCCAAACTTCAAAGGCACCCCAAAAGATCCAATATATGCTGCCGGGACAAGCGATGGCAACTTCCAGCTTGGAATCGGCAGTTTCAGCTACGCGCATACTCCCCCGATTGGCTTTCGCCTCGCAAATTGGCAAGGAAACTTTCAATCACTTGAACCAAACATCGCGAGCCGAGGTCCTGTGTATGAAATGAACGGGAATGTACAGCAGGGTGGTACATGGAAACTCATCGAGGACACCAACGCTCAATCGGATGGCTTGACTCCATTGGGCACGAGTTCCATTACTCTTGCGATGCATGGCAGCCGGACAGTCTGGGCTGGCAATGTCGGTTTCAATGATGCCCATGTCACATTCTACAACCGTCCCGATCCAGCCCAAATTGTTTGGACATTTACAGATCTGGTCGGGCAGTTCCGGACACAGGCAGACAATATCTTCATGAATGAGGATGATGCTGAGCGTCGGATCATCACCCCTCCAACTCAGAGCATTATTCTTTCAGGTCAAGAAAACAATCGCAACGCCTACCTCACCCAGTACTACGAGGTCACCGCGACTGGTGGGCAAACTCAGATCAGCCCGTATTACGACTGATTCAATGCTGACCTGTTCATTTCGGATTCGTCCGCCGTGAGCAATCAAAACTTAAAGCCCACAGCCTCACCGCTGTGGGTTTTTTTATCAAATCAAATGCTTCGATCCCCGTTCATCGAACAAATCGGATAATGTGATCTCTCTTCATGACTCATTCCATAGCCTCCAATCTCGATTCCCGTTTCATCCAACAGGTTTACGAAATCTGCGGGCTCAATGTGCTTATTGACCATCACACACGAGGGCTCTACTCAACCGATGCCTCGTTGTATCAAGTTGCTCCAATTGGCGTGGTTGTTCCAGATCGTATCGAACAGGTATCCGACTTGCTTTCGATCTGTTCATCGTTCAATATCTCGGTTCTTCCTCGTGGCGGGGGGACAAGTTTGGCGGGGCAATGTGTGAATCGCGCTCTCGTTATTGATGTCTCACAGCATTGCCACGGAATGTTTGCTGTTGATCCCAAAGAACACAGTTGCGAGGTGGAATCGGGGATCACTATTGATGATCTCAATGACCAACTCCGTGCGCACGATCTGTTCTTTGCGCCCGATCCATCCACCGCCCGCCAGGCGAACATCGGGGGGTGCATCGGCAACAACGCCGCCGGGGTGCACTCGGTGCTCTATGGACGAACCTCGGAGAATGTCCTCGCTATTGATGCTTGCCTAGCCGATGGGACTTGTGTCCGGTTCGATCGCGGAGCCTCGGCACGCGATCCGATCGCCCGAAGGATCACGCTGGGCGTGGTTGATGTCATCCGCCGACACCAGTCGCTCGTCGGCGAACGATTCCCCAAGACCATGCGCCGATCGAGCGGATACCAACTTGATGTCATCCTCGATCAACTCGAAAGCACAGGCTGGGACGCGGATCAAATCAATCTCGCCCCATTGCTCTGCGGCTCAGAAGGCACGCTCTGCGTCACGCTCAGAGCGACGCTTCAACTGCATTCGATCCCGAAACACAAAGGGCTCGCGGTGCTGGCGTTTGATGATCTCGATACTGCAATCTCGGCGGTCGAACCAATCCTCACACTCAACCCCGCAGGGATCGAACTCCTCGATGATCTCATCATGGACCTCGCCCGAGCCAACCGCCAATGTGCTCAATATGTCGAGTTGCTGCCAAACGCAGATGCCAAGGCGGTGCTCTTTGTCGAGTTCTTTGCACAAGATCGGGAATCAATCTGCGATTCGTTCAACCGACTCAAGGCGCTCATGCCAGATGTGCCGACCAAGGTGAGCACGGACCAAGCCGAGATGGTCCGCGCTTGGCAACTCCGTAAATCGGGCGAGCCTCTGCTCCATGCCATCGCGGGCAATCGCAAGCCGTTGGGCTTTGTTGAGGATAACGCGGTCCCCGTCGAACATCTCGGCGAGTTTGTCCGTCGATTCCGTCAAATTGTTGAGCGTGAAGGAACCATCGCTTCGTACTACGCGCACGCATCGGTCGGCGTGCTTCATGTCCGCCCGCTTCTGGATCTGCATGATCCTGAAGATGAGCAACGGATGCACCGGATCGCCAAGGATGTCGCTGTTCTTGCGCATGAACTTGGTGGTGTCCCCTCGGGTGAGCACGGCGATGGGCGAGCACGCGGCCCCTTTATTGAATCGTTCTTTGGGACCGAACTCCTCAACGCCTTCCGAGAAATCAAGGCGATCTTTGATCCCCAGAATCTCATGAACCCCGGCAATATTGTCGAGCCGATGCCCATCGAGTCCATCAGCGAGCATACCCGGATCAAGCCCAAGGGCGAGCGAATATCGGTGCCGACGATTGAGACTTACTACCGCTATGAATCCGAGCAAGGATTCGGGCATGCGGTCGAGTTGTGCAACGGCGCGGGCGTGTGCCGACGCAAGCAGGGCGGCGTGATGTGCCCATCCTATCAGGCGACCCTCGACGAGCAGCATTCCACCCGAGGCAGAGGCAATGCGCTCCGCTTGGCGATCACGGGGCAGATCAATCCATTCGCCGAGTCAGCGGCCGGACCAGTTTTCAACGATCAGCCAACCAAGGACACGCTTGATTTGTGTCTGAGTTGTAAGGGGTGCAAATCCGAGTGTCCTAGTTCGGTCGATATCGCCAAACTCAAAGCCGAGTACCTCGCCCAGGGGTATCGCCAGCAGGGGGCGATCCCGTTGCCCGTCCGCGTCATGTCCAATATTCATGCCATCAATCGGCTCGGCTCGGTGATGCCGAGCCTGACCAATCTGGTCAATGCCTTGCCTCCGATCCGTTCGGTCATCAACCATGCGCTCAATATCCACCCGGCCCGTTCGCTGCCCAGAGCTTCGCTCCCGATCAGGGCTCGACCGGTTCCGCAAGGCGATCAGGCTCGGGTTGTTCTTTTGAGCGATACTTTTACGACGCACAACGATCCCCAAATTGGGCTGGCGACGGTTCGCGTGCTCGAAGCCTTTGGGTACAGCGTGGGGATTGAAACTGTGTCGGACTTTGGGCGGGCAGCGATTTCGTTGGGCAATCTTGCGTTCGCCCGGCGCGAAGCAGCCAAGTTGATGGATCAACTCGGACACCTGATCGATGATGACCGAATCATCGCGATGCTCATCCCCGAACCATCGTGCCTGTCTGCGCTCTGCGATGACTGGGCTGATCTGAAGATCGCCCACGATCGTGATCGCATCGAACGATTCATCGCCAAGGCGGCGTTGCCTGAGACATTCATCGAAAATATGTGGGCGAGCCATCCCAAGTATCCAGCATTCAAGCCGATGACCAATCGGATCGTTCTCCACGGGCACTGCCATCAGAAAGCACTCTGGGGCGATGCCAGTTCGTCAGCGATTTTCAATCGGCTCTATCCAGATCAGATCACAGTCCTCAATACCGGATGCTGCGGCATGGCGGGCTCGTTTGGGTATGCGGAGCATCGGTATGAGCTGTCTATGAAGATCGGCGAGCAAACCCTGTTTCCTGCGGTTCGGGCTCTGAGCGATTCGGACATCCTCGTCGCGCCGGGCACTTCGTGCAGGCATCAGGTGCTCGATGGCACGGGATGCACAGCCCGGCATCCGATTGAGGTGCTTGCTGGTTTGATTGCGGATTGAAATCGGATTACGCGGGGCTCGGGACGAGCCGGGCGATGGATTCGACGAGTTCCGCAGCGGCCTGCCAGTGGGCGCCGGTGGCGGGGCCATCAATGATGATCCGGTGGGCGCAGACCGGGACAAGCATCGCCTGGATGTCGTCGGGCTCGACAAAGTCTCGGTTGTCCATCCATGCCCACGCCCGCGCGGCCTGGGCGAGCGCGAGCGAACCTCGCGGCGAGAGCCCGACCTGAATTTCATCAGAGTCACGGGTTGCCTGGGCGATTTGGACAATGTATCGGCGGATGGGTTCGCTCAGGTGCACCGCATCGACCTGCCCCTGCATCTTGAGCACATCCTCGCGCTCAATCACCGGGGTGATGTGTTCGAGCACAGTGCTCGCGGGGCGGAGATCGAGCAGCTCAACCTCGGCGTGCTCGTTTGGATATCCCAGGCTGATCCGCATCAAGAACCGATCGAGCTGATTTTCGGGGAGTGGGTAGGTGCCCTCATACTCGGCGGGGTTCTGGGTCGCGACGACCATGAATGGTTCGTTGAGCCGGCGGGTGAGCCCGTCGATAGAAACCTGCGATTCACTCATGGCTTCGAGCAACGCCGATTGGGTGCGTGGGGTGGTCCGGTTGATTTCGTCCGCGAGCAGGATGCTTGTGAAGATCGGGCCGGGCTGAAACTTGAGTTCCTGCCCTTCTCTTGAGAAGATGGACACCCCTAAAAGATCCGCGGGCAGCATATCGGGGGTGAGCTGGATGCGCGCAAACGGGCAGTTGATGGATTTGGCGAGTGTAGATGCGAGGAGCGTTTTGCCCACGCCGGGGACATCTTCGAGCAGCACATGCCCACGGGCGAGCAGGCAACAGATGACCCAGTCGATTGCGGGGGAGTCGCCGAGGAATACTTTGGAGATTTGAGTTCGCAGTGCATCAATCATGGATGGGCGTTCTGTGTTGTCATCGAGCCGGGGTGTCGGGCGATACGGGTTTTCGGACCACGCTCGATCGGGAAATGGATTGTTCTTTCAAGTCTATCGCATTGGATCATCAAAGAGTCATTACGGGGCGTGTCCTCATCGGTTCCATGTGGTATGCTCTTGATTCATCGTTTCTTGGTCTCGGGACGACGGATATGGATCAATCAACCGATAGCACGCCGCCTCAGATGACACCCGATGACACCGGGCGGGCGATCGCACGCCAACTCACCGGCGAGCTCTATTGTATCGGATGCGGGTACAACCTGCGCGGATTATCCATCCGCTCGAACTGCTCAGAATGTGGCATCCCGGTTCGGGCGACGATTCTGGGGATTGTTGATCCCAAAGCCGATGAACTTGTGCCGCTCATCGCTCCGAGATTGGTCGCCTTGGGGCTCAATGCGTGGAGCATCGGCGCGATGCTCGCGGTGTCGATGATCTGGGTGCATCGAGTTCTCGAGCTCTTCCGCGATGTCTTCACCATCGGATTGACACCGATATGGATATCCTGGATCGGGCTCGGCGGATTGGTGATTTCGATGTTCGGAGCTTTTACCATTCTTCGCCCGCATCGGGCAGTCCCGCGGGGTGAGGTGCTTCGCGCGGCCTTGGGCGTTTCGTTCTATGCGCCGTTGATGTATGTCTATAGCACGATATATATCAGGCACGACATGCTGGTGCCCTCGCCGGTGTTCAATCCGGGGGATTCGATAGTGGGTCGCTCGATTCTCCGCGTGCTGATGTTCGCACTCGTCGCGGGGATTATCTGGGGGCTTCGCCCTCAGGCGGTGGGGCTGGCGGTACGATCGGTGGTGGTTCGGACCGGGCGGGTCGATCGTCAATCCCTCATTGCAGTGCTCGTTGCGCTCGGAATCGCGGCATTCGGAGATCTGATTCATATTGTTGGAGCATTTGTGCCGTTGGGCTTTGACGATGTGCTCTCGATTATTTCGCTTGTGGTGATCGCGCTGGGATCGGTGCTTTTTACGGTGGGGATGGTCAATATCTGCATCGACACGATTCGGCTCTATCCGGTACTCGTTCGCCCGGGGGTGGGTTTGAGCGATATATTCGAGACAAATCGCGAGAAATCCGATCGAACCGGGGAAATGTGATTCGGTGAATCCATCGGCCCGATACACTCGTATCGAGAGAGGTTCACAATCGGTCACCGACCCCGGAGAAAAGAATGATCTATCCCCAGTTTGCAGACAATACACCCAATCCTATCCGCCACGCCCTGCTCGGCGGGCTCATCACACTCGCTTCACTCGCCCCGGCTACGCTGGCGATCGACGAGGTGAGTTTGGCGGTGATCGAAATCTCAGGCACCCCCGCCGAAGTCGAGGTCGGGTTCACCTGGCTCGGCGATGGCTCGGACACGCTGCTGGGGATGGTCAACACCATCGACACCCTTGCCTATGACAAAGAGTTCTCGGGCTTGGTGCTTCGGCTCAAAGATTCAGCGCTGGGCATCACCCAGGTCGAAGAGATCGGGCAGGCGATCGAGCGGTACCGTCAAACGGGTAAAAAGGTGCATGTCTTTGCCGAGGGGTATGGCACCAGCGATCTGCTCCTTGCCTCGTTTGCCGACGAGATCATTCTCCAGGCGGGTGGGTATGTTTCGTTCCCCGGGTTGCACATGGAGGAGATGTACCTCGGCGATACCCTCTCGTGGGTCGGCGTGCAGGCACAACTCGTGCAAGTGGGCGACTACAAAGGCGCCAACGAAACCATGACCCGCTCAACTCCATCGCCAGCGTGGGAACAGAACATCTCCGGACTCCTCGATGGTATGTACGCCAATATCCGCACCATCATCAAAGATGGGCGAGACATGAGCGATCGCGAACTCGATCAGGCGATGGAAGTCGTCTGGGCGGCATCGGGAGATGAAGCGGTCGACGCGGGGATCATCGACGCGGTGGTCGATCTGCCGATGCTCAAAGCCCACTTTGCCGACGAATATGACGCGGAGATCAACTGGGTATCGGATCCCTACGCCGTGAATGAAAGCGGCCCGGACTTTTCATCGCCTTTGGCGATCTTTGGCGCGATGATGGCCGAGTCTGGGCCGACGAGTATCGACCATCCGACGATTGCCGTCCTGCACATCGAGGGCACCATCATCGACGGCGACTCCACCAGTGGAGGCATGTTCGGGGGGGGCTCGTCGGTCGGTTCGAGGACTATCCGCAACACGATTGAAACAATCCTCAAGGAAGATTTCATCGAGGGCGTCATCGTCCGCGTGAACTCGCCGGGGGGCTCGGCGATCGCATCGGAGGTGATGTGGCAGGGCATCGAGCGGCTCAAATCCGAGAAACCGGTCTGGGTCAGTGTTGGCAATATGGCGGCATCGGGCGGGTACTATGTGCTCAGTGCGGGGGACAAGGTCTTTGTGAATCCATCGAGCGTTGTCGGCTCGATCGGCGTGGTCGGCGGCAAGTACGCGATGGGCGAACTCTACGAAAAAGCCAAGATCAACATCGTCGAACGATCCCGTGGGCCGATGGGTGATTTATTCTCCGCTTCGTCGCCTTGGGACACCGATCAACTCTCACTGATGCGCCGGGAGATGAAGAAAACCTATGATTTATTCACTTCGCGCGTCGAGGCCGGGCGTGCGGGGATTGATCTCGACGAAACCGCAGGTGGGCGATTGTTTGTCGGGTCCGATGCGATCGAACTGCATATGGCCGACGAAATCGGCGGGCTCGATGACGCGGTCAACGCGTTGGCTGCCGAGATCGAGATGGGTGATTTCGATGTGATTCATTTTCCCCAGCCGCCGAGCTTTGAGGACATGATCCTCAACTCGTTCGGGCAGTTCATCCAATCACCCGCTCAGTCAATGGGTATGGCGCAGGTTGAAGGCATGCTCCGGTCGGTGCTTGGCGATCAACGGTACCTATCCGTTGTGGATACACTCAATGCTTTGTTGCTTCTCCGTGATGAAAAGGTGCTGCTGGTGAGCCCGCGGACGATCTATATCAAATAGGCTCAATGCCTTTGCAATGTGGATAAGAACTCAAGATAAAAAAGCCCGGCCAGATGGTCGGGCTCTTTGTATTTGATTCGGCGAACGGATCAGACGGTGGTGATCTCGGCGGTTTTCTTGGTGAGCATCTCATCGACCTTGGCTTCGTATTTTTTGAGCAGGTCTTGGATCTCGGTGTGGAGGGTCTTGATCTCGTCTTCGGAGTAGTGGGTGCCGTCCTGTTTGGCCAGTGAGTCGGCGTGCTTGTTGGCATCTCGCCGGGCATTGCGGAAGACGATTTTTTGCTCCTCTCCAACCTTCTTGGCCTGTGCGACGAGTTGCTTGCGACGATCGGTGGTGAGCATGGGCAATGAGAGCCGAACCTGCTTATCTTCGACCTGTGGGTTCACGCCCAGATTCGCCAGCTCGATCGCCTGGCGGATTGCATTGGCGAGCGAGGGATCAAAGGGCTTGATGAGGATCTGGGCTGGCTCGGGGATCGAGATGGCGGCGATGCTTTTGAGATCGGTTTCTGAGCCGTAGCATTCGACCTTGACGAACTCGACCATCGCTGGCGATGCACGCCCGGCGCGAATGCCCGAGAGCTCGCCGGTGAGGTATTCGACCGCTTTGGTCATGGCTTCTTCAGCCTCGAAAAGGATGGTGTCGGGATCGGTGCTCATGGTGTATCTCCAAAGATATCGTCGTCTGGGGCATCATATCCGCCGAGATTGGAATCGGCGATGGTTCATCGAATCGGGGAGGGGAAGTTTAGGATTTCGCGCTCATCAGGGTGCCGATATCGTCGCCTTCGATGACTCGGCGGATATTGCCCAGCGTCTTGAAATCGAAGACCAAGACCGGGATATTGCGTTCTTTGCACATGGTTAGGGCGGTCATGTCCATCACGCCGAGCTCTTTTTCGATCGCTTCGGTGAAGGTAAGGTTTGTATAGCGGGTGGCGTTGGGGTCTTTGTTTGGATCGGCGGAGTAGACGCCATCGACCTTGGTGGCTTTGAGGAGGATATCGCAGTCGAGCTCGGTGGCTCGCAGGGCGGCGCAGGTGTCGGTGGTGCAGAACGGGTTGCCCGTGCCGGCTGCGAGGATCACAACGCGACCCTTGTTGAGGTGGCGGATGGCGCGGTTGCGGATGAAGGGCTCGGAGATCGCCCGGATGTCGAGGGCTGAGAGCACGCGGGAATCGACGCCGATGGAGTCGAGTTTTTCTTTGAGGGCGGCGGCGTTCATGACGGTGCCGAGCATGCCCATGTAGTCGGCGGTCGCCTGGTGGATATCACCCGATTTGGCCAGGTCGGCACCGCGGATGATATTGCCCCCGCCGACGACGATGGCGATCTGGGCCCCGGCTTTGGTGGCGTCGAGGACTTCGTTGGCGATGATCCCGAGTTCTTTGGTGTCGATCCCGAAGCCATCTGGCGCGCAGAAGGACTCGCCGCTGAGTTTGAGCAGGACGCGCTTGGGGGGTGTTCGTTTGGTGGTTGAAGATGTTTGAGGCATTGAGTGATCTCCGTTGATCGGATGCTCTGAGGCCCCTACGAGCGGGCCGGTTTCGTCAAAACACCGCTCAATGATAGAACCTCAACGAACCGATATGCTACCCTGCACGAATGGGAAACTGGGGGTATCAGGATGATGCCCAAACCTAGGCTGATCCGATAGAGAGAAGAGCAGCATAAATCGCATGGATGCAAAGGGACGACGACCCACTTGGACCACCAGCAGGACATTTTGAGCGCAGATGATGCCCAATCACCCGCCCGGGAGCGGTCATCGCGTCGTCGGCTGATCGAGCGGGCGACGATCATGGGGCTGATGATCTCGGTGGGTGTGCATTTGGTCATATTGCTCCTCGCGGCATTGATTACCATCGACTTTGGATTCGGCGACGCGGGGGGCGGCGATGCGGGCGAGGTGGACTTTGCGGTGATTGTTTCATCGGATCTTGCCCAGACCTCCTCACCCAAACTCGAGTTCGAGAGCTTTGAGGTGGCGATTACGCCCAATGAGTCTGTGGTGGAGATTGATTTGCTCTCTGACTCGAGCACGGATCAGTCGGTCAACGAGTTGGCAGATTCGATCGCCCCGAGCCTCGAGCCCGGCGGCGGGTCGCTCACAAGCATCGACGCGAACACCGGGAGCGCAGGGGCAGGCACAGGCGACGGGGCGAGTTTCTTTGGGCTCGAAGCGCAGGGGCGCCGATTTGCGTACATCGTGGATGTCTCAGGCTCGATGAACTCATTGACCGGCGATGGGGAGATGACCCGGTGGGAACTCACCCGGGCGGAACTGCTCCGGTCGATCTCTGGGCTTGATAAGAATATCGAGTTCTTTATTGTGCTCTATTCGAGCACCCCGATCTCACTCTTTGGCAACACGAAATGGGTGCAGGCGGATATGAAAAGCAAGCGGCTTGTCGGCACCGGGCTCTTTGGGATCACCCCGGCGGGGGGGACGAAACCGATGGCGGCATTCAGCCGAGTTTTTTCGCTTGATCCTGAGCCCGATGCGATTTATTTCATGACCGATGGGCTCGTTGAGACGGATGTGCCTGCGCAGATTCGCCAGATGAATCGGCGGAAGTTGATCCCGATTCACTGTATTTTGTTCGGGGAGTTAGGCAATGCGAACGATTCGCAGGCTGCCAAAAACATGCTGACCAACATCGCCAAGAACTCGGGGGGCAAGTTCACGCATATCAAGGAGGGTCGCCCTTGAGTTTAGTGATGGTGTATCTCGGTATTGTGTTCGCAGTTGGTGGTGGTGATGGCGGTGGCGAACCCACAACGATTGTGCGATGGTCTGCAAGCGAGCCGAGTGTCGGGCAAGTGGTTGATGTGAACGATCAAGGGATCAGTATCCGTGTTGGCGAAGCGATTCTCCCAGAGGAGATTCCGTGGTTTGATGTGCGTGGGGTCGAGGGGATGGATGTTGATGTGAGTCCGTATCGGGCGTTGGCCGATGGTGCCTGGCGTGCGCATGCCCGGCTGATGCGCGGGGATGTGGCGGGGGCCCAGCGGATCTATATTCAACTCGAAGATCAATATCTCTGGAAGACAGGCAGGCAGTCTGCGGATGTGAGCATGGGGCTTGTTGCGTGTCGGCTCGATCGCCGAGAACGGGCTCAGGCGGTGGTGCCTTTTTTAAGCTGGCTCGTCGCGACTTCCGGGTTCAGAGGGACAGGAGAGTCGGCTCCGGCTGATGAACTAGAAGCGGATGATGGATGGATTCCCCGGGTAGATGCCCAGTATCGTTTCGTCCCGGGGCTGCCTCCGGTCTTTGGTGATGGGGGTGGATTGCTCAGTGATGATTCGTTGCCTGAATCGGAGTTGATTTCCGATCGTCAGCGGGTGCTCTTTGGGTACTATCAACTCGCGCTCGATCATGATATCCACCGTACAGAGCAGGCGGGGTCGGTGCTCGATGCACTCGATCGCGTGCTGCTCGGGCGTGAGAATCGTGATCCGGGGGTGAAGTTCTTTGAAGAGATGCTCAACGCGCAGGCTCATCCAGACGCTCAACATCGGCTCGCTGCGCGAGGATCGCTTGATCGGCGGATTCGCTCGAACCCGGATACCTGGATCGAACTTTGGGCAAGGCTTGCGATTGGTGTTTCATTGCTCGCTGAGCCAGAGGCACAGGATAACGAGCGAGGAGTGATCCAGTTGATTCATGTCATTGTTCGTCTTGAACACATTGATACGAATCTCGCCATATTGGCGTCACAAATCGCGGATAAATATCTCAGCAAGACCGAGCGGTCTGCTTGGGGTGCTCAGTTGCTCCATGATGCCGAGCATTCATGGGCGCAAGAACAGATCGGCTCACTTACGAAGGGGCAAACTGCTCATGATTGATTTTTCACCGTTTCAAGTATTCCTCATGCCTGCGATGCAGGCGCCCGCATCGGATTCTGGTCAAGGGCGTCGCTCGCTGCTCGAGTACATCGCTCAGGGTGGGCCGATCGGGATGATTATCATCTTGATCTCGCTTGTAGCCATCGGGATGATCGGGGCCCAGATATTTCGCATTCGGCGTGATCGGCTCGCGCCACCCGAGTTGATCGATGATCTGCGTGCGCTGCTGGCGCAGGGTGATATCGACAACTCGATCAAACGATGCGAGGATGAACAGAGCACGAGTTATCTCTCGCGCGTGGTGGGTAGCGGGCTGGTGCGTGCTTCGCGATCGGCCTTTGGGATGCTCGAACTCCGATCATCGGTCGATGAGATTGGTCAGTTGGAGGTCGATCGGCTGTATCGGCTGACCGATGGGATCGGGCTCATCGCATCCGTCGCCCCGATGCTCGGGCTCTTGGGTACAGTGGTGGGGATGGTTGGTGCGTTTGATACGATCACGCTCTCGGATGGGCCTGCCCGTCCTGATGCGCTCGCGGGGAGTATCTCGCAGGCGTTGATCACCACGGTGCTGGGTCTGGTCGTTGCGATTCCATCGACGGCGATGTATACCTATCTCCGCAACCGGATCGATCATTTGACGACCGAGATTGATGAGGTGATCGAGGAGATCATTGCACCACTCGAATCTGCCCAGGGATCAGATGAAGCGGGAGGGAGCCAAAAGGCGTGAGTCAGAAAAAGACGACATCTCGGCACATGATTGATGTTGATCTCACCTCGATGATCGATGTGGTTTTTCAGTTGATTATCTTTTTCATGTTCACCTCGCAGTTCGGCGAACTGCGCCGGACGGAGATCGACCTGCCTCATCAGCCCGGGGATCAAATCGAGGCTCGCCAAGAGCCTGCGATGATTATCGACCTGACCAATGAGGGGGCGTACTTGGTTGAATCGATCGAAACCACTTTAAGTGAGATCGAGCGGCTTGCCCGTTCGGGGGTGCTCGGGCAGAACCCGCAAGACCCGTTTGATGTGCTCATCCGCCCGGATCGCAACGCCTCGGCGGTGCATCTGGATCGGCTTTTGATGAAACTAGCGAACACCGGTGTGCAACGGTGGAAACTCGCGACGGTGAATCCGGGGGGCGGGCAATGAGCCGAACCGGATCGAAATCAAAGCGTCGATCTGCTCGGCTCGGTGCGCTGCCGTTGACATCGATGATTGATGTGGTGTTTTTGCTGTTGATCTTTTTCCTGGTGACCGCCAACTTTGCGCAGGACGAGCACAAGCTGCCCGCGACGGTGCAGACAGAGGGCGGCGGGGTGCGTTCGAGCGACCTTCAGCCTCAGGTTATCCAGATCAAGATGCAGGGGGATCAACCGATCTTTGTGATGGGCGAGGTTGCGGTTGGCGATCGTGCATCGCTTGAGTCGGTGCTCAAGAACCTGCCCAAAGACCCCGGCGTGGCGATCAAATCCGATCCTGAGGTTCCGATCTCGGCGATCGCGCTTGCGCTCCAGGCCGCCCGCAATGCCGGGTTTGATAAACGGAGCTATGTGCCATCTGATGGTCAGTAAATTGGCAATTCTTTTCTCGGTGATGTCGATGGGCGTGGGCACCTGCGCGTTCGGCGCATCGATGGGTCCGGGTGATGAGCAGGTCGAGGCGTATCTCAAAGCACACGCAATGACCGGGCTCCTTGAGATCCAACTCGAAGAACGGATCCGTGATGCGAAAAATAAGGATGAACAGCAAAGGCTGATCGAAAAACTCTCGAAGTTGTATCTCGATCAACTCTCGTTGTATGGGCGTGATGATCCATATCGCCAGATCGTCATCAACCGTGCCCGTTCATTGACAGAGCGGATGGGGTCATCGCCGATGTACGCGCTTCGGATCGAGTTGTTGATCGAATCGTACCTTGGGGTGGAGTCAGCGGTTGAACTCGCCCGGCTCGAACTGCTTGATGATGAGGATCGGCAGCAAGCGATTGATGCGTTGGTCGAGATCAATCGCGGGCTCAATGCGCTTGTGGGCAAGATTGATCCAGCGGTCGCCCAGCAAGAACGCCTGCGCATCCGCGCCAAGGGCGATGGGATTGAGCAGGCGACAGAGCGACTCGCTGAACTGCGTCGATATCGTTCGCTGGGACATTATTACCATGGGTGGACGGGGTATTCGCTGGCGGTGCTCAAGGAGCAGCATGTGCCGGCGGGTGTGTTCGCATCGTTTGGTTGGTTGCTTGGGAGCGAAGGGGATATGCCTCAGTTGTCATTGCTCAATAAGAGCACGCTTGAGTACGAGCATGTCGCTCGGGCTGCGATCGGTGTGGCGATGTCATATGCCCAATCAGATGATTCGCCCGCTGGTCGGGCATGGGCGCGGGCTGTTGTTGAATCGGAATATACAGATTCGGATGCGCGACTGGCGGGTGAGGATCGGCAGATTCAGATTATGGCCATCGACCGGGATTGGATTGACACTTATGAATATGTCCATGTGATCGAACGGCAACGCGGTGAAAGGAATTCAATGCGCGTAGGGGATGCCCGGTTTCTTGCGTTGCAGGCGCTCCACGCGATGGATTCCACGCGTGCTGGGCGGGGTGGATTGGCAGGGGCGAAGAAGGTTGGGCAGTATGCCCTCGAGCAGCTCGTTGAACTCAAAGAGATCGGGCATGTGCTTGATCTTTACCGCCGATTTGATTCGCTGCCGATGCTTGCCGATGGGTTTATTCCTCACTACGCCCGTGCCTTGGCGGAACTCAGGAGGATAGAACAAACCGGAAAGTCGGGGATGTATGCGTCGGTTGCCTCGCTCATTGCGCAGGCGCTCGATGCGCCCGATGCGGATCGGTTCCCCGAGGAGCGAGATGACGCATCACTCAAGCTTGCATACGCCGAGATTCGCAGCGGGCGGGCGACTCAAGCGATTCAAATATGCGACGCGATCATCGAAACATCGACGAACGAGGCATCGATCGAAGAGGCACGGTGGATGCGGATCGCAGCGATTGATTCGGTCGATATCAACGCGAACACGGGGACTTCAAAGCGACTCAAAGATGCGGTTCGTGAATATATTGTCGCCTATCCGTCGACAGCGAGATCTGCACAACTCATCCTCCGCCATGCGTTGCAGGGGGCTGTCGACGCGCGGGTCGCGATTGAATCACTCTCGGCGATCGGAGACGATGACCCGATCGTGCTCCCCGCTCGACGAGCATTGGTCCAGCTTGAATATCAACAACTCAAAGCGACGGGGTTTCGTGATGCTGAGAGGGCGGCTCGGGTGCTTGCGATGGTCCGATGGATACTTGAGAAACAGCCTAAGGAAGTTGTTGATCTCAGTGATGCCAAATCTCGGATCGGAACCATACGGATCGGGCTCGATCTTTCGCTTCGGATTCCACAGGCGGATATTGAACTGGCCAATCGGCTCGTTGAACTCGGGATGGGCATCCTCGCCTTTGACAGTTCATTGAGTGTGTACCGTTCTGAGTTTGTCTATCGACAGGTTGAAGTTGCACTGCGCAGCCGGCGGGTTGATGATGCGATGGATTTGCTTGATGAACTCGGCTCGCTCGATCAGAGCAAGGCGAGATCGGCCCGAATCCTCGTGTTCAACGGTGTGTTGGAGCGATGGAATCAACGCCCCGATGTATTGTCTGCTCGGCGTATTGTTGACTTGGGCTCGGTTATTCTTTCTGAGCACATGCCCGCGTATCCTGAGCCGATGGGGGTGCAGATGTCGGGTGTTGCGGAGACCATCGCCCATGCGGGGGTCTATTTGTGGGATGCTCAGAATGATACGGATGATCGAGACTTGGCGCTCCGGGTGTCGTTGATGGTGCTCGAACGAGGGAATCCCACCGAGCAGGGGTTGCGTAGAACCGCAGCCCTCGCTGCGCAGGTGAAGGACTATGCGAACGAACTCGAAGCATGGCTCCGCCTGTTGGGTGCGTATCCGAACACGGATGAAAAGTGGTATCAGGCGCGGTATGAATCGTTGCGTGTGATGAAGCGGGTTAACTTTGCGCGTGCCCTCAGTGCGTATGACCAGTATCGGGTATTGCATCCCACTCTTGGCCCGGAGCCTTGGAACGAGCGGATCGCGGGGCTCTTTGGTGACACCGTTCCTAAGGAGGCGACGCCATGACTCGCCACAAATCCTCACCGAGCCCGATCGTTGAGTTTCTCGGCCCCGACGCCGGGGCGGGCGGGCCCTTTGCGCTCCTCGGTTTGCCATATGAAATTGAATCGGATACGCAGATTCTTCGTGCAAGCCAGAGAAGGCTCCATCAGATTGATCTTCATCGGTTTCGCTCGACTCCGGACGCATCGGAGGTTCGGTTAGCGGTTCATGCGGCGGCCTCTCAGTTAATGGATGCCAATCTCCGCGCAGAACTCGCTCGGCGTTGGCCCGCGGGAAAGCCGGTGTCGGTGCCTCAGGCGTGGAAGCCTGTTGAGCACGCTGCCCGTGTGTCTCGGCGTGTGTTAAGCAGCGCGAAGATGCTCATCGCGGCGAGCGGGGGATGGAACAGCACTGCCCGCAAGCGACTCGCCCATCTTGCGCGAATGAATCGGGTGGGCGCGCTCGAGTTGGTGAATGCATTGTGCCCGCCGCCTCGGGTTCACGATGATCTTCCTGAATCTTCCCCCGGTGATGCGCCGATCCCCAGACTCGCCGATCGTGTGATGCTTGTTGATCCGCCCCCCGCTGGGAATCTCCATTGGCTCGCTGCCTATGGGCTTGTGTTTGTAATGGCGGTGAGCGTTCTTTCGATGGTTGTGTTGGTGCCCGCACAGTCTCCAAGCGTCTCGGCGGGGTCGACGGGGAGTAAGAGTTCCGATCGTTCTTCGTCGGGCGGGGCGTATGAAAACCAGACCGATTCCAACCAAGCCCACACCGGGCACGAACGAGAGGGCTTGACGCATTACACCGCGATTGCACACGAACTTGAGATTCTTGTCGGGCGGGTTGATATCGAGCCCAAGGCGAGCATCGAACGGTTTGTAGAAATCTATCCGGTATATGCTTCGGGGTGGGAAGCATTTCCTGAGCCCGCGCTCAAACGAGCAGCGTTGAATATTTCGGAGTTTGTCAGGCGAGCCAGCGTGGACGGTGCCGGCTTTGAACCGATCAGTTCTCTCTTCGATTGTGCTTCTCCATCGTCCGACCCATCCCAGATGATGATCCGGTCGGCCACGATTGATGTGATCCTTTCTGATCCGACACTCAATCCACGAGCAAGCGAACGATTCGCTTTGATCCGAAGCAAATGCTTCGTGGGCGATGCACGCCCGAGCGATGATATCATCGAGGCGATCGTCGTCGCTGCCGGGCTCGCGGCGGTCAATTCTGAGAGCGATGACCCGCAGTGGTGGGGGCGATGGCTTGATGGTGTGCGGGCGGCGACCAGAAACGAGCCAGACCAACAAACCCGCCTGGTGCTCTCGGCATTGTCGGCTCGGCTTCGGGATCAATCGGTGCCCGGCGAGCAATGGAAATCATCAGCGATCAAACTCGCGACAGCATTGACATGGCGGGAGGGGACATCCGAGCGATATTGGTTGCTGAGCCAGTTCGCGGATCAAGCGGTGACAACGCCTCGGCTCGCCGCATTGACCAGTGCTATCGGGACCTACTCCAAAGCCCCACAGATCACCGCACAGATGGTGCTCAACCCGAGTTCGACTTTTCTTCAACGCCAAGAACTTGCCCAAGACTATCGCTCGGCATGGGAAGGAGCCAAGGGCGAGCCCGCAGGCGATGGGCGATACGCCGAGATCATCAAGGCGTTGCACTTAAGGGCGTCGATCACGCCGGTCGGGCTTGACGAATCTCAAGCAATCGAAACCATTATTGAACTCGCCCGGCTCAATACGGCTGCGTGGCAGTTCGCCGATGGGCATGAGCAACTCGGAATCCAATCGCTCAGCGATGCCGGCGAGCGGGTTCTCAAGCAGTCAAGTCCACAGACTTTGAACCTGAGCGTCAATCGGCGCGATACACAGTGGGCCGAGCAAGCGATCAACGCACCCAACGCATCGGCCCTGAGTGCGCTCTTCTCGCAACTCGTCCAGGACGATGGGCCCGGGGCGAACTCTGCATATGCTTTGGTGTATTTGGCGACACTCAATCCAGATCCTGAGATACGAGCAATGGCGAGCACTCAAATCGTTCACTATCGTGATCGGCCGACGATTATCATCGCGGTTGACCACGCGATCGGTTCAAGCCGAATCAGTTCGAGGCTCGAACAACTTGTGGTCCAGGTGCTTGATGCCCCGCTTCCTGCACGCACTGATGACAACTGGTATGACCACGCACATCGTCAACTCTTGGAGCAACTCGCCGTATCGCTTGCCCAGACGGTTGAATCCAATCGTGCAGTGCTTGAAGAAAGTCTCGAACTCGCATACCGGGCAAGGGGTGAATCATCGGGATCGCTTGTCGATGCGTCCGGGCTCGCATCCGAGGCTGCCAAGCGTGTGTATCAACAACTGTTGCTTGAATCGCTTTCCGAGCCATATGTTGATGTGCTTGATCCAGAACTGATCGCACGCATAGACGCAGCCACCCATGTACGCAGCGCTCGATCACAGAGCCCGATCCATCTCTTCCTTGCGTATCAACGGGGCGGTTGTGAACTCTTGGGTGCTTTGGCTGAGCAGGATATCCCGGGGGCGTCGATGCGGATCAAGGATCTGCTGGGCGAACTCGATTCCAGGCTTGCTCAATCGAAAACGGTGCTCGATCAGATCGCACAGGTCGAACGGTGCATTGCCCAACTCTGGATTCTCCGTCTCGAAGGGAAACGACTATGAATCGAGCAAAATACTCATGCCGACAAAGAATACTCGGCCTCCGATTCGGGTTTGTAGCTTTGCTGTCTGTATCGAGTATCGCTTTGGTGATGGGGATGGGCACGCCTCCGATCAATCATCCCCAGATATCGCAACTCAATCCAGAATCAGTGGTTTCGTATCTGCAAATCGGCGAATCGCTCGGCTTCCATGCTGAGAATGAGCAAGATCAGATCGTGGCGATGCAAACATTGGGCTTGGGCATCGGGCTTGCCGCTCGACAAGGCGAGCACGAACTCGCAGCGAGCATGTGCATCGCACTGGCAGCAATCGAGCCCGATAGAGATCGGAAAACGGCTCTTTGGGATATGGGCCTGGTACTCGATCCGACCCGCCGACAGGCCTGGATGCACTTTCGGGATCAACGGAGCGAAAAAGACATACAAGTCAATCAAGACGCAGCCCGAGCCCTGTACGCTGCGAGATTCAATGATCCCAATCGTGCACGCGAACTCATGGGGAAGAAGGAGATTCGTGATCGCATCCGTGATGTTGCACGGAGCGTTGATCTCAACCCGGCGCGGGTAGACCAAATCATTACAGAACTCATCAACACTTCGGAGAAAGATGAATGCCGAGGCCGGGTATTCATCGCCCAGAGAAGCGAAGGCGAGATGCGCCGGGTGATTTGTCCGGATCACCTGACCCCGATCGGTTCTACAATGAACTTCGAAGACCTGAGCACCCTCATCAAACTCGAACTCGCCTTGCTTGACGATGGGGCTTCATCGAGTTCATCGAAACGAGCACCCTGGGAGATCAATGTGCTGTTCGACTTAGACGAGCCCGCGAGCGATCCGTCGGTAGGGCAGATTCTAGAGTGGTACGGGGCTGACCTCACCAAGCCCTATCGGCGTGGTGATCGGTGGGTTTCTTCGCCCTGATGTTGCTTTATTTGTCGATTCTTGAGTCTACACTCATGGCATCAATCGCCGAATGCAAGCACCAGTTGAGGAGTTCATGATGACCAACCAAGCACCCGCCGAGCCCAAGGGCAAAGCCCAGATCACCTTTGATGACTTTGCCAAGGTCGATCTGCGGATCGCCAAGATTCTCCAGGCCGAGCCACATCCCAACGCGGATCGGCTTGTGAAACTTCAACTCGATGACGGCTCGGGCAAGCCTCGTCAAATCTGCGCGGGGATCAAGGAGCAATACCCGCCCGAATCACTCGTCGGCAAGTCCATCGTGATCGTCGCCAATCTCGCCCCGCGCACCATCCGAGGCGAGGAATCCCGCGGGATGCTCCTCGCTGCGAGCAATGGCGACAAGGGGAACGATGATCGCAGTGTTGTTCTGATGAATCCCATGAGTGAAATCGAGCCCGGTTCAGTCGTCTCGTGATCTCTTGGTGCTCTTGGGTTGTGAGTTGTGCTGGCGAGAGTTGCGTTCGACTGCGGTGATCATGTGGTTGATCTCTGTTTCTCGCTGATCTTCGATGGTGTCAAGGGAACCCTTGAGTTCATTGAGCCGGGATTCGAGGTTGGCGATTTCGAGTTGCTTCGCTTTGAGTTGAATATCGAACCGCTCGCTCGCAGCCTGTCGCAGCGTGGCCAGCACTTTTTCGCGTTCCAAATCGGTCGCGTTTGGGCGATTCATGATCGTTCGATAGGCCCGTGATGCTTCAACGAATGCCATCCCGATCCGCATTTCAGCGGTTTTGATCTTTGCAAGGTCTGGTTGGGTATCTCTGAGAAGCAGAATCTCCAGAATCCGAGGCGACATCCGTGCCAACAGCCGATCCGCGCTCCGGGGGTCATGCTCAACGATTTGTTGAAGATTCTTCGAGAGGTCTGGAAAGTTCTCGCGGATAAACCGGCGCATCATCTCCCGTTCGCGGGGCGTCAACCGATCGGCATCAGGGCGCTGAGTACCCTTTGGGCGTTCATTCCCACGCAGATTTGGATTTCTCAGTTCCGTAGCTGCCTGCTGCTGGGGTGGGCGATGTTCAGCAAGGGCGGTGTCGTTGGGGTTGGGGCTGGGCCTGAGGTTTCGCCCTTTGAGTTCTGAGAGCACCTCGCTGACACTTGCGCCCTCGTCGAGTTTCTCCAGAGCAGCCCGGTGGAGTTTGAGTGTCTGTTCGGCCCGGAGGATCGATCGGTTCAGGCGGGTCCGAAGTGCATCCACATTCACCCGGATTTGGAGCACACGCTTGCGGGCATCTGGTCGATCGACGGGACGCTCGGCTTCGGGCTCGGCGGATGAGGCGGATGCTGCTTGTTCACGCTCGGGCTCAGATGGCGCAGGCATAGCGAATCCACTCATGATCCCCAATGCAAGCACAGCCGAGCCGGTCAGTGCCAATGGAAGTGTGCGGTATAGCGTTGTTGGCAAGTTCATTTAGAGTGCTCCATCGTCGGCTGCTGATTCAAACCAGTCAAAGCTGACAAGCGTCGTGTCAATATCCGTATCAACCGACTCGGCCCAGATTTCCCAATCCGTCACCGCTTCGGAGAGTGATCCATCATCCAAAGATTCGAGCGCGAAGAACGCATCGAGGTCTTGGTCGAGTGATGCGACAAGGGTCACGCCTGAGTTCGTTGAGCCGCCGGTATTGGTTGCCCAAGGCTGGGTGCTCCAGAGCACGACGCTCGTTCCCATCAGGATCGCTGCTGCCGCTGCGAATCTTAAAGAAGCGAACCCGACAGGCGAAGATGCTGACTCGGAGGACGAAATTGCAATCGGAGCCGGCGCGACCGCCCGCCCGATCGAATCGAGCACACGCGACTCAAGCCCCGCGGGCATCGAACCCCGCTCACGCTCGGCGAGCGAATCAAGCATTGATTCCATCTCCTGATGTGCAGGGTCATCGTGCAGATGCAGAGGCTGGTTGTTTTGGTCGTGATTCGTCATGGTGTGTCCCCGTTCGTGGGCTTGGGAGAAGGGGTGAGCCCTTCGATGAGTGTACTGAGTTTTTTCAATGCCCGGTGATGGCGGGCCAAAAGGGTGCCGATCGGGTCGCCGGTGATCTCGGCGATCTGCTTGAAGCTCATTTGCCCGTGATGCCTGAGTTCGACGATTTCTCGATCAGTGTCCGAGAGTTGCTCCATCGCCGATCGTAATGCCCCGAGTTGGCGTTGATGATTGTCATCCTGGTGGATATCAGGTTCGGGGCGACCTTCGACGGCTGCGAAGTGTTCTGGAGCCATCGGTTTGGCGTGCCTGGCCCGCTTTCGGCACAGATCCCGCACCCGGTTCATGGTAATCCGAAAAAGCCAAGGCTCGAATCGGTTCTGTTCGGTATACCCTGAGCCGTTGTCTGAACCGTTGAGTTTGGTCGCGACCGTGACGAACACCGATTGGGTGATTTCCTCAGCGAGGTCTTCATCATGGAGTCGGCTTCGAGCCATCGCAAACACCCTTCTGGCATAGAGCCCGACGAGTTCTTCCCATGCAGACTCATCGCCTTGAGCTGCCAGCGCAACAAGGTTGCTCAGCTCTTGGGGCTCTGCACTAGGTCGACTCGAATACACACTCAATACGGGTACCATCCTGTCTGCTCAACGGGCTTGCATGCCCAATATTGCTGATTTGGGTCTTCAATCACCCTGACGAGCAGAAAAGATTGCCCGCTGGGTGGGACTGATCGAAGAATGTTCGGGTCGGTGCGACTTCCTTCGTTGCTTATCGGTATATTCTAAGGCATAAGCCGATAAACATGACGCATTCTCGATGTCCGAGATGAACAGCACCATGCCCCAATCGTAAGCAGGGCAACTGGCGAGAACCGAGAGGAAGATGAGTGGGCGAGTGGCACGATCAAACAGATGAACAGGTCTTTGAAGCCTTCCGACGCGATGACGCCGGGGCTTATCGGGAGTTGATCGAACGGCACCACGACGATCTGCTCCGGTTTCTGACCCGGATGGTGGGGGATCGGGCCTCGGCGGAGGACATTTTCCAGGAAACATTCCTCCAGGTCCATATATCCGCAGCCACATTTGACACCTCCAGACGATTTAGACCCTGGCTTTTTACAATTGCAGCGAACAAAGCACGGGACATGCTTCGTAAGAAGAACAGACGGAAAACGGTCGAACTCTCGGCTCCGATCCGAAAATCTGAATCTGGTGCTTCGTTTATTGATCTGCTTGAGGTGGATGTCCCGCCTCCGGATGAGGCGATGGACTTGTCAGAACGAGACGAACAAGTGCAAAGGGCACTCGCTCAACTCAGCCCAACCCTGCGGGAGGTGCTTCTCTTGGCCTACTTTCAGCGAATGAGTTATGCACAAATCGCGGAAGATCTGGGCATCCCGCTCGGAACCGTCAAGTCGCGGATGCACGCTGCGGTCGCATCCTTTGCCCGGAGTTGGCAGATTGTTTCGAAGAACTCCCCAGCGAGCGAATAAGTGGCTCAGAGCGAGCAGCACCCCCAAAGTACACTCCCAGTTTGAGGACGATCAATGCGAAGTGACGATCAATCAAGCCCAGCCGGTGCCAACTCACCTCTTGAACCCAAGCTCAGCACACACGATATCGAAGCGGTCGATCGCATCTTTGGTGATGACCCTGAAACTTTCATCGCTGAGACTGAGCGAGACCATGCGGTGCTCAATCTCTTCAACCTGCTCGATTCCCCGGTGCGATCCGAAATCCAGAAACAATCGAGGCTCGATCTCATCGGGATCCTCGCCGCTCGGCTTGAAGCGTCTCATGGGCAACCCGATGCCCAGCTCTGCGAGCTCGATCAGCGAGCCTTGGATCAGTATATCGAACGCGGGTATCAGGTTGGGGAGGTCGAATCGGCACTCCAAAGCCGGGCTGCCAAGTGTGACCAGATCGCCCATGCTCTCACCGCGTCGGATTCTGCTGGTGTTGAATCAGATCTCGTCAATCGCACACTGGGCACAATTCAAGCCCATATCGACCAAGAGGAGTCGGGGCTTTCGATCGACAACGCCCGCTCTGGGCGAGGCGGATTCTCGATCCGATGGTCGGATCTGATCTCGGTCGCTGCGATGCTTCTGATCGCTGGATCAATCGTCATGCCGATCATGTCAGGCGTCCGCTCGAACGCTCAGAAAACCATTTGCTTCGACAACATGCACGCCTCGGCCAATGCCTTCGGGCTCTATGCCGGGTCAAACCGGGACATGCTCCCGATGGCGACCGCCGGGTTTGGACCGACCTGGATGGATGTCGGGTCAACCCCCGAGCGATCCAACTCATCGAATCTCTTCACGCTTGTCCGCACCCACGATGCGAACCTTGATGATCTCGCCTGCCCATCGAATCCCAACGCCTTGACCGGCGAAGCCGAGCCTGATGCGATGGACTGGAACTCGCTGGCCGAGATTTCGTATTCCTATCGCATCATGCCCCCCGGCGGGATGCGGGCCTCATCGGTGGCCCAGCCGGTGCGGGTGGTGCTTCTGGCGGACCGCTCGCCGGTGGTGCTTCGGGTTGCTCGCAATCAGCCGATCATCCCCGAAGAGAACTCGCCAAATCATCGGGGCTCAGGGCAGCACATGCTGATGCTCGATGGCAGCTCCATCTGGGGATCGACCCCGATCATCAACACCAACGACAACATCTGGCTCCCTCGCCCGATCGAGCGAGTGATCAGCCAAGCCCGGTCTAAACTCGGGATCATCAAGGGCTCCGAACTCCCCGATGGGCCTACGGATGCGTTTGTTGGTCCATAATCGTACATTTTCGTCGAGAAACCAACCAGAATCGGTCTTCAAGCCGATGAAACGGTGGTCGATCTGCTGCACGGTGCCTACCCTATCCTCCTGTCTGCAACGGATGCAGATGGTGAAATCGATCGATATCAATCCATCAACCGCCCGGAGCGAGTGCGATGCCAAAGAATAAAAGTCACAAAGGTCTGTCCAAACGCATTCGTATCTCGAAGAGCGGCAAGGTCCGCCATCGTGCTGCGTACCACAAGCATCTCTCTTCGCGCAAGAGCGCCAAGCGGTTGCGTCAGCTCCGCAAGGATCGCCATGTGGTCGCCTCCGAAGCCAAGCGCTTTGAGAAGCTGTTGTTCCGTCGTTTGCGTGGGCGCAACCAGCCTCGCACCTCGATGCGTCGCAACCCATCGCCCGAGCAGAAGCGCGAGATGCGTGCCGCTGCCAACGCTGCTGCAGAGAGCTAAACAAATCATTGAATATCGAATCAGTACGAATACTGATTCGGGTCAACCATCCCCGTTTGCCGGGATCAAGAATCGGACTCTTGATAAAAGAGAACCGATCTCCGTCAGACAAACTTGGAGCATGAAACATGCCACGCGTCCGTAAAGGTGCAGCACGCACCAAAGCCCGTAAAAAGATTCTTCGTCAGGCCAGAGGCTACTTCGGTTCAAAGAGCCGTCATAAGTATCAGGCCAAGATCGCTGTCCGTCGCGCTGGGTGCTATGCATTCCGCGACCGCCGCGCACTCAAACGCGAGATGCGCAAGCTCTGGATCACCCGTATCACCGCAGCCTGCCGAATGCGAGGCACACGCTACTCGATGTTCATCAACGGGCTCAAGCTCAGCGGCAACAACCTCAATCGCAAGATGCTCTCGCAGATCGCTATTGAGGATCCAAAGCTCTTCGATAAGCTCGTCGAGCAGGCAACCGCATCGACCTCAGCGGTCCATGCCAAAGCCTGAGCGAATCGACAACCAATAGCACTCAAGGAGCCCACACATGGGTGGTGGATGGTGGATTACGAGCTTGCTCAACAATCCCGACATCAACGGCCAGGTGTGGGTTGTTTCATGGACAGTCTGGGTGGTCCTCTCCATCTGCCTCCACGAACTCGCCCACGGGTGGACCGCGATCAAACTCGGCGACGACACCCCTCGGCTCACTGGGCACATGACCTGGAACCCGATGGTGCATATGGGCCCATACTCGCTGTTGATGTTCGTGTTCATCGGCATCGCCTGGGGCATGATGCCCGTCAACCCATCGAGGCTCCGCGGTCGATACGCCGATGCGATTGTTTCGCTCGCTGGGCCTTTGATGAACCTCGCCTTGGCGACGATAGCACTGATCGGATTGGTACTCTGGGTGCCCCTCACGCAGGGCGAACTTATCTCCTCGGTGACCATCGCCAAGCCGCTCTCGACCAACCTGGCGACTTTCCTGCATCTGGGTGCGATGCTCAACATTGTATTGATGCTTTTCAACCTGCTGCCCGCTCCTCCACTTGATGGCGGGCGGATCTTGATGGATGTGATGCCGAGTTATCGCCGCCTGATGCTCTCAGAAAACGGTCGATGGGTCGGGCTCGGCGTGCTGATTATCTTCTTCATCTTCGGCGGGCTCATCATCTTCGACTGGGCCCAAATCTCGATCGACGCGATCACCGAAGTCTTCTGGGCGATCTTCTTTCCCAATATGGACATCTAACGAGCCGCTTATTGACCTACGAAAAAACACCCCGTGATGCTGAACGGGGTGTTTGTGTGTGGTGATTGGATTGAGACTACCGAGCCTCAGTTCCTTCGGCTAGAGATTCTGCTTCGATTGCCGGGGTGTCGTCATCGCCTTGGATGAAGTTTTGTCCCTTATAGGTCTTTGCAAAGACCAAAAACCCAAGAGATGCAAGAAACATTAGCCCAGAGAAGAACCAGTAGTAGGTCGCGCCATCGAGTGGTGTAGCGCCTTCTGCATCTTTAATATTATTGAGTGCAAAGTTTACACCCGAGACAAACAGGTTGCCGAGGGAGACGCCGAGAAAATATATCCCCATGATGAAACTCTTCATCTTTTTCGGGCTTTGAGTATACGCAAACTCAAGGCATACGATCGAAACTAAAATTTCTGCACATGTCAATACCAGATATGCCAAAATTTGCCAAGCGATATTCGGCCTATAGCCAAGCGCTGCGACATCAGGCCAAACACCATCAGATTCTGCGATTGCCGATGAGGCGAAGTTGCCATCTGCGATAACTCGCACAGTCCCCATTTTCATGATGATACTTTCGCCTTGATTTGACTCAACGACAAGTTTGATCTTTGAAGCCTCTACACTGGTGAACTCGAGACGCTGAAGCCGATTTACAGGTTCAAGATCAATGATTCCGACTTCGTCCCAGACAAGTTCCTCGGTTTCGGTGGTTTTTCCGTCTTCATCTATTTCTTGGATCGTCTCGATGGCACCGAGGCGGTGAACGAATAAGCGTACGGACTTCGCCATCGCATCAAAGTCCGGCACTTCTTCTATTTCTTGACGCTCTTCCTTTGTGAGGGTGCTGAGTCGATCCGCCTCGATTTCATATGCTTGATATTCTTCGAATCCATCAGACCCTTCGATCGCGGATTCGACGGGTTCGAGTTCGCCGACAAATGCATACGGGTTGATCTCAACTGCATTGACTGTCCATGCTTTTCTTTCTCGCAATCGAATAATGAGTTCAGGCGCTTTGTAGTCTTCCGCGTCAAAATCCAAATATCCTGAAGACCATCCATACCCGTCGGCTTCGCCATCGATCAACCTTGATGCAGACCAACTTGCGATGCTTGAGTTTGCGCTCACATCATCAAAAGCGCCGCCAGAGATTCTCGCCTCGATCATCCCAGAAATCCCAAAAGCTGCGACGGTCATGAACATCCCAATCCCGATCTTTCGCAACGGTGTTGGATCAAAGAACTTGCCCATGATCGGATAGAACACATAGGTGAAAATTGGGATGAAGGTTAGAATCAAGATCGGATTAATTGCCTGGATCTGTGATTCGAGCCAATTTACGCCTGCGAAGTTTCGATCCATACCTTGTGCCTGGAGCACCCAAGCCGAGCCGGTCTGATCAAAGAGCGCCCAGAATACTGGCACGAAAATGAGAAACAGAGGAGCGAGGTTTCGTAATGCCCGTTTGCCTTCGGGCGAAAAAGTTTCGCGTTTCCAACTCTCCCAGCCTGCAGCAGGTACATGGACAAACTTATTGCGTCCCAACCAAAATAGGAATGTCGCGAGTCCCATGAGTACGCCGGGCAAACCAAACGCGGCCCAAGGCCCATAAACATGGAGAAGTACCGGTGTGAGTAGCGTGCTCGCAGCGGCACCAACATTAATCGAGAAATAGAACCAGTTGAATACTTGAGTAAGCAGGTGTTTGTTTCCCTGTCCGAACTGATCACCAACATGGGCACTCACGCAAGGTTTAATTCCCCCTGCTCCAATCGCGATGAGAATGAGCCCCGCAAAGAGGAACGGCTTCATATCCCAGAGCCCATACACAGGGCCTAGATCCATCAGTGCGAGCATGCCATGCCCGAGGCAATACATCAGACTAATCCAAAGGATCGTTTTATATTTACCCCAAAGCACATCCGCAAGAATGGCACCGATGAGTGGGAAAAAATATGCGCCAGCGGTAAAAAGGTGATACACCGCCTTCGCGGCTTCGTCATCCATGAATGCTGGTTTGCCGGAAGAATCGAGCAGGTGCTTGGTCATAAATATAACCAAAATCCCCTTCATTCCATAAAAACTAAACCGCTCGGCAAGTTCGTTCCCGATGATGAAAGGTACGCCTCGGGGGAACTTGGTTTGTTTGGGGTCGGGTGCGGTGAGGTGTTGTTTCTGGCCCATTGGTATTGGAATCCTTCAGAGTGCCCATGCTTGGGCGGAGTTGCGGCTCTAAGATTGGACACATAACCTATGCCAAAGCCGACCCCGGCACAACCCATCACCGCCGAATTCAGCGATTTGAGCACCTGATCGCACGAGAATACACCCATGCACGCAAACCTTGCCCAGATCATCCCCAATACCACCACCGCACTCATCGGGATGGTCCATGTCGGCGCCCTCCCCGGCACGCCCTACGGCTCCCAATCAGTCGATGCCCTCGCTGCCCAAGCAGTCCTCGAAGCCAGGCAGATCGAAGACGCTGGGTTCGATGCGATCATTGTCGAGAACATGCACGACGCGCCCTATGTCCATGGCGATGAGCTGGGCCCGGAGATCGTCGCCACGATGACGCGGGTGGTGCATGCGGTCAATTTGGCAGTGTCAATCCCGATTGGTGTCCAGATTCTCTCGGGCGGCAACAAACACGCCCTCGCGGTATCCCACTCGACCGGAAGTTCGTTCATCCGATGCGAAAACTTTGTGTTTGCCCATGTCGCCGACGAAGGGCTGCTTGCCAAAGCCGAAGCGGGGGGGCTGCTGCGCTATCGCAAGTCGATTGGCGCAGAGGGTGTAAAAATATTCTGTGACATCAAAAAGAAGCATGCCTCGCATGCGATCACAGGCGACATTGATATCGCCGAGTTTGCCCATGCGGGCGAGTTCTTCGGGGCGGATGGATTTGTCGTGACGGGGTTGTCCACCGGCAAGCCGACGGAACTCGATGATGTCAAAGCCGTGCGGAGCGCGACGAATCTGCCGGTCTTGGTGGGCTCGGGGGTCACGCCTGAGAATGCAGGGGCGTTGAGTGACTACGCCGACGCGTTGATTGTTGGGTCGTGGATCAAAGGCGACGGGTTCTGGAAAAACGCGGTGGATGCAGATCGGGCCAAGCAGATGGTCGATGCGCTGCGTGGGTAACGAGTGGCAGATACAAGCACAAACTTTGACGCCTTGATCGAAGCCTGCCCGCCGGGGAGGCGGGGGCTGTATATCAGCCGATTGCGTGGATTGGATCGGTCGAAGAACCCTGAGCATCGCGCCAAAGTCAAAGCGTCGATTAAACGCGATCTAGAAGAGGCGATCGAAGCGTACGAAACCCGCAAGCGGATGATGCCGACGATTTCGTATCCGGAAGAACTCCCCGTCAGCGCTCGGCGTGAAGAGATCATCGACACAATCCGCAACAGCCAAGTGACGATCGTCTGCGGCGAGACCGGCTCAGGCAAAACGACCCAGCTCCCCAAGATGTGCCTGGAGATCGGATTGGGCGTTGGCGCATTGATCGGGCACACCCAGCCTCGGCGCATCGCAGCAAGGTCGGTCGCATCAAGGATCGCTGACGAACTCAATGTCAAAGGCGGCGAGCAGGTCGGGACCAAGATTCGGTTCTCGGATTCGACCAGCGACAAGACACTCATCAAGGTCATGACCGACGGCATCCTCCTCGCCGAGACACGCCGAGACCCCAAGCTCCGCCAATACGACGCAATCATCATCGACGAGGCGCACGAACGATCACTCAACATTGATTTTCTGCTCGGCTACATGCACCGGCTGCTACAGAATCGGCGAGATTTGAAGCTCATCATCACCTCGGCAACCATCGACGCCGATCGGTTCGCGGAACACTTTGGGACCATCCACGCCCCCGCGCCGATCATCGAAGTCTCCGGGCGGACCTATCCCGTCGAGATGCGCTACGAAACCGAGCATGTCAACACCGGGATGCGGATCGACGAGGCGGCGTCATACGCTGCGGCTCAACTGGTCAACGAACGCCACGACGATGTGCTGATTTTTATGCCCGGCGAGCGCGAGATCCGTCAGACCGCGCACGAACTCCGCAAACGCGATCATCTCCCCGAGGGCACCGAGATCATTCCGCTCTATGCCCGATTGAGCGCAGCCGAGCAACAACGGGTGTTCAAGCCATCGGGACGACCGCGGATTGTTATCGCGACAAATGTGGCCGAGACTTCGCTGACGGTGCCCAACATCAAATCCGTCGTTGACCCCGGCATGGCGCGGATGAAACGCTATAACGCGCGCACTAAGATTCATGGATTGATGGTCGAAGCGATCTCGCAGGCGAGCGCGAATCAGCGGGCCGGTCGATGCGGGCGGACCGCTTCGGGTGTGTGCGTTCGGCTCTTTGATGAAGCCGACTACAACGCCCGCGATGAGTTCACCCAGCCCGAGCTGCTGCGATCGAATCTCGCGTCGGTGATCTTGCAGATGGCGGATCTCAAGCTCGGCGAGCCCGAAGCGTTCCCGTTTCTCGATCGCCCCGAGAACCGCCAATGGCGAGACGGGCGCGATACGCTCCATGAACTGGGTGCACTCGATAAGCACGAAAATCTCACCAAGCTCGGCAAAGCGATGGCTAGATTGCCCGTCGATCCCCGCATCGCCCGCATGGTCATCGCAGCCAACGACGAAGGATGCCTGCACGATGTGCTGATCATCGCGTCGGCTTTGTCGGCCCAAGACCCTCGCGTGCGCCCGCATGAAAAACGCGATGCAGCCGATGAGGCGCACGCCCAGTTTCAGGTCGAAGGCTCGGACTTCCTTGGATACATCAAGCTCTGGGACTGGTACCACGACCAGCATGCGAACTTGACCCGGCGCAAGCTCTGGCGGGCGTGTGAAAAGGTGTACATCTCCGCTCGCCGATTCGACGAATGGCGCGAAGTCTACCGTCAACTCCGAGGCTTGTGCATCGAGCTCGGATTCAACCCCAAGAAGGGACACGACGACCCCGATGCGGTGCATCGCGCGTTGCTCACCGGGTTGCTCGCCAACATCGGCACCAAAGGCGAAAAGCATGAGTTCAAGGGCGCCCGCAACTCGGCGTTCTCGATCTCGCCGGGCTCGGCGTTGTTCAGCGCAAAGCCCAAGTGGGTGATGTGCGCCGAGATTGTGCGCACAAGCAAGGTCTATGCGCGCACACTCGCGTCGATTGATCCCCAATGGATCGAAGAAGCCGGTGCGCACCTCATCAAGAAGACCCATTCCGATCCGCACTGGGACGAAGCTTCCGGCAGGGTCATCGCGGACGAAAAGGTGACGCTCTTCGGGCTCGATATTGTTCCACGAAGAACGATTCAGTATGGCACCATTGACCCGGTGATGGCACGCGAAATCTTCATCCACAACGCGCTCGTCGATGACCAGATGCGATCATCGTCCAAAGCCCTCAAGCATAACCGCAAGCTCATCGCCAATCTGGGCACACTCCAAGCCAAAGCCCGGCGGGATGATCTGATCGCAGATCATCACACGCTCTTCGCGTTTTACGATGCCAAGCTCCCCAACGATATTTTCGCAGCCAAAGCGTTCGATCGGTGGGCGAAGAAGATGGAGTCGGCCAACTCGGGATTGCTCAAGATGACACAGGCTGATGTGCTCGAATACGCGCCCGCAGAGATCACCGAAGAGTCCTATCCTGATGCGATCGAAGTGTCAGGAGCCCATTCCAAACTAAAATATGCCTTTGAACCCGGGCAGGATTTCGACGGCGCGACCATCCGCGTTTCAATCGCAGCCCTCCACCAACTCACCCGCCAACAAGTCGATTGGTCGGTGCCCGGATTGATTCCCAAGCGGATCGAAGCACTCGTCCGATCATTGCCCAAGGGGCTCCGCCGACAGTTCGATGCCAACCAGATCGCAACCGAGCTCACGCCTGTGATTGAATCCTCAGGCGGCTCAATCGAAGCGCAGCTGGCAACCGTCCTGACCAAGCGAACGGGGATTGCGATCAGGCCGAAGGATTTTCGGGGGGATCAGCTCGACCCGTTCTTGTTCGCACGCATCGAGGTCATCGACGATCACGGCAAGACACTGGGCGCATCGCGCGATCTGGGCGCGTTGCAAGGCAAGTTTGCCAAGCAGGCTACGCTGGTGATTCAAGAGGCGGGCGGGGATATCGAACGCACCGGGATGATCGGGTGGGACTTTGATGAACTGCCCGAGACGATCGAGTTTTCACGCAAGGGATCACCCAAAATCGTCGGGTTCCCGTCGCTGGTCGTCGAGGACAATGCTGTCTCGCTCAAGGTGCTCGCCACGCGATGGGAATCCCAACTGCATACCAAATCCGGGCTCGGGTTGCTCTATGGGTTGGCGATCCGGCGCGAGCTTCGCTTGAGGCTCAAAAACCTCCCCGGATATACCAAACTGAGCATGCTCGCAGCAGCGTGCGGGATGTCGGCCAAACTCGAAACCATCGTCTGGACGCGCGTGGGGCTGGTGTGCTGTGCGGATAATCAGGACACGCCTCGGAGCAAAGCAGAGTTCGAGCTTGGGTTGCTCGGGTCATGGGATCATGGGGTAGACGAAACGAACCGGGTGATCTCGAATCTGACGCAGATATTCGAAAGCCTCATGCGCATTGAAGGTCGGCTCGATGAATCGCATCCAGGCGCATGGGGAGGCATACTCATCGACATGAACGCCCAGCTCGACATGCTGCTTGATACGAATGCGTTGGTGACTACGCCGACGCGCTGGCTGTGGTGCTATGCGCGGTATCTGCGTGCGATGGACATTCGGCTCAACAAGCTCCGTACGATCGGGCCCGAGCGCGATGCGAAGATGGGCGAGCGGGTGAATGCGTGGGCGAAGTGTCTCCATGAACTGATGGCCCAGGGCGCACATACCGCAGAGGTGGCTGAGGAGTTCTGGACATTGCGGTGGATCGTCGAGGAGTTCCGGGTGGCGACCTTCGCCCAAGAACTGCGAACCTCGGTGCAGGTTTCAGAAAAACGATTGCGCGAACAACTCGACAAGATCATTCATGCGTAAACGGTTTGTGCGGAGCAAAAAAGAAGGCGGGTGCAGACCAACTTGGTGCTACACCCGCCGAAGAGGGGGGCTGGTGAATATGGAAGCGGGCTATCCGTCTTCCTGAATCTTTCTGAGTATGGTGAGCACTTCGTCGTAGTCGGCTCGTTTGGAATAGTCTTCATCGACAAACGCAAATCGAATCGTGCGATCGGTGTCGATGACATAGGTTGCGGGGATGGGGAGTTCCCAGGTCTTTGTGCCGTTGGCTTCGGGGACATCAATCCCATATTGGCGATAGGCCTTGATTGTTTTCGCATCGAGCTCGAAGGCGAGCGCGAGTTGCTTGGCGAGTTCGTTGTTTTCGTCGGTGCCGAAGGTGAACCCGAGTTTTTTCTGCTCCGCGAGATCGGTCGTTTTTTCGGGTGTCTCAGGCGAGATCGCGAGCACCGTGGCGCCGGCTTTGGTGATTTTGTCGATCCGTGCTTGGATCGAGGAAAGTTCACCCCGGCAATAAGGACACCATGATCCGCGATAGAAGGTCAGGACGACGGGTCCATCTTTGAGCAACTCATCGAGCGCGATCGTGCCACCCGCTGCATTCGGAATCTTGAAACTGAGCATTTTCTCGCCAGTTTGCAACGGCTTGTCGAGTTTTTCAACCTTCTTCGATGCAGGCTCGGCATGCTCTGGCGATGCATTGCTTAGCGGTGCGTAGGCCAATACGGGGAGCATGGCGAGTGTTGCATAGAGGGCCGACTTATTCATGCAGATATAGACAACGCCCCGGCACGAAGTATTCCTGACCAATCAGAAAGAAATGAAAATGATTGAAAAAACTCTTCAGCGATGATTCAAGGCGATCGTCTTCGCCCGCCGGTTTGCTCGCCGCACATGATCTGCCCGCAGATATCAGTTGATATCAGGGCTTGCGCGTTGGATACCATGCCTTTTCGCCCGCCGGACTGTTCACCAGCCTGCGATGGGGTCGATCCCACACCGATCGTCAGGATCATGATCCCCGCGATGAGCACGATTGGAAGCTTTTTCGAAGCCTTGAGCACTTCCTGAGCACGCTTGCGGGCACGCGATCGCATCTGCTGAATCGTGTTTTCGTTCATGGCTTGTCCTGATGCTTTGGTAATCAATCGGTCGTCCTCTTTGCGCGTCGCGCCGAGCACAAGGGCGATCCGTGTGCGGTCTGCCTTGTCGATCCATGAGGCAGCGAGTCTTTGTTTCTCGTTTGCCGATAACGATTTACGCAGCGAATCAATCGCCGAATCGAGCTCTTCACGCTCTTCAATTTTCGCGTCCACCGACGACGCCATCGAGAGGCGTTGGGCGCGCGACATGCCGCCGGTATAGTTGGCCCGGTTCTCAAGCCTACGGAAGTGCGATCGGCATAAACCGAGATACGCCCACCGGGCGAGGGTCGAAGCGTGCTTGATGATGCGATCAACCGCCTGTTCTGGAGTCGGATCATCGTGGAAGGTCGGCCAAGATTCTTTTTCGAGCATGGTCCACACGCGGGTATCAATCCAGGCGACCATGTCGGCGATGTCCATCGTTGAATCGGTCTTGGTGCGCGATGCGTGGAGGCAGGCGCGTTCGATGGGTTGGCGGGCTTTGCGCTCGTAGAGACCCCAGAACTGGTCGTATTGGCGAGGATTCATTGCTGACCCCCCTTTCCCTTGAATGATAAGGCATTCATGGTGGTCCATCGGGTGTACAACGCTGCAAGCGAAGGCAGGTGCTCGCACAGGTTCCGGGTGCGGATATCGCAATCGAGGTACGCCCCGAGTTCAGAACTCGGAGTCAGTAGTTTGGGATTGTCAAGGAAGGTCTTGAAGATCGTGTCGGCCTGCTCGATGTACCCAGCTTCGAAGAGCGAATGGGCGCCGGTGATGAGCACGGGGACGGATTCGGGATTCGCATTGATCGCATCGAGGAAAAACTCGACCGCGCGATCCGCTTCACCAAGTCGCAGGCATCGGTCGGCGAGATTGCCGAAGGATATCTCTTGTCGGCGGGGTGTATCAGCGTATTTGAGGGCGGTCAGTTCTAATCGGATGGCTTGGTCGATTTTCCCCATCGCGCTCAGTGCCAGCGCCCGCTGATTGGCCCGTGCCCAAGTCGGATTCGGGTGATTCTCGCCATCGGTCTGGTCGTATTGGTCGAGGAGGACATCAAGTTGAAAACCGATCTCGCGGATAGTGAGTTGATCGTTGCGATCGTGTGCTTCGTGGAGCGTGTTGCAGCAATCCATGATCGCAGCCTCGATCGGGGAGAGTTCGTCAGCGATTGACGCCGTGACGATCGTGGTGGTGATCTGGGCTTGGCTCTGAACTTGCTTGTTGAGTGCTGACTGGCTCATGTTGCTCTCCCATTCCTGTTCGTATGGATATGCTCTTAAGTTCAACCATGCTCAAACCTGTTTTCTGACACGAAATCGTTGGAAATGAGCAATTTTCTTTATAATCGCCGTTTTTCGTGTATTCTCAGGGGGGTGAACATGATTTTGGTGCTGATTCGTCGCTTGATTTGTCACGGCATGATGTCATTGGCGGTGATCTTCCGACAACCCCAGCAGGACGCTGGGGCTTCCAATGAACAAAGGAGATCAATATGAAACGCCAATCGAATCAACTGCTCAAATCACTCGCTCTCGGTGCTGTTCTTGTCGTCGGCGGGCTTTCTTCGGGTGCCCTCGCTGGGCCGAGCCGAGGGGCTCGCCCGAATCCGCATGTCGGGTCGAATCGGGTCGCCCTTGCCGGGCGGATCACCATTGATGGGCACACTACCAAGATCCGCCCCGGTTATTCGGTGCTCCGACAGGTCGTCGACGCATTCGGGGCCAGTGGATATCAAGCGTGGATCGCCGATGGGCGCGTACAGGTCAACTTCGGTCATGATCGCCCATCGGTGCGCTGGTATGGCAACATGTACAACGCACGATTCGATTGGGACGACGGGCACCTTTCGATGGGGCTTCGTCGGAGTCATTCAGGATATCGCCCCTCGGGCGAGCATGCACGCCCTGCCTACCGTCCCCCGCACCGTCCTGCCTATCGCCCGCCTCACCGCCCGCAACGCCAGCCCCGGCATGGGTTTCGATGGAGTTGGGGGATCGGCCACTAAGTTGTCCGCAAATTGAACCCCCTCAACCCGATATTGACCTACCCGCGGCCTCGGCAAACGCCGGGGCCGTCTGCTTTCGATTCGCCACTCTCACGAAGGCCCTATACTGACCTCTGATGTCGAAAATCTTGACGAAGACGGCGTAGCCGAAGTGAGTTTTAAAATAGGAAATATCAGACGAGATGAGGTAGTCATGCGAAATTCATTCTTCCACGGCGTCGGTGGAGTTCTCAGCGCAGATATTGCAGTGCCGGACCATGAGCGGGTACTCAGCTTCTACGCGAAGGTTCTCACGACGGGACATACCCCGCTCTGGCGAGACGATCTCACGAATAACCAAGGCACGCCGGTCATCGGATTAGGGGCACGATTGCCTGAATACGAAGCCCTCCCTCTGCAATGGATGCCGCACTTCCAGGTTTCCGATGTGGCCGCGAGCGCCGCGCGAACAGTCGAACTCGGTGGCCAAGAACTGATGCACGGCAAAGGCGACAATGGGCAAAGTCAATGGGCAGTTCTCATTGACCCCGCTGGCGCTGCATTCGGCGTAATCCCCGTCGAAGTCGATGAATCGCACGGTGCAAGTTCGCTCGATAGAACTGGTTGTATCTCTTGGCTCTCGCTCGTGGTCTCGGATGTTGCGTCGATGTGCGAGTTCTACGAACAAGTTGTCGGATGGTCGGCGGCTCCTGCCTGCATTGAAGGTAAACGCGAAATGCTGCGACCCGACGGTGTCGCCGTAGCGGAAATCGGCCCTCAAAATGACAACAATGAGGGCATCCCTTCCTCCTGGTTACTTTATCTGCCCGTTGACGATTTTGAAGAGAGTCTTCGACAGGTTCGCGAGTGTGGCGGCGAGGTCGTTGGGGAGGCAACAGAGGCCAGACACGCCGTAATCCGGGACCCAGTCGGTGTCTACATTGCGTTGCAGACCAACAAGTGATGCGCAGCAGCTTAGTAAGTCATGACAGTTGACAATGCTCCGCGGCCCGCACGCGAATCAGTTGTATCTTTGACTCTACGACGAAATCAAACACCGCGTTTCAAGTCTCCATGTGCCGATTTGAGCCATAAAAAAATTCAACTGGTGCCTTGTCACCCCGGTAATCATCGGGTTTTCATGCGATTCGATGCGTAGAGTTCTGCTCAATATTGAGAGATGAAACTGGATCAAGGAAATATCAACCAATGGCAGAAACACCGCTCCGAATCATGACCATTTCCGGCAGCCTTCGCAAGGGCTCATTCAACTCCAGTCTTGCCCGGTATGTCGCATCGACGATGCCGACGGATCGCGTTGTGATTGATGAACTCTCGCTCGCCGAACTTGATCTGCCAATGTTCTCGGAAGACCTTGAAGCGCAGGGGATGCCCGCGAGCGTGCTTGAACTCAAGGATCGCTTGATCGCAGCCGATGCGGTGCTGATCGCATCGCCTGAGTATAACGGGTCGTTTTCAGGGGTATTGAAGAACGCGATTGATTGGGCATCGCGCCCGCGCGAAGGCGAGAAATCCTTGGCGTGCTTCAAGGGGAAAGTCGGTGGGTTGCTCGCCGCTTCGCCCGGAGCGATCGGTGGGTTGCGCGGGATGCGCCATGTGCGACAGGTGCTTACGCAGCTCCATATGGTTGTTGTGCCCGCCGAGTTCGCATTGGGTGTGGCGCATGAGGCGTTTGACGGGGACGGGAATCTGAAGGATGAACGGGCCGCGACGATGGCCAAGGGCGTTGGGCTAGCGGTCGTCGACATGGCAAGTGCTTTGAAGAATGCACAATAAAGACGGAGGCATGTGATGAGCAAGGTTGGTGTGATCCTCTCAGGATGTGGCGTGTTTGATGGTGCCGAGATCCAAGAAGCTTCGGCGACGCTGATCGCGCTGGCGCAGCACGGGATCGAGTATCAGTGCATGGCTCCCGTTTGCGAGCTCGAAGTGATCGATCATTGTACCGGCGAGCCGACGGGTGAAAAACGCAATGTGCTTGTTGAATCCGCCCGCATCGCGCGAGGCGAGATCGTCAACTTGAAGGATGTCAAAGGCACCGACTACGACGCCTTCTTCCTCCCCGGTGGGTTCGGAGCAGCGAAGAACTTGTGTACCTTTGCCTTTGATGGTGCGGATTGCTCGGTCGATCCCCAGGTCGAGCGGGTGCTCGAAGAGGCCAACGATGCGGGCAAGCCGATCGGGTTCATGTGCATCGCCCCGGCGCTGGGAGCCAAGGTCTTTGGCGACAAGCAGGTCAAGGTGACGATCGGGCACGATGCCGGGACAGCCTCTGCGATCAATGCAACGGGCGCGACGCATGTCGAGGCTGATGCTCAAGAGATCGTCGTGGATGATGCACTCAATATAGTTTCGACGCCGGCATACATGGAAGCGAAGAACCCGGCGCAGGTGTTCGCAGGGATCAGCGCGTTGGTGGAAAACATCGCCGAGCGGATCGGGTGATTGATCTTGGTAGAACGGGCTTCCAGCCCGTTTCTTGCTGAACTGAATCATAAGAAACGGGCTGGAAGCCCGTTCTACCGGATGAGTCGCCCGTTGCAGATCACGGCGTCGACGGGGCACCCGCCGAAGGTGTAGCCGAGTTGGCGTTCGTCGGTGTGGCGGAGCATGATGAGGTCGGCTCGTTTGCCGACTTCGATCGTGCCGATGTAGGTCAATCCCAACAAATGCGCCCCGTTGATCGTCGAGGCGGTGATCGCCTCGCTGGCGGTGATGCCGAGGTTGCGGACCGCAAGGGCGATGCTCATGGGCATTGAGCCGCAGGGCGCGGAGCCGGGGTTGATATTCGTTGCAATGGCCAGTGCGCCGCCCGCGTCGATGAATGATCGCCCGTCGGCATAGCGGCCATCGACATGGAACCCCGAGCACGGAAGCATCACGCCCATTGTGCGCGATTTGGCGAGATGGGTGAGCGATTCGAGTTGGGTGGCTTCGAGGTGATCGACGCTGAGTGCACCGAGTTCGATCGCGGCTTCAACCATGCCCAGCGCATTGAACTGGTCGGCATGGATGCGGAGCGGGTGCCCGAGGGCTTTGGCTGCTTCAAACAAAGCGATCGTTTCATCGACCGACCATGCGCCGTCTTCGGTGTAGGCGTCGATGGTGATCTTGGGATACTTTTCATGGACGGCGGGGAGGGTTTCTTCGATGGTTTGTTTCACGAAGTTGGCGACGCTCGAATCTTTGGCGTGCCCGATGCAGGCGGTGGGGGAGATGCGCCCGGGCCAGGTTTCGCTTGCCAGGGTGATCGCGTCGAGCATTTTAAGTTCGTCAGCGGTCGATAAGCCATACCCGGATTTGACCTCGCAGATCGCGGTGCCCTCGCGGAGCATCCAGTTGAGCCGGACGAGCAATGACTCGGCGAGCTGGGCGATGGATGCGTTGCGGACGGCATTGACGGTGGACATGATGCCGCCGCCAGCTTTGAGGATTTCGAGATAGGTCGCGCCGCGTTGTTTTTGTTCCCACTCATCGAGCCGATCGCCCGCCCAGCAGGCGTGGGTGTGGCAATCGACAAACCCCGGCATGACCACGCGCCCAGAGGCGTCGATGATCTCGGCATCGTCGGGGAGATCGACCTCGGTGCCGAGTTGGGTGATCTGTCCGGCTTGGATCAGCACAGTGGCCGCGTCGATCGGCGAAAGGTTGCTCATCTGCTCGCCTCGGCGCGGGGTGTCGCCGTCGGCGAGGGTGAGGAGCCGGGCGTTGATGATTGCGATTGATTTGCTCATGATGTTCGCTCCGAATATCCACGCAAGAAGGCAAGAAACATACGAGCAGCGAGGCGCGAAGTTCGGTCATCGCGATCAAACGGCGGCGAGAGCTCCATGATATCAAAGCAACGCACCAATGGATTTCGCCCGGCTTCGAGAATCCATGACTCGGTTTGTGCGCTTGACCACCCGCAGGCGTTGTGTGCACTGACACCGGGGGCGAATGCTTGGTCGATGACATCGAGATCGAGCGAGACGAAGGTGGGATCGGTGGGCCAGGGATCGTCGTGATCGAGGTTATCAGCAATGTGCCCGCCGTGGGCATGGAACCATTGGACATGCTCGGTCGAGTTGGCGTTGGGATCAAACCCGTGGAGGCGCATCGATTTGGCAGCACCGGTTTCGAGGAGTTTGCGGAAGGGCATCCCTGAGCCGTCGGCATCACGGACATCAAGATGGGCATCGAAGTAGACCCCGGCCATCGGGCCGAAGTGCTCGGCGATCGCTCGGACGAATGGGAAGGTGAGATCGTGCCCGCCGCCGATGGCGATGGGGAAGAGCCCAAGATCGAGGATTGATTTGACGGCGATGCTGACGCTCCGATGGGTTTCGTGGAGATCGCCGGGGACGACATCGACATCGCCGGCATCAAAGACTATCGGCCAATCCCAGCCGCTGGGTTGTGCAACGCCGTATTTGGCGAGTGCTTGGCGAAAGGCTACTGGGCCATCTTTGGCGCCGGGTCGCCCGTTGTTGAGTTGTACGCCGGTGTCGTCGGGGAGCCCGATGATCGCGATCTGGCAGCCGGCGGGTTCGGATCGGATGAGCGATGCGAACTTGGAGGATGGGATGTTGTCCCACTGGACAGGTTTAAGGTACTGGTTGTGCATGGCTAGGTACAATATACGCGATTGGTACAAACGGGACAGATAGCGTGTTTTGTGCCAGAAATTATTTCAGATGAGCAATGCTCACATGTTCCACATTGGCATAGCGACTGAGTTCGGCCTGGGAACTCTGGGTCATCTGCATAGTGTTCCTTATCGTGCTCAGCTACTTGTAGGATCAGATGATGTGTTCCTAGCAAGTCATTTTTAGGGTCAACAGATCGTGAGACACTTGCAATTGTAAAGAAGGACTCCCCAATTCGTCCTGTTTCTGATTCCATGTGCCTGTTAGTTCTGTTGCGGAAAACAGACGACATCACTTCGAGCAGTTCAATGTCCGTTAGATTCTTTGACAAGTGGTAGATCAGATTATCATGGTCAATGAATGGTTTGCCAGTCTTGGGTTTGTATGACATATTTTGTGTACTCATATTTCGCTCATATATCTGAGGCCATTGGAATATCAACGCTGTGGTCCTTGCCACATTGGATCGCGTCTTCGTACCCCGCGTCGGCGTGGCGGAAGATGCCCATCATCGGGTCGTTCTTGAGGACGCGTTCGAGTCGCTTGGCAGCTTCGGGTGTGCCGTCGGCGACGATGACTTGCCCGGCGTGTTGACTAAATCCAATCCCGACGCCGCCGCCGTGGTGGAAGCTGACCCAGCTTGCGCCTGAGGCGATATTGACCGCGAAGTTGAGCAAAGGCCAATCGGAGACGGCGTCGGTGCCGTCCTTCATGGACTCGGTTTCGCGGTTGGGCGAAGCGACCGAGCCGCAGTCGAGGTGGTCGCGTCCGATGACGATCGGGGCGGAGACAGCGTTGGCTTGGACCATGTTGTTGAAGAGCAACCCGGCTTTGTCGCGTTCGCCGAGTCCGAACCAGCAGATTCGGCACGGCAAGCCTTGGAAGGCAAACTTGGGTTTACAGTTTCTGAAATCGCCTGCGAGCAAGGCTTCTGGATTGGCATGGCAACCGAGGAGCCACTTGTGGAGTCGGTCGTTGTACCCGCCATCGCCTTTGGGGAAGAGTTGTAATAAGGCGTAATCGGTTTTGTAGATGTCCATTGGATCGCCCGAGAGAGCGCACCATCGGAATGGGCCACGCCCGAGGCAGAACTGTGGGCGGATGTAGGCGGGGACGAATCCGGGAAAACTGAACGCCTCCTTGAAACCCTCATCGAAGGCCCGTTGGCGGATGTTGTTGCCATAGTCGAAGGTGATCGCCCCGCGAGATTGAAGCTCGACCATCACTTCGACATGCTTACGCATGGATGCCAGACTGAGCCTCTGGTAGCCCGCCGGATCATCAAGCCGGGCCTGATTCGCTTGCGCAAACGAGTATTCGATCGGGCAGTACCCCTGGAGCGGATCGTGGGCGCTGGTCTGGTCGGTGAGGGTGTCGGGGGTGATGTCGCGTTGGATGAGTCGATTGAGGAGTTCGATTGCGTTGCCGCACCATCCGACGGAGATGGCCGCCTTTTGTTCCTTGAGTTCGAGTGCCCGGTCGATGGCTCCGTCGAGGTCTTCGACGATCTCATCGAGGTAGTTGTCTGCCAGTCTTCGATCGAGGCGCGACTGATCGACATCGGCGATGAGGCAAACGCCGCCGTTGAGGGTGATCGACAAGGGTTGTGCCCCGCCCATGCCCCCGCATCCGCCCGTCACATTGAGTGTGCCCGCGAGGGAGCCGCCGAAGTTGAGCTTGGCGCACTCGGCGTAGGTCTCGAAGGTGCCTTGAAGGATGCCTTGGGTGCCGATGTAGATCCAGGACCCGGCGGTCATTTGCCCGTACATCATCAAGCCCTTGAGGGCGAGTTCGTCGAAGTGTTCTTGGGTTGCCCAGTGGGGGACGAGGTTGGAGTTGGCGATCATCACGCGGGGGGAATCGGTCGTGGTTTGGACGACGCCGACGGGTTTGCCGGACTGGACGAGTAAGGTTTCGTCGGGTTCGAGCCGTTGGAGTGTTTCGATGATCGCGTCGTAGGCTTCCCATGATCGGGCCGCTTGTCCGCGTCCGCCATAGACGATGAGGGATTCTGGATGCTCGGCGACTTCAGGATCGAGATTGTTCATCAGCATCCGCATCGCCGCCTCGGCCTGCCAGGTTTTGCAGGAGAGGCCAGAGCCGTGCGGCGCGCGGATGGTGCGGGGTTGAGGCGATGGGATATAAGGTGAGGTCGTGGTGGTCATAGGTATGATTTCCGATCAAACTTGATACAAAGTGTATAACTCGGGTCTGTTTGGTGGTAGACTAGGGGTCAGTCAACTACCGATTTCCAAAGGGGCCAGTTATGCGTCGCACCGTATTGTATTCCGTTCTCGTATCATGTCTCGCTTCGATGCCCGTCTTGGGCATCCAAAGTGAAGATCCCAAGCCGATGCTCGAGTTTCGATGCGTTGGGCTCTATAGCTGGCCTGTATCGGATGCCGATCAGCAGATGATGGATGCCGTCAAACTGCTTCGAGAGCGGCTCGTTGACCTCGCTGGGGAACTTGATCTTGAACCATTCCAAGGGCAGGCGATGCTCGCGGGATGGGATGTGCTTATGTCGGACACGGCGTTGAGCCTCGATGCCAACGAAAATGGGGTTGCTGCCTCGCTGGTCTTTGAGCCTGGGTCAACCTCATCCGAATCGCTCTACAACCAAGTGACAGGCTTCGCCGGGATGTCCGGGCTCGAGATGGACATCCTGACCCCGACGAGCAGCGAGATGATGGGGCCGATGGGCCCGATCGTGCTCGGGCATGATGACGATCGGCTTTGGGTCAGCATGGGCGAGGGCGAGCAGGTCTCGATGGATATCCCCCGCGGCGATCTGCCCAAGGGCGTCACCCCTTCGATGGCTGGGCGGATGGACATCGGTGGACTCATCAACTTCTTTGTGCCTGATCTGGCGGACATGTTCGCCAATGAACCGGCGATGGCGTACAACCCGATGATGTCATTTATTGGCCCAGACGCCCCGGTTATCGAGTTCGGCGTCGGGACCAGCGATGACCAGATGCACATGACTTCACGCATGATTGACGCAGGCAAGCACAGCGAAGCCTTGGGGATGAGTCAGGAAATATTTTTCGAAAAAAGCGATTTCAAGCGTGTGCCCAAAGATGCAGTCCGTTTGGCCGCTTTCCAGGTGAGCATCTCGACGATGCTCGGCGCCTTCGAGATGGCGATGGAAGAAGCGGGCAGCGATGAGTACGCCGAGTTCTCCGAAGAACTTGGAGTTGATCTGATCGATGAAATCCTGGGGAATCTGGGCGATAAGTTGATGTTCTACCAGTCCGAATCCACCGGCGGCGGTGGGCTGCTCTCGGCGGTGCTTTTGGTTGATCTCAATGATGCAGCAGAGTTTGGCAATGCCCACAGGAAACTCGTCGATCGGCTCAATACGCTCGCTGCGGAAGAAATCGACGGGTACGCCCGTGTGCAAAGCTGGCGCAACAGCGGCATCGACTCGTTCACCATTACCGCACCAGGATTGCCGATCCCGTTTGAGCCTTCATGGGCGATCGACGAAAACACCCTGATCCTGGCGTTGTCGCCGGGCTCGCTCGAAGTCGCGGTTGCGCAGATTCAACTGGGCTCGAACCAGAGCATCGTGGACAACCGATCATTCAGAAAATCAGTCCTCTCACGGATGCCCAAAGGCAAGGCCTACGCTGTGAGTTATTACGACGCGGCCCGGCTCTCGAAAAAGGGTTATGGCATGACCTCGCTGCTGATGAGTGCTTTGGCCAACTCGGCCCGCTCGCCGAAGAACCCGGATCGGGTGGTCGGCTCGATCATGCCGAGCTATGCGAACTTCACCAAGGATACCGAGCCTTCAGCCACCGTAAGTTGGTGGGACGGCGACGATTTCCGGACACATTATATTGGGGATGAGTCGATGCTCATCCAACTCTCGACCGGGCTCGGGGCGATCGCGGATGTGCAAGGAGTTATTGTTCCGGCACTTGCCGCGGGGATTTTGATGCCGGCGCTTGGGCAGGCACGGGAACGAGCCAATGAACTTAAAGCCTCGACGCAGGTTCGCAGTGTTGCTCAGGCGATCATCATCTATAGCAATGGAAACAAGGACCAGTTTCCTGAGTCAGTAGAGGCGCTCATCGATCAGGGGATTCTCTTTGAGGACATTCTTGAATCGCCATTTGGCCCGGCATATGACGGCAAAGGTGACATCGTCATCCGCGTGGGGCTCGACTTTGAGAAGTATCTCTACGATGCTCGATGTGTGATTGCGATTGATCGGGCGGTGGTACTCAATGGAAGTGAGTTCATCCCGGTTGCGTTTGCTGATGGTCATGTTGAAGCGGTCGATATTGATCGACTCACCCAGATTCTTTCTTGGCCCGAAAATGTAGGGGCTGCTGAAGTCTTCGAAATAGAGTACTACCTCATCGATTGATACTTGAGGTTTCAAAGGCGAAGGCATCCTGCTGAATCAGTTGTTCAATCGCCTGAATATCAGGCGTCGGCGAGCGGTCTTGGGTCAAGGGCTCGACGACGGTACGAATCGTCTTGATCGCTTCTTCGACCCAATCCCCCGAGCGGTGCGGGCGGTGGGCCTCGACACCCTCGGCGGAGCATAACAACTCGGCAGCGATGACGGATCGGGCGAGTTCGATTCCTCGTGCTGCTTTGGCGGCCGAGCGCGGGCCGAAGGAGTTGTAGTCTTCCATTCCGGCGCAGGTTGACAGATTGGCCACCGATGCGGGGTTGGCGAGTCCGATGAGTTCGTTGCAGATCGCAGCAGCACTGTATTGGACGATCATAAACCCGGACATCACGCCCGGCTTGGGGCTCATAAAGGCGCGGAGTTTGGATTCAGGGTCGAAGACCGACAAAATATGGTACATCCGGCGTTCAGCGATCCCGGCGAGGTGGGCGATGCTGATGGCGAGGGTGTCCATCGGCAGCGCGACGGGCATGCCATGGAAACAACCGGCCGAGACGATATCGGGGGTGTCGGTGCCGGTGTCGAAGATCAGCGGATTGTCCGTGACGGCTCCGAGTTCGCACTCTAGGCTCGCTAGGCACGGGCGGATCGAATCGAGCACCGCGCCCATGACCAATGGAGCGCACCGGAACGAATACGGGTCCTGGACGCGCGGGTCGTTGTCAGCGTGTGAATCGGCGATGGTGCTGCCTTTGAGCAGTGCTCGCAGGGTCGAGGCGGCTTGCGTCGCGCCGGGTTGATTGCGGACTCGGTAGATTCGCTCATCAAGATACCCATGCGATGCGCGGGCAGCGTCGATGGACATCGCGTTGGCGAGCAGGGCCGCGTCGATGAGTTGGGTGAGATCGGTTGCGATGAGGGCGAATCTCGCGCTCATGAGGTGGGTGCCGTTGATGAGGGCGAGCCCTTCTTTGGCTGCGAGCTGGATCGGTTGAATTCCGGCGTTGTTGAGCGCCTGCCCGCCGGGGATGCGTTGTCCATTGACGAATGCTTCACCCTCGCCGATCATGACGAGCACCGCATGGGCCAGCGGTGCCAGATCGCCCGATGCCCCGACCGAGCCGAGTTCGGGGATGACGGGGGTGATGTCATTGTTGAGGAGATGGAGGATCTGATCGACGATTTTGAGGCGCACCCCTGAGAACCCTCGGCTCAGTGACGCGGCAAGGATGAGCATCATCGCGCGGACAGCTTCAACGGGGAGCGGGGCACCGACGCCGGCAGCGTGGGAACGGATGAGGTTCACCTGCAAGGCTGCGAGGTCCTGGGGGGCGATTTGCTGCTGGGAGAGTGAACCGAACCCGGTATTGATGCCATAGTGGGGGAGCCCGTCGTCGAGGACGGCTTCGAGCCGAGTTCGGCAGGCAGCGATGGCGGAGCGGGCATTTGCGGAGAGCTCAACCCGGCGGGCAGTGCGGGCGACCTCGCAGATGGCAGCGGGGGTCAGCGGGGAGTTGGGATCGAGGATGAGCGGGGATTGGGTGGGCATATTGATCTCTCGGTGAATCCAGAGGCTGGCGTATTGGTATATGATAGAACCATGAGCAAAGAACGCACACAATCGGCTTCGAGGGTCTTGATGATTCGTCCGACAGGGTTCGGACGCGATGATGAGGCTGCCCAGACCAACGCCTTCATGAACCGCTCCACCGAGACCGCCGAGCGGGTCCAAGAACGGGCCAAAGAGGAGTTCGACGCCCTCGCGTCATCATTGAACCAGGCCGGGGTCGAGGTGCTGGTGTTTGAGGACGATCTGGGGTTGCCCGATTCGGTGTTTCCCAACAACTGGATATCGTTCCATCAGCCTATAAAGGATGGCGAGGGGGATGAGGGGGAAGAGGGGGAAGAGTCTGCGAATCCGGTGATCGTTACCTATCCGATGCTCGCTGAGTCGCGCAGGAAGGAACGCCGGGCGGAGATTCTTGATGCAATCGCCAAGTTCACCCGCACCAACCCGGATCACATCGACCTGAGCGGGCTCGAGGCAACCGATGATTACCTCGAAGGCACCGGGTCATTGGTGCTCGATCGGGTGAACAATGTCGCCTATGCGTGCCTATCCGGGCGAACGAGCGAAGATGCGGTTGATGCGTGGGCTGACGAGACGGAGTATCAGGCAGTCCGGTTCCATGGCGCGGATATTGATGGGAATCCGGTATATCACACCAATGTGATGCTGAGCATCGGGACGGAACTGATTGTGGCGTGTCTGGAGTCGATCACCGATCCTGACGAGTATGAGTTGGTTGAGGCATCACTCAAGGCGAGCGGGCGGGCGGTGATGCTGATCTCGCTCGGGCAGGTCTCTCATTTCTGCGGCAACATCCTCGAACTCGCTTCCAAAGACGGAGATCCGATCTTTGCGATGTCTCAGACAGCCTACGAGCATTTTACCGATGAGCAACGCGCACAGATCGAGGGGCTCGGGCAGGTGGTGCATGTTCCGATTCCGACGATTGAGTATGTCGCGGGGGGGAGTGTTCGGTGCATGATCGCTGAGCTTGGGATTTCGGACTCAACTGGGTGAGAATGAGCCCAATAGTGCATCCTCAATCATTGATCTTGGTATGATTGATCCCCCTTCGCAGCGCGTGGAGGGCTACGAGATTGATTCTGAGGAGACCCAATGCGAGCATTACGCACCGCTGCGATCTCGGCAGCCGCGATTATGATGATCCCGGTTGCTGCGATTGCCCAGAATGTCCAGCCGATCGAGTACACACTCGACAACGGCATGAAGTTCCTGCTCATGCCCCGAGACGAGCAGCCCAATGTCATCACCGCCGGTTGGATCGCTCCGGTCGGATCAGCCAACGAACGCCCGGGGATCACCGGGGTGTCGCACCTGCTCGAGCATCTCTTGTTCAAGGGCACCGATGCGATCGGGACCTCTGATCCTGAGCTCGATAAGCAGTACCGAGCGCAGCTCACCGAAATCCGTGAAAAGATGCGGGCGTACACGCTCGATGTGCAATATAAACGGATGTACAAGGGCGAGATTGATGCCCCGTGGGACCCAGCCAACGACACGGATGAACTCCGTGACATGCGCGCCGAGATGACGAAGATTCAGGATTTGCAGTCCAAGATCACCATCAAGAACGAGTTCGATTCGATCTACACCGGCAACGGCGGATCGGGCATGAACGCGGGGACTTCATACGACTTCACCGTGTTTTATATCAATATCCCCTCGAACAAGCTTGAGCTCTGGTCATGGATGGAATCGGATCGGCTGATGAATCCGTCGATGCGTGAGCTTGATTCGGAGCGGTTTGTGGTCATTGAAGAACGCCGCCAGCGCCTCGAAGCGACGGCGACGGGCAAACTCGACGAGCAGTTCAACTCGATGTTCTGGGTGGCGTCGCCTTACAACTGGCCTGTGATCGGGTGGATGAGCGACCTGATGGCGTACACCGAAGATGAAATTCATGAGTATTTCGAGACCTACTACCAGCCTGCGAATCTCACCGGCGTGATCGTCGGGGACTTCGAGGTTGAAGATGCGAAAGAACTTGTGGAAACCTACTTCGGACGCATCGAGAACAAACGCCCTAAGGCGTCGCCTTTGGTGACGCATTCGGTGCCTTTGCTCGGTGAGATTCGGTATGCGGGCGAGTGTGATTGTCAGGATCAGGTTGAGGTGCGGTATCGCTCGGTGCCCTTCGGGCATCCTGATGAAGCCGTGTTTGATGTGATGGCGGATCTGCTCAATGGGCGGACCGGGCGGCTGTATAAATCACTTGTCGAAGAGAAGGGAATCGCGACGAACGCTGGGGCGGGCAATGAAGCTCGCCATTATGCGGGGAGTTTCTCGTTCAATGCTCGTCCGAAGGGTGATACAGATCTGGCGACACTCGAAGAGGCGTGGTACAGCGAGCTTGATCGGCTCAAGACTGAGCCTGTTTCTGATCGCGAGTTGCAGAAGGTGAAGAACGGGCAGGCTGCCGATACCTTCCGTGGGCTGATGGATAACTCTTCGTTGTTCTTCCAGATTTCGATTACCGAGGGGTACGGCGGGTATGAATACCTCAACGAGCACCCCAAGCGCATCGCAGCGGTGACGGCTGAGGACATCATGCGTGTCGCCAATGAGTATTTACGGGCTGATGCCCGTGCGGTCGCAAGCTACACCCGCAAGGGCGGGAGTGAGGTTGTTGAGATCACACTCGACGATGTGCGTGCATCTTTGCCCGAAGAGATGATCGAAATGGTGATGCCCGGGATCGAATCTGGGCTTGTTGATATCGCCAAAGATACGAATGTCGCGGGTATGCGTGCCCAACTCGAAGCGATGGCCGCCCAAGAGGGAACGGTGCCGCCTCAGTTTATGACGGCGATGAAGTTTGTGAAGCAGGAACTCAAAAAAAGGATCGCCGAGCTTGAAGCTGGCGCAGGTTCTACCGAAGAAGGAGGTGACCAATGAGATCATTGATCACAGCAGCATGTGGCGCGTTGGTCCTCGCAACGGGATCGTTGGCATTGGCGGGGGATATCCCGTCGCACCCATCGAAGATCAGCTTTGACGAGTTGGTGTTTACGCCTCCGATGGCTTCGGAGTTCCGCCACGAACTTTCCAATGGCGTTCCTGTATTTATGGCGGCTTCGCACGAGTTCCCGCTCGTCACCATCACGCTGAGCTTCAAAGGCGGCGCGTATATGGAACCCGAGGGCAAGGTTGGATTGGCGGCGATGACCGGGGCGCTGATGCGTTCCGGCGGGTCGTCGATGATGCCGCCGAGCGATTTGGATGAAGAGTTCGATTTCATGGCGGCCAATGCGTCGGTGGGGGTCGGAAACGAAACGGCGTCCGCTTCAATCAACGCTTTGACGAGCAACTTGGATGATGCGTTCGGGTTGTTTATGGATATGGTCCGCAACCCACGGTTCGATTCGGAACGATTCGAAGTTCTCCGCAGCCAGCAACTCGAAGCGATCAAGACCCGTGACGATGACGGGCTCGGGATCGCGATCCGCGAGATTGGGTTCTTGATGTGGGGCGAAGAGCACTTTGAGGCTCGCCAACCAACCAAAGCATCGCTCGAATCGATTACGGTTGATGATATGCGAGCCTTGCATGCTCGGATTTTCAATCCGTCGAATCTGATGATTGCGGTGACGGGGGACTTTGAAGAGTCCGAGATGCTCGCGTTTCTTGAAGAGGCGTTTGAGGGTTGGGAATCGGGCGAAACATCGCCTGCGATCCCGATGGCGACGCATACATTCGAGCCCGGCGTGTATTACTATGAGAAGGATCAGCCTCAGGTTCAGGTGTTGATTGGGCATCGCGGGTATCAGCGTGATGATCCAAATGCGCCGGCGATCGAGGTGATGAACGACATCCTTGGTGGGTCGGGGTTCACCTCGCGCATCACCAACACTGTGCGCACCCGCGAAGGGCTCGCGTATACCGCTGGCTCGGTGATGCGATCAAAGGTCGAGTATCCGGGCGTGTTCATGGCGTACTTCTTTACGAAGGTGCCGACGACTGCGCTGGCGACTCGGCTGGTGTTTGGCGAGTTTGAAAAGATTCAGACCCAGCCGGTGACGACAGAGGAGATTGAGACAATCGCCAATAACATCATCGAGACTTTTCCGCGGACCTTTGAGTCCAAGCGGGCGATGATGAACCTGTTTATCTCGGATGAACGGACCGGGCGGGCCTCCGATTTCTGGCAGACCTACCGCGATCGGATCCGCAGTGTTGGACCCGATTCGGTCCAGAAGGCTGCCAATGAGTACCTGCATCCGGACGAAGCCGTGATTCTGGTGGTTGGGCCTTGGGACGAGATTAAGAAGGGCAATGCTGATTCAGAAGCCGATCCGGATCGCGTTGCGACGATGGACGAGTTCTTTGGCGGCAAGGCGACCCAGATCCCCACACGGGACCCGGAAACGCTCGAACCAAAATCGGGGGAGTAATCTTCGGGTTCTTGGGTCGTATTTGAGTGCAAAATCGTGTATATTCACGGACCCGATCATGCGATCGGGTCCGTTTTCTTTGGCGTCATGCCATCCAACAAGTTCATTGATCGCAACAGAGGAGAGGCTGATGCGGTTCATCAGGAGTTTTATCTATGTCGATCAGGCATCTCGGTTTTCTTACACTCTGTGCCGGCAGTGCGGCTTCTGTTTCGCTCGCATCTCCAACGCATGACGGGCTGATTCAGCATCCAACCCTCTCGCCCGATGCGAACTACATCGTGTTCTCAGCAGCGGGGGATCTGTGGTCGGTGCCTGTCGATGGTGGGGCGGCGAATCGGTTGACGACGCATCCGGGGATCGAGACGCAGAGCCGATTCAACGGCGATGGGTCGATGCTTGTGTTTGAATCGAACCGGGACGGGGCGCAGAATCTGTATACGCTCGATCTGAGCGAAGAGCGAGGGTCGCTCGTTGGGCGTTCAATCGAGCAGGTGACGGTTTCCGATCGGGCCGAGATGCTCGGCGGGTTCTCGGCGGATGGGCAATCGGTGTTGTTTTCATCGTATCTCTATCCCGAAATTTACCGGCATCCTCGGATGTATCAAACTCCACTCGATGGCGGAGCGATGACGCGGATCACCGATGCGTTTGGGCGGGGGCCGGCGACACGGGCTGGGGATGAGGATGTCTTTTTTATTCGTGGGTATTACTATCCGCATCGCGTGGCGTATCGCGGGCCGGGGAACTTAGATATCTGGCGGTTCCGCCCCTCTGAGAACTCGTTTGTCCAGGTGACAGAGTTTGCGGGCAATGACATGAACCCGTGGGCGTTGCCCGATGGGTCGGTGGTGTATGTATCGAGCCGGGATGGGCAGTACAATCTCGTTCGGCTTGAGTCGGGGATGACGGATCAGGATACGGGTGCGATCACGCAGCTGACACACTTTGCGCCAGATGATGAACATCCAACCTCGATCATGCACGGCGTGCGCGATCTTTCGGTTTCACAAGATGGGACGCTGGCGAGCTTTGCAGTTTGGAACACGCTGTATACGCTTGATTTGACAGATTCACGGGCGACGCCCAAGGCGGTCGAAGTTTCGCTTGGTGCGGACTCTGGTCGGGACCGGGTCGTGAAGATGGATCTCTCGAAGAAGGTCTCGCAGGCAGCGGTGCATCCATCGGGCAAGGCGATCGCGCAGATTGCTCGAGGCGAGTTGTTCGTTCGCAGCACCGAGGATGAGAATCCGACGCATCGGATCACCGAGACCAATGCCCGCGAACGGGATATCGCATGGTCGCCCGATGGCGTGAAGCTCTACTTTGTCGCGGACGATGAAGATTCGCTCGGGTCGATCTACGCTGCGACGGTTTCGCTGGCCAAAGAAGATTTAGAGCCTGAGCCTGAGCCTGTTGAAGAGCCGATCGAAGAGAAAGTAGAAGAGCCGGCCGATGAAGCAGAGGCCGCATCTGCTGAGGATGGTGAAACTGATGAAGCTGAGGAAGATGCTGAGCCGACGATTGATTATGCGGGGCGATGGGCCGATGCGTTACGCTTTGAGATCGAGCCCGTGGTGCAGGGTGACGCGCTGGCGTTTTCACCCAAGCCTTCGCCCGACGGCACGAAACTGATGTACCTGCGGGATCGGGGCGATATTGTGATCCGTGATCTGGCATCTGGCGATGAACGGGTCGTGAGTGAGCAGTGGAGCGAGCCTGATATTTTGTGGGCGTCGGATTCTCGCCATATCGTGTTCGCAGCGAGTGATCTGGATTTCAATGTTGATATCTTCTTGCTCGACACACTGCCCGGCGAAGACGGTGAACTCGCCGAGCCGATCAATATCTCCCGCCACCCTGATATCGACCATTCGCCTCAACTCTCGCATGACGGCAAGGTGCTGAGTTTTTTGTCGGACCGGGATAATCAGAACGGCGAATACGATGTGTACTTTGTCTATCTCGATCGTGAACTCGATGGGTTGCGTGGGTATGAGTTGGCGAAGTACTATGAGGGGGCCGTCGCAGCCGCGGGGGCGATTAAGCCGATTGATCCGGCGAGTGATGATACTGAGGAGGCGGATGCCGACACCGATGAAGTCGGTGAGTCCGATTCGGGGCTCGTGTTTGATGCTGACGATGCTTACCTGCGTATTCATCGCCTGACATCGACGCCTGAATCTGAATCGGCCCTCGTCATGACACCGGGCGGCGAGCGGATCGCGTTCTCGAGCGTCATCGACGGCGCCCGCTCGTTTGTGAGCGTGGATTACAAGGGCAAGGATCGCAAGGTCATCAAATCCGGGAATGTTTCGGACCCGCGCGTGTCGATTGATGGCAAGTCGTTGAGCTTTGTTGCAGGCGGACAGGCTTCGACCTCGGCCCCTGCGGGCGGGTCCGTGACGACCCTCGCGATTGATGCGACGATTGAGATTGACCGTCAAGACGAACTCGCTCAGAAGTTTGATGAAGCAGCCGGTCGGTTTGGGATGAACTTTTATCACCCGACGATGAAGGGGCTCGATTGGGATGCGATGATGGATCGGTATCGCGATGTGGCCATGCAGACGCGGACGAATCAGGCGTTTTTGCGGGTGATGAATCTGATGTGGGGCGAGGTGGACGGTTCCCACACCGGGATCAGAGGCGGCGACGGGTTCGCAGCAGCGTCGCCGGGCAATGGGTATCTCGGGATTGATTTTACGCCTGTTGAGCATGGATATCGGATCGACGCGATTCTTGAAGGCGGGGCGATGGATCGGATGAAGCATGGGCCCAAGGTCGGCGATGTGCTTGTGGCGGTCGGTGATACAGAACTTGAGTCGCAAGCAACCGAATCGGGGCTTGTGAGTCTGCATCAATCGCTCGCTGGGCTCGCTGGTGATGAGGTACTTATCGAGTATACAACGAGCGATGAAGACGGCGAGCCGGTCAATCGGATGGGGTTGGTGACGCCGACGGCGTTCTCGACCATGTCGGTGATTCGCTACAAGGATGAAGTCGCCAAACGCCGAGCACAGGTCGAGGAGATGTCCGATGGCAAGCTTGGATACCTGCATATCCGGTCGATGGGGATGGCATCGGTGCGTGACTACGAACGCGATCTCTTCGCAGCAGCCGACGGGAAGGAAGGGTTGATTATTGATGTCCGCGATAACGGCGGGGGGTGGACGACCGACATCTTGCTCGCCTCGCTGACCGCGCCGAATCATGCCTACACCATTCCTCGCGGGGCGAATCCGGATTTGGTTCGCAGAGATAACTATCCGCGCGATCGGCGGTTGATCTATGCGTATTCGCGCCCGATCAATGTGCTCATCAACCAGAACTCGTTCTCGAACGCTGAAATCTTTGCCCATTCGATCCGCAACACTAAACGAGGCACACTCATCGGCACGCAAACCTTCGGCGGCGTGATCTCGACAGGCGCCTTCCGACTCATCGATGGCACCACGGTCCGTCGCCCGTTCCGTGGGTGGTATCTGCCCGATGGGACGGACATGGAGAGCAACGGGGCCAAGCCGGATCTTGATGTCGCTCAAACGCCGAGCGACGAGGCGGCGGGGAATGATCCGCAACTCGAAGCGGCAATCAAAGAACTGTTCGGACGAACTGGCGGCGAATAAGCCATTGAAATATTGATACGAAAAAGCCCAGCGGTGTGAGCCGCTGGGCTTGTTATATCAGTGAATTACTGAACTCGTTTACTTATCCTCGTCCGTGATCCCGATGCCGGTTCTGACCGGAGGCGTCGGGCGCTTGGGTGGGTGGTAGCCGTTGGTCTTGATCTCGCTGATGAGATGATCGATCGCGGCATCGAGCTGGGTGTCCTTGCCTTCGAGCGAGGCAACGGGGTCGATCTCGACTTCGATATCAGGATCAACGCCGTGCCCTTCGATGCCCCATGTGCCATCGAGTTCGTAGAACCCGAAGTTGGGAACCGTGACGGCTCCGCCATCGATCAAAGGGGGAACACCGGAGATACCCACAAGCCCGCCCCAGGTCCGCTTGCCGATGAGTTTGCCAAGCCCGTGATGCTTGAAGAGCCACGGGAACATGTCGCCGCCTGAGCCTGCGTTGCCGTTGATCAGCATCGCCTTCGGCCCCTGATGTGAATCGTAAGGCCAAGGCCAATCGGCACCATCGCGCCGGTACCAATAGTTCGTGCGCGGACGATTGAGGAGTTCGATGAAGCGGTTGGGGATTTGCCCGCCGCCGTTCCATCGTTCGTCGATCATGAGTGCTTCCTTGCCGGCCTGCCCATAGAACTGGCGAAAAAGTTCGTTCTGCCCTTGGACGCCGGTGTTGGGGACATAGATGTACCCGATCTTGCCGTCGGATGCCTCTTCGACATACTTGCGGTTGGCTTCGACCCATGCTCGATATCGGAGATTCATTTCCGAGCCGATGGGCTTGATGGTGATCTCGCGTTCGTTGATGGTCTCTTCATCGCCTTCGAGTGCTGAAACAATCGTGAGTGTTGTCGGCGTGTTGGCGAGCCCGAGGAAAGCGGCCCAGGGGTCGATGGTGGTATCGACCGCGTGGCCGTTGACGGCGGTGATGATCTCACCCTCGTTCACATCGAGCCCGTACTGGGAGAGCGGGCCGATGGCATCGGTGTCCCACGGCGCGCCGCGGTAGATCTTGGTGATTTTGAAACCGGAAACTTCGCCAGCAACGGCAACAGCATACTCCGCGCCGAGCATCCCGACGCTTTCGTTTGGTTGACGATCGAAGTCGCCGCCGAAGGAGTATGAGTGCCCGACATTGAGTTCACCGATGAGTTCGCCGATGATGTAGGCGACATCTTCACGCGACACCGCATGATCGACCATCGGGAGGTAGTGGGCGAGCACAGCGTCCCAATCAACGCCGTGCATGTTTTTGACATAGAAGAAATCTCGCTGACGACGCCAGGCATCGGTGACAAGTTCTCGCCATTCCTCACGAAGATTCACCGTCTTGCGGAGTTTCATGCTCAGCGGCTTGGCGGTCTGCCCAGCCTTGGCATCGACGACGGCGAATCCGCCGGGGATCTGGGCGACGAGTTTCTTGCCATCGCCCGAGACTGAAAATCCGAACGCCATACCGAGGACTGTTTTCTCGGATGGTTCATCGTCGCGGACATCAATGAGTTTGAGCGATGCCCCAGCGGTTCCTCGACGAATATAGAGCAGTTCGCCCTTGTCATTCGAGGCGAGATTCCCGAAGTTGCCCGAGGATACACCAAGATCGAATGCACGGGATTCAAAGTTCTCGAAATCGATTTCAACAGTTTCGCTCGCTTCGCCTGCATCTTTGACGATCTCGCCGAGTTCTTCCTCGGAGATATCACGGGTGGTGCGTTTGCCGGTATAGGCACCGCCCATGCCCATCTGCTTGATTTCCCAAGTCCCGCTCATCTCGTCGCCTGAGATAGTGGCATCCTGGATGATGGTCATGCCGTTTTCTGTGGATTCGATATGAAGCGTGCCCGCGTCGGCGTTCCATTTGACAACATCACCAAGATCATCGGTCTCGCCCATCGACTCGGACTGCCCCATGATGTTGCCTTCATCATCGACGACAATCATCAATGAGAATGCGACCTCATCGTTTGGCATGCCAAGCGCTGCGAAGCCAGATGCGTTGCCTTCCCACTTGCCCCAAAGGGCGTGCTCGGTGTCGTACCCATCGAGGTATGCAGGCTCGGCATCGTCGCCAGATTCATCATCAGATGCTTTGACATCATCTGAATCCGCATCTTCGTCGGCTTCAGCTTCTTCGTCTTCCCAAGTCTCCTCATCAGATTTGAGCAATCCCTGTGCTTCGACTTCGCTATTGAGCGGCACCGCGAGCAATCGCCCGGTCTTGGCATACACAAAGGTCGAGCCCACATCCTCATACTGAGGCGAAGTGAAATCTCTATTCGATGTGTAAAACAGGTAATCGCCCTTGCTCGAAAATGCAGGCGATGAATCGTTGAAGAACCCCGAGGTCATCTGGTGAATGTCCCCGGTCTCGGTGTCATAGATATACACCGCTTGAATCATCCCGCCTTCGAGGGCACGGGAGTACGCGATCCAACGCGAATCATGCGACCACGAGATCGTGGGCTGATTCGCAAGAGGCTCGGTATCCATATGGGTCACCGTGCCGGTTTCCACATCAACCAGATTCATCACACCGGCTTTATCAACGGTGTAGATCGTCTTTGAATCCGGCGACCAGGTCGCCTGCATGAAGTAGGTTTGGTTGCCATCGGTGAGTTGCTTGGTTTCACCCTTGCCGTCGGATTGGGTGATGTAGAGTTCGTAGTCGCCATCACCATCGGAGAAGTACGCGATCCATCGTCCATCGGGGCTCCACGATGGGAGCCGTTCGGACGCGCCCGAGGTGTTGGTGATCTGGCGGACTGCGCCGTTCTCGGCTGGTGCCGTCCAAATATCGCCTCTGGCTTCCGTGACAACCCGCTTGCCGGTCGATGAGATGCCGCCGGATTGAACGAGCCGGGAGGCATCGGTTGTTTTGGGGCGGAGCGTTTCGAGTGCACCCGGGATGGTGATCTCGACGGGCTTCGATTTTTTATTACTCAGGTTGAGCAGGTGGATTTGAGTACCGAGTTGGAAAACGATCTCGCCTTTGCCTGAATCTGCTGGGCCTATTGATGGGAACTTGACATCATCGTCGGCGAAATGTGTGATTTGCTCATGAGCATCCTTATTCGGATCGTATCGCCAGATATTGAGCCGGGCCTCTTCGCCGTTGTCTGAGAGGTAGTACAGCTTGTCCTTGTGCCACATCGGGATAGTGTCTGTGCCTTCCCAGTCGGTGATTTTGCGCGACTCATTGGTGTTGAGATTGAAGAGCCAGATATCGGTTGCCAGCCCACCTCGATACCGCTTCCATGTCCGCCCATCACGCGAGTTGGGCGTGTAGGCAAGCCACTGCCCATCTGGGCTGATCGCCCCGGTCGCTCCATAGGGCACCGGGGTCGAAACGGGGATGCCACCAGCAGCATCGACCGTAAAGAGCTTCTGATGAGCTCGATTCCCGCTCAAGCCGTTGAACGAAAAGAGCAACGAGCCTTCGGGCGTCCAATCGAGGAGCCGCTCGTTGGCTGGGTGATGGGTGACGCGGTAGGGGACCCCGCCATCAACATTGACGGTGTAAAGATCCCGATCGCCTTCATAGTTGCCGACAAATGCGATGGTCGATTCATCCGGGCTGAACTTGGGCGATTGCTCTTGCCCAGCCGGGCTCGCGACGGGTCGGGCGGTGCCTCCCTTGCGATCGACAATCCAGATATCGTTGGCATAGACAAAGAGGATGTTGTCCTTGCCGACATCGGGATACCTGAACATCCCAGTGTTTGTGGTGGTTTCCTGAGCAAGCAGCGGGGCAGCAGCAAACGCAACCCCAGCAGCCCCGATGAGGAGCATCGTCTTTTTCATCTGTGTATTCCCATTTCCTGAAAGGGTGTGTGAAGCGCCAAACCGCTTAGCGTATCTTACTGTACCGATTCATGGGCTTTGAGTTTCACCCATCGCGAAGATTGTTCAGCCCAACGGCTCGAACTGAACAGTAAAGTTGCTCCATCTTTGATGTTCTGGGCTCGCTCGCTTGATTTCTCTTACCCACATGAGAATAATCCCCTCCTGATTGCGGGGTAGAGCAGTCTGGTAGCTCGTCGGGCTCATAACCCGGAGGTCGTTGGTTCAAATCCAGCCCCCGCTATTGCAGTATTGACAGGGACTTGCGTGAAATCGCGAGTCCCTTTTTCATTGGCAATTTTGAGCGATGTACCCTAAATTGTACCCTAGTTCAATGAACCAAATGAAAAGTGACTCGCCTAAAGGCGGCATGATTTGCCCCAAAGGTTGAGCGAATGGCAAGTTTGAAAAAGCGGAACGGGACATACCAAATCCAATGGTACGAAGGCGACAGTCAACGGCGGAAGAGTTTGGGAACAACTTCACTCCAAATTGCCAAGGAGAAGCTCAGGCAGTTTGAATCAGCGCAGTTTCAAGGCGTGGATTGTCCGCTCCCAACAAGAACACCAGTCGGTGAGATTGTCGAAGCGTACATGGAGCACATGAAGGTGCTCAGAGCAAAGCGTTCATGGAGTAAAGACCTTGGTTATCTTCGTGCAGCTTTCGGAGAGTGCTGTGAAGGGCTTGTTGTGGCTTCTGGCCGAGCCAAGCGTTGCCAGAGTCTCCGCTGTCCAGATGATCGACGGAAAAAACTCAGGCCGATCCCAGCCGCCTCGTTCGAAGAGATTACCACCGCGATGATCTCGGACATGATCGCTCAACATGTGCGAATAAAGGGGCTCTCGCCAACGACCGCCAACAGGTACAGAGAAGTAGTCTGCAAGGTTTTCAACTGGGCCATCGAGCAGGGGCGGATTCGGATGCCAGGTGGAGTGAATCCCGCTACGAAGGTACAACGCTATCAAGAGCGAGCTTCCGAGATTCGGTACCTCACGCTTCCACAGATCGAAGAGCAACTTCACGCACTCCGGTTCAATCCGAGATTGCAGACGATGGTGGCTGTTTTGATCTACGCCGGGCTTCGGCGTGAAGAGCTGCTTTGGTTGAGGGTCGAGGATTGGGACAAATCCACTCCGTCGGCCCCAAATGGAATACTCCGAATCCATGCAAAGACCGTTGGAGATGAATCTTGGCAGCCAAAGACTCGAAAGAATCGGGCCATCTCAGTCAGCCGTGATTTGGCAAAGTATTTGAATCAGTATGTCGCACCTGAATCAGATCAGGGCTGGCTATTTCCGAGTCCGAAAGGGTGCCGGTGGGATACTTGCAACTTCTCCGATGCACTGCGCAAGGCAAACATAGCGGTAGGGCTTGGGTGGTCTTGTCTCGACTATCGCCACACCTTCGGCAGCCAACTCGCTCAGAAGGGGGTGAGTTTGTACAAGATCAGTGCGTTGATGGGGAATTCACCGGGAATTTGTAGGAGGCATTATGCGGCGTTGGTGCCGGAGGCGATGGGGGAAGAAGTGGAGTTTGGTTCGATCGAGTTCCTTGACCACCGCCCATGTGACTTGGCGAGTGGTTAGGCGGCATTTTTCATAAAGGTATTCATGGAGTTCAGTGTGTCAGAGCATGAGCAAATGGATGATTTTGTACTTCAACTGCCGCACAGTGATCAAATAGACATGACTCATTCTTTGTGCTGTTTGATATATATTGGGCGAGATTTGGTACAGCAACTTTTGCAAGTTCTTTAGGTTCCAGTTTGTGTAGCCCACCACCGTATACACGACCTTCGCATAGTAGATCCTCAGGTTTCAGGGCATTCAACTCGCTCCAGATTACTCGAATGATATCTGGGTCTGCATCAATGATGGTTTGGAGTGTTGGCGTGGCATACATGGCCAAGTACACATTCGCAACTGTCGCATTCGATTCGTTTAGAATAAAGCGAAAAGGACGCTTCGACTTGGTATCTCCTCGTCCCATGTAGGTACACACTATCGGTGCTGTTGGGCGCTTTTCCTGAGAATACCATGGCGATCTATGGCGGCACAAGTATCGTTCATGGATACCCTCTGATTTGATCTCTTGGAGATATGCCCATAGCGAACTGTGTTCCTTTTTAATTTCTGATTCTGTAAGCGGAATATCTAAGAGAAAAAGTCGCTGGTCAAGATTTGGTGCTCCATCTTGGCCTGCAAGGACTATGTCGTTGGTGAGATATCTTGGGCTTGGCAATATTGGTTTAAAAAATTGCATAGGCAACTGCCGCCGATGGATTTCAGTGTCTGTAAGAATGAAATGCTTGTTGCCACCCGTTGCTATGCCTCTTCTGATTTTAAAGAGGTCGCCAATGACCGGGCCATCAGGTTGGTTGCGAGCTTTATTTTTCGGGAATCTAGTCCATTTATGTTCTGAGCCAAGTATGCTCACCGGAACGGTTCTGTCAATCCGAGGTTGCGAGAGAGAGCCCCCAAAAGTAAAACGAACCCTATGTCCCTTGGGAGGTGGGGTGTTTTGAATCCAAACGACTGCGGACGAGACTAGGGCATCCGCAAATTGTACATCATTTGGATCGAAGCGATGTATCTGTAGAAGCGTGACTGTTTCAAGGAGATAGTGCTTAGCCGCTATTCCGTAGTTGACATCCATGAACTCACTCGGGATTAGCCATCCCGCGATAGCACCGTCGTTCATCCACATGTTTGCTTGCAACATGAAGTGGCAGTACAAGCCTGCAAGTCCTCCCAGTTGGTGGCCTGACGCGAGGTGCGATCGTATCTGCAATCTTGCTTTATCAGTACTTGGGATGTGGTGGTGGCGTACATAGGGTGGGTTGCAGATAACAAGGTCGAATCGCTTTTGGGGGGGCTGCGTTGTAAAATCTGCTATATGGATATTCAATTTAGTATCATTCCATAGTTCGATTGCAGGCTCTGCATAGTGCCGGTCAATCTCGTATCCAACCGCTGCTCGAATACGATTGTCTGGAAAGATGTTTTGGAGTGCAGAATAAAAGGCTCCAGTTCCAATGGCAGGATCAAGGAAACTCACCTTCTGGTGTTTCGGCAGCAGCGAGTACGCATGGTTGAGCATATCGCGGGCAAGGATTGTTGGCGTGGAAAACTGCCCGAGCTTATTGCGCTCCAGTTGTGTTTTCTTGGAGTCGAGGCAGGCTTGTGTATCCAACCGGTCTTTTTCGAGCGTGTCGTATTGATTCCCCATAATCAAAATCCCAATTGCTCGAGATCATCGATACGGTGCTCCCATACCCAGTCGATACCTTCGGCGGCTTCGTATCCGAGATAGCCACTATCGAAGTACCCGCAGAGGAAAAGATTAAATTTGACAGATTCACCGTATGTGGCTCGCAGCTGAGTCACTTTTACGGCCTCTTCTTTGCGACGCTTGTTGGTATTGGCAAAGTCACCAGCAGATTTGGCCTCGATGAATACAGGAAGGTCATCGCTCACAGCAGTCTTTGGCATAACCACCGCATCAACGGGGATATTCACCGAGTGCTCTTTGTCGGCAAGATTCACAGGGATGGTCGTCCGAAAACTGAATGTGCCCGGTTGCATCGAATCAAATTTTATTCCATCACTCGTTGTAATCATCTCGTAGCCATGATTGCTGAGCCAGTCTTTGATTGAGGCCAATTGGCGCTTTTCTTGTGCGTTGCGAATGATTGGGTTTGCAACCGAGCCACACAGACGATCGGCGACAATGGTCGCTGCCCGATGAACCTCAGTTCGTGTCGCTGGCTTATCGCGCTCAATCCACACAAATATGTCTGGGTCAGTCATCCGTTGGATGATTTTGGCAATTTTATTGAGACCTTCCACAAGGGGCTCCCTCTTCATTCGCGGAGGAATCTGGTTTTTTCCTTCCATTGATTTTACGAGGCCAGGTGTGATCCCAGCCAAACCAATTAGCCGGTCAACTGCAAGCGGCGGACAGGTAGACATTCTGAGTGAGGGGAGAATCTCAGGATGTTCTTGCAGGACTCGAACGGTGATTCCCTCTAGGTTCTTTGTGAGCAGAAGGGCCTGTTCAACATCAATCGTTGTGTGGATTCGTGTTTCACGGAATGCTTTGGGCGCGAAATTCATGAACCACTCGTTATACATGTCAACAGAAGCGGCAATGTCCTCTTTCCACCGATCTGGTCTGTCTCGATTCACGCCCATAGTTAGCCCTTGTGCTGATTTCTTTGAAGTATACCATAATTTGACATGCCAGCCAAAGCTGTTGGTACTCCGAATAGGTGGATACTAGACAACCCCGGCTGGACTTGCATGATGGCCGGGGTGTCGCGGGGTAAAGATTTCGTATGGCGGTCAAACCCGCCTGCTTTTTTCGAAGGTTTCCACCTCCTCTCGGATGAATCGCACCATGCCACGGACTCCATCACCAAGGCACACACGGCTGATGCCCGCACGACGAAGGATTCGATCCACGCTCGATCTTGAGCATGACCAACGCGCGGCCAGCTCATTTGGAGAGATGTAGGCTGTTTTGGTGCTGGATTGTGAGCTCTTCTTTTTCACGCCAATCTCCGATGGATATCAAGGGTTTCGGATAGGCACTGGATGAGCCATTCTGGGTAGGCTGTATCATCACACGGATTTCCACGATTTTGTCTTCTTATCAAGTGAAGGCGAGCTGGGCGGCGGCTTGCGCCGCTGCGCCCAGCATCGCGCTCCAACTCTAACCATGCACCGTCTCTGGACACAACTTTGTAGCCTGAGTAAACCAAATTACCAATTACTTGATCCAGCGGCTTCTTGAATGAACGATACTGTCCCTCATCGTTCACGACGACCGTTGTGGAATCGGCAATCCGTAGGCTCTCCCCGATAGGCCTATACGCATCAAGCTGGAACTGTTCATCCTTGGGCTTCGGCGACGGTCGCTTAGCCGGTGGATCATTCCAGAAGCCCTTACTAGTTCTAATGATCTTCACCGATCTCGGTTTCTCGGCATAGAGGAAGGCAGGGAATCCATCACCCTTGGCGACATACTTCGCCATGTACTTGATGTTTTTCGGGTTCATGCGCTCGATCCACACATAGCCGTGTCCCCAGAGGCGTTCAAGTTCGCTGTGTTCAATGCGTGCAATCCCAAGGAGGATGAGATGCCAATGAACCCAACCTCCCTCTTGGAACTCCAGCTTGCATATCCATCTGCCCGATAGCTTCTCGCCGAGAAATCGAGACAACCTTTTCATGAACTCCGCGACATGCTTCTTTTCAGAAGCGAATTGGTAGAGTTCCTTCGGATTGTCATAATGCTCGCGCTGATATGTGAGCGTGATAAACACACCTCGCTCACCTTGGCATCGTTCTTCGAGCCGAGAAGCGAGGCGTGCGCCGAAGGCTCTAGACCATTGGTAGTCCAGCCAACTCCGTGCGCCGCCTCGCCTGACTCTAAGGGTACTACTCAGCATTTTTAACTTACTGCTTTCGCATTCTGGAGTGCGAAGCGGATCTTGCCATTGAAGTGGTCGAATGTGCCTGATACCAGGTACTCGCCGCCCTCACCGAACTGCTTGAACATCTGGTCATCGCGCGTTTGTAGCTCGTAGATACCACCCATCGCCATGAGCTTGATGACATACATCCAGATTGATCCCTCTTTGGTTTTCTACTCGCGTGTTTCAGTGCAGATTCCTGAGATTGACCATGAGGGTACTTTGCTATTGGTTGACATTCGTGTCTCCATGTATGTGCAACGATCGCGCACGCCCAACAAGGGCGAAGTTCAACTTTCATTGCTGTTTGCGAATGGAATCCGATTCCTTTCAGAACCGAACCCAGTGATTAATCTTTGAGAATCGACCCTACATCGACGCGCGGTGTGAATTCAGGCTCATCATCGACTCGGCCTTGGAGCTCGAGTACGAGGGATTCAACAAACGCTTGTGGGCAGTTTTGTGCTACATTTATGAGCCTGTTTATCTGGAGCTTATTCATGATTTTTGGGGTGATCGAGTGTGGGTGAAATGGCAGGTGTTGATCTTCATCGCATGGGTATGACAAATCGATATTCGTATTCGATTGGAGAACAACTGTTCGTGAGGTTTCGAAGTATTCATGTTCGCCGCGATAGTTGATTTCAAGCTGGTTATCTAGCAACTGCTTTGCCAATATACGGGCGGCGGTTTTGATTGCCCTGTCATTTGGTGCGGCTGCATTGATAATCTCTGATGAGGCTTGAAGGGTTGCATTTCGGATAAACTTGGAGGATGAGACATCGGCGAGGGCGGCTGCGTCCTCCAAGATCTGCTTTTCTTTGTTGTTCAATCTTGTGCTGTATGTGGTTGTTTGCTCTGCTTTTGCTGCTGTTTTTGTACTTTTCTTTGCCATTGCGATCTCCTAGTTAGTAGGAGTGTAGCGACAGTTGCAAATGAAAACAAGTGAAAGCGTGTGCAAATTTGATAAAACTTGTGCAATCATGTATTCCTACCCATCGCCCAAGAGTCTGGCGACGGGCAATGGGTAGAAATACTGCTAGTGGGGAACCGATTTGTTTGGAGAAATTGGATTGTGGTAGTGAGGGGGGGGATCACTGATATATGGACCCAACAAGATGCACATCATGGTCATTATGGGTATCATGGTCATAGACGAGCAAAGTCGTATTTGGTTGTAAATGCGCAACTTCTGTTGAACGAAATTTGAAATGAGAGGAATACGAAATGGCTAGATGCACAGCACCAGTGCGGGGTCATCGCTCAGCGAGCGCGGCCGCGAACTGCCCCGCTTGTGGCGGCAGATATCGCGGATACGGGTCGTCCTCGTCCTACTCCCCATCCTACTCAATCTCTGGGGGCGGCGGAGGCGGTAGGAGCAGTGTCGGCGGGTCCAGCAGCAGCACAAGGCCGCGTTGGTCGCGAGCAGGTTCTTCAGTGGTCTACACGCCTACCGAGGTGCGGGCGCTCACTCCAATCCGACAAAGTGTCGAACAGCGAGCATCCTTGCCCGATCTTCGGGATGTTTTTCTCTGCCATGCGTGGGACGACCGGAAAGGCGCCGCCAAGGATCTGCATGATCTGCTTGAATCGCTCAATGTCTCGGTATGGTTCAGTGAGAAGGATGCCGCCCTCGGTTCGTTATTGCTCCGTGAAATTGACAAAGGGCTGGCGAAGTCGCGAGTTGGGATTGTGCTGGTTACCCCTGCACTACTGAGCCGCCTCCGAGATGAGGGCATCGCCGAAAAAGAGCTATCAGCACTCCTCGCGCGTGAGTTGCTGGTTCCTATCGTACACGACACGACTTACGAAGCTCTTCGCGAAGTCAGCCCTCTGCTCGGCTCGCGAAGCGGCCTGAACACTGCAGAAGATACAATGGCAATTGTCGCGGCCAAACTCGCCGAACTGATTGCCGATTAGCTCTGTTCCACAGAGAATCCAGCCACCGAATCATGTTTCAATTGGTATGGCAGTCGGGTCTTGACTCTTGTTTGCCCAGAGGCTTATGCAGCATAATGGAGCCATGCTTCGAACAATCGTGAAACCCTTTGCGTGTATCAAACAGAATCTCACTCAATACCCGCCTGTTGCTTGGTGCATTGGCCGGGGAAATATGTACCCTATTTCGTACCCTATGAGATGCACAACATGGTCATTATGGGTAGTATGGACACAGGCGAGCAGAATCGTAACTGCTTGGCAATGCGTAACCTCTGTCATATGCTGATTTTGCGGAAAACCGATTCGACTGCCTCATAACCCGGAGGTCGTTGGTTCAAATCCAGCCCCCGCTATTCCTGAACCGGTTGCAAACGCAACCGACTCCACGGTAAACGATGAGCACAACTGAGAGAACTCGGTGGTGTTTTTCTTTGTTTGCGGGATTTTAGGGAGGATTTGGAGATGGTGGGGAGTGAGAAAAGTCTCTGATGACTCGGGGCTCATAACCGGAGATGCATGGATGAAGATCAGTTTGAAGCGAAAACGCCTCGAAGTCTCTGGTTTAAGACAGAGACTTGCGCCCGGGTTATGAGGGGGTTGTGAGCGCTATGGCAAGAAGCTCTCAAATGACATCATACCCGAGCTTGGGAAACTAGCAGGGATTCACATGCGTGTGTACGAGCACGGGCTCAGGCACACGCACACCGTTGAGTTGCGGGCTGAGGGGATTGACATCGCAGTGATCAAGCGACAGCTCGGGCATACATCATTGCTTACGACGATCAGGTATCTGGATCATCTTGAGCCGGATTCGTTTGTCCCCGAGTTGTTTTCGAAAAACCCGATTCTCCTCCTTGAGATAGTCAATCACTCGTAACTGATGGCCATTGAGGATGCCAGCGACAATCACGCTGAGGAGTTGCCAAGGATTAGAGAGTTGGTCGCATGGAACAGAATATGGCTCTGATTTGAGCTTCTCAGGAGAGCAGCCGTATTTTTGGACCCTACGGGTTGAAGAACCATCAATAAATCAGCAAATATCATTTCAATAATTGATTGAATGTCTTATCCGTATCCTGTATGCTCTTTCGCATGCTGTATTCTCTATGGCATTTTATAGCCAGATTCTGGCATTGTGTTATTTGATGTTCTCGGAGATTATGAAATGCTGACAAATCCTGTCTCTCGTGCCGCAAAATATATTTCTGTCGTCTTGCTGGCCATACTGGGTGCCAGTTCGGCCCATGCCCAGCCCTATACAGACACGCTTTTTCCGGGCCAGATGTTCGAAGTAGGTGATAGGCCGCAGAGCGTGTCGCTGGGCGATCTGGATGGCGACGGCGATCTAGACATGGCCGTGGCAAACGAAAGAAGCGATGACACGAGCGTGCTTTTGAATAATGGAGACGGGACCTTCTCAACTCAGATTCGTTATGATGTGGGTCGTGCGCCGTTCAGTGTATCGCTGGGCGACCTAGACGGTGACGGCGATCTTGACATGGTCTTGGCTAATTTTTTGAGCGATGACACAAGTGTGCTCATGAACAACGGGGACGGGACCTTCGCGACCGAAACCCGCTATGAAACGGGCAATGGGTCGACGAGCGTCTCGCTGGGCGATCTAGACGGCGACGGCGATCTGGACATGGCCGTGGCTAATCAGTTGAACAACGACACGAGCGTGCTCTTGAACAACGGAGACGGGACCTTCGCCACCCAGATCAGTTACGCAGCGGGCGGTTGGCCGATGTCTATATCACTGGGCGACCTGGATGGTGACGGCGATCTTGACATGGTCTTAGCAAATCATATGAGCGACGAGATGAGTGTGCTCATGAACAACGGGGATGGGACATTCGCGATTCAGATAAATTATGCGGCAGGCGATGGGGCGCATAGTGTATCACTTGGCGACTTGGACGGGGACGGCGATCTGGACATGGCCGTGGCAAACGATATAAGCAATGATACGAGCGTGCTCTTGAACAACGGCAACGGGACATTCGCGACCCAGACCCGTTATACGGTGGGGGATTTTTCGCAGTCTGTATCGCTGGGTGACCTAGACGGTGACGGCGATCTGGACATGGCCGTGGCTAATCGTATGAGCGACGAGACGAGTGTGCTTTTGAACAACGGGGATGGCACCTTCGCGACCCAGACCCGCTACGCGGCAGGGAATGGTCCGCACGACATCTCGCTGGGCGACCTGGACGGGGACGGAGACCCGGACATTGTTGTCGCTTCTGCGGCCAGCGATAACACGATCGTGCTCTTGAATAATGGGGACGGGATCTTCGCGACCCAAACCCTCTTCGTAGCGGGGGATTTTCCGCAGTCTGTCTCGCTGGGTGACCTGGACGGTGACGGTGACTTGGACATGGCCGTGGCCAATGGGTTCAGCGATGATACAAGCGTGCTTTTGAACAATGGGGACGGGACCTTCGCAACCCAGACCCGCTTAGAAGCGGGTGATTATCCACAGTCTGTGTCGCTGGGCGACTTGAACGGTGACGGCGACCTGGACATGGCCGTGGCCAATGGCTCCAGCGACGATACAAGCGTGCTCTTGAACAACGGGGATGGGACCTTCGCGACACAGACCCGCTTCGTGGCGGGGGATTTTCCGCAGTCTGTATCGCTAGGTGACCTAGACGGGGACGGGGACCTAGACATGGCCGTAGCCAATTCCGCCAGCGACGACCTAAGTGTGCTCTTGAACAACAGCGACGGGACCTTTGCAACCGAGACTCGGTATGAAGCGGGCAATGGGTCGGTGAGCGTCTCGTTGGGCGACCTGGACGGTGACGGCGACTTGGACATGGCTGTCGCCATTCGCGACATTGACCGCACGAGCGTGTTCTTGAACAACGGGGACGGGACCTTCGCGACCCAGATCCTCTACCGAGCTGGAAATGGGCCGGTGAACATATCGCTGGGCGACTTGGACGGTGACGGCGACCTGGACATGGCCGTGGCCAATACTCACAGCGACGACACAAGTGTGCTCTTGAACAACGGGGATGGGACCTTTGCGACCGAGACCAGCTACGCGGCTGGCGATTTGCCTTTGAGCGTCTCGCTGGACGATCTGGACGGCGACGGGGACCTAGACATGGCCGTGGTCAATGGCTCCAGCGACGACGCGATTGTGCTCTTGAACAATGGGGACGGGACCTTCGCGACTCAGATCCGCTATGCAGTGATGCGTTCACCGCGGAGCGTATCACTAGGTGACCTTGACGGTGACGGCGGTCTGGATATGGTGGTGGCCAATTCAAATTGCGACGACATGAGCGTGCTGCTTAATCAGTTCGTCCAGATGCCTGTGTGCCCCGCTGACCTCACCGGCAACGGCACCCTCAACTTCTTCGATATCTCAGCCTTCCTCGCAGCATTCACCGCCAACGATCCCATCGCCGATTTCAACGCCGACGGCAGATTCAACTTTTTCGACATCTCCGAGTTCCTAGCTGCCTACGCCGCCGGCTGCCCATGACCTCCATCGCAAGAACCCCGGGTAATACCGATTGGCCACAGCATTGTTCCCCGCTATTCGAGCAATTGCCCCAAAGTCTCTGGTTTGACTCAGAGACACGCGCCCGAGTTATGAGGGGGTTGTGAGCGCTATTGGGCCACAGTTCGTGTACGGGAATCAGGTTTCTACGCTAAAGGGGAACTCGCCAGAGGCTCAAGCATCGTGGATGCCGTAGGGTCCAAAAACTCAGCCGAAGTGAATTTGTTGATATTTGCAAATGAATCCTTGAATCTGAAGCCTGATCTGCGCACGAGAATGTCTCTTGATTAACGAGATTGGTTGTGAAACGGATCAGTCAGAGTCGATTCAAGCAGCGGCACGACGATATGAACGAATTAGTCCGCCGAGTTGCTGATTGCAGATGACTTTACCATTGGGTTCAGCTGGTTCGAATGATGGATCAAGCACCACATTCCCAACTCCTTGGTGCGGTCGATCATGGTTGTAATGCTCGACATACGCATCAACCGCTCGCCATAGGTGTTTCTCACCAATCGGGATATGCGATTGAGACACTCTTGCTTGATTGAGCGGACAAATCGCTCGGCGTACGCATTGAGATTCGGACTCTTAGGCGGAAGTTTGACTGACTTGACACCTCCAGAAGCAAGCATCTCAATCATCGACTTTGTAAACAGCGGATCCCGGTCATGGATCAGATAATTGTGATTCCGAAGAAACCCATCAAAATCATCAAGCTGTCGGCGAAGAGTTCGCTCGACCCATGCTCCGTGTGGGGCACTGCTGATCCCCGCGATCTCCACGCGACGCGTACATAGATCAATCACAAAGAGTACATGAAGGCGGGTGAGTCCCTTGGCTGTCCAAACCTCAACGGTGAAGAAGTCCATCGCCGCGATCGAATCCCAATGCATCTTCAAGAACTCGGCCCAAGTGGTTCGCTTGCTCCGACTCGGCGCGGGCTCGAACCCATTCTCTCTGATGATGTTGGCGACGGTGGTTCGAGCGACTCGGTGGCCAAGTTTGCCCAGTTCGCCTTCGATCCGCTCGTATCCCCAGAGTCGATTCTCAGTTGCAAAGTGTACAACCAGCTGCCGAATCTCTTGCATTACCCGCGGGCGACCGAGACTTCTGGCTTTGCTTCCATTATACTTGTTGGCGATCAACTTCCGATGCCACCGCATGATCGTATCTGGAGTGACGATGGAGCAGACTTCAGCGAGCACCTTTCGACCAAGTGCTTTGCCGAGCACTGCAAGCCTTCGGCGCTGGCTGTCGGCAAGCCGGATCTGCTTGTTCCCGAGCTGCTCACGAAGCTCTCGATTCTCCTCCTTGAGATAATCAATCACTCGCTGTTGCTGATCATTCATGACGCCAGCAACGATGACACTCAGAAGTTGCCAAGGGTTGAGTTTGGGATGCATGGAGAAGGGTATGGCTCTGGTTTGAATTTCTCAGACTGCTGACCGAACATGTGGGCTATCCGATGTGGATTCGGTATACAGATGATCACGCTGGGCCTTCATCATGACCAACTCGAGCGGATTGGTCAATGCACGAGCCCTCGATATACCGTATGATTGTGACATGGCCGTCGCAACAGAGTCAACAAGGTGCCACACGCTTCGAGATCGGAGACTGTACATTTCTGATGCTATGCTCATTTTTGAACCAGAATCGGTGATTTGGGATCACTACAAAGTGCTGGCCCCCCACATAGGAGCCTAAAAGCACATAACCCCAGGGTTAGTTTTTGCAACCTGATTCAGATCTTGGAGCACTCTCAGAAAAGTGTCTCTGTTGGTTTTTCGAAGAGGGTTGCGCGACCCCTATTGCTTGAGACTAAAAGACTTGCATTCATTTGCGAGTCCTTTTTTCATGCACTCATCCCCTCAAGCCCAACGAATACACACGCTGAAATGCTCGATTTGAGAATAGCCCTCGAAATAATGCATCAGGAGATCGGGCATGTCATTTCATCCTGATCATAATGTTTGAGTATCATTTTATCAGCCTTCAGAATACAGTACTCCATGAGCAAGCAAAGTCATCGAAGTGTTCTCATCGCAGTCCTGGGTCTCGTTGCCGCGTTTGTCATTTCTGCATCTGCCAATGACGATCCATCACACCATCCCACGGCTGAGTCATTTCAGAAATCGGGTTATGATTTTCTCTGGTCAGTGATTCAAAAAGAGTTTGACGCTCGCACATTTGAGAACGCTTGGGATCAAGAACAATACTCGAGCCTTGTCGATACGGTCATCCGGACAGGCTCAACTTACGCTCAGCCATTTCACAACTCAAGCTTTGGGCTTACGGATCTTTACCCAGAACTACTCAAGTTAGATCCGGACCCGCCGCTCTATGTCCAGTACCGATTCGAGAGTTCGCAAGCACAGTTTGGATATGACTCCCCGGATGACGATTACTCTGGACATGCCCAGTCGCTCATCAAGATCGCCCAGCGAATGAGCGATGCTCAGTATCCTTCATATATTGTTGGAGCGACATGGGCGCGGGCTGCAGAGTTATTTCGAGATGCAGGTATGCAGGATACCGAATCCGCGGTGCATGCGAGGGAGACTGGCCTTGAACTCCTTGTCGAATCCGCATCTCTTGATGATGTAGACCCAGTCTATCAAGAGTTTGTCGCGTTGCGGTTGAGCAAATTTGGATGGAGATACTCAGCGTTCACCGATGCCGATAAGGAACTCTACTGCAAACTGCTCGTTGCAGACCAACAAGCAGATCCTTGGATCGCAAACTTTGCACTGGGCAATCTGTGGTCAGATCGTGGATGGAAAGCTCGCGGCGATGGGTGGGGCAGAGATGTAAGCGATCAACAATGGGATACATACTACCGGCACTTGGCTAAAGCTCGAGGCCACCTCACGCTCGCATGGAAATCACATCCCAACTGGCCCGAACCAGCGGTAAAACTTATCGGTGAAACAATGGGTGTGCAGTTCCACCAGGATCGTGATGAAGCGTTTTGGTTTCATGAAGCGGTCAACGCCCGCATTGATCTTGAACGGGCCTACACAAGATACGCCTATGCGCTCGCTCCGAGATGGGGTGGGAGCATTGAAGAAATGTACCAACTCATGGATTCTGTCGTTGAACTTTCCAACGAGCAGAGCAATATGGGCTACATTTTGCTCGAGATGATGAGCTCAATAACCAAAGAGCTCGAAGATGGGCACGCCGTGCTGCTCGACGAGAAATACCTTGGTGTCGCGACGCAACTGATGCACGACGAGCTTGATGCTCCCTTGCCATACAAGAACAAGTGGCAACTGCGAACCGTTCTGCGCACGGTCGCGATGGGGAACTTCAAATCAAAGAACTACGAAGAGAGCGCCAAGCAACTCAGAGCCGGCGGCGGGATGACAGACGCAATATTCTACCCCTGGCAGGAAACCAAGCGATTCACCCAATACGCATCTCTGCTCGCAACTCCGGCTTCGGACAAAGTTGTTGAAGGGCTTCTTGCCCAAGATATGGGAGATCCGAAGACAGAACTCAAAGCTTTCCGAGCAGCGTGTAGACAGATCGAAAAACAATCATCATCAATTGACCCTGAAATCTTGGGCGATCCGCTTACGACTGTCAAAGCCATTGTCGATCGCCTTGATCCACCATCGCAAAGGTTCAGTTCGATTGGTAGCATTCTGAGGATTGTTTCAGCCGCCGCCCTTGTGATCCTGATTGGCGTGTGGGTGGCATTCCGATTTATTGGCAAGAGATCGCAATAAGTGGGTTACCCGGAATCAAAGGCGATAATTGCAGCCTACTCGGATCGCAAATAAAAAAAGAACCAGCACTTATGCTGATTCCTTCTGTGGTCTTTTTGGTTCCTTCCAGAACCAAGTTATTTTTACAAACCAATCAATGGGCATACGCGGACTTGAACCACGGACACCGGCATTTTCAATGCCGTGCTCTACCAACTGAGCTATATGCCCGACTGCACCCCAGAGGGTACTTCGGATGAGGACATGCCTCACGGGGGTAAGGATACCCAAGAATGGGGACGCGTCAACTTATTTTGGTGGCAAAGTAGCCGATTCATTCTCCGGACGAGCCTTTCGGACGGTGGGTGGATCGGCTAAGATGATTGCATGAGTGATACCAACGATGCGACCCAGAACATACCCGAATCAACGACCGAGAAGCCATTGCTGGTAGTCGATGATCTCAAGACCTATTTCCCGATCCGATCGGGGTTGCTCCAGCGCGTCACGAGCCATTTCAAAGCCGTCGACGGGGTCTCGTTCCACATCAATCCCGGCGAGACGCTCGGGCTCGTCGGCGAATCAGGGTGCGGCAAGACCACCGTCGGACGAACACTGCTCCGCCTCCAACCCGCATCGGATGGCCGGGTGATCTTCGATGGGCACGATGTGTTCGCAGCAGGCGGCGGCGAACTCCAACGCCTCCGCCGGGATATGCAGATTGTATTCCAAGACCCCGCCGGGTCGCTCAATCCGCGGATGCGGATCGCCGCGATTGTGGGCGAGCCTCTGATTATCCATGGGATGGTTTCATCGAAGGCTGAACTCCGCGAACGGGTCGAAAATATCCTCGTCCGATGCGGCATGCCCAAAGCAGCAGCCGATCGGTACCCCCATGAGTTCTCAGGTGGTCAGCGCCAACGGATCGGGATCGCCCGGGCATTGGCATTGGAACCCAAGTTCATCGTGTGCGACGAACCCACAAGTGCGCTCGATGTGTCGATCCAGGCGCAGGTGATCAACCTGCTGATGGATCTGCAGGAAGAGTTCCAGCTGAGCTACCTGTTCATCTCGCACGACATGGCCGTCATCCAGCATGTATGTGAACGGATCGCCGTGATGTACAAAGGCAAGATTGTCGAAGAAGGCTCACGCAACGAAATTATCGACAATCCTCAGCATCGGTATACGCAATCGCTGCTCTCGGCGGTGCCCGAACCTGATCCGCATCGCAAGATTGAGCGGATCGTGTTTGAAGGCGGGGCGACTTAGTTCTTCTCGACGGAATCACGAGGTTTGCTGGTCTTCGACGAGCCCTTGATGCTGGGCGAGCAGGTCGGAGTAGGAAGTCGCCACAGGCTCACCCAAAGCGGGCAGGAAGGTCGCTTTGAGGTCGGTCGCCTGCTGGTTGGCTTTGTCCATATCGGTGTTTTCATCAATCAGAATTTCAAACTCGAAAAACCATCCCAGATCAATCACATCATCAATGTGGATGCGGACCGAGTTATACAGATACAACTCGCGGGTCTTCTCGACCTCAACCCAAACCGGCATCGGCGATTGCCCGAACCGCTCCTGAACCTGAGCATGGGTATACAGGTGGTACTCCGAAACCTTCGCATCGGTGCGGTTCTCGCGTTCGTAGAAGATGTATTCGATGGGCTCGGGCGAGCCGACCGCCCGATCGACGGCGATCGAGACCCGTTTTTTAAGCCGTCCGCGCGCGACATTGTAATAGGTATCCGTCTGGCGGAGCTTGACGACCTGCGAGGCCCCGATCTTTTTACAGATCAGGCGGGCAAGGTTTGGGTCGCGGAGTTCAGCTTTGAGTTCAAGATTCTTCATTGCCCGATCTATCGGTGATATCACCCGGATTTGTTGATCGAATCAAGGATTTGGCGGGCTTTGGTCTCGTCCCAAACCTCGACCCCCAGCGATTGGGCCTTGGCGAGCTTCGAGCCCGCTTTTTCCCCCGCGATGAGGATGTCGGTGTTCTTCGAGACTGACCCGGAGCATTTGGCACCGTATTTTTCGAGGATATCGGTGAGTTCGGGGCGGGTGTAGTGTTCGAGGGCCCCCGTGAGCACGATGGTTTTGCCAGCGAATGGATTATTGAGTGGTTGGTCAGCATCGACATAATCGTGCGAACTGAGATCAAGCCCAAGGGCTTTGAACCGGGCGAAGGTTTCGATGGCTGGATCGGAATGAAGATAGGCGTAAAAGAGCGGGGCGGTGTCTGCGCCGAGCCCGGTTTCATATTCGGCATCGAGTTTTTCATCGGTGCCTAGATAAAACTTTCGATCCTTCTTAATCATCCGATTCACCGCCATCGGCATGAGCTGCCAGACCTGCGCCCCGAAGAGTTCGTCGTAGTCTCGAAAGACTTTGGCCAGGGCTTTGGCGGTCGAAGCGCCGACATGGCGGATGCCCATCCCGGCGAGGAGCTTGGCGAGCCCGCGGGATTTGGAAGCTTCGATGCTCGCAAGCATGTTCTCGACCTTCTTCTCGCCCATGCGGTCGAGTTTGAGGAGTTCGGCGCGGTGGTCTTTGAGGGTATAGATATCAGCGAAATGATTCAGGGGGATGTCGGAAGCCTGGATCAGGTCAATGGTCGATTCGCCGAGGGTGTCGATATCCATCTGGCGTCGCCCCACAAACCAGACGAGTTTCTCACGAATCTGGGCGGGGCACTCGGGGTTCATACAACGCCGAACGGTTTCGAGGGTTGGGTCTTCAATCGCTTCGGGCGGTTCAATCTCCAGCGGAGCATCGCAAGTCGGACAGTGATCCGGAGGCCGCACCGCCATGGCATCGCCGGGACGCTGATCGAGAATCACGCCCACAACCTGCGGGATGATTTCCCCAGCCTTCTCAACTTCAACCGTATCGCCAAGATGGAGATCGCGCTGGCGGATGATGCCGTAGTTGTGCAGGGTGGCATGCGAGACGGTGGTGCCCGCGAGCAGGACGGGTTCGAGGGTGGCGCGCGGGGTAATCTTGCCGGTCTTGCCGACCTGGTGATCGACGGCGATCAGTTTCGTGGTCTTGCGCTCAGCAGGAAACTTATAGGCGATGATCCACCGGGGGGATTTGGAAGTGCTGCCGAGGGCTGCTTGTTGAACAAAGGAATCGACACGGATAACGACGCCATCGGTGGCGTAGTCGAGGTTGTGGCGGAGGGTGTCGATGTGGTGGATCGCCTCGATGATTTCGTCGGCGGTGGTGGCGGTGGATCGGTGCTCGGTGGTGGGAAATCCGAGGGCTTTGAGTTTCTCACAGAAGACCGAGAAAGAATCGGCATAGGTTGGGTCGGAGAGTTCGCCGATTCCATGAGCAATGAACCCGAGATTGCGGGCGGCAGCCACCTTGGGATCAAGCTGCTTGATCGTCCCGGCGCAGGCGTTGCGCGGGTTCATAAACAGGTCATCGCCCGCATCTTCGCGTTCTTGGTTAATGCGTGCGAACTCGGGGAGCGGGATGTACACCTCGCCTCGAACTTCGAGGATTTCGGGGACAGCCTCAGGATCGAGCTTGAGCGGGAGCGATTTGATGGTGCGGATGGCGTGAGAGACATCGTCGCCTTGTGTGCCATCGCCTCGTGTCAGGGCGCGGCTGAAGATGCCCTTTTCATAGCGAATCGAGAGGGCGACGCCGTCGATTTTGGGTTCGCAGATGAAGGTGGCGGGGTTGGAGCCGAAGAGGTCCGATCCGGAAGATACGCCCAAGGCCGATTGGGTCTTGGTGATCCACGCCCTGATTTCCTGTTCGTTGTAGGTGTTGTCGATCGAAAGCATCGGGATGGTGTGAGGGAGGGTATTGAAGCCATCAATCGGCGACCCGCCAACGCGGACGGTGGGGGAGTTGGGATCACTGAGCTCTGGGTGCTCGGCTTCGAGTTCGCCAAGCTCGGCGAGGAGCCGATCGAACTCGGTGTCGGCCATGAACGGGGCAGCGTCGGTGTAATAGGCAGCGTTGGCTCGTTCGAGGAGCGTGCGGAGTTCAAGGATGCGGTCTTTGTCGGGCATTGTTGGAATGATATCGGAGTTGTGCGCTATCATCTCGTAATGACCGCACAGATCATCGATGGGAAGGGTTTGGCACTTGCTTTTCGCGAGCAGGTCGCCGATCGCGCCTCTGCTCTGCGAGATCGAGGATTCGTGCCCAAACTTGATGCAATTCTGGTCGAATCTGGCGATAACGGTGCCCGGGTCTACGCCCAGAATCAGGCGCGGACCTGCGAGACGCTCGGGATTGCGTATCAACTCCACACCCTCCCGATCGGGTCAGATCAAGAAGCCATCGAGTCCAAGGTTCGGGAACTCAATACCGACGAATCGGTCCATGCGGTCATGGTGCATATGCCCCTCCCCGAAGGCGTCGATGCCTACCACATCCAAGAACTCATCGACCCCATCAAAGATGTTGAAGGCGTGAACCCGGCCAATATCGGCAATGTGGTCTATGGGCGATCCATGCGGGCCCCATGCACCGCCCTGGCGACGCTCAAACTCATTGATTCGACCGGGATTGATCTCAAAGGCAAGATGTGCGTGGTCGTCGGGGCGTCAGCAGTGGTCGGCAGGCCGATCGCGGTGCTTTTGATGCAGCGAGAAGCCACGGTGCTCAGTTGCAACAAGTTTACCAGCGGGCTCAAAGATCTGTGCCTGTCAGCCGATGTCCTGATCCCCGCAGCCGGGGTCGCGGGGCTGATTTCAGGCGAGATGGTCCGCCCGGGTGCTCTGGTCGTTGATGTCGGGGTCAATCGGATCAAATCCCCCGATGGCAAGTCCAAAACCGTCGGCGATGTCGATTTTGAGGGCGTCAAAGGGGTTGCCGGGTGGATCAGTCCAGTCCCCGGCGGCGTCGGGCCGATGACAGTGGCGGTGCTGCTCCATAATGTCATCGAGGTGGCCCAGGATCGGGCGAAACTCGTTTAGATGTTTCCCGAGGAAGAAATAAGGTATTGGGGTCAAGCGTTCTTCGGATAGTTGACTCTTGGAAGGAATCTCCATTGAATCACAGCATGGAACACACACTTGCGCTCATCGGCCCATTGGGCACGACCGAGACGATCGTCATCGGAATCATCCTCTTGCTCCTCTTCGGGAGGCGATTACCCGAAGTTGGCCGCAGCCTGGGACAAGGCATCGTCGAGTTCAAAAAGGGGCTCAAGGATGTGACGGACGATATCAAGCATGAAACGAGCGATGCCGGCTCTGCCAAGGGCGGGGCTCCAAAGTTCGATTCGGCCAAGCCGCCAAAGAACCCAGATATGCTCAGTTCCGCCCACACCAGTTCGACCCAGGTCGCGGAGACCATGCCGATCGAAAATACGAACGACGACGCATAAATCAATCCACCAGCCTCTGAAACATCCCAAACACTCGATATTGGGCATTTCGGGGCTATGATTGGAGCCAATTGGCGAGGTAGCTCAGTCGGTCAGAGCGATGGATTCATAACCCATAGGTCGAGAGTTCAAGTCTCTCTCTCGCCACTTATTTGCAACAAAGATACGCGTCTGCCGATATACTCGGTGGACGCGTTCTTTTTATCTGCCTTTTCCGACCAATCGTGTCATTTTGGGCAATCTCAAGCGTTCTCCAACCTACTCACGGAGGTCTTCTCATGCAAAGCAAACCAATCGTTTTCGCAGTCCTTGTCGCCAGTGCTTCAGCATTGGGCGGGGTCTATTTCTTCATCGGCTCGGGCGATCCACCCGCCGAGCCAATGAACTCATCGGAAATCACCCAGCCTCAGATTGCTTTCGCCGACTCTACGGGAGGTTTAGTCGATTCATTTGAACCCAAACAACCCCGCCAACGGTCATCCGCGAATCAGAGCCGTTCCAACCGCAATGCGACCAACAATGGAAGTTGGGGTAACTTCGCCGAGCGGATGGCTCAGTTCGATCTCGACGGCGACGGGTTCCTCTCTAAAGAAGAACGCGATGCCATGCGCAAAGCCCGCCGAGATGAAATGCTCGCCAAATACGATCTCGATGGCGATGGCGAACTCTCTGCTGAAGAACGCGAGGCGGCCAAGCAAGAGCGGTTCGATAACTCTGAGCGAGGGCAGGCACTCATGCGTCAGTTTGATCTCGATGGCGACGGCGTGCTCAATGAGCAAGAACAAGCCCAACTCGACGCCTACACCCAGGCCCAGCGCGAAGAGCGGGCCGCCGATCGGCTCGCACAGTATGACCGCGATGGCGATGGCGAACTCTCCCAAGAGGAGCGACAAATCCAGCGAGAGGAACGCCAAGCCCAGTGGGAACAGACCCGCCAAGAATCAACCGACGAGTTCGATCTCGATGGCGATGGAAAACTCAACATCGAAGAACGCCAGAACGCGATTGATGCCTTTCTCGAACGCCGAGAGATTGATCGGTTCATCAACCAATACGACGCCGACGGCAACGGGCAGATGGGGGCTGCCGACTACGATGCCTTCGTCGCCGACTACAGCGCAGGGAACATGAGCGCCGATGTCAACCGCGACGGCGTCATCGACACCCAGGACATCGTCGCCTACCGTGATATGGTGACCCGCTCGGGGAACCGGCCGTAGGTTTCTGGTCAGCGAGAACAGTTTATGCCTCGAATCGACGCAGTTGCCCTCCCCGATCACCTCAGTGAGGATCAACTCACGGGAAAAATCGCGGTGGTCATTGACATCCTCCGTGCGACCACGACGATCGTAGAAGCATTGGGCAACGGTGCTCGATCCGTCGTGCCTGTTGCGAGTGTCCATGGAGCCCGGGTGATGGCCCACGAACAACCCGATGCGCTGCTCTGTGGCGAGCGAGGCGGGGTCAAGCCCGAAGGATTCTCGCTAGGCAATAGCCCGCTCGAATATACCCTCGATGCGGTTGATGGGGTTGACTGCGTCCTCACCACAACCAACGGCACCCGTGCGCTCCACATGGCAACGCAAGCCGACGAAATACTCGTCGGCAGCATCACCAATGCCGATGCTCTTTGTGATCGACTTCGTCAAGATTCGCGTGATGTGGTGCTGGTCTGCTCGGGGACGGATGGGAAAGTGTCATTTGAAGATTGCTTGGGTGCAGGGCTCATCATCTCTCGGCTTGGATTTCAGGCATCGGACAATGCCGCGATGATGTACCACGCGATGAAGGGGGCAATCGAGCAGTTCGGCGGGCTGCGCTATGCGGTCGAATCAAGCTTCCACGCCAAACGACTCATCAAAATGGGGTTCGAAGGCGATGTTGCCTTCGCAACCCAGATCGGAACCAGTCCGATTGTCCCGGTGTTCGATTCGGGCATCGGAGAGATTCTTGCGGACTAGAATACGGCTCCAACCAGACCCAGAAGGAGCCCATTGTGTACACACTTGTATTGATCCGTCACGGCGAGAGCACCTGGAACAAAGAGAACCGATTTACCGGGTGGAAAGATGTGCCGCTCTCGCCCAAGGGTCATGAAGAAGCCGCCGCAGCGGGCAAGTTGCTCCGTGATGAAGGATTCGAGTTTGATGTGGCCTACACCTCGGTGCTCAAACGCGCCATCCGCACGCTCTGGTATGTGATGGAAGAGATGGACCTGATGTGGATCCCGGTGGTTCGGTCTTGGAAGCTCAACGAACGCCACTACGGCGCGCTCCAAGGGCTCAACAAGGCGGAGACGGCCGCCGAGCATGGGGAGGATCAGGTCTTGGTCTGGCGTCGGAGTTACGACACGCCCCCGCCGGAACTCTCACGCGATGACGAACGCCATCCGTGCAACGATAAACGCTACGCCGGGATTGATGTGCCCGGGGCCGAGTGCCTCAAGGATACCGTCGAACGGGTCGTGCCCTATTGGGACGCAGAGATTGTCCCCCAGATCAAGGCTGGTAAAAAACTGCTCATCGCCGCCCATGGCAACTCATTGCGGGCATTGGTGAAGCATCTCGATGGGATATCTGATGAGGAAATCGTCGGCGTGAATATCCCGACGGGGATGCCTCTGGTGTATGAACTTGATGCGGAGATGAATCCGATCTCGAAGCGGTACCTTGGTGATGCCGATGCGGTTGATGCAGCGATGGCAGCGGTGGCGAATCAGGGGAAGGCATCGAAATAGGGACTAGGGATTAGCCACTAGGGATTGGGGAAGAGAAGACACAGGCGGGACGCCTGTGCTACCAGTGCAATGTTGTTGGGAGCGAGTTAAAGTTTTCGGAGCCGGTCTCGGTGACGGCGATCATGTCTTCGATGCGGAGCCCGCCGATGGCTTTGCAGTAGAGCCCGGGCTCGATGGTGATGACATCGCCGACGATGAGCGGCGGACCTTTGAAATCGAGCAGTGGGGGTTCATGGACATCGAGCCCGATCCCGTGCCCTGTGCCGTGCGCCATGGTGGTGTGGGTGTCTGGATCGGCATCTTTGGCGACGCCGAAGGAGTAGCCATGAGCCTGGATGACGCCAATGGCGGCTTTGTGGACATCTTCCCCGGTGGCACCGGATTTGGTCGCGTTTTCCGCAGCGGCTTTGGCTTCGTAGACGGCGGCGTGCATCTTGGCGAGTTGGTCGGGGATGTCGCCGTGGCAGATCGTGCGGGTGCAGTCGCCGTGGTAGCCGGTAGCCCGGATGTGGGGGAAAAGATCAATGATGATGGGCTGGGAGGTATGGAGGACGCCGGCGCCTCGATGGTGGCAATCCGCCCCGATGGACCCGCCAGCGACGATTGAGCCGTGGGGCGTGGTGGCGCCGCGCTGGAGGAAGGCGATGTCGATCAGGGAGATCATGTGCTCGGAGGTGAGCGGGGTACCTTCGTGGATGAGTTGCCCTTGCCCATCAGCAGTCGTATTGAAGATCAGTTCGCAGGCGTAACGCATGACCTCTTCGGTGATGCCTTGGGCATCTCGGAGATGGGCCAGTTCGGTTTCGTCCTTGGCTCGGCGTTCCATGATGCCCATATCAAGATCGCAGCTCAGTTCGATCTCGGCCTGCTCGATCATGTGGGCATAGACCAACGGCAGCGTCCGATCGGCGGTGACTTGGGTGATCCCGTTTTGCCTGAGGCACTCGGCGAGGGCTTGGGCGGTGGCGGTTTCCCGATCGCCGGAGAGTCCGGAATCTGGAGCGAAGTCGGCGGGGGAGTAGAACTTGTCGGCATGGGCAGTCTGTTTGGCGCGGGCGATCTCGATATCGCGGAGGATGAGGATGCGTTTGCCGTTGGGGAGCTCGATGTAGGCGGTGGGATCGCCGACCGAGAAGCGGATTTTGTGGAAGAGGGTGAGATTGGTCTGGGGAATGCCTGCGAGGACGATGGCATGATGTTCATTGCTCATGAATGAGGATAGGTCGTCATGTCTACGATGTGGGCATGAGAATCGCCACATGGAATGTGAATGGGCTCCGGGCTGCGATCCGCAAGGGGTATGGCGAGCATATCGAGCGGGTTGGGGCGGATGTGATGCTTTTGCAAGAGGTCCGGGCACTGCCAGAGCAGCTGCCGACGGATTGGCAAGAGCCAGCAGGGTGGGATGTGCTCTGGCATCCAGCGGAAAAGAAAGGCTACTCCGGCACCGCTGTCTGGGCGAAGTATGGGCTCAAAGATGAAGGACGCGGTGCTGGGGAGGATGATCCAGAGGGGCGGGTTGTTATTGCTCGGGTCAATGGGGTGCGGGTGGTGAGTGTGTATCTGCCGTCGGGCTCATCAAGCGAAGAACGCCAAGCGGAAAAAGACCGCTGGCTCGGGTTCTTCGCTCAATGGTCAGAAAAACTACTCAAATCCCGAATCCCCACCGTCCTCGGCGGCGATTTCAACATCGCCCATCAACCACGCGATTTGTTCTACCCCAAGAGCAACGAGAAAAGCTCCGGATTCCTCCCGCACGAACGCGCATGGATGGGCGATCTGCTCGACATGGGATGGAGCGATGTCATCCGCGAAAAATTCGGCGAAGTCGATGGACCATACTCTTGGTGGTCGAATCGTGGGCAGGCAAGGGCGTTGGATCGCGGGTGGCGGATTGACTACCTGCTGATGAACAAAGCAGCCCAAAATCGGCTCGTCGATTGCTCCATCGACCGCCAAAGTGGACTCGAAGTCTCGGACCACGCGATGGTCATCGCCGACCTGGATATCTAATTCGAGCCGTCCGGTATGATGTTGTTTGTGCGGGCTAATACTCTGGCCAACGAAATATCAGTCAAATTTGACACGAATTACACATTCATCGATTCAATCCGCCTCCCCAATGATGTAGAATCGTTCTATGGCTATTGAGCGTATGAATGCTTGCGCGTGCTCATCAAAACGAGCACGACGGGGGTTCACCCTCATCGAAATACTGGTGGTGATTGGCATCATGGCGATGCTCATCGGCATCATTGCGCCCGCTCTCAGCGGTGCGATGGCGCGGGCCCGTGGGTTCAAATGCCAGATGTCACAACGATCCGTTGCGTTCGATTTCCAGATCTTCGCAGACGACCAACTCCACGGCGACCGCGGCGACGACGGCAACCGATCCAGCTTCTCCATTGAAACATTCCAAGAAAGCCAGTACGGCGTGGATGAGTTCTGGCGATATGGACAAGAACTCGGTTCGATCGAACTCCCCGATGCCCAAGGCAACGACCCGATGCGGTGCCCGAGTGTCCGCACACCGATGACTTTGCGGAACAATGTCGCATGCAGCAGCGGGGCGGTCGGCCCGAGTGTCAGCGTGTCATACGGGTTCAATGCTCGGCTCAATCGAGCCGAGATCATTGACTCACGAGGACGACCCCGCTCGGTCAGCGTCAAGCTCCGCCCAAACATCCTCAGCAATCCCTCCGTCCCCCTGCTCATGGACATCGACGGCGAGCGCGCTCAAGAGCTCGGCGTCATCCCGATCTACACCGCCCCATCGCTCGATTCCCAAGGCCCCTACGCCAATGATCGTGTCTGGTTCCCCGCCTTGCGACACAACGGCAAGGCCAATGTCGCCTTCGTCGATGGGCATGTTGAGAGTTCGAGCGCACCAGATCAAGAATCCAACTGGCGCTGGGATTACCAGCCGACCCATTGATCGGGTACAGTAACGGTATGTCTCTTCGACTCAAGTTCACCATCATCTTGGCTCTGCTCGTCACGACATTGGTGCTCAATGTCGTGCTCAGCGTGTGGAGCATCCGGTTCCTCGAACAGGAACTCGCCTGGCCACTGCGTTCGGCCCAGCCTGTGCTTTCGAGCTTGCACCAGATCAAACGCTTTGGCGAGCAGGAACTCGCCGAGCTCGGGGTTGGTCGGGTTGATCCTGAGTTCAATCAAGACCGCCCTTCGCACGCTTCTACTCCTGAAGAGCGCGGACGACACATCCTCGAAATCGAAGAGTTGGCATCATCCGAACTCGACAAACTCAAACAAACCCCAACGGTGGCCATGCGATCGGGAGTTTCGACCACCGACAATCTACGCGCACGCTCCAACGAGATCAAAGCCCTGATGCACGCATGGATCACGCTCGATTCAACCAGCGATCAGTCTGCTCAAACCAGTGCAGCCTTCGATCAACTCGTCAATCACATCGAACTCCGCCACGAGCTCATCGAGCGGATCGAAGGGCGCATTCTTCAAGACGCCAAGCTGGCGACCAACTACGGTGCTCGGCTCAACCTCGTTGTGTTCAGCATCATCGGGGTGTCCGTCACGGGCGCACTGGCGAGCCTTGCCTATGCGATCGTGCTGCTCCGCCGATGGATTCTTGAGCCCATCAAGCAACTCCGCGAGGGCGCCAGACTGCTCGGCCAAGGCGAGTTCGAGCATCAGATCGTCATCAACACCGGCGACGAACTCGGACAACTCGGCGAAGAGTTCAACACCATGTCATCATTGATCCTCGCGATGCAGGATCAGCGAATCGAGCAAGAACGCATGGCCGCGATGGGCGAGATGGCCCAGCGCACCGTCCACAACCTCCGCACACCCCTCGCCGGCATCCGCGCACTGGCCGAGACCACCAAGGACGAACTCGCTCCCGATTCAGACCTGCACCAGTTTCAAAATCGCATCCTCGACACCGTGGACCGATTCGAAACCTGGCTCCAAGGCATGCTCCGTGTCTCGGCTCCGCTCTCGATCGAGCACATCCCCTATGTGCCCAGCGAACTCATCGCCAATGTCGTCCGGGCCCATCAAGACGCTGCCGATGCCCAGCAGATCACGATCAGGGTCGAAAACTCGGGAACCCCTGATCGTGCCATCGGCGACCCGCACCATCTCGAACACGCTTTGACCGCTCTTTTGAGCAACGCGATCGAGTTTTCGGCTCAAAGCTCGTCGATTGAAATCGCCCTGAACTCGGCACAAAATGGGCGTTATTGGACGGCCAGGATCACCGATCAAGGGCCGGGCATTGATCCCGACTTGCATCTGTCCATATTTCGACCATACTTTACCACAAGGAAGAGCGGCACTGGCATCGGACTTGCAATGGTCAAGAGGATCATCGACCAGCATCAGGGCACCGTCACGGTGCAATCGCCGATCGATCCAGATTCAGCGTCAGGAACGGCGTTCATGATCTCGGTGCTCGTCGATACGAGCACCGATCAATAGCATTCTTTGGCCAAGCCTGGCCAAGCGAGGATGAAGTTGGCCAATATTCTACTCATCGAAGATGACGAGACTTTGCGCTTCACCGTCGCGCGCGCCTTGACCAAAGACACCCACACGGTCGATGCGGTCGATTCGATTTCCAAAGCCCGCACGCATCGCGCCTCTTCTACCTACGACCTCATCCTCACGGATGTCCACCTCGGGCAAGATTCAGGGATCGACTATATTCAAGAAATCCGCGAATCAGGATTCGGCGGCGGCATCATCGTCATGACCGCCTATGCAACCGTTGGTGACGCCGTCCGCGCGATGAAACTCGGAGCCGACGACTATCTCGCCAAACCGATCCGACTCGAAGAACTCACCCTCATCACCCGCAGGCTTCTCGAACAAGGTAAACAATCCCGCGAACTCAGGCTCTATCGCAGGCTTCACCGCGCGGGTCTTGAGCTCAAGCGGCCGATCGGACAATCCAAGCCTTGGAACCAGATGATCGAGTTCGCTGAACGACTCGCACAGATTCCGGTGCTCAATCGTGCCCAAGACCTCGGCAGCGACAGCGGGGGGGCCATCACTACGGTGCTTATCACCGGCGAGACCGGCGCAGGCAAAGGCGTCGTCGCTCGCCACATCCACGCATCAGGAACCGAACCCGATACGCCGTTCGTCCATGTCAACTGCACCTCATTGCCCGCCACACTCATCGAAGGCGAACTCTTCGGGCATGAAAAAGGGGCCTTCACCGATGCCAAAGCAGCCCGCGAAGGGCTCTTCGAGATGGCCGACGGAGGAACTATTTTTCTTGATGAAATCGGGGACTTGCCCCTCGAACTCCAGGCCAAGCTTCTGACGGTGCTCGAACAAGGCAAAATCAGACGCGTCGGCTCATCGAAAGAACGCACCATTCGTGTTCGCGTGCTCGCTGCGACGAATCGCGATCTTGAGCAAAGAGTCAAAGAGGGCACCTTCCGCCAGGATTTACTCTTCCGTATGAACGCCTTTGTCGTCCCCATCCCCGCGCTCCGAGATCGGGCAGGCGACTCGGTGCTGATCGCCAAGAGTCTGCTCGACCGTCTCCGCAAGGAGTACGGGCTCGCGCCAATCAACCTGAGCAACGAGGCGATCAGCGCCATCAAATCCTATCCCTGGGCCGGCAATGTCCGCGAACTCTTCAACACGATCCAACGGGCCGCCATGCTTTGTGATGGAGACGAGATTGAGGTCTGTGATCTCGGTATCCGGGCAAACCCGCTCGGGCAGGCCCGTCGGTTGATGACCGAGTCCGCGCCGCCGGGCGAGCTCCACTTTAACTTCGAGCACGGTCCACACACCGCGGAAGATGTCGAAAAACTCCTCATGCTCCAAGCCCTCGAACACACCCGAGGCAATGTCTCCAAGGCTGCCCGGCTCATCGGGATGCAACGATCAAGCTTCCGCTACCGCATCGAACGCTATGGGATCGAAGATATTGTTCAGGAGATTGTCCAGCGATGACCAAGGCGCGATCCCATCTTGCGCTCCTCGCCTTGGGCTGCTCGTCGGCTCTTGGCTCTGCCCATTCGGGCACAGGTGTCTGGATTGACCCCGCCGATGACGCCGGGATCCGCCGAACCGATGTCGGCAACGATGCCTCGCTCCCCGTTGATTTCCTCCCGATCGACCTCCTCGCCGTTTATCTCCAAGGCTGGTCCACCCCGACCCCAACGACCGACCCCTACGCCGGTGCACCTATCACACGCGATGCAGATCTGATGCGCCTGCAGATCACTCTCGCCGGGCTGATCGCCCCGCCCGGGCCCCTCGCACTCGACGGATTCGTATACGACCCCACACTCTTCGGCGATCGCCCGATCTATGGCTACTTCGAAATCGACATCGACGACGATACCGACACCGGAGGCGAACTCTCCTCCTTCGCCCGCAATCGCTACCTCGCCAATGTCGGCAGATTCGGCATGAGCCCTGCCGGGTCGATCTCTGATCGAATGGTTCGCAACGGGAACGACTTTGATTCAAACTATTTCTCCGAGCCTCAGTTTGAACGCTCCGGAGGCGAGTTCTCCCTGCTCATGTGCGGGTGCTTCACGCCCACGATTGAATCACAAAACGGTAACATGGATTCAACTTTCGATCCCGGCGAAACATGGATCGTCAGCGGGCGATTCTTCGAGCGATTCGTCTCCTTCCAATCTGCCAGCGGGCTCTTCGGCGGGTTCAGCGATGGACTCTTCGATCCAATCGTCAATCTCCAGTTCATCCACGACTTGGCGACCGACCAAACAACCATCACCCTCATTTTTCCCATCACCAACGCCGGGGCGGCGATGCTCACAGGCGAACCCGTCGAGCCTATCGACATCAGCCTGCTCAATCACACCTCGATCGAAGAAGCCATCGACGATCTGATCTTCGGCTCCGATTTCACCGATGGCCCGCTCGAAGAACTCGTCGAAGGATGGGAAGAAGCACAAGTCACCGACTACCGCAAACCCGCACAATGGGCGCTCTCCGCGCTCATCGGCACCGCTCCCACCGAACCCGATTCAAGCGCACTCTTCATCTGGACAGACACCGGGTTCAACGAGACCTTCGGCGATCTCAACAACGATCAGATGAGCGATCTCGATGATTCACAGATCATCACCGACACCATCGACGAACTCGACGGCACCGTCTCCGATGCGGACGGAATCATCAATGGCCAGATCGCCATCCCCAACTTCGGATTCGAGTTCAACATCATCGACCTCTCAGGAGATGGGCTCATCTCGCCCGATGATATCCAAATACCACTCTGCCAGGCCGATCTCAACAACGACGGCACGCTCAACTTCTTCGATGTCTCCGCATTCTTGAGCGCATTCGCAGCCCAATACCCCATCGCCGATTTCACCGGCGAGGGCTCGTTCAACTTCTTCGATGTCTCCGCATTCCTCGTGGCCTATTCCGCAGGATGCTCCTGATCACCACTTTGCGATCCACATAAAAAACTCGCTCTTGAATGACCGTGTGGTCATTCAAGAGCGAGCTATGAACTCATCTTATTCTCAGGAACTCATCACGCCTTTGGCTTGCGTGTAAAGAGCAGCTTCGTCTCGAGCATCCAACTATACATAATCGGAACAACGAACCAGGTCACCGATGAGACGACCATCCCGCCGAAGGACGGGATCGCCATCGGGATCATCACATCCGACCCACGCCCCGAACTTGTTAGCACGGGGAGCAAGGCGAGGATGGTGGTCGCACTGGTCATGACCGCGGCCCGGATACGGAGCTTGCCACCAAAGATGACCGATTTACGAATCTCGGCCACAGTGGTAGGCTTGTCCTCAGCGATTGATTGCTGAATCCGTACCGCCATGATCACGCCGTTGTCCGTTGCGATCCCAAAGAGCGCAAGGAACCCGACCCACACCGCCACACTCAGATCATATTGCCTGATCTGAAAGAGCTCGCGGACATTGGCGCCCTGAAAATTGAAGTCCAAGAACCAAGGCTGGGCGTAGAGCCAAAGCATGATGAACCCGCCGCCCCATGAAACGAACACACCAGAGAAGACCATCAGCGTGATGCCCATGTTCTTGAACTGGAAATACAGGAGCATGAAGATCACCACAAGCGAGAGCGGGAGCACAATGCTCAGCCGCTTGGCCGCCCTGAGCTGATTCTTATACGAACCCGCAAAGTCAAAGCTCACGCCCGGTGGAACAACAAGCTCGCCCGAATCAATCTTCGACTGAATATACGCCTGTGAGTCTTGGACAACCGTCACCTCGGCGACTCCGGGCTTCTTGTCAAAGAGCACATACGCCACCAAGAAGGTGTCCTCGCTCTTCACAATCTGAGGCCCACGCCGATACAACAGCGTTGACAGCTCGCTCAGAGGCACCTGCGTCCCGTCGGGGGCAGGCACCAGAATCTCCTTAAGTGTCTCAGGCTGATCACGCAACTCGCGGGGGTAGCGGACGCGAACAGGATACCGCTCACGCCCTTCAACCGTCATCGAGAGCGCCTTGCCACCGATCGCAACTTCGATCACCTCTTGAACATCAGCGATCTGGATGCCATATCGAGCGATCTTTTCACGATCAATATCAATCTCAAGGTACGGCTTGCCGACCACACGGTCCGCAAAGACCGCTTCGGCCTGAACTGATGGCACCTCTTTGAGTATCTTCTCGAGCTCAAGCCCAAAGCCTTCGATCGATTCGAGCGTAGGCCCATACACCTTGATTCCCATCGGAGCACGGAACCCCGACTGAAGCATCACGATGCGTGTCTCGATGGGCTGAAGCTTGGGCGCACCCGTGATCCCGGGCATTTTCGCAACCCGCGATATCTCATCCCAAATATCCTGAGGCGATTGAATCTCATCGCGCCATTGACGGAACGGCATCCCGCCAGAATCCTCGATCAACTCACCCGCATCATCCCGGACAAACTCGCCAGAGGAATCAACTTCAAAGAGCAAACGATGCCCATTTTCGTTGGACTTGTATTCCGAGTAATACTCAACAACCGTCTCGATCATCGAGATCGGTGCCGGGTCAAGCGGGCTGTCCACACGCCCAACCTTGCCGACCGAGGATTTTACCTCGGGGACACTCAAAATACGGAGATCGAGTTCCTTGATAATGTCCGTCGACTCACCGATTGATGCGTGAGGCATCGTTGTCGGCATATAAAGGAACGAACCCTCATCAAGCTTGGGCATAAACTCGGCGCCAAGCCCAGGGAACGAATGAGCGATCTGAACAACCGTGTCGTTTTTGCGGATCCCATCGGGGAGCCAACCCCAAAGCGTGTTGAACCCGAGCCAGACCGTGAACCCCATCAAGGTGATGAAAATCGCGGGGGAAAGCGAGATAATTTTGTGTTTGAGTGTCCAGCTCAATACATACGGGAAAATCACACGAACGAGCCAGAAGGTGAGCAACAGCCCGCCGACAATCACAGAGATAAACATCGCGTTGCCGAAGGTTCCCTTCTCAGGGCCCAATGGCTCCCATGCATCCGAGAGCACCACCAGCACAATCCCGACAACCAGGAAGTTCGCAGAATACTGCACACCCCGGCTGAGCAGTTTGGGCATCATCGGCTCAAGCAGATAAAACGCGCCAAACCCGGCAATGATGAGCCCGCCGAGTGGGTAGATAAAGAACGCGATCATCAGCCCCGCAACCGTAAGCACCGCAGACACCAGTGTCCGCAATGATTTTACCGGAATCCGGAACCCCATGACCAACTGAGCCGCTGCCGGCAGGATCGTCAATGCGATAATGATCGATGAGATCAGCGCAAAGGTCTTTGTATATGCGAGAGGCTTGAACAGCTTGCCCTCCGCAGCCTGCATCGTAAACACAGGTAAGAACCCGACAACTGTCGTCGCCACCGCGGTAAGTACCGCGCTGCCGACCTCCGCCGAGGCTCGATACACAACCTCCAATCGTGGCTCTTCAGGATCAGATTCGTCAAGGTGTCTCAATATGTTTTCAGAAAGCACAATGCCCATGTCCACAATCGTCCCGATCGCAATCGCGATCCCCGAGAGCGCAACAATGTTCGCATCAACCTTGAACACCTTCATCCCGATAAAGGTCGCCAGCACCGTGATCGGAAGCATCAACCCGATCAGGAGACTGCTCCGCAGATGCATCAGCATCAACACCACCACGATCACCGTCACATAGACCTGCTGTTCGATCGCAGAGTTGAGTGTTTCGAGTGTTTCGTTGATCAGCTTTGAACGATCATAGAAAGGCACAACCGTCACTCGGCTCTCGGTGCCATCGGGGAGAATCTTTGAAGGCAAACCATTGGCAGTCAGCGCGATCTGATCTTTGATCCGTTGGATCGTCGCCATCGGATTTTCGCCGTACCGCACAACCACCACGCCACCAACCGCCTCGGTCCCTCCTTTGGACAACACACCACGCCGAAGCGCAGGTCCAAAGCCAACCTTGGCGATATCACCGACGAGAATCGGAATCCCGTCTCGGGTGGTAATCGCGGTCTGCTCAAGGTCCTTGGGCTCCTCAATGAACCCCAAACCACGAACAATATATTCGGCCCGATTCACTTCGAGTGTTCGAGCACCCACATCAAGATTGCTGTTTCGGACCGCTGCGATCACCTGTTTGAGGGTCACGCCTGCAGCCCGCATTGCATCCGGATTCACATCGACCTGGTATTCACGGATGAATCCACCGATCGACGCGACTTCACTCACGCCTTCAACACCCGCGAGCTGGTACTTGACCGTAAAGTCCTGAATCGAACGCAGCTCATCGGGCTCCCAACCACCGGTCGGGTTCCCTTCCTTATCGCGTCCTTCAAGCGTGTACCAGAAGACCTGCCCGAGCGCTGTAGCATCCGGGCCAAGCGCAGGTGTCACCCCAGGCGGGAGCGTCCCCGCCGGGAGCGAGTTGAGTTTCTCAAGCACACGCGAGCGAGACCAGTAGAACTCGATCCCGTCCTCGAACACGATGTAGATCGTCGAGAACCCAAAGACCGAGTAGCTTCGGATGTCCTTCACGCCCGGAATGCCCAGGAGCGCAACCGTCATCGGGTACGATATCTGGTCATCAATATCCTGAGGCGACCTCCCCATCCACTCCGTAAACACAATCTGCTGGTTCTCACCAATATCAGGGATCGCATCCACCGGCACCGGGGAACGAGGCAGATCGCCAAGGTCCCAATCAAACGGCGCAACAAGCATGCCCCAGAAGATCGCGGTGAAGACCAGGATGACCACGACGATTTTCTGTTCGAGACAGAACCGGATAAGCCGATCAACAATCCCGGGGTTTGATGATTGATTCATATCAGTCATTCGTGTGCCCCTTGTGTTCGTCGGCGTTCATGCCTTCCATATCCATACCACCCATATCATCCGCCTCGCCACCGATGGGGGGCAAGGTTTCTTGGATATCACCACACCCGAGCATCATGTCCCCGTAGTACGGATTCTTGATCTCGGTGCCGCGTTGTATCCAGCTGGATTTCTTCATCGGGCAGTAGGCCACGCTCCAAGTCTCCTTGGCTGCATGTCCGAACTGCTTCTCAAGATCGAGCACCGCACTGGTCATTATCTTGAAATGCCCACGGGCATCGTCGAGCGTGGTCAGCGGGGAGGTCTTCTTGAGTGACGCCTGTGAGCGACGCCAGATCCCGAGTGACTCACCAACAAGCCCGGTCGTATCGACCGCGGCGGTTGCTTCTTTGAGCACTTCCCATTCATCGAGGAACCCACTCAGATCATCGCCCGCCAGGCGTTCTTGAATATTAAGATACGCCATGTACACCGGATTAAGGGTCTCAAGAAACAGTTCCGGAGTGGAAATAGACATGTCCATCTTGGGCATGTCCGCCGGGCTGCCGCCGTGGTTATGACCGCCGCCGCCACCGCCGCCGCTGGGCATCATCATGCTCGGCTTGGCAGAGATCTGCATCGCACTATCAATCCGGAATGCACCATGCACAACAACATCTTCACCCTCGGAAAGCCCAGAGCGAACCGTATAAAACTCGCCCGCCCGTGGACCGATCTCAACGATCCGCCCCTCATAAGTTGGTTTCTCTTGATCGGGCACCTGGATATACACCACCGAACGCGTCCCGGTATAGAGCACCGAAGTACGCGGGATCACGAGCGGGATTTCGATATCAGATGAATCATCCACGATGCCCAGTGACTCAGCACTCACCATGTCCATCCCACAGATGGTGCATTGCCCTGGTCCATCGCCGATGATCGTCGGATGCATCGGGCTCACCCAACGCCCGGCGAGTTCATCAGAAAGCACCACGCCGTTTGCGCCGATCTTCGCCCGCACAACCGCCGTCGAGAACATCCCGGGCTTGAGCCTCATGTCTGCATTGTCCACCGCGACACGCACCGCTGCGGTGCGCGTTTTCGTATCGACAATGGGTTCGATAAATGAAATCCGTCCGGAGAAGGTCTCGCCGGGGTGGGCTTCAACCGTGAAAGTCACCGGCATGCCCCACCGGAGAAGCGGGAGCTGGGACTCATAGGCTTCGAGATCGAGCCACAGGCGTGAGAGATCCGAAACCGTCGCGATCGCATCACCCGTTTTCAGGTAATCCCCCTCGCGTGCTTGCAAATGCGTCACCACGCCCCCGATGGGCGCGTAGATAGTCAGCTGGTCTGAATCAAACTCGCCGGACTCCACCTGATCGATTTGATCCTGAGTCAGCCCGAAAAGCCGAAGCTTCTCGCGTGATGCCGTCAAGGTATCACTCGCGGTATCACGCAGGAAATCACTCGCATTGGTTGATAGCTCAAAGGATTGTTTCGCCTGCTTGAGTTCTTCAAAGGCTGCGAGCAAATCCGGGCTATACAGCTCGGCGAGATGATCGCCCTTCTCGACCGACACCCCGATATAGTTGACAAAGAGCCGATCAATCCGACCCGGGAAGTATGCGGTCAACCGAGCAACAGAAGTCTCGTCATAGACGAGATTCCCGTAGAGCCGAACCTCCGCCGACGGGAAGAACCGCCCGACCTTGGCTGTCTCAATCTGGCTCATGGTCTTGGCCGCTTCGGACATGGTCATCTGCATCGGGTTTGTGTTCGCGTCATCGCCTTCGATCACCGGGATCAGGTCCATCGAACAGATCGGGCACTTGCCGTTGGGATCTGGAAGCCGGACCGATGGGTGCATCGAGCAGGTATACATCTGCTGTTTTTCGCTCTTGCCCTCCGCGTGGTCCGTGTGCTCGGATTCGCTCACGACGGTATTGGTGACCGGGCTGCCCGCTTTGTACCCGATCATCAGGGCGATGACAATGAGCACAAGGGCAACGCCCGCGGAGGTATGAGACCAGATATACTGGACAAATGGAGGCAAAGATTTTTTCGTGGAATCGCTCATGGCTGGACCTCTTCTGTGTTCAGGTCAGATTGGTGTGTATGTGGATTGACATTGGAAGTGGGAACGGCCCGCCCGACGAGTCGGTTGAGTGTCGCCAGTGCTTTGCCACGCTCAGCGCGGGCACGCTCGGCGGAGATCGAAAACTCAAGAAGCTTCCGTTCGGTGTCGAGCAAATCTAAAAACTCTGAATCCCCCGTCCGGAACCCCGTCAACGAGGCTGAGAGTGATTCTTGGGCTTTGGGGATCAACGATTGCTCATAGAGCCTGACCCGTCGATCGGCATCGGTGTGCTCGAACCAAGCCTGGTAGACCTGTGCCGAAATCTGATTCGTCCGCGAATCAAACTCGCTGGCGACCGACAGGCGTTTGGAGATCGCTTCGAGCACCTTGGCGTCATACTTCTCTCGCCAGATGGGAAGATTCATCCCAAAGCTGATCATCAGCGGATCGTCGCCGCTCTCTGGGGTCGATGGATTGCGTGCCTCATCGGTGATGACATAATCAAACCCGATCGTCAGATCTGGATACCCATCCTTGCGGGCGACATCGGTCTGAATCCGTGCCTGCTCGATCCGCTGGGTGATCGACTGGAGCACCGGGCTCCACTCAAACGCGAGCTGGGCAATCTCGTCGGCGGTATCCGAAGCGACCGAGTTCGGAAGATCCGTGATCGTATCAACCGGTGTCCCCGATGGGCGATTGAGTGCTGCATTGAGCGATGCAACATAAGGCGGCCGCATCGCTTCGAGCCCGAGCACACGATCTTCAAGCTGCCCCATTTCCACCTGCACCCGGATGAGTTCTGGGTGCGAACCCGCCCCGACGCGGTAGCGCGCCCGGACGACCTCTTCAAAGGACTGAAGCAGTGCATAGTTCTCTTGGGTGATCTGGATCGCTTCGTCGAGATACGACAGATTGTGCAATGCAATCATCACTCGCTCGGCGACCCGAAGCTGCGCGTCCTGATAGACATACCAAGATGCCAAAGCACCCTTGGCAGCAGCGTCTTCGCGATCTTGAAGCTTGCCGATCCAGGGGAAGGTCTGCTGGACGCCAACCTTGGCCTGCTGAGGGCCAACGCGAGTCTCGACCTCGTTGAGGAAGAAACCGATGTTGAGTCTCGGGTCAGGCAACGCCTTGACCTGAGGCAGCCTCTGCGAAGCCGCCCGCCATTGCTGGTAGGCCCGCTCGATCTCAGGGCTATTGAACAGGGCATATTCCACATACGACGCCGGGGTGGCATCGAGTTCGACACCGGAGGCCGAGGTGTGATCCTCGACCTCTTGGGTCCGATAGATCGAGTTTTGGACCGCCTGATCGCTTGGTAAAGTCAGCCTAGTCGTCGGCGTGCGTGATGAACTGTCGGTGGTGTCAAACGGGCTCGTTGTGCATCCTGCTGCGAGGATCACGACGAATGCTGATGTGCCCATCAGGCACACAGATTTGCGAAAGGCCATGGGTTGGCTCCTGGATGAGTTGGTGAGATCGTACTTGGTTCTAGAATACGAAAATCCAATCCGCTGTGCGCGCATTGGTTTCCCGGAACCGAGCTAGATTCGCCAAACACCCAGAATTGCTTGTGCCGCTGTATTGGAGTTGGAGCCGTTATCGCCACGATCAAGCCCGATGGCGATCGCAGTGGGGGGAGCAACCGCAAACTCAAAGACGAGTTCCTTCGGCTGAGCGACCGAGAACACCATCCCGCTCAATGCGAGAGGAATCATCGGGATGGAAGTAGGGATCGGAGAATCGACCGGGCTCATGCTGCACTGGCATCCAAATGATGCGATCGCATGGGCGTTTTCCGTGGCGGGTTGCTCGCAACACGAAACCACCTCCTCAGCCTGACAGCACCCTGATAAGGGAGATGCTTGCCCTGTTTGACCAGCCAACATCCCAACGCTGTACGCGGTTGGCATGAGGAGGATCAAGATGGCAAGAAAGCGGAGGTTCATGATTGTGCTCGAACTGTACCGTCGAAAGAATACCCAGTCAACATCATTCGTATCGACTATATTCCTGCTCTACATCATTTATCCCCATTATTCGTCGAGAACAAGGGGTCGATCTGTTATTTCCGTACTTTTTCATCGTCGGCGAATCCATATCCCTTCACCGGAACGGCACCCTGCTTGGCGACGAGCGTGGCGAGTTTGCTGTAGGCTTCGAGCCGAGATTCATCCTCGGTTTCTTTGGATGCGGTTTTGCTGAACCGCTTGCCATCCAACTCGCAGGTGGCGATGGCTTTGAACCACTGCTTCTTGGGCGGTCGATAGGGCTGCCCGGGCGGGGTTTCAATGGGTTTGGGGCGTTCAACGATGCGGACACCGATCTTGATTGCTTGCTTACTCATGATTGCAAATCGCCTTTGACGCTTTGGTTTGGAAATAGCCCCGCCCGGATTCGAACCGGGGACCGAGCGATTATGAGTCGCGAGCTCTAACCGCTGAGCTACGGGGCCGAGTGCTTGGATATGGACGAAATAGTACGCCCGCTCGTCGGATAAATCAGAACTGGTCCATGGACACAAGCCCCGTCGCCAGTTCCGTCACCGCCAGCTCAGCTTCGACGACATAATCTTGATTCCGTTGATGGGTTTCGATGAGCCGACGCACGAGTGCGCTGCCCACGATCGCCCCGTCGGCATGCTCAACAATCTTGCTCACATGCTCGGGGGTCGAGATCCCAAACCCGCAGGCGATCGGGGTGCTCGATTTCTTGCGGATATCGCGGACGCGCCCGGAGATATCGGGCATCTCGCGGGATTCGCCGGTGATCCCCGCGCGGGCGAGGAGATACGCGAACCCCGTCGAGGCTTTGGCAATCTCGACCGCCCGATCGTCGGGTGTAGTGGGGGAGATCAACAGCGTCATTGTCAGCCCGTTGTCCTTGCAGGCTTTGCGATAGACTTCCGATTCGCCGAGCGTCAGATCGGGAAAAATACATCCATCGAACCCGGCATCGGCAGCCAACTTGGTGAACTCGCCCGGCCCACCCATCGCGATCACAATGCTCACCGAGACCATCGCGACAAGCCCGATCGTCAACTCGTCACGCACCGATCTCACCTGCTCGAAGATCACGGTGGGGGTGATGCCCTTTCCGAGCGCATTGTGCATCGCAGCGGCGATGGTGGGCCCATCGGCGACAGGATCAGAATAGGGGAATCCGACCTCAACCACCGCTGCGCCCGCAGCCTGCATCGCGGGCAAGAGTTTGGGCAGCGCGTCAATCTCAGGCGAGCCCGCGCACACAAACGGGAGCAGCGCGGGGTGCCCGGATTCCTTGGCGTCGGAAAATGCAGCGGTGATTCGGTTCATCGTGTGATTACATCCATGACATCTTGAAGCCCATCGGTCAAAATCCGAGGCCCATCCGTGGTGACGAGCACATCGTGCTCATAATGTACCGAGAGCGAATGGTCGGCGGTATAGATCGGCCATTGCTTGTGCCCTTGTTCGATCTCGCCGGTACCGATTCCGATCATCGGTTCAACGGCAACCAATGCGCCGGGCTCGATGCGCTGATTCCCATCGGGCCATTCCTGCATCGAGTGGGGGACGACATTGGAAATCCAAGGCGGGGTGTGGAGTTTGCGTCCATATCCATGCCCGCCGAGCCCGCGGATGAGATGGAACCCGTAGTCCGTCTCGACGATCCGTTGCACCGTCTTGGCCCAGTCGAGCCAGGTGTTGCCCGGGCGGAGTTGCTCGATGCCTTGGGCGAGTGATTCTTTGCCCGAATCGGTCAGCTTCTTGACCTGAGGCGACATCTCGCCAAACACATAAGTCCACGCGGCATCACCCATCCACCCGCGATACTTCACCCCGATATCAATCGAGAGCACATCGCCGGGCTTGATGGGATCAAGGTAGTACCCCGCGGTACCATGCACCACGCAATCGTTGAGACTCAGGCAGGCTTGGGATGGGAAGGGGGGGAGCCCGCCGGTGCGATACTTGTGGAAACACGATTTGCATCCCAAGCTGTCGAGTGTTTCGAGCACGAACCGGTCGATCTGCGCCAGCGTGACGCCAGCGCAGAGGAACTCGGCGATCCGGTGATGGGTTTCGACGACTTTCTGGGCAGCGACATAGGCGGCTTCGACATCGGAATGTGATTTGACTGCGGTGGACATATGAACCCATGATAGGTGCAGGATTTGAACAGTTCTAAAACGCTGAGGCTTCGGGGGGCAATAATCTACCATCGCCACACCACCCATGCACATCACATGCCTGTACAACCCGAGATCAGGGCGAGGCAAGGGGCTCTCGGGAGCCCGGGCACTCGAATCGCGCCTCGCCGAGCGGGGGCATCGTGTGGTGGTGCTCGAAATGACCGAAAACCCGGAAAGCCTCTGCTCGCAGATCCAATCGAGCGATCGGGTTGTCGTCATCGGAGGCGATGGCACCGTTCATCACCTGCTCCCAACGCTGCTCAAAGCCCAGACGAACGCCCAGGTCCCGATCTACCACTTCGGTACCGGCACCGCGAATCTGATCGCCAAAGAGTTTGGGATGTCCAAATCACCCAAACGAATCGTCGAACATCTTGAACAACCAATCGAGCCGACCCGTGTCGATGTGCCGACCTGCAATGGATTGGCATTCCTTATCATGGTTTCGATTGGAATTGATGCGTCGGTGATCCACCGGTTCGCAGATGCCCGAGCGACGAAAAAAGCAGGATATCGAGCCTATTTTCAGCCGATTGTCCATGAACTGCTTTCGCCCAATCCTGCACGGTTCAGTATCTCGCCGGACGACCAAACAACCGATTTCACACCAATCCACACGACCGGCATCGGCGTCATCTCCAACCTGCGATCCTATGGCGGCGGATTCAATCCAAACCCCAAGGCTGACCCGTGCGATGGGATGCTCAACGCGACAGCGATTCAATGCAAGGGTTCGCTCGGGGCCGGTCTGCAACTTGGGCTGCTCCGCGCGCGATACACAAGTTCAAAGATCAAACGAGCATCGGCGAAGTCAATGAATATTATCTGTGATACTGACACCCCCTGCCTGGTGCAAGTCGATGGCGAACGAGCCGACCGAATTCCGGGCATCACGGATGGGTCTCTTTGCCCCGGGCAAAGCCTCCAAATAGTGATTGGTAATGACTCCCTCTTGTTCCACGCCCCAAAGCCCCGCCTGACCTCAAAAGTCCGATAATCTATCTTCTGTAAAACAGCGTTCTTTGTCATCATCGTTCAAATCGAGACCCAGCATCAGGCAGGACTCGCGAGAACACTTTGGCGAAGTGTTCTCGCCGAGCAAAAAAACTCATCACAGGTTCACAGGGACGCATAGAGTGTTCGCAGAGGATCGGGGCAATATGGATACATGATGCGTAATGAGTGATACACCACCGATTCAGCCTGATGATTTTGATCCTTCTTCGATTGAACTCCCGATCCACGATTGCGACCAAGAGGACATGGTCGGCGGGCCTTCGTTCGCTCAGCCGACGCTTGACCAAGCGATTGATGTCAAGGTTACCGACGACGGACGGTTCAAATCCGGGCGGCTCAAAGGGCTCACGATGGGGGCTGCGATCTTTGTGCTCGCTTGGCCTGTGGTGCTCGAATCGTTCCTCAACTCGCTCGTTGGGCTTGTGGATACCAAACTGTCCGCCTCATTAAGCAACGGCGAGGCTGCAACCGACGCCATCGGGGGGGCGAGCTACATCATGTGGCTCATCGGGCTCATCATCATGGCGATCGGGGTCGGAGCGACGGCGTTGATCGCTCGATCCGTCGGCAAAGGGCGTTTAGGCGTCGCCAATGTTGTGCTTGGGCAGGCACTGACCCTCTCAATAACCTCTGGGGTGTTGATTGGGATTGTGATCTACTTTCTCTCCTCACCCATCACCGCATTGCTCAATATGACACCCGAGGCGGCGGTCTATTTCAACGACTACATGCGGATTATCGCGCTCGGGGTCCCCACTTCATCGGTGCTTTTCGCGCTCATCGCCTGTTCACGCGGGGCGGGGGATTCGATGTCGCCGCTCATCGCGATGATTGTGCGCAATGCGGTCAATATCGTGGTGAGTTGGCTCTTCTCAGGCGTCACCATCGCGGGGCTCACGAGCCCGCTGGGGCTCGACTGGGGCGTCAAAGGCATTGCCTTCGGCACGGTGATTGGGGACAGTGTCGGAGCGCTCATTATCCTTTCCATGGCCGTCTCGGGGCGATGGTCGATTCGGCTCAAACTCCGATGGATGAAGATCCATTCCGTGATGGTCTGGAGACTCGTTCGGCTCGGCGTGCCCAACTTCTTCGAGACCTTCGGGATGTGGATTGGTAACTTCTTTATCATCGCCTTCGTTGGGCTATTGGCGCGCCAGATGGACACCGAAGGGCTCCTTGGGGCGCATATCATCGGGATCCGCATCGAGGCGTTTAGTTTTATGCCCGGATTCGGGATGGGGATCGCCGCCGCGACACTCGCGGGGCAGTATTTGGGGATGGGAAGACCAGACCTTGCAAAAAAAGCGGTCTTCCGGTGCACACTCATCGCATCGACCATCATGGGGGTGATGGGGCTTTTCTTTATACTCTTCGCTCGACCGATCACCGCGATGCTTTCCCCCCAGCCCGCCCATCTGGAGATGGTCCCCCCGCTGCTTATCATCTGTGGGGCGATTCAGATCCCGTTTGCGATTGGGATTGTTTTTCGCACCGCGATGCGCGGTGCGGGGGATGTGCGATGGGTGATGGGGATGACTTGGTTCTCCACCTATGCACTTCGATTGCCTCTGGCGTACATCATCTCTGGTGTGGATATCCCCCTCCCCCACTTCCTTGGCGGCGGGGTCATCATCAACCCACGATGGTTTGAATCATGGTTCGGGATCGCCCCGGGATTGACCGCGATGTGGCTTGCTCTGTGTTCTGAGATGACGCTGCGGGGCGTCTTGTTCGCCATCCGATTCTTCCAAGGCGGCTGGCTCGAGGCCAAGGTTTAATCACCACGGACAATGCTCGGTAGACCGACAGCACGCAGTTGCATACCCCAAAAACAAGACTCCCGGAGCCGAGGCTCCGGGAGTCGTTGGTTTTGTATTGTCAATCTGAATCAAAGATTCAGACTGTCAAATCAGGGCTTCGATTATGGGCAGCCAGCAGCGAATGCTGCGAGGAATGCCGAGACATCGAAGAAGTTGAACGAGCCGTCGCCTGTGAAGTCAGCGGCAGGATCCATTGCAGCGAATGCTGCGAGGAATGCCGAGACATCAAAGAAGTTGAGCGAGCCGTCGCCGTTCATGTCAGCAGGGCATGGATTGACGTCGCCACCTGGGCCGAAGAGCTGATGCTCGAATGCAGCACCTGGCGTGTAGCCGTTGTCGTCAACACATGCCAACCCACCGAACCAGAAGAACCCGGCGTGGAGGATGTCGCCATCAGGGCCACCGACTGGTGGTGCGTAGATTGCGAATGCATCTTCCTGGCCGTTCGCAGCGTCTGTGCCTGAGGTGTCGAGGTCCCAGGTCCAGGTGCCGTCGCCGTTGTCGACTGCGGTACCAGCACCAGCACCGAAGCTGATCCCGATGGTCTGCATGGAGTCTGCGAAATCGCCGTCGATCACGCCGTCGCCATCGAGGTCACGAGTACCTGGCTGAGCGAAACGGACCGACCATGCCCAGTCAAAGAGACCGTCGCCATCGAGGTCGGAGTCTGGGTTGCCATCGAAGTCACGGTCAGCGTTAGCGACCGAAACGCCATCACCGATGCCGTCAGAGTTGGTGTCCACATCGTTGTTGCCGAATGCAGCACCCTGAAGGTCTCCATCCGAGTCGCCGATTTCGAAAGTCAGCGAGCTTGTGAAGGTCCCTGCAAGATCGATGTCTGCCGTGTAGCCAGTGAGCTGGCCAGCACCGAAGACATTACCAGGAAGGTCGATGAATGTGAAGGCGATGAGTGGGAGGCGGGTCGAAGCGTTGATCGAACGGCCGTTGTCTGCATCCCAGTAAGTCCATGTGCCGCCGAGGCCACCAACGCCGTCGCCGATGCCATCGGAGTCGGTGTCAACATCATCGTGGGCGGTGACCCAGTCGATGTGGACCATGTCGACCACGGTGTCGAGGGCGATATCACCGAAGTCAAGGTTGGTGATGTCGGTGGCCAGTGATGATGTACCGGAGTTGTTGTCAACGCCGAAGAAGTACGAGGTGGTGAAACCTTCGTCAGCACACTGGTTGCTTACGATGGATGACCAGATTGGGCCGCTGACAGCACCTGCTGGTGCAGTTTCACCGTTGGCGAGCACGGTGATGACGCGTTCGCCGGTGGCGATGTTAAAGTAAATGTGAGCGGCAGTTGTCACCTGACCTTGGGTCGGTGACAGTGTCGTTGGTGATGATGCCATCGCGGTGCCGGCAAAACCGGCGGCCAGGGCAAGACTCAGTGCACTCTTCGCTTTCATGGAAAAGCTCCTCTTTTTGAATTTGAAACAGTAAAAACCACAACTCGATACTGATGCCAGAGTGACATCAAGAAACGAACAAATGAGACCCACGCAGGAAACGACCTGCATAAATCTTCAACACATATCGGTACCGCGTCGAGGAATCTCTCTCCCCCTACTGGTGTCGATTGGACGGATTCATAATCGAACCCATAGAAACAATCAAACCAGTGCGGCACTCCCCCCAAGGAGAGTTTGATCGCGATGAGCGATCAGCCCCGTAATCACTACGGTACGGTATGAATATACCTCATTGACGATCCCATGCAAGGGGAGAAATGGGGAATATCCATAGTTTTTCCGGTTTTGTACTTCGCCTCCCCAATTCAAGGGCCCGCTTGTAAGGCTAAAGTACGGCAAGGCCGGGCGTTAGAGCTATATGGTGTGGTTCAGGGATGCTTTTATGCGGTCTAAGAATTCACTGAAAAATACTACAGAATCATGCGGTCCTGGGGAAGATTCCGGGTGAAACTGCACCGCAGCGACCGGTTTACTCACATGGCGGAACCCCGCGACCGTTCCATCGTTGAGATGAACATGGGTAATCACCCCCCCCGCTTGGCGCATCGAATCCTCATCGACCGCGAATCCGTGGTTCTGAGAGGTGATCTGGATACGCCCCGCTTCGAGATCATGCACAGGGTGATTTGCACCCCGATGACCAAACGGGAGCTTATAGGTCGTTGCACCCATTGCCAGTGATAAAAGCTGATGCCCGAGGCAGATACCATATATAGGAAAGGTTTCACACGATGGATCGGCCAGGAGGTCTTTGAGCATCTCCACCGCTTCTCGGACGGCATCTGGATCTCCCGGGCCGTTCGAGAGGAACAGCCCGTGGGCAGAACCATCAGCGATTCGTGCTTTGATCTGCTCGGCAGGGGTCGATTGGGGGATGATCTCCACCCGGCAGCCGCCGGCTGTCAGATTTCGGGCGATGTTGGACTTGATCCCGAAGTCCATCACCAGCACCGTAGGCTGCACTGAATCATCATCGACATCCTCGCCAGTCCCCCACTCCCCGAGGTTCTCGGTCCAGTGATGGGAGTGCTCACACCCGGCGACCTTGGCGAGGTTCTGCCCGCCCATGGATCGAACCTGCTTGGCCATTTCGACGAGTTGGGCATCGCTCAGGTCAGTGCGATCGGTCAGGACGCCTTGCACGACGCCTCGGGATCGGAGGGTGCGGGTCAGCGATCTGGTATCGAGCCCTGCGATGCCCAGAATGCCCGCATCACGCAGATACGCATCGAGGGATTGATCCCCGCGGTAGTTCGACCAGTTGCTTGTGTATTCATGGATCGCAAACCCGGCGACCTGGACCTTGGCAGATTCTGTATCGCCTGGGTTCGCGCCCGTGTTGCCGATCAAAGGCTGGGTCTGGATCAGAATCTGCCCCATATAGGACGGATCGGTCAGGGATTCCTGATACCCGGTCATGGCGGTGTTGAAAACCACTTCGCCCGTCGCGGTGATCCCCTGCCCGGTGGCTCCAAAGCCGATGCCCGAATAGATGGTGCCTGTAGAAAGCGCAAGTCGGACAGCGGATTGGTCGCTTTGTGTGCTCATATTGGTAGAGTGTATAAGCGATATGAACCTCTTTCCCGACCAACCTGAGCCCGAAGCGCAGATTCCTGACGATGCGATCTATGCGCGCGTCGCGATCGAGCGGGGGATCGACCGGATGGGGGGGCTGACCTATCGGGCATCGGATGAAATCCAGATCGGGCAGCGCGTCGCGGTGCCCGTCGGGCGAGGGAATACAGCGACCGGCGGGATCGTGATCAAGACCGGCGGCCCAGAACTTCTCGATGGGTTCGATCCGCGCAAGGTCAAAGCGGTTCTGGAAATGTCGAGTACGGTCTTGCCGGAGTCACTCGTTGAACTCGGGCAGTGGATGTCCACCTACTACATGTGCCCGCTGGGGATGGTGTTTGGGTCGATCGTCCCCGCAGCCGTCAAATCCCAGACCGGACGCCGGATACGCAAGATGGTCAATCGCGCCGGAATCAACGCCGATGCAGAACTCCTCAAATCGCTCACCCCTAAAGCCCGCGACGCATGGACGAAGATCGCCGAACTCGATGAATCATGCTTCCCGATCGACCCGCGCCTGCTCGCTGCCCGGATCGAGCACAAATCCGTCGGTGCGATCAACAAACTCATCGAGGCAGGATTGATCGAGCGCGTCGAAATCGAGGTGATCGTCGCGCCCAAAGCATTTGAGTTGCTCGATGCGGGGGATTCGGGCACGCACACGCTCACGCCCGATCAATCGAAGGCGGCCGAAGGGATCGCACAATCACTCGGCTCGTTCTCGCCTCACCTATTGCACGGCGTGACGGGCTCGGGCAAGACCGAGGTCTACATCAAACTCATCGAACAGGTATTGGCGATGGGCAAGCAGGCGGTGGTGTTGGTGCCTGAGATTGCGCTGACGCCTCAGACTGCGGGGCGGTTTGTGAAATGCTTTGAGTCGCAAGGCGTGGCGATCCTGCATTCGGGTCTGAGCAAATCCGCAAGGAATCAGCAATGGGCCGCCGCAGCGAGCGGGCGAGCGCAAGTGGTGGTTGGTGCGCGATCAGCGGTGTTTGCACCGTTGGATAATGTGGGCATCATTATCGTCGATGAAGAGCACGACGGGTCGTACAAGCAGGATCAGTTGCCTCGGTACAACGCGCGCGATGCAGCGGTCAAGCGCGGGCAGATCGAGGGATGCCCGGTGGTGCTCGGGTCAGCGACGCCATCGTTGGAGAGCTGGAGCAATGCGCGGGCGGGGCGGTATGAGTTGTGGTCGTTGCCCGAGCGTGTCGGCGATGGGCAGATGCCCAAGGTGAAGATTGTGAATATGGCCTTGGATGAAGAGCGCGTTCGGGCATCGGTCAAGCATGGGCCCAAGCAAGATTTGGCGATCGGGCGGACGCTTGGTGCGGAGATGACGCAAGCGATCCAAGGAGGCGGACAGGTAATCCTGCTGCTCAATCGGCGTGGGTTTGCGTCGGTCGTTGTGAGCACGGATAAGAAGTGCGGGTGGAAGCTCGAGTGTGATCAGTGTGATTCAACGATGGTCGTGCATCGCGGGTGCGTGCGCCAGCAAGGCGGCCGACGATTTGTGCGGTGTCATCATTGCCAGAGCGAGCAGATGATCCCCAAGCAGTGCCCGATGACGGGCAAGCCTGTGATTGAACTCGGCATCGGAACCCAGCAGGTCGAAGAGGAGATCGTGGAGCGCTTTGGCGATCGATTGGGCCTGGTGCTCGGCGAGACCTTCGAGCGCGTCGATGCCGACACGATGAAGCACGCCAAGGACTACTTCGATGTGCTCGATCGGTTCGCCAAAGGCGAGTTGAAGCTGCTGCTGGGCACGCAGATGATTGCCAAGGGATTAGATTTCCCCAATGTGTCGCTTGTGGGTGTGCTCAGTGCCGACACCGCGTTGTACCTGCCCGATTTCCGTGCTGAGGAGCGCACCTATCAGCTTGTGTCGCAGGTCGCCGGGCGGGCCGGGCGCGGGAGCATTCCCGGCAAGGTGATTATGCAAACACTCAACCCCGGCTCGGCAGCCATCACACGCGCCGCCAGGCATGACTTTGTCGGGTTCGCCAACGATGAACTCAATGCCCGGCGACTGGCCAATCTCCCCCCCGCTTCTCGGATGGTGCGGATCGTGGTGCGCGATGAATCCCACGACGAGGCTCATCAGCGGGCGTTGAGGATCGCCGAACTGCTCCGCGCGTTTGGTGATGATCGGATCGTGGTTGTCGGGCCGATGCCTTGCTCGATCACGCGGATCGCCAACCGATACCGGTGGGCGATCGAGATGGTCTGCCCATCGCCCAAGCCTATGCAGGACGCGATGGCGAGCTTGCGTAAAGAGGGCTTACTCAAGAGCGATTCGCGGGTGGCGATTGATGTCGATCCGATCTGGCTGATGTGAGTGCTTTGGCGAGTTCGACAAATCGCTCGCCTCGGTGTTCGTAGTTGGCGAACTGATCCCACGAAGCGCACCCCGGCGAGAGCACAATCGCATCGCCGGGCTTGGCTGCGTTGATCGCTCGGGCCATCGCAGCGTCGAGTGTTTCGCAGTATGAAGCATTGGCGTGTTGGGCGAGCGATGGGCCGGTGGTGCCGATGGTGGAGAGCCCGGCGAGGCTGGCGGCGAGATTGGCAATGGGTGAAAGGTCCGAGCCTTTGTCCGCCCCGCCTGCGATCAGGTGGATGTGTTCGCGGGGGATCTGCTCACCCACCGCATCGACCGCTAGCAGCGTCGCTGCGGGCGTGGTCGATTTGGAATCATTGAAAAACACAATCCCGCCCCCCTCGTGACACCGATTGAGCCGGTGTGGCAAGCCTGCAAAGCCCCGAACCGCTTCGACCATCGCAACCCGATCAGCGGATGCCGCAATCGCCAACGCCCCCCCCACCGCCATCGCCGCGTTGGTCGCGTTGTGCTTGCCGGGGATCGCGCACTGTGATATCTCATCGTCAATCACGCGGACCTCGGCGCGTGTATGCGTTGCCCAATTCGCGATCGATTCGCCGAGGATCGCGGTCGAATCGTCACCGAGGATCGAAATGAGTCGCTGTTTCGATTCGAGATAGTGGGTTTCGTCGCCGTGCCAGTCGAGGTGGTTGGGGGCGTAGTTGGTGATGCAGGCAGCCTTGGGATATGGCATCGGCTCATCGGCCCGATCGCATCCCCAGAGCCAGTAGATCATCGCGCTCGAGAGTTCGAGGACAATGACAGTGTCGGCGTTGATCTGGTCGAGTCGCCCCAACAACGACCCGCCGATGTTCCCCGCGAGGATGGCGTCGCAGCCGGTGGATTCGAGGATGTGATGGATCATCGCGCTGGTGGTGCTTTTGCCCGCCGAGCCGGTGATGGCGATGATGCGATCAGGATTCAACTGGCGATAGGCGATCTCGATCTCGGTGGTGATCGTGATGCTTCGGGACTGGGCTTCTTGGATGAACGGGTTGTTCCAAGGCACAGGCACCGCGGGGTTCACAACGAGTATATCGGTATCGTCGAGCATGGAGGGATCGTGCGGGGCATGGACGATTTCGAGTTGGTTGTTGGCGATGAGATCGGCGAGTTGCCCGAGACTCGCCGAGAGCGATTCTGCATCGGCGGGATCGGTGATGAGGACAGAGGCTCCAGATTCCACAAGCCAGCGGGTGACGCCGACGCCGCCTCCGAATCGTCCGAGCCCCATGACGACGATTCGCTTGTTCGCATACGCATTGCTTGGCGTGTCTGGGTTCATGGTCGATCTACCACTCAAGATGAAGCGATATTTGACGGGTTTGTCCGTCCGCCCCACGCACCGCGAACTCGATCGGTTTGCCCGCCAAAATCCCTTCGTCCGCGATGAGCACGAAGAAATGGTTGATATCGTTGTAGGGTTTCCCATTGACGAGGGTGATGGTGTCCCCCTTGCGGAACCCGGCGATCGCTGCAGGGAAGCCGGGCCAAGCGTTGTACACCCGGACCCCTTCGGGCGCGGACTCAAGCGACATGCCCAGCTGCATCATGATCGGTTCGGCGATGCGATTGGCGAGCACCTCGTTCTTCATCTTGCCGAGCGTCACCTGCAAGTCCACAATCTGCTCATCTCGATAGACCTGCACGGCGATCGTTTCACCCGAACGCGAAGAGCTAATCAGCGAGGACAGCGATTCGGCGTTGAGGATTGGCGAGCCTTGGATAGAAACGACGACATCACCCGCAAGAATCCCCCCCGCATACGAAGGCCCGTCGGGCTCGACCTCGGTGACCTGAATCCCTGTCAGTGTTGACCCATCGGGCATCGGGATACTCACCCGCTCGCGGGCCCCCCCGTCGTAGCGAATCCCGAGATATCCGCGAGAGACCTTGCCGTACTTGATGATCTGGTCAACGATGGGCTGGATCGTGCCCAGCGGGATCGCAAACGAGATGCCCGCGCTGTCGCTGCCCGATGCTTCGGGCGATTCGCCGACCGATTTGGCGGTCGCGATCGCCACATTCATCCCGATCACATGCCCATCGGAGTTCATCAAAGGCCCGCCCGAGTTGCCCGGGTTCACCGCGGCATCGGTCTGGATGTAGTTGGTGTATCCCCCCACGACATTCGACCCCGCAGCTTCGCGCCCGAGCCCGGAGATGATCCCCTCGGACATCGAAAACTTGAACCCGAAGGGTGAACCAAACGCATAGACCTGCTCGCCGATGCGAGGCAAGCGATTGCTCGCCCGCCGGGTCGGGAAATATTTCGATCGTGGATCGGCGCGGATCACGGCGATATCGGTGTACGGATCCATCCCGATCACCTCGCCTCGCACAACACGCCCATCGAAGAACTCGATCGAAACAGTTTTTGCGGTCTGCACCACATGGGCGTTGGTGATGACATGCCCGATCTCGTCATAGACCCACCCGGCCCCGGTGGAATAGGTCCCGCTGCCCTCGGCAGATCGTGGGGCGATCCGGGTTTCGATATGCACGACGCTGGGCTCGGTGGAATCGGCGATCGCCGAGGTTGCCCGGTCGATCCGGCGCAGGATGTCATCCTCCGCGAGCACGCTGCGGGCGAGGGTGATCTTGGCGTGCTGCTGGGCGTAGGCGTATCGCTCGATGAGCCCGGGGACGACGAACATCGCCACCACCACACACAGCAGAACAACCAAGGCCGGGCCATACGATGCAAACTTTCTCATACTCCGCGCTCCTTGGACCGCCAACAAGGCTCAAAGTCAATCCATCATCTCGAACCGTTCTATCGGTCAACCGATGGGATGGTGTCCGAACTTGAATCGGAATTCGGGCGAATCTTCTCCTGCTCGCCGGCACGCATGGTATAGACCTGCCCGCCGATCGAACGGGCCTGCACTCGCTTGACCCACTGCTGACCCGCCTGCATCAAGCGTTGCCCGAAGGTATCGACCGGATCAGCGAACCGAGGCGGATGATCAGTCAACCCCAGCAGATCGTTGACCACCAGAATCTGTCCATCGCATTTGGTCCCCGCGCCGATCCCGATCACAGGCACCGAAACCGCATCCATAATCCCTTGCGTCACTTCGTCGGGCACCGCTTCGACCAATATCAGCACCGCCCCGGCCTGCTCAAGGGCGATCGCGTCGCGGACAACCTGTTCGAGCCCGTCGGCGGTCCTGCCCGCAGCGATGGGCCCGCCTGTGATCGAACTCGCCTGAGGCTTGCACCCCACATGCGCACATATCGGAATCCCCGCTCGTGTCATGCGATCAATCAACGGAGCGAATGTTTCATCGGTCTCCAGCTTAATGACATCAGCGCCCCCTTGGGTCATGAATCGACCCGCGTTGGTCATCGCGGCTTCGACCGAACTGTGGTAGCTCAGAAACGGCATGTCCGCCATAATCAATGTTCGTGGCGCGCCCCGTTTGATCGCAGCCGTGATCTCAACAGCAAAGCCGATGGGCATGTCGATCGTTCGGTCGTACCCGAGCACCACCTGGGCAGCCGAATCGCCCGCAAGGAGCACCTGCACCCCGGCTCGTTCGAGCCATCGTGCGGTGGTTGCGTCATAACAAGCCAGGCACGCGAACGGCTCAGCGAGCCGTTTCATCCGCTTGAGCGTCTTGAGTGTGACAGGCTCACTCGGGCGTGATTCCCAAGTGCTCGCCGCTGCGGGATTTGTGGGTGATAGGCTCACGCAAGAGTATAGGGCATCGCCATGCCCCATAAGACAAACACCGCGTTTTCGCACCCATTGGGGAGTTGTGAATCTTCAATCGGGCTATGGTATGGGTACGGAGTCTCCATGAAGACAAGCATGAAAACCCTGCCTACACCTGATCTCGGGGATGACCAAATCCTCGGCGCGGTCTGTGGGCTCCGCCCATGCCGACACGGCGGGCTTCGGCTCGAAATCGAACAACTCGGATCAAAGACCATCGTCCACAACTACGGGCACGGCGGGTGCGGGATCACCATTTCCTTCGGCACCGCCGAGATCGCTGCCGATCTGGTCGAGCAGGCAACTCCCTCAAAGTGCCCCGTCGCGGTTCTTGGCGCCGGGGTCGTCGGGCTGACCGCCGCGCGCGAGCTGCTCATGCGTGGGTATGAGGTCACAATCTACGCCCAAAACCCGCCCGAGAAGACCACCAGCCACATCGCGGGGGCACTCTGGCTTCCCATGGCGATCGAGTTCGGGAGTTCGGCCCAGGACATCGCCCAGAAAACCCGAATCCTGACCCGCTCGCATCACATCTTCCAGCACATCGACCGCGATCGGTTCGGGGTTGAGCTTCTCCCGATCTATGAGCCCGCCCGATCTGATACCGAGCTCGATGTTTTCGAGCATCTCTTCGCGCATGGATTGATCGACAAGCCCAAGCCCATCGATGCGTTCCCCTTTGAAGCCTTCGCCCCGCCCGGGCAGATGTTCTCGACCGATTTCATCCACACCCATCGGTTCCTCGATGCATTGGTCGAAGAAATCCAATCCCTCGGCGGGCAGATCATCACCCAGACCATCACCGCCTGCGATCAACTCCAAGCCTTCCCGCAGGCCGTTCTGGTCAATGCCCTCGGGCTCGGATCGCGCTCGCTCTTTGGCGATAAGCAGGTCTACGCCGCCCGAGGCGTGCTGGTGCATTTGAAGCCTCAGGATTTGGGGTACGGGATCCATGATGGGTTCAAGTACATGTTCCCCCGCAGCAACGCGCTGATCCTCGGCGGGTGCATCCATGAATACGACTGGGACGACACGCCCGACCAAGAGATGATCGACGAAATCTTGACGCATCATCGTCGATTCTTCGGGCAAGAATGATCTCATTCTCCCCCGAATAACGCGACTTCGATGCGTACACTCGGTGCTCATGCCTGTGCTCACCGGAACCAACTTATGCCTCTCCTTCGGCGAAGTCGATATCCTCAGAGGGATGTCGATCACCGTTGAGCCCAACGAAAAAATCGGCATGGTCGGTCGCAACGGCTCGGGCAAGAGCACCCTGCTCAAAGTCCTCACCGGCATGCTCACCCAAGACACCGGCACCGTCGTGCTCCAGCAGGGCGCCCGGCTTGGGTATCTCCACCAGAATCACAACCTCAACCCCGATGACACCCTCCATCAATCAGCCGGGCGGGCCTTTGAGCTCGTCGATCAACTCCACGAGCAACTCGAAGCCGTGTATCACAAAATGGGCGACGCGACCGGCGATGCGCTCGATCGACTCCTCAAAGATCAAGAGCGGCTCGACAAAGCGATCGAATCCGCCGGCGGGTACGCCAACGATCACAAAATCGACCAGGTCCTCCACGGGCTCGGGTTCACCGATGAACAGTTCGCCATCGAAGTCAAAGACCTCTCGGGCGGGCAATGCGCCCGGGTCGCGCTCGCCAAACTCTTGCTCGAAAACCCAACGGTGCTGCTCCTTGATGAGCCGACCAATCACCTCGATGTCGATGGGCGCGAATGGCTCGAAGGGTTTTTGCGTGACGAATACCGCGGCGCGGTGATCCTCATTTCGCATGACCGGTACCTGCTCGACAAGGTTGTGTCGCGGATTGTCGAAGTCGAAGACGGTCGGCTAGTCGAGTATCCGGGCAACTACGCAGCGTTTCGCAGGCAGCGCGTCGAACGCCGAATGGTCATGCTCCGGGCCTACGAAAAACAGCAGGCTACATTCAAGCGCGAAGAGGCGTTTATTCGTCAGTTCAAAGCCGGGCAACGCGCCAAGCAGGCCAAGGGGCGCGAGTCTCGGCTCGATCGCGAAAAACTCAGCGCCCTCGAACGCCCGATCGAACTCGACGATATGAAGCTCAATCTCCCAAAGGCCGAACGCACCGGCGACATCGTCGTGAGCGCACGCGATATCTCCAAGTCCTACCCAAACGACGACGGCACAACCAAAGTCCTCTTCAAAGACCTCACCTTCCACATCGAACGCGGACAACGCTGGGGAGTCATCGGCCCAAACGGCGCGGGCAAGTCCACCCTCATCCGATGCCTGCTCACCGAGCAAGCTATCGACTCGGGCACTGTGAAACTCGGCTCAAAGCTCGCCGTCGGGCACTTCACCCAGACCCACGAGAATCTCGACCCGGACAAAACGGTCTATCGCCATATTCAGGACACGATCAAGAAGGAGACCGATGAGCGGGTGATGATGAGCGAGCAGGACGCAAGAAACCTCGCGGGCGCATTCATGTTCTCGGGCAGAGATCAAGAAAAAACCATCGGCGTGATGTCCGGGGGCGAACAAGCCCGCGCTGTCCTTGCAGCGTTGCTCGCGAGTGCAAAGAATGTGCTGGTGCTCGACGAGCCGACCAATCACCTTGATATCCAGGCAGCCGAGCGACTCGAATCGGCCATCGCGCGCACCCACGAAAACCCAAAGACCGGCGAAAAGGTCCAAGGCGACTACGACGGCACCATCATCCTCATCTCCCATGATCGCGCCCTGATCGACGCGGTCTGCGATCACATGCTCATCCTCGATGACCATGGCAACGCCGAGGTCTTCGCCGGGACCTACACCGAGTGGAAACAATCGAAAGAAACTGTCCGCGAACAACCCAAGCCAAGGCAATCGAAACAACCAGCGCCCAAGGCTGCTCCAAAGCCGGCCAAGAAGATGAAGGAATCCAAGAACAAGTTTTCATGGATGGCGCTCAACAAGATCGAAGAACGGATCAGCGATCTGGAGATTGAGCTCAAACGGATCGACGCTGAACTCGCCGATCCTGATGTCTGGACCGACTATGAACGAGCCAACTCGCTCACCGAAAAACGCGATGAGCACAAATCCGAACTCGAAGAACTCGAAGCCGAGTGGCTCAATAAATCAAGCTGATTTACTTTGACGAGAGCACCTTGCCGAGCTTTTCGATCGTCTCGATCGCGGATTCATAGGCTGAGGCTTTCGATTTCTTGATCGCGCCTTTGAATGCGAACGGGGCCGGCAGCACCGTCAGAGGCAGATACCAATGCCAGGTCTCGATCCCGGTCTTGGCAACAAAGTCGGTGTACCAGACGAACGAATCAAGAAACACCTCAGTCAACGGCAGCCCCGGCCAGATCGTCACGATCAACAATGCGACAAATAGCCGAGGCATCAACGCGATCAGCTTGAGCTCAAACGAGACCTCGCCACCGCGGTGATGAAGCACCAGCTTCGAATCAAACGGCGCACCGTGGGCCGCGACCGCAGCAAGGCCATTGGGGCAACTCGGTTCATACCCCGCGAGTTTGCCCCGCTTCGAGAGTTTCAAGAGCCGACCCTTGATCTCCTCGCTGCTCAGCCCGGTCGCGATGGTCGGCAATGATTGATCTGCTGCATCGGTCAATGGAATACCCCACAAAGTCATCAAATCGGCACATAATCGGCACAATCGTAGGTCGGTCCGAATACCAACACGACTTGACCCTTTCCCGGCACACCATATGCACCATTGAAGATATGCACACAAACGCCCTCACAAACGCATCCACGCCCAATCAGAAGTTGCGATTGGCCAACACGCCACACCGCTCGTTGCATCAAACCCACGCCGATGACTCATCGCCGAGGTTCTCGGACGCGCTCTCGATGACTGATCCGCGATGGCTCTTCGCCGTGCGGGCGCAGATGGTTTTCAACAGCACCAACCGAGTCCGCTCGCTGGGCCAACTCGAAGACCTCATCGATTGTGCGCTCTCGATGGGCTTCCCCGATATCCACGCCCGCGCGATCATCGGCATCGTCGAAGAAGCCCAGCTCCGCAACGGACTCGACACCATCGCGATGGAAGAACTCCGAAGCATCCCCCTGCCGAGCCCCAGTCACGAACTCTCCCCCCGTTCCCGCTGGATCACCTTCGCCGCCCTCTTCGCCTGGTCGCTCATGATCGCGGGTTTGATGCAGCTGGTCTAAAAAAGCCGCCACCTGAAATCAGGCAGCGGCTTCGATTCATTCACTATTCTTTTTTGCTCTATTCAACATCCTTGCCTTCGACGACATCGACGATCGATGCCGGCTCATGCGAATCGAGTTCACCGTTCTTGAGCCTGCGGATGTAATCTCGATACGCCTTCATCGCGATTGGACCAAAGATGAGCATCAGCGGGATGTTTGCCCAAAGCATGACCCCTGTGCCGAGTGCGGTGAAGTTGTCGAGTTCTTTTTCCGTCGTGATGAACCCTGACGAGGCAACGAGAATCATCAGGCAGTAAATGAACTTGTATGGGATGATCGCTTTTACACCAAAGAGATAAACCACACCCTGCTCGCCATAGTACGACCATGAAATCATCGTCGAGATCGCAAAGAGCCAGGCTGCAAACACGACGAGGTATTTACCCATCCCCGGCGTGACAATATTGAATGCGTGTGAAGTCAGCGAGGCTGCAGGATATTCAACATACACCCCATGATCGATGATTCTCGGCTTCGTGGGATTCTTCAACTTCTCCCAATCGATCACGAATGTGCCGTCCTCACCCATGTCTCGCTCATAGTGAACCTTGCCGTTGAGCCGATAGATTTCTGTCCCGGTATCATCATCCTTTTCATCAAGTTCCAAGAGCATGAAGACACTAAATGGTGCCCCCTTGGTCCATTCACCTTCGATACGGGCCGCTTCTGCGGTACGCTCGGGGAGATATACATTATCGAGCGTCCAAGAGGGCTGCTCATCGGGCTCATCGGTCTCATTGGCTGTTGGTATTTCGACTACATTGATTCCAACGGTCTTGAAACTTGCCTCAAACCCACGATTCCAAGCGCCGGTCGATAAAATGACAAGCGATGTCAGCGTACAGACAACAATCGTGTCAATGAACGGTTCAAGACCGGCGACAATGCCCTCGCGGACGGGTTCATCTGTCTTCGCTGCCGAGTGAGCAATCGGACTCGACCCTTGACCAGCCTCGGAAGAAAAGAGAGCACGCTTCATGCCCCAGAGCAATGCAAAGGCAAATGTGCCACCAATGAATGCCCCTTGAGCCTCGGCAGGATTGAATGCGTGCCTGAAAATCAGTGCGAACATCGCTGGGATTTCACCAATATTCATGGCCAATACCCAGAACGCCCCAAGAAGGTAAATCACACACATGAACGGAACGATGCGACCGGCTACTGCACCGATCCGTTTGATTCCGCCAATAATCACCATGCCGACAACAACTGCGAGAATAATTCCCGTCACCTGAGTCGGAACACCGAAGTCTTTGCGTGTCACCTCAGAAACCGACCAAGCCTGGAACATGTTGCCGCCGGTGATTGTGGACACAAGAAGCGTGACCACGAATATACCGCCAACAACCTTACCTACACCGCCCATCCCTTTTTCTTTGAAGGCTTTCGCAGCGACATACATCGGCCCGCCGTGAGGATTGTCAGGGTCATCCGTGTTTCGATAGAGCATTGAAAGAATGACTTCGGTCATTTTCAACGCCATCCCGAAGATACCGACCATCCACATCCAGAAAATCGCACCCGGCCCACCAAGGGCGACCGCCACACCCACGCCCGCGATATTACCTAATCCAACCGTCGCGGAAAGGGCTGCCGACAATGCTTGGAAGTGATTGATTGCGCCGGGGTCATTTTTATCGTCATACTTCCCGCGGATGACCTTCGTCCCATGGGTCAAGGCTCGGTATTGACCGATCCCCGACCACAGCGTGAAGAGCACGCCTACGCCAAGCACGATATAGAGCACGATCGGATGCCAGATGACACCATTGACTTTTCCCAAAATCTCCATGAGCTTTTCCATCGACATCTCCCAAGTCAGTGATCGCGTGAGTAGACCAATCGGTCAAGTGGCTATTTTCCCACATCCCCCCCCAGAATGCAAGTCCCCGCAACCCCGGCTATTGTGTGAGCGTGTGGAATCCAACAGAAATCATCTCGTTCATGCGTCAACAACTCGAGCGATCGCAAGCCGATCTCGATTCGCACAACGCCTATCACGGACTTGATTCTTTTTCCGAAACACAACTCCATCCCTTGCTCTACCAAGCATTTGCAGGATCGCCGATGGGTGCATACCGGGAAGTCGGATATCCCTCTTCGCCCAAGGCTCGCCCAAACGATGCCCAGCGTCAGCGTTGTGATCTGGTGCTCACACCCCGATCCGGGCAGCATCTTTTTGACCCAATTGATGAACAAAGAGTCCGCGACAAGGCTGTGGGAACGCTCTTCGAGTCATCCGCCAACGCCCATGAGCCCCATCGGGACGATGCCCTGCCCGAAGATGCCTACTGGATCGAGGTCAAATCCATCGCCCAGTTCAGCTATGTTGAAGGGGTGCCGGGTCCAAATCCAAAGTACACCAACGAACTGCTCATGGGTCCACGAGCCGATGTGATCAAACTCGCCACCGACCCACTGATCCGCTCGGGCGGAGCGTTGATTGTCCTCTTCGCAGAAGAACCCGAGACAGGCCCGCATGATATCCATGCCAGTGCGCTCAAAATGATCGAGCAAGACCTGCCGATCGCTGCGCCCGTGCTCGATTCATTCGAGATCACCAATCACGCGGGCAACGCATGGTGCACGCTCGGGCTCATCCCCATCAAGTTCTGAACCATCCTCACCCGTCGGTCGCAAGGTTCTGAAACTCAACCCCGGCAAACCGCGCGATAATCCGCCCGGCATTGAGCGACGCATTGTTCGACTCGAACACCCTGCCAACATCTTCAAGGTCCTGCACCTGCTGATCGAAAGCATCCTTCCCTTCAAGCAACTCGACCACTTTCGCTGCGATCGGGTCCGAGCCTCCAAAGTGAGGCACCAACTCAGGACAAATCTCCCGACCCGCGATCAGGTTGGGCAGCGTGATGAACTTCGTCTGGATCAACCACCGCGCAACAAGCGTCCAGAGCACCCGAGGCAACTTATACACAATCACCATCGGGCGATGCTGCTTGGCGATCTGAAGCGTCACCGTCCCCGAAACCACCATCGAAAGATCACACCATCGGATCACCGCATCGGTGCACGCATACTCAAACCCGAGCGAATCAGGCCAAGCAAACCCGGCATCAGAAGCGATCTGGCGAAGCACCGGCTCGAGTTCTTGGCGCGTCGCCGCCACGAGCCCACGCATCTCTGGATGCTCCTGAGCCAACTTGATATACGCCCCGATCAGCAGCGGGAAGTTCTTACGCATTTCCCCCGGTCGTGATCCGGGCATCAGTGCGATATTCTGCTTGCCACGGGCCCAGCCGGCGATCTGCGAATCAATCGCCTCAAAGTCAATCGGCTCATCAAACAACGGATGCCCGACAAAGGTCGCCTCGACCCCTCGCGATCTGAACCATTGTTCCTCAAACGGGAGCACGCACATCACATGGTCCGTCAATCGGCGCAGCTTACGGATCCGCCACGGCGCCCACGCCCAGAGCTGGGGCGCCACCATATGCACCACCCGCGCCCCGCTCGCCTTGGTCAGTTTGCACACCGGGAAGTTGGCCGCTGGCGAATCGACAGGCACATGCACCCGCACCGGGTGGTCACTGAGCCAGTGCTCGATCGACGCATTGATCCGCTTGTGTTCTTTGATTTTGGCCAGCCCGGGCATGCCCATCACCGCGTCATCGCCGGTGAACTCGATGATCTGCGCCCCCGCCGCTTCCATCTTCCGCCCGCCCCACGCATAAATCGTCAGATCCGGGCAATGCGCACGCAGCACCCGGATCAACGCCGCAGCGTGGTCATCGCCCGAGGGCTCGAAAGCCGTCAGCAGCACAGCGGGTTGATTCGCAGCATTCGTCACGCGCCAACACTAGGCAAAGATTCAATCAGAACCCGCCCCCAAGAAACCAAAGTTGTTCACTTTCGATCCCGAGTCCACAGCACAACTGCTCAGAATCCCGCAGCTGCGAACCAAGCGCTCGGGCTCGCGCCAAGTGCACCCGAAATCGCGACCAGCGACTCCACACTCGGCAGGTGCGTCCCCCGCTCGATCGAACTCAACTGAGAGACCGAAACCAGGCTCACCTCGGAAAGTTCCCGCAGCGTCCACCCCCGCTGGGTCCGTGCCAGACGGATCTGGCGTCCAAGCACCGAGCGGAGCCGATCCATCGGGCGTTGCCCGAGCCCAAACTCCTGCGTCGCCTGGGCGAGCACCCGCCGAAGGTCGTCGATGCTAAAAGGCTTGGAAATATAGTCAAACACATCCTGCTTAAAAGTCTCACGCATCGAATCGAGCGTCGGATACCCCGTCACCATCACCACACACTGCTTGGGCCACCGCGTTTTGATCTCTTTGAGCACCTGCTCGCCCGAGTGGATGCCCATCTTGATATCAAGGAGAATCACATCCGGGCGGGTGATCTCCGCCGAGGCATACAGCGATTCAGGATTGCTCACCGTCCGAATCTCATGCCCCTCATCACGCAAAATGCCCTCGATATACTCTCGAAAATCTTGATCATCATCAAGCGCAAGAATACTCAAAGGCACGACGGCATCGATATCGGATTGATTCGCAAACTCAGGCATGGCAATCCAATCATAGCCGACTCAACAAACCATTACAAGACAATCATGTCCGCTTATTTGCACGACGACTTTTCCATAAAAACAACCTATACAGCACGCTCGACTGGAAGCGTCACCTCGAAGACTGCGCCGGTCTGATGATCTTCCGAACCCCGATTGGTCGCGACAAGCACCCCGCCGTGCTCGCGGATTATCCCGTTGGCAACTGCCAATCCGAGCCCCGTCCCGTGTGAATCGAGCCTCGACGAGACAAAGGGCTCGAAGAGCCGATCGATCAATCCAGAATCAATCCCAGGCCCGTTATCCTCAATCCGGATCGTCATCCAAGGCATCCCATCACGCAAATGCATCTGAGCACTCAACGACACACACCCCTCGCTCTTGTTCGAGTTGACCAGCGCATCGGCCGCATTGCGGATCAGGTTCACAAACACCTGGACGAGCCGATCAGGGTCACATGAGAGCTGCGTGTCGGGCTCAATCTCGTTGAGCACCCCGATCTTGTGCTCGACGAGCATCTCTTTGCGATCAAGCGTCACCAGCGTAATCGCTTCTTCCACAAGCTGATGGACATCGGCCTGCACACTCATCGGCGGGCGCACCCGGGCAAAGTCCAAGAGCCCGTCCGAGAGTTTTTCAAGCCGAGCCACGACCCGGGCGAGCAGGGCGATCTCGGTCAACGAGAGCGATTTGTCAGTATTGAGCTTGTCCACAAGCCCCTTGACCACCGCCAAAGGCGTGTTGAGCTCATGGGCGATCCCCGCGCTCATCATCCCCAAAGACGCCAACCGATCCGCACCCTCAAGATTCTTCCTCGCTGTCTCGAGCATGTGGTTCTTCTTGTGCAAATCCGCAGCGGTATGCTCGAGCCGATCCAAAGCCTTGGCTAAATCCGATTCCTTCGTCCGCAACGCCAAGATCGACTCATTGCGCGAGCGCATAATCGACCCCAACTCATCGAGCGGGATCACCTCATCAGGAATAATCTCATGCGCTCGATCACCATCGCGGACCGCCTGATCTGCGCCAAGAATCTCGCTCAACGGGCGGTAGACATGCTCGGGGAGCACAAAGATTTCCAACGCCGCCGCCACGAGGGTATATCCTGCGATGAGTGTCACGATCACCAGCATGTAGACCAGCCGAATGGTTTTTCTCGCCCGGATCGACTGCGTTCGCACCAGCAAGAATGAATCCGTCTCGGGGATCCACCGCACCGCGCCGCCCGCAAACCCATTCGAGCCCACGGGGACACTATTGCCCGGGAACTGCTTGGCCTTGTTGAGCACCGCTTCAGAAAGCTGATCCTGGGCATCTTGCCCGTAATAAATCTCCGCATGTTCGATGGGCTTGCGCATATTTTCTTCTAAACAATCAAACTCTGCGACGAGCACGCTGATCAACTGGTCAGCCTGGTCGTGCTCAGCGCCGAAGATCACCTTGGTCATCGCCGGGCGGATCGCGATCAGAAGCACCAATCCCAGGCTCACCGAAAACACCGTATGGAGCACGATGAGCTTCTTGCGGATCCGCATCCCCGCGAGAATCCCCCGCGAGAAGGGCTTGGCCTGAGATACACCTGATTCTGTACCTGATTCTGTCATGGAAACTCCAGATCACAAGATCAATCCGCCGACAAGCCCTAGCCTTGCCCAATGCCCAGAACGACCACCACGCCCATTACCGATCCCCGCGATGCAGCATATCGCCATCTCTCGCGCCAGGCAGAGCGTATGCCCGATCTTGGGCTCTTTGATCTCCATACCGGATCAATGGACGCAAGAGACGCCTCATTGGCCCATGCCATCGTCGATGCCGTCCTGACCCGCTGGCTCACGCTCGACTACATCATCTCAACCCTCGGCGGGCGACCCCTGCGCGAGCAAGAACCCCGGATGCAGGCGGTGCTCCTAGGCGGTGCAGCCCAGCTGCTCTTAATGGACCGGGTCCCTCCCCACGCGGTCATCGACGAATCGGTCGAATGGGCCAAGAGCAACATCCGCCCCGGAGCTGGGGGCATGACCAACGCGATCCTCCGCAAGGTCGCCCGGGCGAAGGGGCAGCGGACTGAATCGTGGGACCACCACCTCGACGCCATCCCCCGATCCGATGGCACCGGGCTCCAACTCATCGGGGTCGAACTCCCAGCCAGCGGGCTTCACCGGGTCAGCATCGCCTGCTCGGTTTCGTCCCAGCTCGTCCAACGGTGGGAAAACCAGTACACCGATCCAACCCCGCCCGCGATGCACACCTTGTGCCGAACCCCCATCGTGATCTATGTCGCAGCTGCCAAGACCCCGATCGACGAGCTCGGGCTCGTCGAGCATGAATCGCCGAGCCATCGGATCTACACCGGCAAACGCCCCGAACTGATCCAGCTCCTCGCCGATCGCCCGGATATCTGGGTGCAGGACGCTGCGAGCTCGCATGTGGTCGATGAGCTCGAGCTCGACACCGATCCAGGCTTGATCGTTGATCTGTGCGCCGGGCAGGGGACCAAAACCCGCCAGCTCCGCGCCCGGTTCCCAAACGCCCAGATCATCGCAGCCGATGTCGATGAGCCTCGGCTCGATACCCTCCGCACAGTCTTTGAGCACGACGATCAGGTCCATGCGATGCCCGTTGAGACACTCATGAAGACCGAACTCGCCCGGGCCGACCTGGTGCTCGCCGATGTCCCGTGCTCAAACACCGGCGTGCTCGCCCGTCGGCGCGAAGCGCGATATCGCCCGATGAAAAAACAGCTCGCCCGGCTCATCCTCATCCAGCGATCCATCGCAACCAATGCCTATGCCCTGCTCAAGCCCGGCGGAACGCTGGTCTACTCGACCTGTAGCCTCGAGCACGAGGAAAACGAGGACCAGGCGGATTGGATCGCATCCAAGTTTGACCTCCCACTGCTCGCCCACCGCCGGGTGGACCCGGTCGGGCAACCCGGCGAAGACAGCGCCCACTATCGCGACGGGTCGTATTCCGCCCGGTTTGTGAAGTAGCCGATGGATTGGATTGCCGAGGCCCATTTTTATCCCCAACGCAAATGAATCCCATTTCCACTGTTCAGCGGATGAATTGGCCGTACACTTACCACCAGATATCGAGTTGATATCCGCCCAAGGATGCCCTGATGAATCTGATTGATATTCTCAACCCCGAATGTATCTGCTCGCCGCTCCATGCTACGGACAAGCAAGAGGTCATCAACGAGCTCGTCGATGTGCTCGTCGGGTGCGGGCAAGTCTCCGATGCCGACTCACTCAAGGACGCCGTCTGGACCCGCGAGCAGACCCGCACCACCGGCATCGGGCACGGGTTGGCGATCCCCCACGGCAAGTGTTCGAGCATGAAAGGCTTGGCGATCGCGATCGGCAAACCCGCCGAGCCGATCGACTTTGAAGCCATTGATTCCCAGCCGGTCCAGTTGGTCGTTTTGCTCGCTTCGCCCCCAGACAAGACCAGCGACCACATCCAAGCGCTCGCCCACATCAGCAGATTGATGAACGATTCCGGGTTCCGGGAAGAGATTTATCAATCGGAGTCGAGCGACGATATCTACAAACTCATCGAAGCCCAATCGAGCTGATCCCGCTGTTGATCCCGCTCAATCTGCTACAGAAACATCATCCACCCGCTCGGCGATCACGCCGGCGAGGGTTTCGAGCCGACCGAGTGTTCGCTCGGCGAGGGCTTTGAAGTAGACATGGGGGAAGAGCGTCACCAGCGCGATCGTCAGCCCGAAGGCGGTGGTATAGAGCGCCTCGGCGATCCCGCCGGCGACGAGTGTCGGATCTGATACCGCCGATGCTTCGCCGAGCAGATCAAAGCTTCGGATAATCCCCGTCACCGTCCCCAAAATACCCAGCAGCGGTGCCGACGCGATAATCGCCCCGAGCAATGGCGCAAACCGTTCGATTACAGGCCGAATGGATTCGATATGCCCGATCAAGACCGCTTCGTTGCGGGTATTAGCTGAGAGGGCGAGCCGGACCAGTTCGCCTTCGAGTGTCTGATCGGTCGCGGACTCTTTCATCGCGCGTTGTTGCTCGTCGGAGTCAAAGAGATTCAAGTACCTCGCCAGCCTCGCAGCGCCATGCCTCTGAGCCCCCAACACCCAGAAGACGAGCCGCTCAAAGATCAGCGTGAGCGATATCATGCTCAAAAGCAACAACGGGTACATCACCCATCCGCCCGCAAGGAAGAACTCTATCGCTCGATCAATCATGTGCAGATGCTAGGTCGCCAACTCTTCACGAACACGCATCACCCCGGCTCGGCTCGATGAACCAGAGATGCTACCATTGTCCGTGCATCATTCTGAGCATCCAACCCGAACCGACCTGCCAAGGGTGATCGCGCTCGTCGACCGGAAAATCGAAGCATTTATTGACTCGCGGGGGTTCCCGCCAAACCTCCACGACGCGATCATCTACAGCGTCCTGGGCGGAGGGAAAAGATTGCGCCCGGCATTGGCATGGTACTCCTCGCTCGCCTGCGGCGGGTCCGGAGACGACTCCGCCCAAGCCGGGATCGCGGCCGAACTGATCCACGCCTTTAGCCTCGTTCATGACGATCTACCCGCAATGGATGATGATGATCTTCGCCGAGGACGCCCCACGCTTCATAAGCACACCAACGAGCCCCTCGCGATCCTCGCAGGCGATGCGATGCTCTCGCTGGCCTATGAGGCGGCTCAGGAGCACGAGGACGACCAAATCGCCCATCGGCTCAGCGCCGAACTCGCCCAAGGCACCCGCGCGATGATCGTCGGGCAGGTCTATGACACCCTCGGGGGGCTCCCGGACGACGCCTCGCCTGAAGAACAACTCGAACTCATCCATCGCAACAAAACCGGCGCACTCCTCACCGCATCGTGTCGGATGGGTGCGATCTGTGCCCGGGCGAGCGATCGCCAACTCGAACTCATCACCCAATACGCCCAGGCGATCGGATTACAGTTCCAAGTTGTAGACGACCTGCTCGACATCGAAGGCTCGCCCGAGCAGGTCGGCAAGGCACTCGGCAAAGACGCCGCAGCGGGTAAGTTGACCTATCCAGGTGCTTTAGGAGTCGAGCAATCTCGATTGATTGTTGATAAACTCGCCGAATCAGCATCGCAATCACTCGACGAACTCGAACAATCAACCACCGGCTCGATCGAGCCTCTACGCGATCTGGGGCGGCTCTTGACCACCCGCAAACAGTAATCGGACCTTGATGCGCTCCAAAGTCTCCGCCGGTGATTGAAAAGACTGTTTCTGATCCCCAATCACCCAGAACACCGACCATCTCATAGGCGTATGCCCGGTGGCTTCATTCTTCTGGTTGCACTACAATACCCATACGACCCATCGGCTCGCGCGGTGTGTTCGAGGATGAGAAAGGGATCGATGGCTTTGCTTGAAAACATTCGTTCGTCAGAAGATTTGCGCCAGCTTTCGATTGTGCAACTTGAAGAACTCGCAGCGGAGATCCGCGCGACGATTATCGACAAAGTCTCCCAATCCGGCGGGCACCTCGCACCCAATCTGGGGGTCGTCGAACTCACCATCGCGATGCACCGCGTGTTTGATTTTTCCCACGATCGGCTGCTCTTCGATGTCGGGCACCAGTGCTATCCCCACAAACTCCTCACGGGTCGGCTTGATCTCTTTGGCGATCTGCGAACCGGCAAAGGGATGTCCGGATTCCCTGAACCTTCCGAATCGAAATACGACCTCTTCCGCGTCGGGCACGCCGGGACGGCGATCTCGACCGCGGTGGGCATGGCACGCGGCGATGAACTCAACAAGCAATCGTTCGATCCTGAGACCAACGCCGACGGGCGACGGGTCGTGTCGCTCATCGGCGACGCTTCAATCGTCAACGGCTTGGCGATGGAAGGGCTCAACAACGCGGGGATGCTCAAGCGTCAGTTTTTGGTGGTGCTCAATGATAACGGGATGAGTATATCGAAGCCTCAGGGCGCGATGGCGCAGTATTTCGATCGTGTGCGGGTGTCGCATACCTATGCCGACTTCAAAAAGGGCGCCAAGGAACTCCTCAAGCATGTGCCCGGCGGGGGGCTCTTGCGCGAAGCGTACCACCGCATGGGCGAGATGACCAAGGTCGCCATCGCGGAGGATTCATGGTTCGAAAAGTTCGGGATGCTCACCGTTGGGCCGATCGACGGGCATGATCTGCCCACACTCATCGAGTTCCTCACCGAGGCGCGTGATATCGACCGCCCGATGGTGCTGCATGTCAAAACGATCAAAGGCAAAGGGCTCGATATCGCCGAGCGCGACGCGACCCGGTTCCATTCGCCCAAAGCCTTCACCGTCGAACGCGATGAACTGCTCGGATGCAAGGTCGAGATGAACTCATCGGGGCGATCCTTCACCGCAGCCTTTGGCGATGCCATGGTCGAGATGATGGATCAGGACGAATCAGTCGTCTGCGCGACAGCCGCGATGCCAGACGGGACGGGGATCATCAAAGCGATCGAAGCGCACCCGGAGCGGAGTTTCGATACTGGGATATGTGAATCACACGCGATGGACATGATGGCGGGGATGGCCAAGTGTGGGCTCAAGCCCTTCTTCGCGGTCTACTCGACCTTCCTCCAGCGGGCATTCGATCAGGCCTTCCAAGAAGTCGCGTTGCAGGGCTTGCCGGTTCGGTTGTGTCTGGATCGCGCGGGGCTCGTCGGAGGCGACGGCGCGGTGCATCATGGGTTCTGTGATATTTCGATCCTGCGCACGCTGCCCGACGCGGTGTTGATGGCTGCGATTGATGAGCCGAGCCTCAAGGCGTCGCTTGAGTTCATGCGGACCTGGGAAGCCGGGCTCAGCGCGGTCCGCTACCCGCGTGAGAATGTCACGACTGCGTTTGATGATGCCCCCCCCTACGAACTGGGCAAGGCTCGGCTGCTGACCGCTGACTATGCCGATCTCGATGCCAATCGCCCAGATGTCGCGGTGCTCGCCTTTGGAACGCCTGCGATTGATGCTCTTCAAGCGATCGAACAACTCGGCGATGAATACGGTGTCGCGCTCTACGATGCCCGGTTTACCAAGCCCATCGACGAGCAACTCGTGCGCGATCTGCTGAGTCGAAAAATCCCGATCCTGACACTCGAAGACCATTCAATCGTCGGCGGCTTTGGTTCGGCGGTGCTCGAATCGGCCCAGTCGATGGGGCTCAACACCGCGTCAATCGTTCGCCATGGCATCCCCGATCACTGGATCCATCAGGATTCCCGCTCGGATCAACTCGCTCAGGTCGGGCTCGATGGCGATGGGATCGCCCGGATGATCCGCCATGCGTGCGATCCGGTTCGCCACGAGATGTTTGTCGCCAAGGCACCATCGAGCGTGGAAACCAAAGCGTTCAGTTCGACCAAACCGGCGGATTCCCAGATTGGTGTCTGAGAGCGGATACACTTCACCCATGCCTCGTTCGGTCGTCCTCATCACCAACCGCCTCAAACCCAAAGCCATCGCGGCCTTGGACGAAGTCCGGGCACTCATCAAAGAGCACGGCTCACTCGTCGCTGAACTCGAATCCAAAGAAGAACAAGGGCTCCCGCCTGCTGAGCAAGTCGATCTCGTCATCGCACTCGGAGGCGATGGCACCATCCTCTCGGCAGCCCATCGGTGCCTGACGCTTCGGGCACCGCTGCTGGGCATCAACACCGGCAAGGTCGGTTTCATGGCCGGGTTCGAGCTTGATTCATTCCGTCAACACGCATCGGACCTGCTCGGTGAACACCCCCTCAACATCCACCCCGTCACCCCGCTTCACGGCGTCATCAAAGCTGCCGACGGCTCGCCGCGCCACGCGGTCTTCGCGCTCAACGAACTTGTTGTCAGCGCCGGCCCGCCGTTTCGCATGATTACCCTCGATCTCTCGGTCGATGGGAATCAAGGCCCAACCGTCTCGGGCGACGGGCTGATCGTCTCCACCCCTCTCGGCTCAACCGCGTACAATGTTTCCGCTGGGGGCCCGATCGTCGCCCCCGGAGTCAACGCCATGATCGTCACCCCGATCGCGGCCCACTCGCTGAGTTTCCGCCCGATCGTGATCCGATCAGATTCTCAGGTCCAGATCACGCTCAGTTCGGTCAACGCGGTGGACTCATCGGGGACGACGCTGATCATCGACGGGCAGATCAGCCATCGGCTCAACGAGGGCGATGTCCTGCGGGTCTCGGCTGCCAAAGAACAAGTCGGGTTCGTGCTCGATCCCTCGGTGAGCTACTGGCAAACCCTGCTCCACAAGATGCACTGGGCCTCGACTCCTGACGCAGCGGGAATAAAGAACCGCATCTGATTGATCTCCTGTGAACGGTTCAACCAACCCGACAAGGATCAGCGATGAAGACAACCAATCCTCCAGCCGATACCCATCAACTCGCCTGCCTCGAAGTCTGGGGCGGGTCGAGCACCGCGGATCACGCCGCCTCGGTCCCCGGGCTCGATATCACGGTGAGTTCTCGCCCAATCGAAGGCAGCACCGCAGGCGGCGACCTCTACCTCATCTCCTCGTGTTCGAGCGGGTGGATATCACGGATGCTCCTAGCCGATGTTTCAGGGCATGGCGATGGTGTCGCTGAACTCTCCGCCAAACTCCGCAAGGCGATGCACAAATCCATCAATGTGGTCGATCAATCCAGGCTCGCTCGGATGCTCAACTCCGCATTCGAGGATATCTCTGGAGGCACCAAGTTTGCGACAGCACTGCTGATGACCTACTACGCCCCCACCGGGCATCTGATTTTGGTCAACGCCGGACACCCGCCGCCATTGCTTTGCCGGGCGGGTTCGGATCAATGGACCCCGGTCGATAAAGATACCGATGGCATCCTCACGCAGAAAACCAAGGAACTCCGTATCGGAGTGCGGAATCTGCCTCTGGGCGTGATCGGCTCGACCCACTACGAGCAACTCGCCATCAAAATCACAAAGGGCGATCGGATCTGCGCCTACACCGATGGATATGCCGAGGCCCAACGGATTTCAGGCGAACTGCTTGGCGTAGACGGGCTCGCGAGCGTGCTCTCAGAACTCTCAGCAGGCGTTGAGCAAGATTATGCATCACAAACCACCAAGGCGATTCTTGATCGCGGGTATCAACTCGCCGAAGATGATCACACCATGCTCTCATTCACACACAACGGCGAGGGGATGGCCAAAGTTGGGATGCCCACGCTTGCGAATCTGATCAAAAATGGTTTCGGGGTCGGACACACCGATACGGTCGTTTCAGTGTAGATTCATCGGATCACAAAGAGTTCTTCCGGATTCACAAGAGCGATGATCGTGTCGCCGGGGTCGGGCTCGACGGGTTTGTCGATCGTGGAGACGGCGAGCAAGCCCCCGGGTGAGATTGTGAAAAGCGGGATCGCCGTTGAGCCGTAGAGGGTGTGATAGTTTTCATAGGTGAACTCTTCGGAGATCGTGGTCGCTTTGATGACCCACCCGTTATGGATCCGAGATTCAAGCCCGGCATAATCGGCATCGGGGCTAAAGAGCATTCGCCATCGCCGATCGCTCGATGAATCCTCCTGTGATTTCTTCGCCCTCTTTGTCGGGAGTTGATAGATATTCGATGATTCAAAGAGCCCCTTGAACCGCTGGAGCGCGAGGGTGTTGACCTCATCATTGGGTGTCGTGGCAAACACACGCGAAATCCCGCGCAGATCTAAATCGTTGATGTCGCCAATCGTAAGAATATTGTCCTGGATCGCAGGCAGGTGGGCCATCCGTGCATCACGGACATTCTGGCGATTGGTATCGACCAACAGCACCTTGATTCCGCGATCAGCAAGCACCTTCGCGATTGAGCGTCCCCACGATGGCGCACCGATGAAGATAATGCCCTGCGGGTTCTGATCCGCAACGCCGAGAAGTTTGGCAGCCCAAGGCGTCGTGAGCCCGTAAAAAGCGACCGTGCCGATGATGACCGCGAAGGTGATCGGCACAAGATTCTCGCCTCCAACAAGATGACTCGATTCTGCGAGATGCTCGGCATGCCCTTCGAGCCCGAGCGAGAAGATCGCTGCGGCTGCCGCGGCAACAATCCCACGCGGGGCAAGCCAGGCAATAAATATCCGTTCTCTCCACGAGAGCCCTGCCCCCACCGTTGCCAGGAAAACCGCAAGCGGGCGAGCAATGAAGATCAGAATAAAGAGGAACCCAAAGACCGACCCCCACGCGAGCCCGGCGAGTTGGTCCATCTGAAGCCTCGCAGCGAGCACGATAAACAATACCGCGATGAGCAGCACACGAAGATTCTCTTTGAACTCTAGAATATGGTGAACATCGACCTTCTTCTGATTCGCCAGCGCGATCCCCATCACCGTCGTCGCCAGAAGCCCCGATTCAGGCATGATTTCGTTCGATGCGGTGAAGGTCGCGATCACCAGCATCAACGATACCGGGTTCTGGAGAAAATCTGGTACCAAGAACCGGGTGAGCATACTTTGAAGCAGGAACGCTGAAAACAACCCAAGCCCAACACCCGCAGCGACCGTAATCGCGATCGACTGCAATACCGGAGCAAACCCGTTTGCCGAATCCGAGACAATCGCTTCAAACACAAGCACCGCCGCGCCCACCCCGATCGGATCGATGACGATGCCTTCCCATTTGAGGATCAATCCCGAATCCCCCGATGGGCGGATATGGGCGAGCATCGGGCCGACCACGGTTGGGCCTGTCACAATCAGAATCGCGCCGAGCAGGATCGCGATCTGGCGATCGAGCCCGAAAAGGTAGTACGCGCTGATCCCGGCGATGATCCAGGTCACCAACGCACCCGTCGTCACCAGAAGCGTCACCGGCTTCCAGTTGCTCGAGAGTTGCTTGAAGTTGAGCGTCAACCCGCCTTCATAGAGAATCAATCCAACCGCGATCCCGACGAGCGAGAGAAGGGTGTCCTTTTTGAAGAGATCGTCTGGATTGATCGCGAAGGGTGAGCCCTCAAAGACCGTTCGCATCACAGGCCCGGCGAGAACCCCCAGCACCAAGAGCAACAAGATCGAGGGAACCCGGATTTTCCACGCCAGCCATTGGGCACCAACACCAAGCACCACGATCATGGCCAAGGCGATCCCAATCATTGAATCTGTCGCAGCAAGTACAAGCATCGTGCACCTATCCATCCGTGGAGTTTGCATCGGGATCACATCCCATTGCGCCGATTTTACCCATCATATCAGATTGAAGACCCAAGCAAGAGAGAAAAGCACGCTCTATTCCCCTCGATCTCTTCGGCCCATCGCCTACGAGCGTTTGACAGCACCAACTCTGCATAAAAAAAGAGCCCTGAATCTCAGGGCTCTTTCACAAGCGAGGCGGACGGGAATCGAACCCGCAACCTCCGGAGCGACAGTCCGGGGCTCTAACCAATTGAGCTACCACCCCATTGGGTGAACACGAAATCGTGTGTGCTCACTTGCGAGACGATGATATTCCATCGTCTTGGTTTGTCAAGTAATATACCGATTCAAATGATCGGAATTATCGCGAGAAATCAATTCTTTCAACTCTTCAACTGAATTCTGTTCGGCTCTTGAATCTTGAGCGGGTTGCCATCAGGCGCGACCTTAGTCCCCGCGACATACAGCATCGCCACCGCGACACCCATCGCCACAACCGCAAGAAACATCAACGCGGTGTACACATCAGGGCCTGCCCCTTTGTTCTGACGACCGCCTGGCATCTGCATTCCAAACTGACTCATGGAGTGCTCCTTTCGTGTGATCGTCTAAGGGTTAGCTACCGATTTTGCTCATGACCTGGTCACCCTCACGGATGGACTGGTCTGCAGCGGTGTATGCAACGCGCCCGACCGCATGGTTGAGATCGACGCGGAAAATGACGAGTTCACCGAGATACACATTGTTGCCTCGATGGATGTAGAGCCGGGTGTTTTCACGGAGCCGATCGTTTGAACCCAGGTTGATTTTGACGAGGGTATCTCCGGAGGCGGGATCGCTCAGCACTTCGTCGATCGAGCCTCGGATAATAGGGCCTGCGATTTCGGTCGGAATATCTGAACTGCCCGCAGCATCGGCGCCGCCCGGGTTGGTCAGTGCGATGCGGAGTTCTTCGATCTGCTCTTGGAGTGCTCGCTTGACCTGCTCATAGACAATGACCTGGCTTTCGAGATTCGAGAGTGATTTTTCAAGATCAATCTTCTCGTCGCGATACGCGAGTTCGGCCTTGCGGAACCGGTCCATCTCGGACTTGTACTCGTCGATGATCCGGGCCTGGGTCTCGGTGGTGACACCGAGCTGGGCGATCTTCGAGGTGATCGACTCACGCGCCGCTTCTGCCTGACGCAGTGCGATGCGGAGTTCTGAGTTTGAAGCTTCGAGCCGACGCGTGTCAGCGTCTCGGCTGGCGAGTTCGTCGGTCAGGGCGGCGATGTCGTCCTGAAATGTCGCCTTCTCTTGCCCATGCTTTGCTTTGGAAGCACTCAGGGCAGATTCTGCACTTGTCGCCCGGGCAAGCTGGTTGCGGTAATCCGCGGTAACGCGATCCGCGTTGACGGAATACGAGATTGCAAGTGCTGCCATGGCGATGCTGAGCACCGAGGCAAAGAGTACGAAAACCTTAGTCAATATGTGCACGATCCGCTCCTCAAGTCCAAGCTGGAGTGATTTCTCATCCTGTGTTCAAACCCCGAACGCGACATCCTTGCGAATGGGGTATCTAGTGTAGCATCATTTCGCCCAAAGAATGGCGATATGCCCTGTTCAAATCGAATGGGTCAACTTTCCCCGTGAATCAGGGAACACTCCGATACGGACAATCTGCTGATTGGATCCGCTTTTTAGCCGAATTAACGCCCTGATTGTGAATATCCCGCATCCTTTTGCCCAAGTTCACGCTCGGTGTAATCCACAATTGCCCCCGCCGCGGCCACTTGAGTCAACGGCGATGGGTCATTGAGCATCATCACTTCGAGCTTGCCCAGGTTTGCCCGGCTTTGTGTCTTGCCATACACAATCGCCGATTGGGCACGGATCGCGTCCACCTGATTATCCATGTATTCATCCGCAACAAACGATCCCTCACGATACCCCATCTCGGCGAGCGCACTGGCCACCCCGAGCCGAACCTCCGCGGGCATCGGGGTATCCGCATCGGGATCCGCGAGGTAGATCAACTGGTCGATCGAAGGCTCGTCCCTGATCTGCCCGATAATCTGCACCGCCAAAGCGGTCGCTTCGAGTTCATCAGGACGCGATGGATACAAGGCTGCCCGGACAGCGTCGATGCTGTCATCATGCCCAAGCTTGATGAGCGCCTCAGCGACCTGAAGCCGGAATAGTTTTTTCTGAATCACCGATGCCTGGTTCATCGGCTGACGCATCGACTGGAGCAGCATCGGGACTGCGGATTCCTCACCCAACTCGCCGAGAATAAAAGCGATTTGCGAGCGAACCCGTGGGTTCTCATCTTCAAAGAGCAGCAAGGAGAGTTCGGAGAGATCAATCTCTTCGCCGAACGAGCCGAGCGCGAACATGGCTGCGGATCGAACGAATGGGGAATCATCGCCGAGCATCTCGCGGATGGTCGGTGCGAGTGAGCGCAGTTGGGATCGACCAGCGACCATCGCAGCGACAGTTCGGACACCCGCGTTTGGATCCGAGAGCGCTAAAGCAACCACCGGCTCGACCTGCGCCCGTACCGGGCTCAATGCCTCGATGGTATTGGCACGAATCTCAGGCGAGGGGTCGGCGGTCAGACGCATCAGCCGATCAATCGCGGTGGCACGCAGCTCACTTGCAGGCGATACCTCAATGATCCGCCTTGAACCATCGGGTTCATTGAAGACCACACGCTTGGGTCCATCGGGTCGGATCTGGGCCCCGCACCCGAGCGAGGTGAGCAGCACAATGATGCCGATCGAGCCCGTGAGCGGGGCGATCAGTCGTGTTGAAGATTGGTCTATTTTTCGCATGGCGAACTCCTGATATTCACTGAACCACTGCGAGTATACACAATGTGCCTATTCCTCGGTCGGTTCTACGGCTCGTCGATGATGAAAGATCGTCATCGCACACCAAATGCCCACAATCACAAAGCAGATCCACCCGAAGAGATCCCCCACAATCGCATAGACGGTCGAGCCAACCCCCAGCGAGACATCAGCGATGAGGTACCCCTGACGCGGATCGGTGTCAACAAGCGGGGTGATTGCTCGATTCAGGACCTTGCCATGGTGGTCGATGACCGATGAGATGCCGGTGTTTGCGCTGCGGACCATCGGGGTGTTGAGTTCGATGCACCGCCAGCGGGCATTGAGCAGGTGGGTTTCTCGTCCGGCGTCCCACGAGCCGAACCATCCGTCGTTGGTGATGTTGACGAGCACGCTCGCCCGGCGATTCCAGCGCTCAAAGACGAGCTTTCGGCAGACGCGCGAGATGGTGGCTTCGAAACAGATCGGGGTGGCGAGGGAGACCGAATCAATCTCGCCTTCTCGCCGGACCGGAATCGTGAGTCGTTTGCGTTCTTTGCCTTGGGTGAGCGAGAACCGCATGCCTCTGGCTCCGATGGCGAGGAGGTTTTGTTCGAGCCATTCCCATCGGGAGATGTAGGGCATGACCTCGCCGAAGGGTGTGAGATGGAGTTTGTCATACCACACGGGTTGAGGCTCGCCGTTGAGAATCACGAAGGCGCTGTTGTACATCGCATCGTATTGGTAATCGATCCCAGCATCGGTATCGAGAATCCGGAGATTGTCATAGGCGACCGACCCCACCACCATCGGGATATCAAGGGCATTCTGGAGGACGAGCGTTTCATCAACGACCCGCGTCGATGAGATTTTGGAGGGGATGCTCCCGAGATCGGGGACATCATTGGGATCGAAAAGGGTCATGGTCCAGGCGATTTTGGCCTGTCGTTCGGTTTCGAGCGAGACCGGATCAAGGGTCCACCCGGGGACAAAGCCTTCGGGCCAAATGATGACATCGAGCGACTCGGGGTTGGTCGGATCGGTCGCAGCTGCGAGGGTCAGATCGCGGAGTGTTCCCCAATCGCGGACACGCTGACGGACGGTCCATTCAAGCCGATTGTCTTGGGGGATGTCGGGCTGGATCACTCCGACGCGGATGGTTTGTGTGTCATCGGGCTCAGGCGTGATGAGCAAGACCCCGATGGTGATCCACCCTGTAAAAAGGATCCCGGCGGCGAGCCCAAACCGAAGCCGATCTCGGCTGACCTTGGCGGTGATGGCATTGAGCAGGAGCATGGTGTAAAGCGCGCACAGAAACGAGACAAAGTAGACCCCCGCCCATGATGCCGGGGTCGCCAGAATGGCTTTGGGCGAATCAATCAATGGGTGGGCGATGAGGTACCAGGGATACCCGCCCCAGAGGATCGAGCCTCGGAAGAACTCGATCGCGACCCAGATGACGGGGAAGACGATGAGTTCGTACCCAAGCCTTTGGCGGGCGTGGGCGCTGATCCAGACGAAGAGAAATGGGAAGAATCCGAGTTGAATCACCAGCGGGATCAGCCCGAGGGTCGAGACATCACTGATCCAGAGATGCGTCCAGATCCATCCCGGAAATGTGCCCAGCGCGGCCCAGAAGGCGAGCCGAGAGGGGGAGAACTTGGTCGATCGGGCGATGACAAAGAGCGGGAAGGGGATGAGAAAGGCGAATCCCCAGAATGAGAAGGGAGCGAAGGCGAGCACGAGAAAAAGAGCGCTCATCAGCCCGGCAAACATCGCACCAAGGGGCACGCTCGGTTTCTTCGATTGAGTCATGCGATATCACCGAGGAGCATTGGGACAGGGTTGGTTATTTGCCCGCGTAGTCGATCAGGCGCGCCAGTTCGCTTCGCAGTTCGTGGCGGTGGACGACGCGATCGACCATGCCTCGCTCGCGGAGGAACTCGGAGGTCTGGAACCCTTCGGGCAGGTCCTGGCGGATGGTCTGGCGGATAACGCGTGGGCCGGCGAAGCCGATGAGTGCTTTGGGCTCGGCGAGGTGGAAATCGCCGAGCATGGCGAAGGAGGCGGTGACGCCTCCGGTCGTTGGGTCGGTCATGACGGAGATGAACAACCCACCCGCATCATCATGGCGAGCGAGCGCAGCTGAGGTCTTGGCCATCTGCATCAGACTCAGACCGGCCTCTTGCATCCGTGCGCCACCCGAGCACGAGATAATGACGACGGGGAGATTGTGTTTGGTCGCGTATTCGATGGTGCGGGTGAGTTTCTCGCCGACCACTGAGCCCATCGAGCCCATCATGAAGGTCAGGTCAAGGCAGGCGAGCATGGTCGGTCGCCCTTTGATAAAGCACTTGCCCGCCTGGCATCCTTCGAGCTGCCCGGTCTTGATCTGCTCGCGTTTGAGCCGTTCAGGATAGGACTTGAGATCGGTGAACTTGAGCGGGTCTTTGCATCGCAGATCGGTGAACATGGGCACGAAGGTGTCCGGGTCGACGAGCTGGGTGATGCGCTCGGCTGCGGAGATGCGGAAGTGGTGCTCGCACTCTGGGCAGACATGGAGGTTGGATTCCATCTGCCTGCGATAGATCATCTGCGCGCATGATGGACACCGAAGCCAGAGCCCCTCGGGGATCGATCGGCGTCCTGCCTGTTTGATCGTGTTGGACGCTTTGGTCGCTGTTTGTGTCATTGAGGAGTCCTTGGCACACCGCTGGGGTGTTCGTGTAAGTCTATGACGCGATGGGGAGTCGGGAGCGGATTATGCGCTCGCCTTGGCTCGTCTTTGGTAGGCATCGAGCTGGGATTTCATGATCTCGAAGGATTCAACCTCGACCGGACGATCGAGCTGTGCCCAGATATCGGTGATTTTCTGTTCATTGAGCCAGCATCGGACGACCGCCCAAGCCCACGGACGCAGGACGATGGCGATTGATGGGTGTGTGCCTTTGGCTTTGGTGATGGCTTTGATGATGGTGGAGATGAGTCGATCTTGTGCATCGAATAAGGATTCGCCTTCGGGCGGGGTGATCCGCTCGGGGGCATCCTTCCATTGGTGATACGCAGATGGGCAACGATCTTCGAGATCACTCGCCAGCACACCCTCCCAGAGCCCCATCCCGATGTTCACGAGCCCATCGAGCGACTTGGCTTTGGTCTCAGGCGACGCGATCAGCAGCTTGGCCGATCGCTGGGCGGTTTCTTCGGGGCTCGCGAGGACGAGGGAGATTGGATGATCCGGGTGAAACGCATTGATCGCATCGACCACTGAATCCGCTCCGGATTCGGTCATCGGCAGATCGGTCTGCCCAATGATTCGCGCGTCGGCGTCCCAAGATGTCTCACCTACTCGGAGCAGGTGAACGGTGTATCCGATTGGCTTGGCCATTCTTGGAGACTCCTGTGCTGGTCGAGCTTGGCAAACGCCAAGCATGTCAATCTATCGGCCAACACACATTCGTAGCAAAAGTGTAGCAAAGATTGCCCGGCTGTGTACCCTGAATCAACCCATCACCGCATGTTTGTACGCACTATGATTGGGACTCGGGGTTAGTTTTGACTTTTCGGACCCCGAAGTGTGTCCATAATCGTGGCCCATTGGTCGCGAGGCTTGCCGAAGACCGACGACCCGGCAACGAGCATATCAATGCCCGCTTCGATGGCGAGGGGTGCGGTTTGGGGGGCGATGCCGCCATCGATTTCGAGGCGTTGGGTTGACTTGAGCAGTTGCTTGATCGCCCGGGCCTTTGTAAGCACTTCGGGGATAAAGGCTTGGCCTCCGAATCCGGGGTTGACGCTCATCACGAGGACGAGATCGAAGGCATCGACCACGGGAAGGATTTTTTCGACATCGGTGGGCGGATTGATGACGATCCCGGGGTGAACGCCCATTCCACGGAGTTCAGCAGCCAGATCGCGGGCGTGCTGCTCGGACTCCATCATCTCGATATGGAAACTGATCGCGTTGGCCCCTGCATCGCAGAAGGGTTTGAAGAACATCTGCGGGTCGGTCACCATCAGGTGGACATCGAGGAAGGTATCTGGGCAGGCTTTTCGACATGCGCCACAGACGGCCGGGCCCATCGAGAGGTTGGGGACAAAGTGCCCGTCCATGATGTCCACATGGAGGAGGTCGGCGCCGCTGTCCATCGCGACTTGGCAGTCGTCGCCGAGGTTGGCGAAGTCGGCAGCGAGGATCGAGGGGGCGATCAGTGGGCGTTCGAGGGACGAAGTAAATGGGTCGATCATGGGTGAGTCTAGTGCCTGAGTTGGGTAGCCGATGTACCATAGCAGAGAGAATATTTGAGGAGCACACCGATGAAGACGATGACCGATCTGCGTACCCAACTCGAAGCCTGCCATCAGCACCATCTGGTGGATTACCTCTCCAAAGTGACCCCCGAGTCGGCCCGCGATGCGATCGCTGGGCAGCTTGGCGAGATTGATCTGGATCAGCTTGGGGTGATGATTGAAAAGTATGTACGGAACTACGCCCCCGCCGCCTCGACGGGGACGCTTGAGCCTGCCCAGTACTACAGCCTCGATGGCGATTGGGATCGAGCCGGGTTCAAAGCCAAAGGCGAGGAACTCATCCGGGCATCAAAGATCGCGTGCTTCACCGTCGCAGGCGGGCAGGGGAGCCGGCTTGGGTATGAAGGCCCGAAGGGGTGTTATCCGACTTCGTGCGTGACGGGGAAGCCTTTGTTTGCGATCTTTGCGGAGGGGATTCTCGCCTCGCAGAAAAAATATGGAGCGGTGATCCCGTGGTACATCATGACCTCGCCCCTCAATCATGACGCGACCGCCAAGTTCTTCGCCGATCACGATTTCTTCGGGCTCGATGCGGGCAATGTGCAGTTCTTCGAGCAGGGCGTGATGCCGAGTCTCGATGCGACGACCGGCGAGATTCTGATGAGCGATCCGATGCACCTGGCGACGAACCCCGATGGGCATGGCGGGGCGTTTAAGGCACTGGCGGTGTCGGGCGCACTGGCGGATATGAAGGATCGCGGCATCGAGCACATGAGCTACTTTCAGGTGGATAACCCGCACGCGATGGTGGTCGATCCGGTATTCCTTGGGCTTCATGCGTTCGCTGAGGATAGTTCGGGTGAGTTCAGCTCGAAGATGGTCGCCAAGGCATCGTGGGATGAGAAGGTTGGGGTCTTTTGCGATGTCGATGGGGTGACGCAGGTGATTGAGTATTCGGATATGGCGGAAGAGTTGGCCAGACGGACGAACGCGGATGGGTCGCTGGCGTTCAATGCGGGATCGATTGCGATCCATGCGATCGGGGTGGAGTTCATCGAGAAGATTGTGTCGAATCCGGACTATGCACTGCCGTTTCATCGGGCACTCAAGAAAGTATCGCACTTTGATCTCTCGATTGGGCAGACAGTGTCGCCGAGCGAGAATAATGCGGTGAAGCTTGAGAAGTTTGTGTTCGATGGCATCCCGCTGGCTGCCAAGTCGATCGTGGTCGAGACGGATCGGGTTGAGGAGTTTGCCCCCGTCAAGAATGCAACCGGGACGGACTCGATCGAGTCATCGAAGCAGATTCAATCCGAGCGGGCAGCGCGATGGCTTGCGTCGGCGGGGGTGGAGGTGCCTCGCAAGGCGGACGGGTCGGTCGATGCGGTGATCGAACTCTCGGCAATGACCGCGGTGTGTGCCGACGATCTTGCCGGGGTTGAACTGCCCGAATCCATTGAACCGGGCTCGACGGTGACGCTGTAATGATCGAACGGTTTGCTCAGTTGCCCAAGTCGCTGCAGAAGTTGTCGAAGCACATGACGCTCGGCGAGGGGGTGCCCGCGCTGGTGGCGCATCCGAATTGGGAGCAGGGCCAAAGGGTTCCCGCGGTGATCTGGATGCACGGCAGGACGGTGAATAAGGAACTCGATCCTGGGCGATACCAACGCTGGCTCCGCAGCGGAATCGGGGCGGTGGCGCTCGATCTGCCCGGGCATGGCGAGCGGTTTGATGAATCGTTCCAGAGCGGGGCGCGGACACTTGAGTTGATCGAGCAGGGGGCCAACGAGATCGACAGCGTGCTGAACTCGATGGCAGAACTTGGCGTGTTCGATATGGATCGAGTTGTCATCGGCGGGATGTCGGCGGGCGGGATGGTGACGCTCTGGCGATTGTGCCGAGCGCATCGGTTTGTTGGCGCGATGGTTGAGGGGACGACGGGGAATCTCAAGGAACTCTATTTTCCATCGGTGGGCAGTGCTGGTCGTCCTTGGCCTACAGATCATGATCCGGCGAAGGTGGCGAAGGTTGATCCGATGGAGCACATCGAGGGGTTCAGGCCGATTCCGCTTTTGGCGCTGCACAATGACGGCGATGCGATGGTGCACATCGGTGGTCAGCGGGTGTTTCTGGATCGGCTCATGGCGCACTACCAATCTCAAGGGGCTGACCCGAAACTGATTGAAATGCACACCTTTGTCGATTCGGGCGCGCCGGCAGAGCATGCCGGGTTTGGGCGGTTTGCCAATGATGCCAAGAACTTGCAACTGAACTTCCTGAAAACCCTCTTCCGGATCGAAGGTTGATGCGATGGCCCCCACCATTTCGCTCGCTGGGCAATCCCAAGGAGGTCTGGGCATGGGGGATGTTCGATCTGGCGAATCAGTCGTTTACGCTTTTGATTATCACGGTGTTGTTCCCGATCTACTTCAAGACGGTCGCGGTTGGCGATCCGAGCAAGGGCGATGCGTTGTGGTCAGCGGGGGTATCGGCAGCGTTATTTATCGTGGTGTTGTTGTCGCCGATTGTTGGGGCGCGGGCGGATTCGCGAGGCAGCCGAAAGAAGTTTTTGATGGTGACGGGGGTCGGATGCGCGATCCTGACGGCGGCGCTTGCGCTGATCGAACCCGGTTCGGGGTGGATCGGGCTGATGATCTTTATCCCGGCCAATATCCTGTACCAACTCGGCGAGAACCTGCTGGCGAGTTTTTTGCCCGGGTTATCCACAACGCGGACGATCGGGAAGGTCTCTGCGATTGGGTGGACGATGGGGTATGTCGGCGGGTTGATGCTGCTGATTATTGTGGCGATTCTGGCGTTCGCTGCCGGGTGGGATTCACCCGAGCAATGGAGGCCGATCTTTGTCATCGCGGCTCTGTGGTTTGCGATTGGGATGATCCCGGCAGCGATGATCCTCGAAGAGCCGACATCGCAGCCGAGCGAACTTGGGGCGTTTGCAAGATTGAAACAAACGATCAACGAGGCGGCCCACCATCGCGAGTTGTTCCGGTTCCTGATCGCGTTTCTCGTCTATGGGTTCGGCGTGCAGACGATGATCGCCTTTGCGGCGATCTTGGCGGGCGACTTTGGGATCGTGGGGAATCAGTTGATTCTCTTTGTGCTTCAACTCACAGTGACCGCTGGGGCGACAGCGATTGTGGTTGCCAAGTTCCAAGATCGGATCGGGGTCAAGCTGACGATTATCGGTTTTTTGGCGGTGTGGATTGTCAGTTGCGGGACGATGTTTGGGGTCAAGGTGATGATCCCCAATGATCCGCCGGCGTGGATATTCTGGGTGATTGGAAACGGGATCGGGATCGGTCTAGGGGGGATCGGGACTTCTAGCCGGGCGATTGTGGGGATGTTTGCGCCCAAGCATCGGACGGCCGAGTTCTTTGGGCTCTGGGGGATGACTTATAAGCTCGCCGGGGCGATCGGGGTCTTGGCATTCGGGCAGATCAAGGCGTGGGTTGGTGATTCGACGGCTTTGGGGTTGTTGACGGGGTTCTTTGCCGTTGGGTTGGTGCTAATGCTTCGGGTGAATGTGGTTTCGGGGATTCGTAGTGCCCGGCGGGGCGAACGCACGAAAGAATCGGCTGGCTAAGATCAAATGAAGGATTTTGACCATGACCACGACTGATTCAAATACGGATGTTGCCCTTGCCCCGATCTCGGCGGTGCCTGATGAACGCGGGCGCTATGGCGTGTGCGGCGGGGTGTATGTGCCTGAGACATTGATCGAGGCGCTGCGCCAACTCGACGAGGTGTATCAGAAGGTGTGCCGAGATGAGCAGTTCTGGGATCGGCTGACGGATTTGAATAAGGTGTATGTGGGTCGGACGACGCCTTTGTATCAGGCCAATGGGCTCTCGCGCCGGGCGCGGGGGATGGACAAAGATAAAGAAAAGGGCGCAACGATCTGGCTCAAGCGCGAGGACTTGGCCCACACCGGGGCGCACAAAATCAACAACACCCTCGGGCAGGCGATGCTGGCCAAGAAGATGGGGAAAAAGCGGGTGATCGCTGAGACCGGCGCAGGGCAGCACGGGGTTGCCACCGCGACCGCGGCGGCGTACTTTGGGCTCAAGTGTGATGTGTATATGGGCTCCGAGGATATCCGTCGGCAGCGTTTGAATGTGACACGGATGAAGATGCTCGGAGCGAAGGTGATCCCGGTCAATGAAGGGTCACGGACACTCAAGGACGCGACGAACGAGGCGATGCGGGACTGGATGGGCTCGGTCGAGCACACGCATTATATTCTGGGTTCTGTTGTTGGGCCTCATCCTTTTCCGATGATCGTGCGGGATTTCCAGTCGGTCATCGGGCGCGAGACCAAAGCACAGGCTTTGCGCATGATCGGTGCGATGCCCGATGTGATTGTCGCGTGTGTCGGGGGGGGCTCGAACGCGGCGGGGATGTTCTACCCGTTTGTCAATGAAGCGCAGGTCAAACTCGTTGGTGTCGAAGCGGGCGGGCGATCGAACATGCTCGGCGATCATGCAGCCCCGCTGACCTTTGGCAAGCTCGGGGTGTTGCATGGGTCGATGAGCTATGTGCTCCAAGACGAAGCCGGGCAGACAAGCGATGTGCACTCGTGCTCGGCCGGGCTTGATTATCCCGGCGTTGGTCCGGAGCATTCGTACTGGAAGGATCTGGATCGGGTTCAATACACGACGATCAACGATGAGCAGGCGCTTGAGGCGTTTTTGTGGGCTGCTCGCGATGAGGGGATTATCCCTGCGCTCGAATCATCGCACGCGGTGGCCCAGGGGGTTCGGATCGCGGCGGAAATGCACAAGGATCAGCATCTGATTGTGAATCTGTCAGGGCGCGGCGATAAGGATGTGGAAGAGGTGGCTCGGTTGCTCGGAGATTCGCTGTAAGTTATGCGGGTGAACGGCGTGGTCGGCCAAGAATCGAGCTCAGGATGCGGGCGAGCTTGGCGATTTTTCTCCAGCCCCAGGTGACGGCGCTGAGCGCGGTGTGGAATCGGAGCTTGAGGCGCAGGCGACGCAATGATGGATCGTCGGCATCGACGCGCGATGCTTGGCGGACCCAATAGCGGGCACGGATCCACTGGCGTTGACGGAGGTAGGCGAGGGCGAGGTTGTGCATCGCGGGGATAAACCGAGGCTGAAACTCGAGCGCTCGCTTGGCAGCAGCAATGCCATCATCAAACCGGTCGGCTTCGAGCATGGCAACACTGAGCCCGTGGTGGGCGCGGTGGTTGGCGGGCTGAAGGGCGATCATCTCGGTGTAGATGCGGATGGATTCAGGGATCATCTCGGCATCGAGGAGCAGGCGACCGAGCTCGTCGAGGTCTTCGACGAGGGCGGTGAGGGTCTGTGAAGATTGGGTTGATTGAGGATTGACAATCTGGTTGGCGACGAGCAGGCGATGCTCGTGGGCGAGCAGATCGCGGATGCGATGGATGTCTTCCTCGCGGTTGCGCAAGAAAAGCACGCGGGCCAATCTTCGGCGGACCGCTGGGTACGACTTGTCGAGCCGAAGGACGACATCGTAGTGGACGAGCGCGTCGGCGATGCGGTGTTCGATCTCGGCAAGTTCACCCAAGAGGAAGTGGGCATCGGGTTGATCGGATTCGAGTTCGAGCACCCGGCGGAACTTTTCGCCCGCTTCGGTGTGGCGGTGCATATCGAGGAGGAGTTCGCCCAGATCGAGCAGGGTGTTGATGTCGCCGGGATCGTTGCGGAGTTCGCGGAGATACAGCTGGCGGGCGCGCTCAAGCCGACCCGAGACGGTGTAGGCTTTGGCGAGCTTTGCCTGGATGCGAGGGAGATCAGGATCGAGCCGGGCGGCTTCGCGCAGGCACCAGACGGCCCGTTCGTTGTGACCCGATGCCAAGAGCGAGTCGGCCATGACGGCGTAGAGCTCGGCGTGGTCTGGGTCGATCTGCTGGGCGAGGTAGAAGGTTTCCTCAGCATCGCTATGGCGGGCGAGGTCGGTGAGTGCTTCGATCCGATGGACGAAGCAGGTGATGTTCATCGGCTCAATTTCAGAGGCCCGCTCGAACCACGCAAGGGCGGCATGGGGCTTGGCAGCACGGATCAGATTGAGCCCGGCGAGCAGCGCCGAGTTGGCATCGGGTTGGTCGTGGTCTTGGTGGAGTTTGAAGCAACTCGAAAAAGCCTCGGCGGCATCGTCGTTTTTGCCCGCGGCTTCGAGGGTCAGCCCGAGATTGAAATACCACTCGGCTTGGTATGGATTGAGCGATAGCGCCTGGCGGAGTTCGTTGACCGCGTCATCCCATCGCCCGGCATCGTAATGCTCGTGGGCTCGTTCGACATGATGTTCTGCATCTACCCAGTCGTTCATCGGTGGCGTTGCCTTTGGGGCGTATGAGGAATCGGATCGTATAGGGGCATCCTAACCGTTTTTCGACGGCGCATCAATCCTGAGTGCTACACTCTATGGATCATTCTTCGGCATTTTGCCGATGAAAGACCGAGAATCTGTCATCGCGCGTCATTGACCCTATAAAATGAACTTTTTCACTGTTCCAGCCCGTTGTACGCGATTCATCGCTCATGGATCGCTTCTGATCGGTGTTTTTGCAGGATCGGCGTGTGCGCGAGATATGCGAGCCGAGGAACAGTCGGGGCGGGGTGACGATCAAAGAGTTGCTCAGTATCCACAGTTGACGGCTGAATCGCACTCCAAGGCAATGCCCAGCGAGCCCGAAACAAACGATCATCATGAACTCGAGGCTTCTGCGGGTTCTCAAAATCCGGATTCTGGGCATCTCCAGAGCGATCTTGATGAAAGCAAAGCCCGACTTGATGAGATTATTGAACTCTACCGTCGGCTTCACATCGAACTCGATGATGCGGGGCGATCGTCGTTGATTGTCGAGTTGTTCAATGATCCCCGGCTTGCGGTTCGTCGGCTTGGATTTGAACTGACCGACCGGGACCTGTCGAGCAATACCGTGCTCTCGGCCCAGGTGAGCGAGGCGGCGGCGGGGATGCTTGATGATCCGGACGCCGAGGTGCGATCGAAGGCGGCGAGATTGATTACCCGATTGGTGCCTCCCGATGCGATGATTGTCTTGACACGGGCATTGGCCCGGGAGGATGATCCGGTGGCGGCTGAGCCGATGCTGATGGGGATTGCGCGCTGGCCGAGCCCTGAAGCGGTGGACCCGGTATTGCGTTGGTTTATGCGCGACGACGGGGCATTTGCAGCGACAAGCAGCGCGGTCTGGGCGATTGAACAGGCAGGATTCTGGGATACAGCCCTTGAACATCCGCTGTTGCTCGCTCGGCTTCGGGCAGTTGATCCCGGGGTGCTCCAAGAACCAGCGATGAAGTTGCTCGCTCGGATCGGTGATGCGTCTGACCTGCGAATGCTGCTCTTGTTGGTGCTTGGTGAAGTCCAGAACCAGCAGCAATGGGCTGCCAATGCGTTGGTGGAGACGCCTCGGGCGGTGGAGATTTTGGTGCAGGCAGCGGAGGAGAATGATCGGCTGTTTCAGGCGGCGAGTGACTCGCTGATCCGGCATCGGGCAACACCTGAAGGGCTCCGCCGACTCGTAACGCTCCCCTACGCGGATGAAAAAGCACGGACTCAGGCGATTGTACGGATGGGCGAAGCGATGGAGAACGATCGGCTCGTCCAAGCGGTTCGATTGGCGGGGCTTGATTCGGCTCATTCGGTGCTGCTGCTCAATCGGCTCATTAATGGGAATATTGAGATCACGCCTCAGGTGGGCAAGGGGATTATCCTGCTTGCCCAGATCGAACTCGAGGAACTCCGCCCGAACCGCGCGTTTGAAGCAGCGATCGCCCTTGAAGGGGCCCCCCTTGATTCAGGGGACCGGACAAAGATCATCACGATCAAGGTCGCTGCGTTGATTCTGCTTGGCAAACTCGATGAAGCCTGGGCAATCAGCAAGGATGTGGAACTCTGGATCAACACGATCGAGCAAGCGGGCGACCCTGAACTGGGCAAACGGATTGGGCAGTTCGTGCTGGAGATGGGTGGCGATACGATCACCGCCGATCAACGGGCTCGGATTGAGGCTCAAGCCGGGCTTGAGTTGGATCCCGTCCAAGATACTGACTCTGTGAACGAGCCGAAAGGCGAGTCATCAGAAGCAGATCAGGGATCGTCTCAAAGCGGTGAAGAGAAGGACAATCCTGAGCCATCGTCTGAACCAGCCCCCAAACCGCCCGAAGATGGATCATAAGAATCTATTCAATCGCGATCGCGTTGGGGCTTCGCCGGCGATGCTGGGGTCGACCTGAATCGGCGGAGCATCGAGCCGATGTGGACTTGAGGCAGGCGAGTCGATTTGGTCGTCAGCCATTCGGCGCACTCTGGGTTGCTTGGAAGGGCGTTGATCGCGTGTTTGATGCTTTCAAAGCCATCGATCGGATCGAGCCCGAGTTCAAACCATGTGTCCCAGTTTTTATCCATTTTCTTGATGACGCGCGAAGGGGCGATCCGGTCGCCTCGGGTTGAGAGTCCGGTCATCATGGTGTAGCCCAGCTCGGCGATGGAACGGATTTCATCTGCGATGAGGATAGATTGAGCGATCGGGTTCGGTGCTGGGCGGGTGAGTGTGTTGAACCCATAGAACTGAATCTGGAGGCTGCCGTGTCGATTGACGAGGATGTCTTGGGGATTGATCGAGCCGTTGAATATTTTCGTTTGGTGTGCTGATGCGATTGCATCGAGAAGATATTGGATTGCTCGCACGGCTTCGGGCACACTGATTTTGCCGTCGCGGATGTCGAGGAGATCGTCGATCGTGACGAGCCCTTCGTGGTTGCCGGTGTATGGGGTGATGACGCAGAGGTTGCCGTGGTCGTCGTAGGAGACGGAGTGAATTTGAAGCAGATGCGGGTGATCGAGCGTGCTCATTTTGACCAGGGCATTGAAGAGCGTGCGTTTTGTCTTGATGTTTGTGTTTTTCTCGAATCGGTAGAGGAGGTAGTTGGTGTCTGTCCGATTGCAGAGAACGACGAACCTAGACGCACCGTGTGCGCTGCCGAGCGATCGGATGATCTTGTAGGGCCCAAAGTATTCGTTACGGAGCGGTTTGCTCATGCGTTGATGGCTCTTGATTTCAGTTCAACGGATCTCATGTTCATCGGATGCTATTCGATGATGCGTGTGAGGGGATTGTATCACGCCTATGTTCAAGAGATCAACCGTGTAAAGGATGTTGTGGACTCTTGTGTCCTTATCGTCACTATCCGGCTGTTTTCTCCAGCACTGGGTGTAAACCCGTGTGTTTGCCTAACACCTATTGAGCGGCATGTAGATTGGACTCGAAAATTGTCCGGTTTTGTGCTAGAATACAGGATACTGGGCTCGCTTATCTCGCGAAGTTCCATTCCATACCAACGCCCTCTCCAGCTGAGACGATTGCATCATGCGTGGGGAAGAATGAGGTTGACTCTCGATGCCGTATTACATGCAGATGGGCAAGTTGCCCAAGAAGCGTCACACCCAGTTCCGTCGTCCTGATGGAGCGCTCTACTCCGAAGAACTCTTTGGCACCGAAGGGTTCGTCGGGCCGAGTTCGATTATGTATCACATCCATCCGCCGACGCAGGTGACGGGGTGGAAGAAACTGTATTCGACGAAGGTTGAATATGTTGAAGAGGATGTGATGCGGATGCGTCATGTCAAGACCCAGAACTTCAAGACCCAAGGCGACCCGGTGCAGGGGCGCATTGTGATCTTTGGTAATGGCGATGTCGAGATGGCGTTGTGTCAGCCTGCATCACAGATGGAGTATCACTACAAAAACGGACAGGGCGATGAGTGTCTGTTTGTCCACTATGGATCGGGAACAGTCTACTCGATGTTCGGGACGCTCAAGTTTGGCAAGAAGGATTATATTGTTCTGCCCAAGGGTGTGATCTATAAGATGGTCTTCGATGAACGATCCGATGATGGGTCGGACAATGACGAGTTTGGTGGGTATAGCAAAGCGGACATGCCACTGGGCAAGTTCGTGTGCTTCGAGACTTGCAACACGTCGCATATCATGCCGCCTCCGGGGTATATCGCGAAGAAAACCGCTCAGTTCTTGGAGCATGCGCCCTATTGCGAGCGGGACCTGCGGGTGCCGTTCGAGGATGAAGATCATCCGTTGGCCTATGACGAGAAGGGCGAGTTTGAGGTGCGGATCAAGGCGCTCAACTCGATCCATTCGTATATCTATCCGTACCACCCATTAGAAGTGGTTGGATGGGACGGGTGCTATTACCCGTACTGTTTCAATATCCACGACTTTGCGCCGATCACCGGGCAGCTGCATCTGCCGCCTCCGATTCATCAGACTTTCGAGGGACATAACTTTGTGATCTGCTCGTTCTGCCCGCGGGCGCTTGATTCGCATCCTGATGCGATCGTGGTGCCTTACAACCACTCGAATATCGACTCGGACGAGATCATGTACTATGTCGAGGGCAACTACAAGGCTCGGCGGGGGATCAGTTCGGGCTCGGTCTCGGTGCATCCCCAGGGGATCGCGCATGGGCCTCACCCGGGGACGGTTGAAGCGTCGCTCGGGAAGAAATGGACCGATGAGATGGCGGTGATGTGTGATACATTCCGTCCGATGTTCCCGACCAAGGCGTGCATGGCTCTCGACGATGAGGCGTACCCAGAATCTTGGCGTCAGGATCATTTTGCCCCCGGCGAGATCCGCGATGCGGACGCTGAGGAAACCAGTTCGGATGACAATCCGATCAATACCTGGGATTGAATCCGGCGGCTTTGATTTTCGAGCAACCAGCCCATGCCTATGAGCGTGGGTTTTTTCTGCGCCTGTATCGTCGGCAGCGAACCTACCATTGGGCATGAGCAATGAAACTGTGGTGCAATCCGAGTTCTCGATCTATGCCGATATCGCCTCGGCGTTTGCTGCTGATCCGACCAATGCCGCCAAGGTCGAGACGCTCGCCGATGCGTGCGTCGAGCGGATCAAAGATGGCGGGAAGATTCTGGCGATTGGCAACGGCGGGTCGTGCGCCGATGCAATCCACTTCTGCGAAGAACTCACCGGACGGTATCGCGATGATCGCCCGTCGATCCCGGCGATCGCGTGCGCTGATCCGGGGCACCTGACCTGCGTGGGCAATGACTACGGATTCAATGCCATCTTCTCGCGATGGGTCGAGGGGCTTGGATTCAAGAATGATGTGCTTGTGGCGATGTCAACGAGCGGGAACAGCGCGAACATCATCAAGGCGGTCGAGGGTGCGAAATCGAGGGGGATGTTCGTCGCCCTGCTGCTGGGCAAGGGCGGGGGAAAACTCGGTGGTGCTGGCGATGTCGAATGGATCGTCGATGGCGAGACGAGTGATCGGATTCAGGAACTACACATGCTGATCCTGCACGCGCTGGTGGGTGCGATCGAGCGAGGGATGTGAATCAACGATGATTGATTGGCTTTGGTGGCCCGGTTCGCCGAACCTGGTCTTTGATTCATCCTCTCCAAATACAAGAACCCGGTTCGGCGAACCGGGCCACCGGGAGAGGAATTTATTTTCGCAGCTTGGGCTTCTCCCGAGGCTCGTGATAAAACCCGCTCCCCGCATCAACCAACAACCCCGCCTTGGCGAGCACCTTCCAGATACGGGGGTCGAACTCGGATGGGCCCGGGGGTTGGATGGAATCGATGTTGGCGGACTTGCCGGTCGTGACATCGCGTTGGGAGATTTTGGATTCGTCGTCGAGTTTCTTGAACTTGAGCCGATGGCGGAAGACGCGCAGGGCCTCGTTGAGTTCGGCTTGCGAAAACTCGGGCAGGGGTTCTTCCTTGTTCTTGAAGGCGTCGGGGTCTTCGAGTTTGGAAATCATCACATCGAGCCCCACCGAATCGCGTTCTTCGGTGATCCGCTTGAGTTCGGTTTGATCGACGGGCATCCGCCCGAGCAATCGCCCCAGCATCGTCCAGGATTCGAGCTGTTTGACAGGGTCACTCTGGGCGCGGAGTTTGGTTTCGGTGTCGCGGATTTTTTCGATGATGTTCATAGATGGATGCTAGGCATCGCATCGGGGTTCATCGGCGTCGGCGGGTGCCGACGAGGAAGCCGGTGGCCAAGATCGCCAGAGCACCCGGTGTTGGGACTTGTTCACTCGACACGCGGACGGCGTCGTTCATCAGGAAGCCGCCTCGGTTTCGGTACTGGGAATCAATACTGACACGGTTGAAACTGACATCGCTCGACCACCCGTTCCATGACCATTCGCCTCCGACCGCCGCGGCAAGGACATCGGAGCCCACGAGGGTGTCGCCGTCGAAGAACTTGATTGAGGCGTCCGCTTTATTGGCGATGGTGGCGAAGAACCCGCCGAAGGATTTCTGGTTGGTGTTGAAGCGGTATTCGATCGCGCCCGAGGTGTTGCCGAGCATTTTTTTGCCCTCGTATGCGCTCGCGCTGCCTTTCCAATCGCGTGTTCGGTAGGACCATCGGGAAGTGCCATGGAGCCACCCGCCGCGTCCGCCCGCGTTGAGGACTTCGCCCATGCCGTCGAAGATGGAGATGGGTTCTCGGACGAATCCGCGTTGGATATCGTTGAACCCTTCAAACTGAAGCGACGAGAACTCTTCGACCTTGGTGATGCCGGCCTCGGCGACGAAACTGCTGGCGGCGATCAATGCGATGGCGATTCGGTGCATGCTGGGTACCCCTTGTGATTAGTGTCCATACCCGTTGGTGTGGGCAAAGAAACCGTTCATAACGGGAGGCGGGGATGCCAGCGTATTGGGATGGGGATGGGGGTTTGGAGGTGGCGTAGATAGTGTAATCCGGATAATCGGAAGGGGTGGCCCGACGGAGGCGTCTTCGACTCCTTCGAGATGGGAGGCCAACTTTAAAACCGGACGAAGCAGGATCACGGCTGGCCATTCGCCAATATCAAATAACATCAGTTCACAGATGCTGACCAAGCCTCCAGGCATGTCAACAACCCGCTGGTATAAATAGCATACTGCGAACTGAAATATGCATCTGATGTATCAATATTTCCAGATATAAATACTATTTCTATAGAATTCCGCTTGGCCTCGGCAAACATATGATCAAACTCTTTGGCGAGAGACATGAACTCTGGGAACAATAGCGAACTATCTACACCAGTATCTTGCGATGTTTTTTCGTACTCTTTTTGGAAGTCTGGTATAGTTACCCGCAACGCCATCCAATCCTCACTCACAATAAACATAATGTTAGCGCCATCGAATACAATACCAAATACGATCCGCCGCCCATCTTCCACTGAGACTGTACGGACTATTTTTAGAGTCGAACAGTTCAGATTTATACAATGAAGTGTGCAAATTTGGATCACCAGTCACACCACATGCAGTTCCTCTATAAGTTACATTTTGCAATTGAGCAGCACTAACTAAAATCGACTCGGATAAAGATTCGATATCTTTAAACTCTCCCGCCCCACCATCCATCGCCTTTTTAGGAAGGCTTGCTATGTCAGCTATAAGACGGTCGATCTCTATTCGACCGCCTTGCACTGCTGTTTTTACACTCGATTGAAAATCTGTGAGTTCAGATTTCAATTTCACAATAGATCCTGAAAGTTCAGAAATTTTGTTAATGGAATCGCCGTGCTCATCTATCGTGTTTGATAATGACAGCAGTTCGCTCTGAACTCGAACAATTTCATCGTATAATTTAGGGATATTTATCCAGGCCAATGCGGCCACAGTAATAGCAACAGGCGCAAACCATTTCATCAAGTAGTCGAGTGCTTCAAAAGATTCTCTATTTTGGCCAATAAAGTGAAGTTTTGCTAGAATAAAGTTTTTGATCACTTTAAGAGATTTCCCTATCACAGATTCCCTCTCCGTTCTTGCTCAAGTTCCAGGCTCTCGAAGAGCGCCTTGAAGTTGCCCTTGCCGAAGGACTGGCTCCCTCGGCGGCAGATGATTTCGATGAAGAAAGTCGGGCGGTCTTGGAGGGGTTTGGTGAAGAGTTGGAGGAGGTAGCCTTCGTCGTCGGCGTCGACGAGGATGCCCAGGTCGCGGACGCGTTGGTGGTCTTCTTTGACGCCTTCGTGCCCGTGCTCTTTGAGCATTTTTTCGACGCGTTCCCAGACGAGTTCGTAGTAGGTGTCAGGCATCGAGAGAAAATCGACGCCTCGGCGACGGAGTTCGGCGACTGTTTTGAGTTCGTCGTCGGTGCGGAAGGCGAGGTGCTGGACGCCGGGGGTCATGTTGTGCCATTCGAGGTATTCGAGGATTTGGCTCTTTTTGACGCCGTCGGCGGGCTCGTTGATGGGCATTTTGATGAGATTGTTGCCGCTGGCCATGACCTTGGACATGAGCGCTGAGAACTCGGTCGAGATGTCGTTGTCGTCGAAGTGTTTGAACATCTGGAACCCGAGGACTTCCTCGTACCACTTGACCCACTCGTTCATTTTGCCTTCTTCGACATTGCCGACAAAGTGATCGCAGTACATCAACCCGCAGGGGTGGTCTTCGTTGTATTGATTGAGCGGCGAGTCGAACTTCTTAAAGGTCGGCATGAACGGGCCGCCCTTGCGGAGGTTTTCGTGTGAATACTGCCCGGTGCGTGAGACGAAGGTGTGGATGACTCGGCCATAGATTTTGATCGAGGCGACGGTGACGGTTCCGTTTTCGTCTTCGAGTGTGCGGGGTTTCTGTGCACACTCCGCGCCGTTTTCGATGGCCTTGTTGTAGGTGGCGGTTGCGTCTTCGACGGTGAGGGCGACTTCTTTGATGCCGTCGCCGTAGAGCTTGATTTCTTCTGCCGCCTGATGCTCTTTGGTGAGCGGGGTGGTGAGGAGGATTCGGATGTTGCCCTGGGTGAGGAGGTAGTCGGCCTCATCGCGTGAGCCGGTGGTGAGGTCGGCGATCTGGTCGATGCGGAACCCGAAGGTATGGGCGTAGAAAAAGGCTGCCTGTTTGGCGTTGCCGACATAGAAACGGACATGATCGACATCGATCAGGGTCAATGGATCTGAACTGACAGCGGCGGGTTGGGTCGAAGCGGTGGTCATCTCTGCGGTCCTTGAAAGCTCTTGGGCAACTGTGCCGACCTTTCCCATTGCGGTCATTCGGCGGGAGCCCAGGTCCCGTACATCATTGTATCCGGGAAAAAGCAGAAAATGACAAGGAGATGAGTTGAGTCAGTGGGTGACGAGTTCTCTGAATCCTGATGAGCAATCGCCCATCCGGAGGATGCTCACGGTGCTCTGGGCGAGGAGGGCCCCGAGGGGCTTGCCAGCGACCATGAGCACCGAATCCCCTTCTTCGGTGATTTCTTCGGCATTGATCAGATTCTCGACTTGGTCAGTCCAATCGCGGAGTCGCCCGGATTCTGGGGGTTGGGTAAAGATCGGGGTGACGCCGCCATAGAGCGCCATCCGGTTTGCTGCGATTCGTGAGGAGGTGTAGGCATAGATCGGGACGCGGAAGTTGAACTGGCTCAGGTATCGCGCCATCCCCCCTGCCTGCGACCAGACGACGATGGCTTTGGCATCGAGTGCGTCGGCCATGTACCATACACCCTTAGCCAGGGCTGCGGATCGGAATGGGTATTCCTTCATGTCGGTCGGCGCGCCGTCGGTGCGGACGAGTTGGTCCATGCGGGCTTCGGTGACTTTGATGATCCGCTGCATGGTTTCGACGACGATTTCAGGGTGAGCGCCGACGGCGGTTTCGCCCGAGAGCATGACGGCATCGCATCCATCAAGGACGGCATTGGCGACATCGGAGGCTTCGGCGCGGGTGGGGGTCGCGGATTCGATCATGGTTTCGAGCATCTGGGTGGCGACGATGCAGGGTTTGCCCAGGGCTGCGCATTTGGCGAGGATGTATTTCTGGATGACGGGGACCTTGGCGACATCCATCTCGACGCCGAGATCGCCTCGGGCGACCATGATCGCGTCGGTGGCTTGGATGATGGACTTGATGTTCAATACCGCCTGAGGCATCTCGATCTTGGCGACGACGGGGATGGAGGTGGCGATGTTGACATCACACTTTTCGACATCGAGGCATTTCCATTCTTCGAGTTTGCCCTTGAGTTCGAGGATCTCCCCCGCGTTTCTTACGAAAGAGAGGGCAAGGTAATCGAGTTTGTTCTCGGCGGCCCACTTGGCGCACGCCCAGTCCCGCTCGGTGATCGCGGGCATGTCGAGATCGGACTCGGGGAGGTTGACGCCTTTGGAACTCGTCACCTTGCCGCCGACGGTGACTCGGCACCGGAGCGATTTCCCTTTGTCCTGTTCGACAGCGAGCATGCGGATCAAGCCGTCGTTGATGAGCACGCGTTGCCCGGGGAGGACATCGTCGTAGAAGGCTTCGAAGGTGACATCGAAGGTTGGCGAGCCATCGACGATGGCGGCGTCGCCTTGTCCTTTGCGGAAATACACCTCGTCGCCGGTCTTGAGCATGATCCCGCCGCCGTCGCTGATATCGGGGACTTTGCAGACCCGCATCTTTGGGCCTTGGAGATCGCCGAGGATGGCGATGCATCGACCTGAGACATCAATCGCCCGGCGAACACTGGTGAGTCGTTTGTCCATCTCTTCGAGGTTGCCGTGGGAGAAGTTGAGCCGAAAGACGGAGACGCCTGCCTCAATGAGTTTTTCGAGCATCTCGTCGGAATCGGACGCTGGGCCAAGGGTCGCAACAATTTTGGCATGGGCCGGGCGGGTGGACTCGTCGGTGGTCATCCAAGAGGGGGCGGTCGAATGGGGGCTCATGCAATACTCCACGCGGGGATGGTGTCTGTTGGTGAGATTTTTCTCGTATGCTCCATTTATCGGCTTGCGATACCTATGTTCATCACATGGGATATGGCTGCGAGATCAGATTATTGTGGCATGGGAGATGAATATGGCAGATCGAAATGTAGTGATTGTCACCGGGGCGGGCTCAGGGATCGGGCGTGCGTGTGCGATCGGGCTCGGGTTCAAGGGGTATCGGGTTGTGCTGGTGGGACGCCGATTTGAGCCTCTTGAAGATACCGGAGCGATGATCGGACATCGGGGTGAGGATTGGATCGCGGTGCGGGCGGATCTTGGTGAGCCTTTGGATCGTGCGAACATCGTGGAGCAGAGCGTTGGGTTTGGGGGGATTGATGCGATTGTCAACAATGCGGCGATCGGGACCTGCCGACCGCTCGGCGAGTTGAGTGAGTCTGAGATCAGCACCATGTACGCTGCCAATGCCATCGGGCCGACGGATCTGGTTCGGCTTGCGCTGCCAAATCTTCTCGAATCGAAGGGGTGCGTGGTCAATATCGCATCGGTGGCGATGATTGATCCCTTTGTCGGGCTCGGGGTGTATGGGTGTACCAAAGCCGCGATTGATGGGCTGACGCGGGCGATTCACAATGAGTATGGCGAACAAGATGTACGGGCGTACACCATCGCACCCGGTGCGGTCGAGACGGCGATGCTGCGGTCGATTGTGTCGAAGGACATACTGCCGACAGCAAACACGCTCTCGGCGGAGCAGGTGGCCGGGAAAATCATCGCGTGCATTTTGGGCGAAGTGAGCGAGCCATCGGGTACGACGATTGTAATGAACAGCCCCTAAACCCGCGATCACTCGCCTGGGATATAAGAGATCGCACCTTCCATCGGGGAACTGGCGGTGGCGTAGAGTTTCTTGGGGATCCGTCCCGCAAGATAACTCTGACGCCCGGCTTCGCAGCCTTTTCGCATAGCGTGGGCCATCATGATCGGATCGCTCGCGTGGGCGATGGCTGTGTTGAGCAGGACGCCGTCGGCTCCGAGTTCCATCGCCAGGGCGACATCACTCGCGCTGCCCACGCCGGCATCGACGATGACGGGGAAGTCTGGATCGTTCTCTTTGAGCAGTTCGAGACACAGGACGATGTTGTTGATATTGAGCACGCCTTGCCCTGAGCCGATCGGTGAGCCCGCGGGCATCACAGCGGCTGCACCGGCGTCTTTGATGCGTTTGGCGCTGATTGGATCATCGGAGGTATAGCAGAGCACATTGAATCCGTCCTTGACGAGTGTTTCGACGGCTTCGAGGGTGCCGACAGGGTCGGGGAGGAGGGTTTTCTTGTCGCCGAGCACTTCGAGTTTGACCCAACTTGCGCCGGGGTTGTCGAGTTGATCGAGGAGTTCGCGCCCAAGCCGCGAAACGCGGACCGCATCCTCAGCGGTGAAACACCCAGCCGTATTGGGGAGGATGGTGTACCGGCTCAGGTCGATGTATTCGAGCAGGCTCTTGCCCTCAGCGTTGAAAAGCCGTTCGCGTCGAACAGCGACCGTGATGACCTCCGCGCCCGAAGCGTCGAGGGCCTCTTTCATCTGCTCCATCGAGGAGTATTTGCCGGTGCCGACAAGGAGGCGAGAGTCGAACGATTGCCCAGCGATATTGAGTGAGGACAATCCGGGTTTGGTCTGGAGGGTGGTCATAGAAAAATCTCCTTAAGCCTGAACGGTTGCGGTCGAGCGGACATGGAGTTCGGTGAGTTGTTCGTCATCGACGACATTGGGTGCGTCGCACATGAGATCGACGCCGGTGAGCGATTTGGGGAAGGCGATGACATCACGGATGTTCTCGGTGCCGATGATGTGCATCACCAATCGATCGAGCCCGAAAGCCACGCCGCCGTGCGGTGGTGCGCCATAGGTCAACGCGTCGAGCAGGAAGCTGAACTTGAGTTTGGCTTCTTCTTGTGACATGCCCAGAAGCTCGAAGACCTTGGACTGGACTTCTTGCTGATGGATACGGATCGAGCCGCCTCCGATTTCGGACCCGTTGCAGATCATGTCGTACCCATCGGAGACGATGGATTCGACGGCGTCGATGTCTTTGGCATCGCAGGCCATGAACCGCTCTGTTTCTGCCTTGGTCGGGGCGGTGAATGGGTGGTGCAGCGAGTGGTATCGCTCGGATTCTTCGTCGTACTCGAACATCGGGAAGTCGTAGACCCAGAGGAAGTTCCACTTGCCCTCGGGGATGTAATCGTGCTCTTTGGCGATCTTGAGGCGGAGTTCGCCGAGCGCCTTGGTACAAACATTATATGAATCAGCACCAAAGACCACCGCGTCGCCGTCTTCGAGCCCGAGCCGGTTGATGAGTTCTTCTTTGATGCTGGCGAGGAACTTGGCGATGCCGGTGGAGAACTCGCCATCGACAAACTTGACGGTCGGTGCGCCGCCCGCGCCGAACTGCTCGACGAATGGGTTGAACTTGTCCGTCACTTTGCGCGAGAACTTGGCGGCTGCGCCGGGTACTCGGATGGCCTTGACGACGCCCTTGTTCTTGGCGAGCGCATCAGTGAAGACCCCGAACTCGGCCTTGGCAGCGAGATCGGAGATATCGACGAGTTTCAAATCAAAGCGGGTGTCGGGGCGGTCGATGCCGTAGGTGTCCATGGCCTGGCGGTAGGTCATGCGTGGGAAGTCTGGGAGATCAACATCGAGCATCTCCTTCCAAATGTTCTTGGCAAAGCCCTCCATGAGTTCGAGCACCTGGTCGCGATCGACAAAGCTCATCTCAAGGTCGATCTGCGTGAACTCGGCCTGGCGATCAGCGCGGGGGTCTTCGTCGCGGAAGCACTTGACAATCTGCAAGTACCGATCGCACCCCCCCACCATCAGAATCTGCTTGAACAACTGAGGCGACTGAGGCAACGCATACCACATGCCCTCCTGATTCCGCGAGGGCACCAAGAAGTCTCGCGCACCTTCGGGCGTCGATCGGCACAGCACCGGGGTTTCGACCTCGATGAACTCATGGGCGTCGAAGTAGTCGCGGGTGAGCTTGGCGACGCGATGGCGGGTGCGGAGGATGCTCTGCATCGTCGGTCGGCGGAGATCAATGTAGCGATAGCGGAGCCGAACCTCTTCGTTGGGGAGGTCTTTTTCGTTGCTGGGGATGAAGGGAAGTTTTTTGGTTTTCGAGAGCACTTCGAGTTCGGTGACGAGGACCTCGATGGTGCCGGTAGCGATCTTTGGGTTGGCTTTGCCACGAGCACGAACGACGCCTGTCACTTTGATGCAGTCTTCATTGCGGAGCCGATCGCCAGCTTTCATCGTGGCTTCGTTGCCATCTACAGAATCAAAGACCACCTGCGTGACCCCTGCGCGGTCGCGCATGTCGATAAAAATGAGCCCGCCGCCATGTCCGCGGTAGGCGTTGACCCACCCGCAGAGGGTGACGGTTTGGCCGATATTCGATTCGTCGAGTTGAGAGCAGGTATGGGTGCGCATGGCGGTTGGCTTTCTGAGTTGGTCAATGTCGATCTGAGCGATGATCCTATGCGTGCAGGCATGAAAAAAGGCTCCAAATATGGAGCCCTTCGAGTGATATTGAGTTGTTTTCAGATCAGGCAGCCTTCGCCTCGGCCTGCTGCTGCCCCTCGATCATGTACCCCGCGACGGCATTGAGGGCGGCGCCCCAATCATCGTTGAGTTGAGGCGTCCAGGCATACCCGGCGACCTCGGCAAGGGCGAAAAGCATGGTGTCACGCACGACGGGGTAGTGTGCTTCTTGAGCGCCGTACCCGACATGGCGAGCACCCATCTGACGCAATGGGTCAGCGAGTTTTTCGATGTCCGAGACATTCTGGGCGACGAGTTTGAGCGCGCTGCCCAGATGCTTCTTCTGCCCGCTCATATCATCAGGAAAAAGCTCGCGAACCGACGGGGCGGTCTCGAAGAGTTTGGTGTAAAAGGTTGCGATCACATCATCGATGCGAGGCTCGACAAGGGCGAAGCTCGATGAGAGACGGTCGATCTGATCTTGATTGAAAGCCATGGGCGTTTCCTCCGGTAATAGGGTGTGCCTTCGATTTCGGCACAACTTGGGCAGAGGATAAGGAAGATGGATCGATTCCGATGAGATTTTATGAGACGATGCTGATTCCGGGGGTTTTTGCATCAATAGGTTTGGAGACTCAGTCATCTGAAAGGTGATCTAAATATGTCTGCCCTTCGATCATATATGCAGAAACGATCTCGAAGACCGCAGACCAGTCTTCCTTGAGTTGCTCGGTCCAGAGATCGCCTGAGATCTGTTCAAATGCGCCGACCATCGCCTCGCAAACAATCGGGTAATCACGAACTTCTGTGCCGTACCCCGCATGGCGGGTGCCCATCTCTCTGAGCACACCCGCGTGTTCATCGAGATCGGTGACATTCATGGCCAGCAGTTTGAGGGCTTCACCCATGTGATGCTTTTGAGAACTCAGATCATCGGGGAAGAGTTTGCGAAACTGTGGAGCACGCTCGAAGAGAATGGTATAAAACACATCCTCGAGCTCCTCGAGTCTCAACTCAATCGACTGAAAACAAGCGACAAGCCGATTGATTTGGGATTGACTGAGACTCATTGAGTGTTCTCCATTGGACATCGAGCACAAGCGGGCTTGGCGCAACCATACCCTGTTGGTAAATCATCGGTCCGGGCACTTCATGAACTTGGAAAAACTCGGATTTTGTAGATTTAGCACATTTCGATGCAGACCGCGACCGCGTTTCCGCCGCCGAGACACAAGGCAGCGACGCCTTTCTTGCCGCCGGTGCGTTTGAGTTGATGGACGAGTGTCACAAGGATACGGGCACCCGAAGCCCCGATTGGATGCCCCAAGGCGACACCGCCGCCACAGAGGTTGAGTTTGTCTTCAGAAACACCGAGTTCCTTGATATTGCACAAGAGTTGAGCCGCGAATGCTTCGTTGATCTCGAACATATCTACATCGTCGATCAACCACCCGGCCTTGTCGAGTGCACCTTTGATGCCGGTGATCGGGGCGGCGAAGATGTCCTTGGGATCGACGCCTGAGGTGTTGTAGCTCACGATCTTGCACAATGGAGCCAGCCCAAGCTCGGCCGCTTTGGACTCACTCATCACGATGGTGGCTGCGCCGCCGTCGGAGATTTGGGAGGCGTTGCCCGCGGTAATGGTGCCATCTTTGCTAAAGGCGGGGCGGAGTTTGCCCAAGCCTTCTGCAGTGGAATCACCCCGGATGCCTTCGTCGATGTTGATCCCGCCGTCGGCTCCGGGCTTGCGCCGGTTGCCGAGTTGTTCGCCGGTGAGTTTGACGACCTCGGCATCGAAGTGCCCGGCTTCCCATGCCGCTGCTGCGCGCTGGTGGGATTGTGCAGCGAAGCGATCTTGGTTTTCGCGGGTGATGCTGTAGGTCTCGGCGGTGTGCTCGGCAGCATTGCCCATCGGCCAGCCCTCGAATGCACACCGGAGCCCGTCGTAGGCCATGTGATCTTCCATCGTGCCCGGGCCGTACTTGATGCCAGCGCGGACATGGGCAAAGTGTGGAGCCCCGGTCATGTTTTCCATGCCTCCAGCAATCACACATTCGTTGTCGCCCGCCTTGATCGACTGGGCCGCCATCATGACTGCTTCGAGCCCTGAGCCACAGACTTTGTTGATGGTTTTGGCCGAGAGTGTCGAAGGCAGCCCGGCCTTGAGCCCGGCCTGGCGGGCGGGGTTCTGCCCAACGCCGGCTTGGAGGACACATCCCATGATGCACTCGTCTACATGATCCTTGGCAGCCGGTGCATCGGCGAGGGCGGCCTCGATGGCAAAGGCACCAATCTGAGGCGACGCGACGCGTGAAAATGAACCAAAGAACTTGCCGATTGGGGTACGACGGGCAGCGACAATGACAGGGTGGTTAGACATAAGGCTTTCCTTTATTTCGAACGATTTCTCGTGAATTTCTTCCGGGTTGACACTCTAGGGGGCTTCAATCCCAATACCAACCTGCACACACACCATGACCACTCCGAACGCACAAAATCCGCCGCCTCAACCCCTCAAGAGGGCTACAAGGCTCAAACTCTGGGCGGAACTGGTGTTTCTGTATGGGCTTGTGCCCGCGATCATCGCTGGATTGGTTCGTCCTGATTTTGGCGATTCGGTGCTCGCCAAGGCGGGGATTACCGCCTTGAGTTTCGAAACCGGGCTCCCGAGCGGGGCGTTTATCTTCCCGGTGCTTCTCTTTACCTTTGTCTCGATGTTCCTCTTTCTTAGGATTGATCCCCGCTTTGAGAATCGGAAACTCTGGAACTGGGCGAGTTTCAAGAAATCATTTCGCCAGATCATGATTGTGTTTGCTGTTGGCGGGCCGACGATTCTGCTGCTTGCCTGGGTGCTCGCCAATCACACCTCCCTGATGGATCAGCAAGGATTTTTGTATATCCCAAGGCAATATCCGTTGTTGATGCTCGCGATCATCTTTTTCTATCCGTGGATCAGCGCGTACCCGCAAGAGGTCACCCACCGAGCGTTTTTCTTCCATCGCTACGAACCAATCCTCGGCTCGGGCAGACTGATCTTTGTCCTCAATGTTCTCGCGTTCTCATGGCTCCATGCCCCGATGTGGAATGTGATCGCGCTGATGATGACCATCCCGGCGGGGATTCTTTTCGCATGGACTTACCGCCGAACAAACTCAGCACTCGCTGCGGGGTTTGAGCACGCGATTTACGGCGTTTGGGTCTTTTTTGTAGGGCTTGGATATTTCGTCTATGCGGGGCGATGAGCAGCGTGCTCCCCCGACATCTCAAAATCTGAGGACTATGATTCCACCCTGCCAACGGGCAGTTTTTCATGAGAATCTCCAAGGAATGCCCATGTCCACCACCACCGCGACCGACACGCATATCAAACTCGAAGCCAACACCAATCAAGCGCTCGGGATCGCCCAGTACGCGATTGACTTCCTCTCCGACGACCCGGCCAAGCGGGGCGAGCCCGACACATCGGTGCTCGAACGGACCAACATGTTCTTCACCGACGCGGTCCTCTGCGGGCTCTCAGCCTTGGCGCTCAAAACCAACGCACCGACCGTGCTCCGTGACGAGGCGTTGCAGTATCCCGTCACCGACGCCACCCATCGGCTTGGCAAAGCGACCCAGCGCGGAGCAACCGTGTTTGGATCGAATGTACAGGTCCAGCCTGAGAAGGCTGCACTAGCCAACGGGTCGGCGGTCCGCGAGTGGGATTCCAACGGCACAAACTTCGGATACAACCCGCAACTCGGGCACACCGCCGGCGAGTTCGGGCACAACGATTTCTATGGCGTGTGCATCGCGGGTGCTCAGATGGGCGGGCATGACGGGGCGTATGCCCTCAAAGCCATGATCTGCCTCGACGAGATTCGCGGTCGGCTCTCCGAAGTGTTCTCGCTCAAGACCTACAAGATCGACCATGTGGTGCACGGGGCGATCGGATCGGCTGCAGTGTTTGGCGCGATGCTCGGAGCAACCGCTGAGCAGATCGAATCGGCGATCGGGATGGTCGTCGCTCACTACATCCCGTTCCGCGCCATCCGCGCGGGCAAGCAGCTTTCGGACTCGAAGGGTGCCAGTGCTGCGATCTCGACCGAAGTGGCGATCATGTCAGTCCGGCGTTCGATGAACGGGTTCATGGGCCCACGCGATATCTTCCGCAATCCTGAATCCATCTTCCGTATCTTTGAAGGTCCCGGGCAGATGTTCGAAGCCGTCGGGACGGACGATGCCAATACCAAGCAGGCGGACGCATCGCCGTTTGATCTGGTGCTCGGGCGGGCCGGGTCAGACTTTGCGGTCATGGGGATGCACTTCAAGCTCGGGCTCTATGAGCACCAGAGCGCGGGCGCGTTGCAGGCTTTGCTTGATCTCTTGAAGAAGGCTCCTCACCTGCTCGATGATGAATCTGGCTCAAAGATCAAAACGATCAAAATCACCGCATACGAGCCCGCATTTGGCATTATTGGCGATCCGGCCAAGCGGAACCCAACCACCCGACAGAGTGCGGATCACTCGATGGTCTACATCGTCGCGACGCTGCTGCGCAAGGCGCTGAGCCAGCAGACTTCGGACTGGAAAACGCTGATGCTCGAGCCCTACGACTTTGATGCCAATGCGATCAACAATGAACGCACGCGCTCGCTGATGGAAAAAATCGAGTTCTTCCACGGCGGCGAGGACTACGACAAACGATACCCCGATGGCATCCCCACCTCGCTGATCATCGAAGACACCGATGGCACCGAGTTTGACTCGGGCATGGTAATGTACCCGGCGGGTCATGCTCGCAATACCGAAGCGGACTTGAAGGGCATCTTGGCCCACAAGTTTGAGATCCTCGGCAAACTGGCGTTTGAAGACCCCGCGCCAATCGTGGCTCGGTTCGATGGGTTGGCGGAGAAGTCCGTCGAAGAGGTCGCGTCGATGAATGACTTTGAGATTCAGACACGAGACGGGTTTGAGTAAGCCAAAGGCCCCACTTCTGGGTGCCACTACTCGCCGTCTTCGGCGCAGTAGTGTCCTCGAAACGGATTGGAACTCAGCACTACTGCGCCCTTCGGGCGAGTAGTGGCACCCAAATGCCTCAGTGATACAACTTGCCAGCGTGCTTGATCCACCCGTGCTCGTGATTCCCGATCGGGTCGCGGTGGGTCCAGTGGACTAAGCCGCCAATATCGTTGTATTCGTACTCGCCTTTGAACTCGACGAGGTCACCATCATGGACCGGGACACGATCGACGAGGTCGATGTTGTGGACGATCAGGATTGTCTGATCGCAGTTGAGATTGATGATGAAGCGTTGATGCTCGTCGCCTTCGAGGTCATCGGTGAGGAGTTTGAGAACCACGCCGACATCTTCGATGATGGTGGAATCGTGCTCGATCGTGTACCGATGCTTTGTTCGTGGCATTTATATCTCCCAAGGCGTCCCCGGCGTGTACTCAACAAGTTCGTAGAGTTCTTTGCGTGTCTGCATGTTTTCGAGCTGCCCTTCGAGGGTGCCGGTGGAATGGAGCTCGGCGAGGGCTCGTTGGATCGCCCCCATCGCGATGCGGAGGGTGGAGACAGGGTAGATGACGATTGAATACCCCATGTCGCCAAAGTCTTTGAGCGGGATCATCGGGGTTTTGCCGAACTCGGTCATGTTGGCGAGCAGGTACGGGCGATCGTCGCCGAGTTCGTTCATCGCGTCGGCGAAGTCCTTGAACTCTTGAACAGTCGTGAGCCCTTCGGGGAAGATCATGGTCGCGCCGGCTCCGACATAGGCTTTGGCGCGGGTGATGGCAGCGTCGAAGCCTTCGACGCCTTTGGCATCGGTGCGGGCACAGATGATGAACGATCCATCCGAGCAATCCTGCGATGCCTTGGCTGCCCATTGAACTTTCGACACCGCTTGTTCGAGCGGGATCAGGGCTTTGCCGTCGAGATGCCCGCAGCGTTTGGGGAAGACCTGGTCTTCGAGATGCAACCCGGCTGCCCCCGCGTGGTTGTATTCGAGCACCGTTCGGCGGACCATTTCCTCCTCGCCGAACCCGGTGTCGGCGTCGGCGATCACCGGGAGCCCGGACCCAAAGCAGACCTCTTGTACAACTTTGGTGAAATGGTCGAGCGTCAGAATCCCCACATCGGGCACCCCGGCTGCGACCGAGGTCGCGCCGCCTGAGACATAGCATGCTTTGAACCCGCACTGGGCGACGGACTTGGCAACCAAGGCGTTGAATGCGCCCGGGGCCGCGACCACCGATTGGTCCATAAGGGTACGGAGAAGTGTTCCGGGGTGCGAATAGGTGTGCATGATGGATCATAGTCCCCGGAGCGTGTATTGGGTGATTGGGAATGATACAATCGGGGCATGAAATCACACACCAGAACGCTCCTCGCCGCCACGCTGTGCACGCCGATGCTTCTTTGGGCATCCGCTTCAGCGTTTCCCCTGCCCATGCCGCTCGCCGATGCTGATTCGTCCCAGATCGCCCCGCCCGATTGGGAGAAGATCCGCGACGAGGATCGCGTCTCGGGTCGGATCACATTCTTCGGGCAACCCAGCAAAGAAGAAATCGAAGCCTTTGCCAAGGCTGGGGGCAGGGTGGTCATCAACGCCCGGACCGTCGGCGAGATGGACAAACTCAACTATGACGAAAAAGCGTTCGTCGAATCGCTGGGCATGCAGTACATCCACATCCCGACCAGCGGCGGCAACTTCGGATTTGCACTCCGCGATCAACTCGCCAACGCGATCGACCAAACCGATGGCGAGATCCTGTTCCACTGCAAATCTGGCTCGCGGGCAGCAACGATTTATGCGCTCTACATGATTGATGAATACGGACTCAAGAAAAAGGTCGCGATCGGTAAATCACTCGAACTCGGCATGGGGCGAGGCATGATCTCGCTGATCGAAAGGACACTCATGGACACCCCATCGAACAATGCAACCAATCGGGTCATCGAAGCCGTATCGCCTGAGGGGATTCGCACCTCGATCGACACGCTCGTCGGGTTTGGAACTCGCCATACGCTCTCCGAGACTCAATCGGACACCCGTGGGATCGGGGCTGCTCGGCGGTGGGTGAAATCACAGTTCGAAGCCAACATCGCAGGGCACGGCAAAGCGGGCGATACGACGCCCAAGGTCTATTTCGATACTCATCTGGTCGAACCCGACGGGCGAAGGATCACCGAGCCCGTCGAGGTGGTCAATGTGATCTGTGAGATTCCGGGTGCTGCTGCCGATTCACGCGATCGGGTGTACTATGTCCTCGCTCATCTCGATTCACGCGCCAGCCAAGCCAATGACGCGACAACGGATGCGCCCGGTGCCAATGACGATGGATCAGGCGTCGCAGCGTTGATCGAACTCGCCCGGGTGCTCTCGAAGGAGCATCACGAATCGACCATCATCCTCATGGCAACCAGCGGCGAGGAACAAGGGCTCTTCGGCGCTCGGCTTCATGCCCAGCAGGCAGCTCAAGAGGGCAAGGATATCCGTGCTGTGCTCAACAATGACACCATCGGCGATCCGAGCGGGGTGCTTCCAGGCGAAGACGGGCGATACGAGGTCCGGGTGTTCTCCGAGGGAATCCCCGCGTCGCTCCTCGCACTCGATGATGACCAGATTTCAGCCCAAGCCCGCAAGCTTCGGCTCTATGGCATGGAATCCGATTCTCAATCTCGCCAACTCGCGCGGTATATCGCCGATGTCGCCAAGGCGTACGAAACAACAGTCCAGCCGAGATTGGTGTTCCGTCCAGACCGATTCCTGCGAGGCGGGGATCACACGCCTTTCAACGAACTCGGGTTCGCTGCGATCCGGTTCTGTGAGGTCTACGAGAACTACGACCATCAGCATCAGGATATCCGCACCGAGGACGGGGTGAAGTATGGCGATCTGGGCGAATATGTCGATGCGGCGTACCTCGCCGATGTGACGCGGTTGAACGCGGCGGTGCTGATGAACCTGACCAATAGCCCATCGGCTCCGAGCGAAACCCGGGTCATTATTTCCGAGCTGAGCAATGACACCACGCTCCGTTGGAAGATGTCGCCTGAGACGGATGTCGCGGGGTACGAAATCGTCTGGCGGGCAACGACGAGTGCGAACTGGGAGCACAGCAAGGATGTCGGGATCGCGACCGAGGGAACGGTTCCGATATCGAAAGACAACTGGCTCTTTGGCGTGCGGGCGTATGACCGCGACGGGTACCGCTCGGTGGTGTCGTATCCGTATCCATCGAAGGATTGAGCCTGTGAGTTTCGCAGCTTTCGTGGGTGCGCATCACCATTCTTGTGCGCTTTGAATGCCTAGAATCGCAGTGTTTCCCAAAATCTCCACTCCTGCGGATCCGATGACGATCCGTATTCAATTGACTGTGAAGGATACCGATATGACCACTGCACCAACCCATGCCAAGGGGCTCGAAGGCGTGATCGCGGGCGAGACCGAGATCTGTAATGTCGAACAAACCTCATTGATCTATCGCGGGTACGAGATCGCCGATCTGGCTGCCAATGCTTCGTTCGAGGAAGTCGCCTACCTCCTGCTGGTCGGCAACAAACCTTCTGCGGACGAGCTGGCGAGTTTTAAAGCCGAGTTGGTCGCCCAGCGCGGCTTGCCCGCTCCGGTCGTCGAGTTCCTCAAGACCTCGGGCGATCTGGTGAATAATCAGTACGCGGTGCCTATGGATATCCTGCGGACCGGGGTGTCGATTCTTTCGCATCTCGATGCGGACTGCCAGGACAACGCTGCAGATGCGAATCTGCGTAAATCCAAGCGCCTGCTTGCCCAGATTCCGACCATCATCGGGCACATGCAGAACTCGATCGAAGGCAAGGACTTCATCGCTCCCAATCCGAATCTCTCGCATTCCGCGAACCTGCTCTACATGATGACCGGCTCTGAGCCAACCCCCGAGGCTGAGAAGGTGATGGATGTGTCATTGGTGCTCTATGCTGAGCATGATTATAACGCTTCGACCTTCACCGCCCGCGTGATTTCGGGCACCCTCGGCGATCTGCACGGCGCGGTCACCGGGGCGATCGCAGCGCTCAAGGGCAAGCTTCACGGCGGGGCCAACGAAGCAGCGATGGATATGCTCTCAGACATCCGCAAAGACATCGGCCCGGACAATGATCTTGGCAAGGTGACGGATTGGATGCACCAAGCGTTCGCTGACAAACGCAAGTTGATGGGTTTTGGGCATCGGGTCTACAAGAACGGCGACCACCGCGCCCCGATCCTGCATGGGCTTGGTCGCAAGGCAGCCCAGGCGCGGGGCGAGGAGTTTGTGAAACTCTTTGAGCTCGGCGAGATGGTCCAGAAGATCATGGAAGACGAGAAGAAGATTTATCCCAATGTGGATTTCCCCTGCGGGATGACTTACTTCACGATGGGGATCCCTGTGCCTCAATATACCCCGATCTTTGTCGCTTCGCGAATCACCGGATGGGCTGCTCATATTATGGAACAGCACGCCAACAACCGCCTGATCCGGCCACGGGTGGCGTATATTGGTCCTGCACCGCGCAACTGGAATGACTGAGGATTGAGTTGATTTGATCTTTTCTGAGCCGCGTTCGGGTCGAACGCGGCTTTTTCTTGATCTGGACACGAAAGTTGTGCCCCCCGATCCCGTATAATGAACTGAGCAAAACGCTCGGGAGTGCCCATGATCCGGTTCAACTGTGATAAATGTGAGATGGAGATCGAGGTCGAGGATGCCCTCGCCGGGACGAAGCATGAGTGCCTCGGGTGCGGCGATATCAACCGCGTGCCAATGCTTGATGGGGGCGATGCAGATGAATCCAGTGCTCCTGATTCAAAGAAAACGGATCGCGCTGCTCAGGCAGGGTTCCCCCCAGACTTCGGGGCTGAGGTTCGGGTGCAGATCGTTCGGCGGTGCTGGTTCCGCTCGCGGGCCATCCGATTTTCACTGGTCACGCTGATCCTCTTGGGCGGCATTATTGGTACCATCTCGATCTTTGGCTCCGAGAAGAACTTGCTCTGGCTTGCTTTATCGTTGCCGATGATCTTGGGAAGTGTTGGATTGATTGGTTGGTGGTGGATTGATCGGCTCGCAGCATCAATCGAGATCACGACCAAACGCACGATCATGCACCGCGGGATTTTCTCGAAATCTTCATCCGAGGTCGTCCACGACAACATCCGGAATATCCAGATCGAGCAGACATTTCCTCAGCGCGTGATGGGGGTTGGGAAACTCGGGATTTCGTCTTCAGGGCAGGATGGGATCGAGCTGCAGGTGAATCATCTCAAGGACCCGGACAACTTGCGCAAAATCATTGATCTGTATCGCCCGCTCTAAAGCGTGCCAGGCTGCTCAAAAACTCTCCTCCCCCGGGCTGAGGATTATGCATGAATCTTATGATTCCTCGCGATCCTTGCGGCGTTGATGGCGAGTTTGGAGCCGATCCACAGCCGCGTTCTTCGTAAAGTACGCACACAACTCGGTAGGTGCCCAGCACCCACACATGAAGTCACTAGGCCTGAAAAAAAACGCTCGACACCACTCCGCAT